>Ga0097691_1000053_pt1 | contig 101703 bp, 95 predicted proteins | sample NGESurdeep072012_8_FD_72858 | JGI IMG/M metagenome (GOLD analysis project Ga0097691, IMG submission 72858) | Arctic peat soil microbial communities from Barrow, Alaska - NGEE Surface sample 210-1 deep-072012 | ecosystem: Environmental > Terrestrial > Soil > Wetlands > Peat ... | reverse complement strand
GGGCTTTGCTGGGTGATCGAGCAATACCGCCCGCACGAGGCGGCGGTGGAGGCGACCTTCGTCAACGCCAATGCGGTGGCGACGCTTAAGCTCGGCCAGGCGCGCGGCATCGCCATGCTGGTGCCGGCCAGAGCCGGGCTGCCGGTGGCGGAATACGCGCCCAATCTGGTGAAGAAATCAATCGTCGGCTCTGGCCATGCCGAAAAGACGCAGATCCGTATGATGATCGGCGTGCTGCTGCCGAAAGCCGATCCGCAGAGCGAGGATGCCGCCGACGCGCTGGCGATCGCCGTGTGTCATGCGCATCACCGGACCAGCGCGGTGCTGAGGGCGGCGGCGTCATGATCGGCAAGCGCATATGATTGGAAAACTTCGGGGCACCGTCGACAGCTACGGCGCGGATTACATCATCCTCGACGTCGGCGGCGTCGGCTACCAGGTGCATTGCTCGCCGCGCACGTTGCAATCGCTGCCGGCGACGGGCGAAGCCGCCACGCTGTCGATCGAGACTTACGTGCGCGAGGACCAGATCAAGCTGTTCGGCTTTGTCAGCGACAGCGAGCGCGAATGGTTCCGCCTGCTGCAGACGGTGCAGGGCGTCGGCGCCAAGGTGGCGCTCTCGGTGCTCGGCACGCTGAAAGTATCCGAACTCGCGTCGGCTATTGTCATGCGCGACAAAGCGACGGTGTCGCGCGCGCCCGGCGTCGGCGCAAAAGTGGCCGAGCGCATCGTCACCGAGCTCAAGGACAAGGTGCCGGCCTTCGCGGACGTCGATCCGGCGTTCGTGCATCTGGCCGGCGCGCTCGACGAGAAGCGCGCGCCGCGGCCGGTGATGGATGCGGTCTCCGCGCTGGTCAATCTCGGCTACGGCCAGCCGCAGGCGGCCGCCGCCATCGCCGCCGCGACGCGCAACGCGGGCGAGGGCGCCGATGTAGCGACCTTGATCCGGCAGGGGCTGAGGGAGTTGGCGAAATGAACACCCCGCGCCGCTTGGTCACGCCCGAGACCCGCGCTGACGACGCCGATGTCTCGCTGCGCCCGCAGCGCCTTTCCGAATTCATCGGCCAGGAAAAGGCGCGCGCCAATCTCGGCGTGTTCATCGAGGCCGCGCGCGCGCGCAAGGAGGCGCTCGACCATGTACTGTTCGTCGGCCCGCCCGGCCTCGGCAAGACCACGCTGGCGCAGATCGTCGCGCGCGAACTGGGGGTGAATTTTCGCGCCACCTCCGGGCCGGTGATCGCCAAGGCCGGCGATCTCGCCGCGCTGGTCACTAATCTGGAAGCGCGCGACGTGCTGTTCATCGACGAGATCCACCGGCTCAATCCGGCGGTGGAAGAAATCCTTTATCCGGCCATGGAGGACTTCCAACTCGATCTCATCATCGGCGAGGGGCCGGCGGCTCGCTCGGTGAAGGTCCCATTGCAACCGTTCACGCTTGTGGGCGCCACCACGCGCGCCGGCCTGCTGACCAATCCGCTGCGCGACCGCTTCGGCATTCCGGTGCGGCTGAATTTCTATTCGGAAGGCGAGCTGGAAGAGATTGTCAATCGCGGCGCCCGCGTACTGGGCATCGGCATGACGGCGGACGGCGCCAACGAGATCGCGCGCCGCGCGCGCGGCACGCCGCGTATCGCCGGGCGTCTGTTGCGCCGGGTGCGCGACTTCGCCCATGTGGATGGTGCCAAGGCGATCGACCGCAAGGTCGCCGACAACGCGCTCCGTGAGCTGGAAGTCGATGCCGCCGGGCTCGACGCCATGGACCGGCGTTACCTCATGACCATCGCGGAGAGTTATGGCGGCGGCCCGGTCGGCGTCGACACCATGGCGGCCGCATTGAGCGAGCCACGCGACGCCATCGAGGACATCATCGAGCCGTTCCTGATCCAGAAGGGTCTGCTGCAACGCACGCCGCGCGGGCGGCTGCTCACCTCGGCCGCGTTCAAGCATCTCGGCCTGCAGGAGCCTGCGCGCGACCCGAGCCAATTCGGGTTGTTTGGGCAAGAAGAAGAGGACTGACACGGTGTCGAGCGCAAGCGCCCTCGACGGCGAAATTCGCGACGGCCGGCATTTGCAGCCGGTGCGCGTCTACTACGAGGACACTGATTTTTCCGGCGTGGTCTATCACGCCAGCTACCTGCGTTTCATGGAGCGCGGCCGCACCAACTATTTGCGCCTGATCGGCGCCGATCATCGCGCTATGTTCGAGGCGGCTGAGAAGGAGGCGCCGGGCTTCTCATTCGTCGTGCGCCACATGAGCATCGATTTCCGCAAGCCCGCGCATATGGACGACGTGCTCGACATCGTCACCGTGCCCGAGGAGGTGAAGGGTGCCTCCGTCACGCTGCACCAGCAGGTGATGCGCGGCGACGAGTTGATCGTGGAGGCGCATGTGCAGGTTGCCTTCGTGTCCGGCGGGCGCGCGCGGCCGATCCCCAAGCCGCTGCGGATTGCCATGCGCGCGGATCAGGAGAGCCTGGGCTCCGGGGCGGAACCGGCCCGCTAACCAATTATTAACCACAATCAGCGCTGTTTAGTGGGCTTATGATGGGCCTCGCGCCCTAGTTTGGCCATTTGGCGGGGATTTCGTTTAGCTCTGCCTGTTTGACCTCGGACAGAGCAAAGGACGTGCCCATGAATCCTGCCGATGTGGCACAGTCGGTGCTCCCGCTCACCTCTTCCGACCTCTCGCTGTTCACGCTGTTCTGGCACGCCCATTGGATCGTCAAGGCGGTCATGGTCGGGCTGCTGGTGTGTTCGGTCTGGGTCTGGGCGATCGCGATCGACAAGACCGTGCTCTATACGCGCAGCAAGCGCGCCATGGACCGTTTCGAGCAGGCGTTCTGGTCCGGCCAGTCGCTGGAGGAGCTCTACCGCTCGCTGTCCTCGAAGCCGACTCACTCGATGGCCGCGCTGTTCGTGGCGGCGATGCGGGAATGGAAGCGCAGCTTCGAGGGCCAAGCGCGCTCGTTCGCCGGCTTGCAGATGCGGATCGAGAAGGTGATGGAGGTGACCATCGCGCGCGAGGTCGAGCGGCTGGAACGCCGGCTGTTAGTCTTGGCCACAGTCGGCTCGGCCGGCCCCTTTATCGGCCTGTTCGGCACGGTCTGGGGCATCATGACCAGCTTCCAGTCGATCGCGGCTTCCAAGAACACGTCATTGGCGGTGGTGGCGCCGGGCATCGCGGAAGCGCTATTTGCGACCGCAATCGGCCTTGTCGCCGCCATACCGGCGACCATTTTCTATAACAAGTTCGCTTCCGAGGTGAACAAGCTGGCGCAGCGGCTGGAAGGCTTTGCCGACGAGTTCGCCGCCATCCTGTCGCGCCAGATCGACGAGCGCGGGTGAGGGGACGATGGCAGCCAATGCCGGCACGCCGGTCATCGGACGCAGGAAGCGTCATCGCCAAAAGGTGATGAGCGAGATCAACGTCACGCCGATGGTGGACGTGATGCTGGTGCTGCTGATCATTTTCATGGTGTCGGCGCCACTGCTCACAGTCGGAGTGCCGATCGACCTGCCGCAAAGCCAGGCCAAGAGCCTCGATCAGGACAAGGAGCCGCTCACCTTGTCGGTTAACGACAAGGGCCAGGTTTTCCTGCAAAATGCCGAAATTAGCGTGGACGATCTGATCCCGAAGCTGCAGGCGGTGGCCGAGGCGCGCGGCGGCACCGACGCCCGCATTTATGTGCGCGGCGACAAAAAAGTGGACTACGGGACCATGATGAAGGTGATGGGGCGGCTGTCGGCGGCCGGTTTCCATCGGGTGGCCTTGGTGACCGAATTCGAGCAAAGCTCGAAAGTACAGTAATGCAGATGAGAATGGCGTCAGCGATATCGACCGGTCTGCACGCGGCGGTGCTGCTGTGGGCGCTGGTGTCGTTCTCCGGCAAGACCTTCGAGGTCACGCCGGCGGAATCGCTGCCGGTCGACCTGGTGAGCGAGAAGGACTTCTCCGAAATGACCAAGGGCGCCAAGCAGGCGCCCAAGCTCGAAATCCCCAAGCCGCTGGTGGAAAAAATCGCCGACGCGAAGCCGGCCGAAGAGATTGCGCCCAAGCTCACCGAGAAAAAAGAGCTCAAGGCCACGGCGGAAAAAACGCCGGAGCCGCAACCGCTGCCGAAGCCCGACCCGATCGCCGAGAAGCTCAAGAAACAGGACGAACAGAAACAGCAAGCCAAGGCCGAGCCGCAGCCGCTGCCGCCGAAGAAGCCGGTTCAAAAGCAGCCCAAATTCGACGCCGACAAGATCGCGGCGCTGCTCGACAAGCGCGATCCGCAACGCAACGCCGCGACCGGAGCGGAGCTCAATTCGACGCCTTCGCTCGGCGCCGCGAGCGGCAACGCCGCCCGGCTGTCGCAATCGGAAATCGACGCGCTGCGCGCGCGGCTGATGTCGTTGTGGAATCCGCCGGTCGGCGCGCAGGACGCCGATCAATTCCAGGTCACTATTCGGATCAGGTTCAAACGCGACGGCACGCTGGATATCGGTCCGCAGGTTATGACCAGCGGAAGTGGCGCCCGTTTTAATGCGATACGCGACAGCGCCGTGCGTGCGGTGCTCATCGGCCAGCCCTTCACCATGCTGCGTCCTGATCACTACGATATTTGGAAAGAAATCGACTTTACCTTCGACACCAAAGAAATGTTCAGCAATATTCCCGCGAGATGACGCATCTTATGATCGACCGTAACCTCATGTTGAGCCGCCGCCGTCTGCTGGCCGGCGCCGGCGCCGGTGCGCTCGCCGCGCTTGCGAGCCGGCCCGCGGCCGCGGTGATGCGCGTCGACATCACGCAAGGCAATGTCCAGCCGATGCCGATCGCGCTGCCCGATTTTCTGGCCGGCGCGCCGACCGAGAGCGAGATCGCGCACAACCTCACCGCGGTCATCAGCAGCAATCTGCAGCGCAGCGGGCTGTTCGCGCCGATCAATCCGCAGGCGTTCACCGAGAAGATCACTAATTCCGATGCGGTGCCGCGCTTCGCGGACTGGCGCGTCATCAACGCGCAGGCGCTGGTCACCGGCCGCATCACCAAACAAGGCGACGGACGGCTGAAAGCCGAATTCCGGCTATGGGACGTGTTCGCGGGCCAGCAGCTCGACGGCAAGCAGTATTTCACCACGCCCGACAACTGGCGGCGCATCGCGCACATCATCTCCGACGCGATCTACGAGACGCTCACCGGCGAGAAGGGCTATTTCGACAGCCGCATCGTGTTCGTGGATGAGACCGGCCCGAAGGACCGGCGGGTGAAACGCCTCGCCATCATGGATCAAGATGGCGCCGGCGTGCGCTATCTCACCCGCGGCGACGACCTGGTGCTCACGCCGCGCTTCAACCCGACCACGCAAGAGATCACCTACATGTCCTACGGGCAGGGCGATCCGCGCGTCTATTTGCTCAACATCGAGACCGGCCAGCGCGAGATCGTCGGCAATTTTCCCGGTATGACGTTCGCGCCGCGATTTTCGCCGGACGGCCAGCGGGTGATCATGAGCCTGCAGCAGGGCGCCAACGCCAATCTGTTCGTGATGGATCTGCGCTCGAAGGCGACCACGCGGCTCACCGACACGCCGGCCATCGACACCGCGCCGTGCTATTCGCCGGACAGCAGCCGCATCTGCTTCGAGAGCGACCGCGGCGGTACGCAGCAGATCTATGTGATGGCGGCCAATGGCGGCCCGGCGCAGCGCATCAGCTTTGGCGAGGGCCATCACTCGACCCCGGTATGGTCGCCGCGCGGCGACTACATCGCCTTCACCGGGCAGGCGCGCGGACAATTTTCGATCGGCATCCTCAAGCCGGACGGCTCCGGCGAGCGCGTCCTGACCGAGGGATTCCACAACGAAGGCCCGACCTTCGCCCCGAACGGGCGGGTATTGATGTATTTCAGCGATCCCGGCAGAGGCCCGTCGCTTTACACGATCGACATCACCGGCCGTAACCAGCTCAAGGTGCCCACCCCGAGCTTGGCCTCGGATCCGGCGTGGTCGCCGCTGTTGTCCTAGCGCACGATCCCGAAAAAGCCTGCCCCGGACTTGATTCGGGGCGGGTACCGGTTTTCAGAAATGATCGTGCGCGGACAAATCAGCGCCACATTTTCACCGGCTCTTAACCATCAGAATAGGTTTACGTGGCTCAGACAATTTTAGGGGCCTCGCGCAAGGTTCCATCAAGGTTGATGGAAGGTTCGCTTAACCACCGTGCTGGTAGACGATGAGGCACGCGCATGATCCCGAAAAGAGGGTACCGGTTTTCGGGAGAGATCATGCGCCAGCAAATTCTCCGGTAGTTGCGTGAGTGAGGATGGAGGCACCGGGATGACCAATGTGAATCACATTTTCCGCGCGGCCCGGCTCGTGGCCGTTCTAGCGTCGGCGCTGGCGATTTCGGCCTGCGCCAACAAGCCCGGCGACGACGCGCAGGCCAATGCGGCCGGCATGGCGACGCCCGGCAGCCAGCAGGACTTCGTGGTCAATGTCGGCGACCGCGTGTTCTTCGAAACCGATTCCTCCGAGCTCACGCCGCAGTCGCGTACAACGCTCGACAAGCAGGCGCAGTGGCTCAACAACTATAGCCAGTACGGCCAATTCACCGTCGAAGGTCACGCCGACGAGCGCGGCACGCGCGAATACAACATCGCGCTCGGCGCCCGCCGGGCACAGACCGTGCGTGACTATCTGATCTCGCACGGCGTGGCGGCGAACCGCATGCGCACCATATCGTACGGCAAGGAGCGGCCGGTCGCGATTTGCGACGACATTTCCTGCTGGTCGCAGAACCGCCGCGCGGTCACGGTGCTCGGCGTCAGCTCGTAAGACGCTGGCGGCACTTGTTTAAAAACTGTCATGCCCGGCCTTGCGCCGGGCATCGACGTATTTTACGGCCGGAAACAGGTCGTGAATGGCCGCGCGAGGGCTCCAGTCACAATTTCGACGCAGCCCGCCCTATGCTAGCTGTATCGACCGCTGCCGGACTGTGCATCATGACGCGTTCACGACACCGAATTCGCATCGCGGCGCTCGCCGCGCTTCCGCTGTTGCTGCTGGCCGGCGCGGCGGCGGCGCAGGAGCAGCGTTCTTCCGGCGGCTTCCTCGATAATCTGTTCAGCCGCGGCGAGCCGCCGTCGCCGCAGCGCCAAGGCGACCAGCTCCAAGGCGACCAGCGTCCAGCGGAGCAGCCGCGCGTGGCGCAGGCCGATCCCGGCGATCTGTCCATCCGCCTCGACCGCATGGAAAGTGCGCTGCGCCAGCTCACCGGCACGCTCGAGCAGTTGCAGTACCGTAACCAGCAGCTCGAGGAACGGCTCAAGCGCATGCAGGAAGATACCGAGTATCGCTTCCAGCAGCTTGGCTCCAAGGGCGCACCGCCCGCGGGCGCAGCCCCGCGCGCGATGGCGCCGCCAGCGCCGGTCAATGCGCCGGTGCCCGCCACGCCCGGCAACCGCTCCGACGTATTCAATCCCGCCCAGCATCCCAATGCGCCCGGCGCGCCACGCGTCCTCGGCAACGAAACGGCGGCCGCCCCGGTCCAGAACGCGGATAACGAGCCGCCGGTCGGCGCGCCCGGCGGCCGCGCCCCGGGCGCTCCGCTCGATCTGTCGACGCTTTCCGGTAATGCGCCGGCGCAGCCGGCAGGGCCGATGGCGAACGCGGCGCCGATGCCGCCGTCGCAATTGCCGCCGCCGCGCGACACCAGCGCCATCGGCACCCAGCTTGCAACGCTGCCGCCGTCGGCGACGCCGAAGGACGAATACGACATGGCGTATGGCTATGTGCTGCACAAAGATTACGCGCTGGCCGAGCAGGCGTTCCGCGATTTCCTGCGCAAATATCCGGACGAAAAGCTGGTGCCGGACGCGCAATACTGGCTGGGCGAGAGCCTGTTCCAACGCCAGCGCTATCGCGACGCGGCGGAATCCTTCCTGGCGGTCTCGACTAAATTCGAGCACGCCGGCAAGGCGCCGGACGCGCTTCTGCGGCTCGGGCAGTCGCTCGCCGCGCTCAATCAGAAGGAAGCGGCCTGCGCCACGCTGGCGGAAGTCGGGCGCAAATTTCCGCGCGCCTCGGCAAGCGTGAAACGCGGCGTCACGCAGGAACAAAAGCGTGCGCACTGCTGAGACTTCACCAGTCTCGGCCACGGAAGCCAAATCGCTTTTCTCCGATCTCGAACCTTTTCCCGCGCTGGTGCTGGCGGTGTCCGGCGGGCCGGATTCAACCGCGCTGATGGTGCTCGCCGCGCGCTGGCGCAAGGCGCGTAAGAGCGGGCCGGCGTTGTTCGCAGTGACCGTCGATCACGGCTTGCGCAAGGAAGCCAAGCGCGAGGCGGCAAATGTCGGACGCCTGGCGCGCAAGCTCGGCATCGCTCACCGCACCTTGCGTTGGACCGGAGCCAAGCCGAAGACCGGCTTGCAGGAGGCGGCGCGGGCGGCGCGCTACCACCTGCTCGCCGGCGCGGCCCGCCAAGCAAACACTTCGCACGTCCTCACTGCGCACACGCGCGACGACCAGGCCGAGACCGTGCTGATCCGCATGAGCCGCGGCAGCGGCGTCAGCGGGCTCGCGGCGATGGCGCGGATTTCGGCATTGCCGGGAGATGGCGAGGGGCAGATCAAACTCGTCCGCCCGCTGCTCGACATCCCGAAGGCGCGCCTCGTCGCCACTTTGCGCGCCGCGAAAATTCCGTTCGCGGACGATCCGTCCAACCGCGATCCGCGCTTCACGCGGGCGCGGTTGCGCGGCTTGATGGGGGAGCTCGCGCGCGAGGGTCTCGACGCCCGCAGGCTGGCGCTGCTGGCGCGGCGGCTGAAGCGGGCGGACATGGCGATCGAAGCCGCGATCGACCGGGCCGCGGCCGAGCTGACACTATCGCCCGCCATGCCGGGTGCCATCGCCTTCGACGCGGCGGGCTATGCGCGATTGCCGGCCGAGATCGCGCTGCGCCTGATCGGCCGCGCGCTCGCCAAGGCGGGAGATGAAGGGCCGGTCGAATTGGCCAAGCTGGAGACGCTGAAAGCGGCGCTCGACGCCGCTCAAAATGCCGGCCAAAAAGGTGGCAATGCGAGGTTTCGGCGCAGCCTGGCGGGGGCGATTGTGACACTGGCCGGGCGCCAAATCACGGTGGAACGGGCGCCTCCGCGCCGCGGCAAAGCCTTAACCACAGGTCGACGTGGTAACGCCAAACCGGCGAAATCGCGCTAAACTATGTGAGATTCGAGCCCTTTCCATGCGGGGGCACGCTGCCTACATTGGTAAACGGGATCGACGTGATGTCGCCACGAATTTTGGCCATAACAATAGCCACAGCGCCCGATGCGGCGGGTAAGGACGCCTGATGAACGCCAATCTGCGCAATTTCGCCCTCTGGGTGATTATCGTCCTGCTGCTGCTGGCGCTGTTCACGCTGTTCCAGAATCCAGGCCAGCGCACGACCGCGCAGGACATCTCGTTCTCGCAGCTCTTGAGCGAGGTCGACCAGGGCCGCGTGCGCGACGTGGTGATTCAGGGTCCGGAAATTCGCGGCACTTTCGCCAACGGCACCAGCTTCCAGACTTATGCGCCGAACGATCCCGGCCTGATACAAAAGCTCTATGCCAAGGGCGTCTCGATCACGGCGCGGCCGCAGCAGGACAATGTCCCGTGGTTCGTCTCGCTGCTGGTATCGTGGTTGCCGTTTATCGCTTTAATCGGCGTGTGGATCTTCCTCTCGCGGCAGATGCAAGGCGCGGGCGGCAAGGCGCTCGGCTTCGGCAAGTCGCGCGCGAAATTGCTCGCCGAGGCGCACGGCCGCGTCACCTTCGACGACGTCGCCGGCGTCGACGAAGCCAAGTCGGATTTGCAGGAGATCGTCGAATTCCTGCGCGATCCCGGAAAATTCCAGCGCCTGGGCGGACGCATTCCGCGCGGCGTGCTGCTGGTCGGCCCGCCCGGCACCGGCAAGACGCTGATCGCGCGCGCGGTCGCCGGCGAAGCCAATGTGCCGTTCTTCACCATTTCCGGCTCCGACTTCGTCGAGATGTTCGTCGGCGTCGGCGCCAGCCGCGTGCGCGACATGTTCGAGCAGGCCAAGAAGAACGCGCCCTGCATCATCTTTATCGACGAAATCGACGCGGTCGGCCGTCATCGCGGCGCCGGCCTCGGCGGCGGCAATGACGAGCGCGAGCAGACGCTCAACCAGTTGCTGGTCGAGATGGACGGCTTCGAAGCCAATGAAGGCATCATCCTGATCGCCGCCACCAATAGGCCCGACGTGCTCGATCCGGCGCTGCTGCGCCCCGGCCGCTTCGACCGCCAAGTGGTGGTGCCGAACCCGGACGTGGTCGGCCGCGAGAACATCCTGAAGGTGCATGTGCGCAAAGTGCCACTGGCGCCGGACGTGAATCTGAAGACCACCGCGCGCGGAACGCCCGGCTTCTCCGGCGCCGACTTGGCCAACCTGGTCAACGAAGCGGCCTTGATGGCCGCGCGCCGCAACAAGCGCATGGTGACGCAAGCCGAGTTCGAGGACGCCAAGGACAAGGTGATGATGGGCGCCGAGCGCAGGTCGCTGGTGATGACCGACGAGGAGAAGATGCTGACCGCCTATCACGAAGGCGGCCACGCCATCGTCGCGCTCAACGTCAAGGCCACCGATCCGGTGCACAAGGCCACCATCATCCCGCGCGGTCGCGCGCTCGGCATGGTCATGCAACTGCCGGAGCGCGACAAGCTGTCGATGAGCCGCGAGCAGATGACCTCGCGCCTCGCCATCATGATGGGCGGGCGCGTCGCCGAGGAAATGGTGTTCGGCCGGGAGAAGGTGACCTCCGGCGCCGCCTCCGACATCGAGCAGGCGACCAAGCTCGCCCGCCTGATGGTCACGCGCTGGGGCCTGTCCGACAAGCTCGGCACCGTGGCCTATGGCGAGAACCAGGACGAGGTGTTCCTCGGCTATCAGGTGTCGCGCCAGCAGAACATCTCGGAAGCGACCGCACAGACGATCGATGCTGAGGTCCGCAAGCTGGTCGAGGCCGGCTATGCGGAGGCGACCCAGATCCTCACCGACAAGCGCGCCGACCTCGAGATTCTGGCCAAGGGCCTGCTCGAGTTTGAGATGCTGACCGGCGACGAGATCAAGGATCTGATCAATGGCAAACGGCCGGTGCGCGAATCGGTGATCGAGCCGACCACGCCGCGCTCCTCGGCGGTGCCGCCGGCCGGCAAGCAGCGCCCGCGCCCCGACGCGCCAACCGGCGAAGTCGCGCCGCAGCCGCAGGGCTGAGGCTTTCCATCACTTGCAGCGAACGCCCGCCGATTCGGCGGGCGTTTTCATTTGAGACGTTCGAGCCAGGCATTGAGGTAAATCAAAGAAGCAGACAGCCCCCATTTTAAAATGAATTGTTGGAGGCGTGTCATGGCAAGCAAAATCAGCCCCAATAAAGCGGGTTTCGTGCTCGGCGCTTTGCTCGGCGGATATCACCTTTTGTGGGCGATTATTGTCGCGACCGGGTGGGCGCAAGCGTTCATCGATTTCATCCTCTGGCTGCACTTCATCAAACCGGTCTATGTCGTCGAAACATTCAGCCTGGGCCGAGCGATTGGGCTCGTCGTTGTGACGGCGGCGATCGGTTATGCGATTGGGGGCATTTTTGCGTTGTTGTGGAACCGGATGCATCGATAATTGCTGTGGCTGACAATTTCGCGGCTCGCCCAAAGATTTGTTATTTTGATTTCGATCAAAGCGCCGGCGGTTGCCTTCGGTTTTATTCAATCATCCATCCCAGTAACCGGGTCCTTCTGGAATGGATATGGTGGCCGGGTTGTACGTGTCCCGGCCACCTTGTTTTTTGACGCCCGACGATGCCCCTGCAAAACCGCGTCGATCCTTTTGGCGGCTTGTTCGCCGATCCGGCGCGCGGATTGCTCATGGGCAATCGCGGCGGGCGGCTCGGACCGCACCCTCGTTTAGCGAAATCTGGCCAGCAATTGACGGATTCAACCTTGAGAGGTATTAGCCTAATTAACTATTTTTTTTGGAGACGTGGTTGCCTGACGACCCAATCCAAGGATTTGGCGAAAGGATCATTCGGCGCGCTCGCTTACCGACTGCAGCACTGCTTGCGCTTCCTCTCGTAGCCATCGCGATAAGGTATTTCATTTTTCTGGTTGACCACAATTTCGGGATTATTTCTGCGCTTGATCAACTGAAAAAGGATGTGGCCGTATTTGCATATTTAAGCGCGATCCCAACAATTGCGCTCGCATTTTCTCGCGAATTACAGGTTCATCAAGGTCTAGATCGTTTGCTCGGTGTGCGCGGCGAAGTGAATCGGCGCATTGCGACATTGATGCAGGCCCTCGCGGAATCCTCTGGGTATGAACATCCAGAAAGGATTATCGCAAACAAAATCGAAGCAATGAAGTGGTTCTACGTCTATGCGAATGTACCATCTGCTCTTCGGACATACGCCTTTGAAGTTTGGGAGGGATATTACGTAGGATTATATTTGTCCGTCGCGAGTGCGATTTCATTTATTGTCTGCTTGCTGCTCGCGATTCTTTTCGAAGACCGTATCGCAATGGCGTTCGCAATTCTTAGCCTTTTGATTTTTCTAGTCGTATGGGCAGTTCGTCATTGGCATACAGTGCCAAGATTAATGCATATTCCCGCTCAGCAAATTGGAGAAATTGTACCATCAGGTGAGGTATTAAACGAGGCAAGGCGGCGTTTTGGCTAGACGTAGAACCGTACGAAATCCGGATATTCGAGTTGAGAGCTCTGCGCCTTCTCAACGGCAATCAGCATTTTCAGTTCGATGGTCCGCTCCGATTCTCGCGAAAGAAGGCGTAACTAACATTGCAGATTTTGGTAGCGGGACGCTACGAAATCTCCGCGTGCAAGAGAAAAATTTTGACGAGATTGTTCTCGTCGAGACCGAGATTAAATGCAAATCATTGCAGGGTGAGGTCGCTGGCAAGAACCACATTCGACTTCAATCCACCGGGGCTTTTCAGGATGATCAAACAGTATATGACGCTATTTTTTTCATCTCCGTCCTTCACATAATTCCCGACCCGAAATATCGTCAGAGAGTAGTAAAAATGGCTGCTGCCAAAATTCGACCTGGCGGTTTCATCGTGGTTGATGTTCCACAGAGTGAAACTTATTACAATCGACGACTAAAAAAACTACCTCGCCACAAAGATGGTTATTTGCTGCGTTGGGGCAATCACTACACTTTTTACAAGAGTTTCTATTGCAACGAGCTTGATGCAATGTTTCAAAAGATTCCCGGTCTTCAACTTTTTCAAAAAATCCATTATTGCAAACACCTAATTCGTATATGGAAGATGCCGGGGTAACGCTAAAGTCCGATGACCCTTCAAAATCGAGTGAATCCATTTGGTGAGTTAATTTCAATTCCTGCTCGCGGAATGTTTCTGGGAAATCGCGGCGGGCGCATTCATCGCAACGGCCAATTGATTGGTAAGCGCCGTTGGGCTTCTCGACGTTGGATTTGCTGTCTTCTCGAATTTAGGGAACGGCATCGTGAGGTTTGGGCCGAAGGCTATACTCAAGTGTTTTTCCTAGATGAACCAACGGCACTATCCGCTGGCCACCGACCTTGCTTTGAATGCCGGCGGCGTGACGCCAAATCTTTCGCTGCGTGTTGGCAGTGCGCATTTTGTCTGACGAAAGCTCTGCATGCTCCGGAGATGGACGAGTTACTTCACGCTGAACGGGTTTATGGCCGTGCTAAGCGTATCCATCGACGGCCGATCGATGTGCTTCCTGACGGCGTTTTCATTGCGCTTCCGACAGCCGGCACTTTTGCAGTACGCGGCGACAAACTTTTGCCTTGGACCCCGGGCGGTTACGACCAGCACGTTGCTCGTCCGCTATCCATCGACGTCGACGTGCTGACGCCGCCGTCGATCGTGGCAGTGCTCGGCGCCGGCTACCGGCCGCTCTGGCATCCGAGCGCAAATTAGATTTTCAGGGTGGCTCAATCGGCGCCATGACCGGCCCGGCCGGCACGCGGCGGGCCCAGGCGAAGTACACGATGCCCGCCATGACCAGCAGCATCGCCACCACCAGCGCGACGCAGGCCGGCCAGCCGGCGAGCGTCCAGGCGAGCCCGCCCAGCGCCGCGCCGAAACTACCGCCGATGTAGAAGCTCGTCACATAGAGGCCCACCGCCGAGGAGCGGCCGGCCTTGGCGGTGATCGTCACATAGCCGGTGGAAATCGCCTGGCAGATCAGCCCGCAGCCGGCGCTGACGGCGAGGCCCAGAATGATGAGCGGCAGCGAGGGTGCCAGCGTCAACGCTATGCCGGCAACCCACAGCGCGATCACCCAAATCATGAAGTGTCGCCGTCCGAATCGGGTGACCGCCCAGCCGATCCACGGCGTGAGCACCGAGCCGACGAGATAGACGACGAAAATCGCGCCGAGCGCGCTGGACGAAAGATTGTATGGCGCGGCGGCGAGATGAAAGCTGACATAAGTGAACGTGCAGATGAAATTAAACAGCACGCCGAAGCCGACCGCGTAAGTCGCGACCAGTTGGCCGTTGCGGAAATGCGCGAGCATCTGCCGCCCGGACGCCAGCAACCCTTCCGAGCGCACGAAGCGGCGCTCATGCGGCAGCAAAAACGCGACCGCGATCGCGCCGGCAAAGGCGATCACCGCGAGCGCATTAAATCCTGCACGCCAGCCGATCAGGTCGGCGAGAAACCCGGTCACCAGCCGACCGCTGAAGCCGCCCAGGCTCGCCCCCGAGCTGTAGATGCCGGCGGCCGTGGTCGCTTCGCGCGGCGGCCATTCGTCGCCGATATAGGCGACGGTGACCGCGAAGATCGGCGGCAGCACCAGCCCCTGCACCGCGCGCCAGAAGATCAGCGCCGACAGGCTGGTCGCCATTCCCACCATCAAGGTCGGCACCACGATCACGAACATCGCCGCGACGATCACCCGCTTCCTGCCCAGCACGTCGGCAATCGCGCCGGTGAAGGGCGCAGTCAGTGCCACCGCCAGGGTGCTGACGGTGATGATGGTGGAGACCTCGGCCGCGCTGGCGCCGAATTCATGCGAGAGCAGGGGCAGGATCGACTGCGGGGCATAGAGATTGATGAAGGCGCAATAGCCGATGAGCCCGACCGCCAACTGGCGCGCAGAAATTGTCGAACGATGCGCAGCGTTCATTGAGAGTCCGATCCGTTTGACGTGCCGGGTCGTAGACCCTCACATTTTGCGTGGCGCATGATCTTTTCCGAAAACCGGTTTCCACTTTTCGGGATCATGCGCTGGGGACCCCGGCCTGGGCAGGAGCGCTTCTACCGGATGAGGCTATCGGGTTTGCATCGAACGCCAAAGGGGAAGGCGGCGGGGCAGCGGATCGCCGGACGCATAGCTTGGCTCAAGCAAGGCCGAGCGCCGCCTTGGCGCGGCGCAGCGTTTCCTCCGGCGAACCGGAGGCGTCGACCAGCGTCCATTGCAGGTCGCCGAGATCGTATTGCTCCTGTCGGCGCGCCACCGCCGCGTCGGCATCGGAGGCATCGCCTTTGCGCCCGCCGACGCGGGAAAGCCGCGTCGCCAGATCGGCGGTCAGGAACAGCCCGTGGAACGCGGCGCCGGCTCCTGCTTTGACAATCGCCGCCCGCTCGCTAGCGTCCGCGAACATCGCGTCCACGATCGCTGAATGGCCGGCACCGGTCACCCGCCGCGCCTTGTCGATGAGCGCGGCGTAGACTTGTGTCGTGACATCGCGGGCGTAGGCCGTCTCCGGCAGGCGATCGGCTTCGGCGACGGCGAACAGAACCTTGCGTTCGACGTCGCTGCGCAGCACCACCGCGCCGGGCTCGGGGAGAATTTCGGCTGCGAGCGCGCGGGCGAGCAGCGACTTGCCGGTGCCCGACAGGCCGCCCACCGCCACTAAAATTGGCGGCGGCGGCGCCAGCAGTTTGCCGGCGAGCGCGAAATAGTCGCGCGCGCTTTGCTCCGCGCCCGCGCCCGCTGCGCCGAGCGCCCGCCGTGCCGCGGCGACCTTGGCGCGGATCGCCGCCCGTAACGACAGGAACAGCGGCAGCGCGGTGAGCGCATCGAGGTCCTCCGTCCGCCGCGTCTCGTTGAGATAGCGATTGAGCACGATATTGGCGGCTTGCGTCAGCTTGCGCTCGATCAGGTCCATCAGCAGGAAGGCGAGATCGTAGAGCATGTCGCCGGTGGCGATCTTGGGGTCGAATTCGATGGCATCGAACAGCACCGGTACGCCGTCGAGCAAAACGATATTGCCGAGATGCAGATCGCCGTGGCCGCGCGCTACCCGCCCGGCGCGCTCGCGCGCGGCCAGCAGCGCCCGCACGCGCTCGAATGCGCCGCGCGTCGCGTCGGTCAACGCGCTCACCGCCCGGGGCGGGAAAAGTTCGGGCGCCGCGCGCAGCTCAACATCGTTCTGGGCGATGATCTCGCTAAGCGCATGGGTGAAATCGGCGGCCTTGGCGATCGGCGCCGCCGCGTGCGCGCGCGCCACGGCCCGCCCGAGCGCGTCGGCGAGCGCGTCGTCGATCCGCCGCGCCGCAGCCAGATGATCGAGCGTCTGCATCTCGTCGAAACGCCGCATCTCCACCGCCCATTCCACCGGTGTGCCCTCGCCGCCGATGGCCAGCGTGCCGTCGTCCGCGCGCGTGATCGCCACCGCGCGGCGGTAGATTGCCGGCGCATAGGGATGATTGACCTCGAGCTCGGCCATGCAGGCGGCCTTGCGTTTGGCCAGGGTGGAATAATCGAGGAACGGAAAGCGCACGGCGCGCTTGATCTTGAGAGCGCGGCTGCCGGCCAGGAATACCGTCGCGGCATGGGTATCGATCCGCTTGACCGGCGCGCCGCCATGGGTTGCGGGGTCGCCAAGAAAATCGATCACCGCCTGTTGCGAGGTTCCGGCCGGGCTCATCCCTCGTCCTCGGGTTGGCGCTACTATCGGCCCGACCAATACCGCCGGACTGATCCAAATCAATGCACGCCTTGGCCGGATGCTGTGATTATATGACAAATAAACGAACCCGCTTGAGGATGGAGATTGCCGTGACCACGCTGCCGCACACGTTCAAGCGCATCAGGCTCAATCTTGCCCGCTCCAAGGAGTTCCCGCAGGGCTCGAAGCTTCATGGTTACGAATTCGTCGCCCCGCTCGACGACAAGGGCCATATCGACGTGAAGCTCTGGCAAAGCCAACGCGAGCATTGCCGCGTGCGCCGGTTCTGGGAAGGCGACGACGACGAGATCGGCTTTCTGGTGCACAAGCCGGGCGGACCCGAGCATGCGCGCTGGATCTTCGACTACAACCCATCCCGGGCCGACGACGACGAGAGCGGCTACCGCTTCGGCGCCCATGCGTTCCGCCCGGGGGAATATGTCTCGATCCGCAACGAGGACGGCGAGACGCATACCTACCAGGTGATTTCGGTCGAGCCGGCGAGCTGAGCGGCGAATTCCTCCCCTGCATGCGAGCTTTGCGCAGAGCCAAAGTCTATTGACCGGCACGCGGAGGCCCGAAAGAGTGCGCTCCACCGCCGCAAGCCAAGCGGCCATTCAAGGGAGGAGCACAGTGCTCATCGATCATCGGACCTACCGAATCCTGCCGGGCCGGGTGCCGGCGCAGCTCGACCTTTACGGCAAACTCGCCTATCCGGTGCAGCTGCGCCACATGGGCGAGCCGCTCTGCTATCTGGTCGCCGAAAGCGGCGCGCTCAATACTTTCGTGCATTGCTGGGTCTATGAGAATGCGGGCGACCGCGAGCAAAAGCGCGCCAAGATGATGCAGGACCCGGACTGGAAGCATTTCCTGTCGGAGAACGCCAAGGCCGGCAATGTGATCGAGCAGAACACCAGCCTGATGGTGCCTGCCGCGTTTGCGCCCAAGATCCCGATGCCGAAGATCGTGCGCTGAGCCAAGGCGGAGCGGATCGATGCGCAGCAATGACGGTACGCGGACCGGCGGCGAAATCCTGATCGACCAATTGGCGATCCACGGGGTGCGCCACGTGTTCTGCGTGCCAGGCGAGAGCTATCTGGCCGCGCTCGACGCTTTTCACGATTCCAAAATCGCGCTTACCGTCTGCCGGCACGAGAGCGGCGCCGCCATCATGGCCGAGGCGGTCGGCAAGACCACCGGCCGCCCCGGCATCTGCTTCGTCACGCGCGGGCCGGGCGCCAGCAATGCCTCGGCCGGCATCCACATCGCGCGCCAAGATTCCTCGCCGATGATCGTGTTCGTCGGGCAGGTCGGGCGGCATATGCGCGAGCGCGAGGCGTTCCAGGAACTCGACTACCGCGCGGTGTTCGGTTCGATCGCCAAATGGGCGACCGAGATCGACGACCCCGCGCGCATCCCGGAACTGATCTCGCGCGCTTTCCATACCGCCTGCAACGGCCGGCCCGGGCCGGTGGTGATCGCGGTCCCCGAGGACATGCTGATCGAGCGCGCCATGGTGCCGGATGCGAGCGCGTTCGAGCCGGTGGAAACCTGGCCGGGCTTGACCGACATGAGCCGACTGCAAAAACTGTTATGGGCCGCAAAACGCCCGATCGCACTGGTGGGCGGCAGCCGCTGGTCGGAATCAGCCTTCGCCGCGCTGGCGCGCTTTGCCGAGTGCTTTGCGCTGCCGGTGGCGACCACCTTTCGCCGTCAGTATTTGTTCGACGGGCTGCATCCCTGTTACGCCGGCGATCTCGGCATCGGGCCCAACCCGAAATTGCTGGCGCGCGTAAAGGGCGCCGATCTGGTGCTGCTGATCGGCGGGCGCCTGAGCGAGATGTCGACGCAGGGCTATACGCTGCTCGATATTCCCGAGCCGCAGATGAAGCTGGTGCACGTGCATCCGGGCGCCGAGGAGCTCGGCCGCGTCTATCACCCCGCGCTCGCCATTCACGCCGCGCCGACCGCGTTCTGCTCGGCGCTGGAAGGCTTGCAGCTGCCGAACGAGATTGCGTGGAAAGGCGAGGCGGCCACCGCCCATGCCGACTATCTTGCCTGGTCGGAGAAGGCGACGCCGCAGCCGGGCGCGGTCAATCTCGGAGAAATAATGATATGGCTGCGCGATAATTTGCCGCCGGAGGCCATCATCACCAACGGCGCCGGCAATTTCGCCGGCTGGATTCACCGCTTCTACCGCTTCCGCAAATACGCCACCCATGTGGCGCCGACTTCCGGCTCCATGGGCTACGGTTTTCCGGCGGCGGTGGCGATGAAGCTGCTGCATCCCGACCGCGACGTGGTGTGTATTGCCGGCGACGGCGATTTCCTGATGACGGGCCAAGATTTCGCGACCGCCGTTCAGTACAACTTGCCGGTCATCGTCGTGCTCGCCGACAACGGGCTCTACGGCACCATCCGCATGCATCAGGAGCGCGAATATCCCGGCCGCGTGATAGCCACCGCGCTGAAAAATCCGGATTTTGTCGCCTATGCTTTGGCGTTCGGCGGCTATGGCGCGGTGGTGGAGAAGACCGCCGATTTTCCCGCGGCCTTCGCCGCCGCGCAGGCATCCGGCAAGCCGTCGATCATCCATCTCAAGATCGATCCGGAAGCGATCTCAACATTCGCGTCGATTTCCGCCATTCGCGACAAGGCGCTCGCCGGGAGCGGCGGCAAACCCGGCACCCATCGCTGACGGCAGCATCGATCAGCGCTGTTGCATTTTGCGTGTGAATCATCGTTCACTCGTTGCCATGCCCTATCGCCGCACCGAGAACGTGGTTCGCCGTCTGGCCGAGCGCGAGGAGACGATCCTGGCCGCGGCCACGACCATCGCTGCCGAGGGCGGCATGGGCGCGGTGCAGATCGCCGCGGTCGCCGCGCGCGCCGGCATCGCCGCCGGCACCGTCTACCGCTACTTCCCGTCCAAGACCGATCTGATCGCCGAACTGGTGGCCGCCGTTGCCGGCCGCGAGCTTTCCGCCATGGCGGCGGCCGGCGACGCCGCGCCCGGGCCGCTGTCGGCGCTGGCGGCCTGCATCGCCACCTTCGCCGCGCGCGCGTTTTCCGAGCGGCGGCTGGCCTGGGCGGTGCTCGGCGAACCGGTCGATGCCCAGGTGGACGCGATGCGGCTCGACTTCCGCCAGTCGCTCGCCGCCGAACTGGAGGCGCGCATCAAGACCGCGATCGACGGCCGCCATCTGGCCGACCTGGACGCCGGCGTTGCCGCGCCGGCCATCGTCGGGGCGCTGATGGAAGGGCTGCTCGGACCGCTGGCGGCGTCGCCGAGCGATGACGCCGGCGCGCGCGCAGCGGTGCAGACCGCGACGCTGTTGGCGCTGCGCGCGCTCGGCGTGGTCGATGCGCGCGCCCGCGGCCTGGTGGCGCAATGCGTGCTGCCATAAATCTTGTCATTGCTAACGCGCCGTTGCGCAACGCCGTCGCGGGTTAGTGCAACTCTTCGGCCGCCACATCGGCGAGCGGCAGCGTCACCAGCTTCACGCCGCGTTCGTCGGGATCGTCGGTGGCGTGGAAACCGAGCTCGCCGCACATCTGCAGCATGGTGCTGTTCTCCGCCAGCACCTGCCCGCGCACGCTCTTGAGTCCGTTCGCCTTGGCATAGGCGATCATGTGCTTCATCATCAGCCAACCGAGGCCGTGGCCTTTGAGGCGCGAGCGCACGATGATCGCGAATTCCGCATTCTCGTCGCCGGGGTCGTTATGCAGGCGCACCACGCCGAGCATGCGCCCGGTCGCCTCTTCGATGGCGATGGAGGCCATCGCATGTTTGGTATCGTAGTGGACGAGTTTGTCGATCAGTTCGGGGCTGACCTCACGCATGGCGGCGAAGTAGCGCAGCCGCAAATCATCAGGCGTTATCTCGCTCAGGCAATCCGGATAGAGTGCGGCGTCCGCCACTTCGAGCGGCCGTAGCAACACCGGCGTTCCATCCCGCAATTTGAGGTGGCGCACGACGTTCACGGCGACTCTCCTGTCGTCCCCGCACTCGGGTCCGGCTTCGCCGGCCCGAGCACAGGTTGCGGCGGGGACCCATACTCCGCGGCTCATCGCTAGACCAGCGGCTATGGGTTGCGGGCTTGCCTCGCCCGTGACGACAGAAAGATCAATGCGACATCAGCACCGGCACCGTCATCGTTTCGAAGATGCCGCGGGTGGTGCCGCCGAGGATGAATTCGCGCAAGCGCGAATGGCCGTAGCCGCCCATCACGATCATATCGGCGGACGAATCCGCCGCATAGGACAGGATCGTGGAGGTCACGTCGATATCCGGCGAGGTGATGCGCTTGACGTCCACCTTCAACCCATGGCGGGCGAGATGCTGGCCGAGATCGGCGCCGGGAACTTCGTCGCTCTTGCCGGCCTTGCTGGCGACCATGACGATCTCCACCTGCTTGGCCTTTTCCAGGAATGGCAAGGCGTCGGCGACGGCGCGGGTGGCGGCGCGGCTGCCGTCCCAGCACACCATGACGCGATCGAGCTTCAAGCCCGCTTTCTGGATGTAGGGCACGAAGATCACCGGCCGGCCGGATTCGAACAGCACGCCTTCGTCAACGACTTCCGCCGCCGCCGCCCGGTCGCGTTCGGGCTGGCCGACGATTGCCAAGTCGAAGCGCCGTGCCAGGTGGCCGAGACGTTCGGCGGCGCCGCCGATGCTGGCATTGACGCTGCGGGCTTCATAGGAGACGCCGGCGCGCTTGGCCGCCTGCTCGAAGCGGGCAATCGCGTCGCGCGCCTTTTTCTCCGATTCGCGGCGCTGGGATTCGATGAACTCCGGCGGGATGCCGCCCATGACCGTGCCGGGGATTATCGGATCGTAGATGAAGGCCACGCCCAGCAGGTGGGCCTCAAACGCATCGGCCACCGAAATGGCGAAGTCGCCGGCGGGATCGCGCTCGCCCAGCCCAAGATTGACGACAATATCCTTGATCATGATGGATTCTCCCGACCGAGTATTGGCTTCAATGAGCATGAATTATGGCGACTGCGGCTGCCCGCGACATTGACCAGGGTCAAATGCCTGGCGCGTCGCCATGTTCGGCCGACCCGCCAAATCGCGTGTTTACGGTCACTTCTTCTTCCCATCCGGGCCGAATTGCTTGAGATAGGCCCATAGGTTGCCGACTTCCGTTTCGTTCTTGATGCCGGGGAAGATCATCTTGGTGCCCGGAATCTTGGCACGCGGATCCTTGATGTAGTCCTTGAAGGCCGCCTCGCTCCAGACGATGCCGGAGTTCTTGTTGGCGTCGGAATAGCTGTAGCCGGCCGCGCTGCCGGAATGGCGGCCGTCGAGGCCGTTGAGCTCGGGGCCGACCTTGTTCTTCGCCCCTTCGCCGATGGAATGGCAGGGGAAGCATTTCTTGAACGACTGCTCGCCGGCGGCCACGTCCTGCGCTTGCGCCGCCTGCGCCATCGCGGCCACGGCCAAGGCCGCTATCGCCAGTGTTGTTTTCATCGGTTTTTCCCTTCGTGACTTGATATCGCCGCCCTCTGGGGCCAATGCCGCCCGGCATGCCCCGGTTCCACGTGGTTTTGCCAGCCCTATGTGTCAACCGTCAAATGGCTGATATCGTTGCATTCACCTAACGGCCGGGAGTTATCACAATGTCGGTGCGGATGCCCGAGGTGGACGGCGCGGTGCTGGCGCGGCGCGAGCGGATTGTCGCCGCGCTGCGCACCATCGTGCCGGGCGAGGGCGTGATCGCTTCCGAGCGCGAAATGAAGCCCTACGAAACCGACGGGCTGACCGCCTATCATCAGCCTCCCATGGTTGTGGTGCTGCCGGAGACCACCGAGCAGGTCGCGCAGGTGCTGCGCTATTGCCACGACGAGGGCATCAAGGTGGTGCCGCGCGGGGCCGGCACCTCGCTCTCCGGCGGCGCGCTGCCGCTCGCCGATGGCGTGCTGCTCGGCATGGCCAAGTTCAACCGCATCCGCGACATCGACTTCGACAACCGGGTCGTGGTGGTGGAGCCGGGCGTCACCAATCTGGCGGTGACCAACGCGGTCGCCGATGCCGGCTTCTATTACGCGCCGGATCCGTCCTCGCAGATCGCCTGCACCATCGGCGGCAACGTGGCGGAGAATTCCGGCGGCGTGCATTGCCTGAAATACGGCACGACCACCAACAACGTGCTCGGCTGCGAGATCGTGCTGATCACCGGCGAAGTGCTGCGCCTCGGCGGCAAGCATCTCGACGCCGAGGGTTACGACCTGCTCGGGCTGATCAACGGTTCGGAAGGTCTGCTCGGCGTGGTCACCGAAGTGACCGTGCGCATCCTGAAGAGGCCGGAGACCGCGCGCGCGGTGCTGATCGGCTTCCCGAGTTCGGAGGACGCCGGCGCCTGTGTCTCAGCGATCATCGGCGCCGGCATCATTCCGGGCGGCATGGAGATGATGGACAAACCGGCCATCCACGCGGTGGAGGAATTCGTCCATGCTGGCTATCCGCTCGAGGTCGAGGCGCTGCTGATCGTCGAAGTCGACGGCCCGCCGGCCGAGGCCGACGATCTGATCGAACGCATCGAGATCATCGCCAGCAAATGCCACGCGGTGTCGTGCGAGGCCTCGACGTCCGAGCAACAACGGCTACTGTTCTGGGCCGGCCGCAAGGCGGCGTTCCCGGCGATCGGCCGCATCTCGCCGGACTACTACTGCATGGATGGCACCATCCCGCGCGCCAAGCTGCCTTTGGTGCTCGCGCGCACGAAGGAGCTGTCGGAAAAATACGGGTTGCGGGTCGCCAATGTGTTTCATGCCGGCGATGGAAACCTGCATCCGATGATCCTTTACGATTCCAACAAGCCCGATGAGCTGGACCGCGCTGAGCAGTTCGGCGCCGAGATTCTCAAACTCTGCGTCGAGGTCGGCGGCGTGCTCACCGGCGAGCACGGCGTCGGTGTCGAGAAGCGCGACCTGATGCCGGTGATGTTTTCCGAAATCGATCTGGCCGCCCAGCAGCGCGTCAAATGCGCGTTCGACGCCAAGGGCCTGCTCAATCCCGGCAAGGTATTCCCTGTGCTGCACCGCTGCGCCGAGCTCGGCCGCATCCACATTTCCGGCGGCAAGCTGCCGTTCCCGGATATTCCGAGGTTTTAGACCGTCATGGCGTGTTTCCGAGTTAAGTCCGCTCAATGACCGACATTCTCAAACCCCGCGACGCCAAGGAGGTCGAGGACGCCGTGCGCTGGGCGCTCGGCGACGACAAGGCGTTGGAAGTGGCGGGGCAGGGCACCAAGCGCAGCCTCGGCCGGCCGAGCCAGACTGACTTGACGCTCGATCTCTCGGGCCTTTCCGGCGTCACGCTCTATGAGCCGGAGGAATTGGTGCTGTCGGCCAAGGCCGGCACCCCGCTGGCCGAGATCGAGACGCTGCTCGATGCCAACAACCAGCAGCTCGCCTTCGAGCCGATGGACTACGGCCCGCTGCTCGGCGGCAGCGCCGGCCAGGGCACGCTCGGCGGCGCCATCGCGACCAACCTGTCCGGCCCGCGCCGCATCAAGGCCGGCGCCGCGCGCGACCATTTTCTGGGCGTGACCGCGGTCAGCGGCCGCGCCGAGACCTTCAAGTCGGGTGGCCGGGTGGTGAAGAACGTCACCGGCTACGACATGTGCAAGCTGCTGGCTGGCTCCTGGGGCACGCTGGCGGCGATGACCGACATTACGGTGAAAGTGCTGCCGAAGGCGGAGACCGAGGCGACCGTGATCGTGGAAGGTCTCGACGACGCGCGCGCCTGCGCCGCCATGGCCGCGGCCATGGGCTCATCGTGCGATGTTTCCGGCGCGGCGCATCTGCCCGATCATGTGGCATCTTATTTTGACGGCCTGCCCAAGCCGGAGGCCGCCACCGCGTTGCGGGTGGAAGGCTTCCCGCCCTCGGTGAAGCACCGCAAGGAGGCGCTCGCCGCGCTGATGAAATCGTTCGGGCCGGTCGCGCTGCTCGACGAAAAGGAATCGCGCGCGCTCTGGCGCAGCGTGCGGCAGGTGAAACCCTTCGCCGGCGACGCGGCGCGCGCGCGGCCGCTCTGGCGCATCTCGACCGCGCCCAGCAAGGGCAACGCGATCGCGGCCGCGATCACCCCGGCGGCGCAGATGTTCTACGATTGGGCCGGCGGGCTGCTCTGGGTGGCCATGCCGTTTGCCGATGAGCCCGATGCCGGCTCGATCCGCGCCGCGGTCAAAAGCATCGGTGGCCACGCCACGCTGGTGCGCGCGCCGGCCGCGGTGCGCGCCGCGGTCGACGTGTTCGAGCCGCAGCAGGCGGCGTTGCGCGCCTTGAGCAAGCGCGTGAAGGAGGGGTTCGACCCCAAGGGCGTGCTCAATCCCGGCCGCATGTGGGCCGGGGTATAGAGACCGTGAGGACGCCGCGATGACCGACCTGCCTTCCATCGATGCCGTATTCTCCGCGCTCGAAGACCTGCGTGCTCGCCGCCCGCTGGTCCACAACATCACCAACTATGTGGCGATGAGCGTCTCCGCCAATGTATTGCTGGCGCTCGGCGCCTCGCCGGCCATGGTGCATGCCGCTGAGGAGGTCGAGGATTTCGTCGCCATCTCCGATGCGCTGGCGGTCAATATCGGCACGCTGTCGCCGCCATGGGTGGCGGCGATGCGCGCTGCCGTGATGCGCGCTCGCGCGCTCGGCAAGCCGTGGGTGCTCGATCCGGTCGGCTGCGGCGCGACCGCCTATCGTACGCAAATCGCGGCCGAACTGGCGGCGCTGGCGCCGGCCGTCATCCGTGGCAATGCCAGCGAAATCCTGAGCCTGTCCGGGCAGGTGGGGGCAGCCGGCAAGGGCGTCGATTCGAGTGCCCGCGCCGAAGACGCCACGGCCGCGGCGGCGCTGCTGGCGCAGCGGGCGGGCTGCGTGGTCGCCGTCACCGGCGCCACCGACTATGTGAGCGACGGGGCAAGCTGCGTAGGCGTTCATGCCGGGCACGCGCTGATGCCGCTGTCGACCGCGCTCGGCTGCTCGCTCAGCGCGGTCACCGCCGCCTTCACCGCCGTCCGCCCGCCACGGCTGGCGGCGGTCGCCGCGCTCGCCGTGTTCGGCGCCGCCGGCGCCGTGGCGGCGCAACGCTGCCAGGGTCCCGGCCATTTGCCGGCGGAAATCTGCGATGCGCTCTATCGGATGGACCACGCGACGCTGGTCCGCCACGCCCGGCTCTCGGCATAGACCCGCCATGCAAACCGCATTCTCCCTCGCGCAACTCGCCGACCCGCAGACCGCGGAAGCGGAAAAGATTCTGCGCGCCTGCGTGCATTGCGGTTTCTGCACCGCCACCTGCCCGACCTATGTGCTGCTCGGTGACGAGCTCGATTCACCGCGCGGGCGCATCTATCTGATCAAGGAAATGCTCGAGCACGACCGGCCGGCGACCGCCGACGTGGTCAAGCATATCGACCGTTGCCTGTCGTGCCTGGCCTGCATGACCACCTGCCCGTCCGGCGTGCATTACATGCATCTGGTCGATCACGCCCGCGAGCACATCGAGAAAACCTACAAGCGCCCGTTGCTCGATCGCGCCATGCGCGGCCTGCTCGCGCGCGTGCTGCCCGATCCGGCGCTGTTCCGGCTGGCGGTGGTGGCGGGACTGATCGCCAAGCCGTTCGCGCCGGTGCTGCAAGCGCTCGGCATGAAGCGGATGGCCGCCATGCTGCGCCTCACGCCGCGCCGCAAGCTCGCCCCGCCGGGCGAACGCACCGGCAAGGTCTCTGCGGCGCAGGGCGCCCGCCGCGGCCGGGTGGCGCTGCTGTCCGGCTGTATCAATCCGGTGCTGGCGCCCGCGACCAATGCGGCCGCCATCCGCCTGCTCAACCGCAATGGCATCGAGGTGGTGGTCGCCGCCGGCGAGGCCTGCTGCGGCTCGCTCGCCCATCACATGGGCCGCGAAGACCAGGCACTGGCGCAGGCGCGCAACAATATCGACGCCTGGATGCGCGAAATCGATGGCGCAGGGCTCGACGCCATCCTGATCACGGTATCCGGCTGTGGAACCACGGTAAAAGACTACGGCTTCATGCTGCGCGGCGACCGCGACTATGCCGCGAAGGCGGCACGGATTTCCGGTCTGACAAAGGACATCACCGAATATCTGGCGACGCTCGATTTGCCGGCTGGCGCGGCGCCGCGGCCGCTCACGGTCGCCTATCATGCGGCCTGCTCATTGCAGCACGGACAAAAGGTCACGCAGGCGCCGAAAGAATTGCTTTGCAAGTTCGGCTTCGTGGTCAAAGATGTGCCGGAAGGGCATTTGTGCTGCGGCTCGGCCGGGACCTACAACATTCTCCAGCCGGCGCTGGCGGAGAGGTTGCGCGACCGCAAGATCGGCAATATCGAACGGCTCCGGCCGGATGTGATCGCGGCCGGCAATATCGGCTGCATCACGCAGATCGCCGCCGGCACCGCCATCCCGGTCGTGCATACGGTCGAACTGCTCGACTGGGCGACCGGCGGCCCGGTGCCGGAAGGTCTCGAGGAGATCGGAACCGGCGCGGCTCCGGAGCATTTGGCTTAAAGTGTCACAGTGACGCGACACGAAACGATGGGAGGAATATCATGGCAAAATCTAAAAAGCGGAAAACCAAAGTGAAGCAGACAAAACGCGCCGTTACCGCGCGCAAAACGAAAACCAAGAAGGGCAAGCGCCCGGTCAAGAAGGCGGTCAGGAAGACCAAGCCGGCGAAGCGCACGACCAAGCGCAAGGCGACGAAATCCGTTGCCAAGAAATCGGCGCCGGGCAAGCCGAAGACTTACAAAATCCTGATGATGGGCGCGGCCTACGGCTCACTGCTGGCCGCCAAAATGCTTTTCGGCGGGCACAAGATTCATCACGTGTGTCTGCCGGCCGAGGCCGAACTGATCAACGCCGAAGGCTTCAAAGTTCGCCTGCCGGTGCGCGGCCGTAAGGACCCAGTCGTGCTCGACTCGCAAAAGTTGCCCGGCAAGGTCACCGCCAGCGGCACCGCCGGCGTCAACCCGAAGGACTTCGACCTGATCGGCCTCGCCATGCAGGAGCCGCAGTATCGCTCGCCCGGCGTGCGCGAGCTGTTGGATGCGGTGGCAAAATCGCGTGTGCCCTGCATGTCGATTATGAACATGCCGCCGCTGCCTTACGTGAAGCGCATCCCCGGTCTCAATTACGATGCGCTGAAACCGGCCTATACCGATCCGACCGTGTGGGACAACTTCGATCCCGCCTGCCTGACGCTGTGCAGCCCCGACCCGCAGGCGATCCGCCCACCGGACGAGAAGGTCAACGTGCTGATGGTCACGCTGCCGACCAACTTCAAGGTGGCGAAGTTCGACAACGAGAAGGGCAACGTCATCCTGCGCCAGCTTGCGCAGGAGATTGACGCGGTACGCTTCGATCCGGGTGACGGCACAAAAATCGAACTCCCCGTGAAGCTGCGCGTGCACGACTCGATCTTCGTGCCGCTCGCCAAATGGGCGATGCTGCTGGCCGGCAATTATCGCTGCATCACCGCGGATGGCATGCGCACCGCGCAAGAGGCGGTGCATTCCAACATCGAAGAGGCGAGGTCGGTCTACAATTTCGTCAACGATCTGGTCGTGAAGCTCGGCGCTTCGCCGGACGATCTGGTGCCGTTCGAAAAATATGCCGCCGCCGCACAGAGCCTCACGCGTCCGGCCTCGGCCGCGCGTGCGTTGCAAAACGGCGCGCAAAATATTGAGCGCGCCGACAAGCTGGTGCAGCTGATCGCCCGGCAAAAGGGCCTCAGCCACCCGGCGATCGATACCCAGGTGGCGCTGGTTGATGCGCGACTCGAGGCCAACCGAAAGAAAGCGGCGGCCTGATCGATCGGCGGCGCGTCGCCACGCTTGTTTTCACCTTTGGCGCCTGCCGGAGAACCGGCGGGCGCCAGTTTCTTATTGCATTGCTGAGACTTAGCATGCCAGCCCGGAGTTATTCACAGGACCAGCGGCAGGGCAGCCCCATCGACCGCCGTCGGCCCGGATCGCGGTACAAAATAGCGTTCCGAGCCCGAAAATTGTGACTTTGCCGCAACAGTCCGCTGCTTTCTGTCAAAAGAAGGCTGAATCGCCTAAAAAGGCAGCAATTGCCATCGTTTTCGGCTTGCCGTGTGACGGGGTCAAAGATGTAAATCTGCGGGTAATGCACGTCGATTTGCGGACCGGTCGATTGCAGCCGGGTTCTGGTGCGCAAGAGCGATGGGCGAATTGTATCGGCTGAAAGTCGATCGAACCGAAAAGGGGCAGGGTCAATGAAAAAGGTTGTTTTGTCGGTAGTGGCGGCGCTTGCGCTCTCTGCAGCGCCCGCATTCGCAGCGGATATGCCGGTGAAGGCCGCTCCGGCTCCGGCCGCGGCGCCGAGTCCATGGGATATCGCCTTCGGTAGTGCGCTGATGAGCGACTACGTTTTCCGTGGCATCACGCAGTCGAACCACAAGCCTTCGGTCGCGGCTTATTTCGAGCCGCGCTACAACATCACGAAGGATATCCAACTCTATGTCGGCGTCTCGGGCGAGAGCATCAGCGAACTGAATCACGCCGCGGCTGAAATCGACTTGTACGGCGGCGCGCGCTGGACGATCGGTCCGGTCGTGCTCGATGGCGGTTTCTGGTACTACTATTACCCCGGCGGCCAGTGCTTCAACTCGGCGGTGTTCTGCGGCGTGGCTAATTTCCCGCTGAACGGCAACACCATGGTTGCCAACATGAGCTTCTGGGAAGTCTACTTCAAGCCGACCTGGAACGTGAACGATCAGCTCGCCATCGGCGGCAACCTGTTCTACGCCAACTCATACCTGAACTCGGGCGCGCCGGGCACCTATGTGTCGGCCACGGCGAAGTTTACCGCGTCTGACAAGATGGCGATCGGTCCGTTCGGCTGGTATGTGTCGGGTGAGTTCGGCCGTCAGTATCTCGGCACGACCAGCTCGTTCTACGGTCTGACCTTCCTCGCGAACGGCCCCGGCATCGACTATGCCGACTACGACACCTGGAACGTTGGTCTCGGCCTCACCTGGAAGGTGTTTACCCTCGATCTGCGCTACTCGGGCACCGATCTGAGCAAGGGTAACTGCAACGCCTTCACCGGTGACTTCCAGGCCAGCCAGACTGGCAACATCACTGCCATCAACCCAGGTGGCATCGGCTCCAACTGGTGCGGCTCGACCTTCATCGCCAAGCTGTCGGCCGACCTGACGCTGGGCAGCCTGAAGTAAGCTGAAATAGCCTGTCCCTTATTGGGCGGCGGCTCTCAACGAGCCGCCGCTCTTTTTTTGACATAGCCTTTCGGGATTATGCGCCGGCGGTTGCCGGCGCCAGGCTGCCCTCGCGCACCCAATAGCGGTCGCCTTCGCGGCTGAACGCCAGCCGGCGGCGGTGGAACGCGGCGAGCGTGGAGCGGTGACCGATCGACACGATGGTGGCACGGCCAAGCCGTTGTTCCAGCAGGTGGTAGAGCGCGGCCTCGGCCGGCTCGTCGAGCGAAGCGGTGGCCTCGTCCAGGAACAGATAGTCCGGCGCGTGCAGCAGCGCGCGCGCGATGCCGAGCCGCTGCTGCTCGCCGAGCGACAGCATGCGGTTCCAATGCGCCTCCTCCTCGATTCGGGAGGCCAAGGCCGGCAAGCCGACCGCGGCGACCAGTTCGGCGACGCGGGCGGCATCGAAGGTCCCGGGCTCCGCCGGATAGGCGACCGCGGCGGCCAACGGTGCGATCGGAAAGTAAGGCCGCTGCGGCAGGATCATCAGCCGGGCATTTTTCGGCACCGTGATCGTGCCGGCGCCGAACGGCCAGACGCCGGCCAGCGCGCGGAACAGCGTGGACTTGCCGGCGCCGGACGGGCCGCTCACCAGCACCCGCTCGCCCAGGCCGATCGAGATGTCGCTGGCATTGACCAGCGGCACGCCGTTCGGCAGCCGCACCGCCAGATCTTTGAACGAAATGGCGGCCGCTTCGCCAACCGCGACGCCGATCACCGGCGGCGTCACCGCGACCGCGCGGGCGGTCGCCACCGACCGATCGAAGCCGGACAGCCGCTCGATCACCGCGCTCCATTCCGCGAGATTGCGGTAGAGGGTCACAAACACCGACAAAGCTTCCTGCACGCGGCCGAACGCGTTCGCCGTCTGCATCAGCCCGCCGAGCTGGATGGCGCTGGCGAAATAGGCCGGGCTCACCATGATGAACGGGAAAACGACGGATGCCTGCGCATAGCTGGCGGTGAAGAAGGTGAGCTTTTTCTGCCGCGACATGATCGCGAGCCAGTTGGCGACCACATTGCCGAATCGCAACAGCAGGCGGTGGCGTTCCGCGCGCTCGCCGTCGAGCAGGGCGATCTGCTCGGAGTTCTCGCGCACCCGCACCAGATTGAATCGGAAATCGGCTTCGTAGCGCTGCTGCTGGAAGTTAAGCGCGATCAACGGGCGGCCGATCAGGTGCGTGAGTGCGGTGCCGATGCAGGCGTAAATCAATGCTGCCCATAACAGGTAACCCGGAATATCGAAGCTGATCCCGAACACGTGCAGCGGCGCCGCTGCCGACAGCGACCACAGGATGATCATGAACGAGAATAGCGTGACGCAGGAGTTGAGCAGTTGCAGGCCGATGGTCAGCGTCAATTGGATGAACTGCGCGATGTCCTCGGAGATGCGCTGGTCCGGATTGTCGGCGGCGTCGCCCAAGAGCTGCATGCGGTAGTGATTGGCGCCCTCCATCCAATGATCGAGGTAGCTCGCGGTCAGCCAGCGCCGCCAGCGGATCTGCAGCCACTGGTTGAGATAGAGCTGGTAGACCGCGAGCACGACGTAGATCGTGGCCAGCACGCAGAAATAGCCAAGTTGGTAGACGAAGGCATCCCAGTTTCGATCCTGCAACGCATTGTAGAAATTGGCGTTCCACGCATTGAGCAGCACCGTGATGCCGACGATCGACAATTCGATGGCGATCACCGCCGCCAGCAGCAGGCGGCCCGGCCAGCGATCCTGCGAACGGAAATAGGGGCTGGCAATCCGCCAGACGGTGGCGAGCGTCGAGAAAATGCCTCTCACGGATAGTCTCCTGATACGGCTGGCTTCAGCCTTGGGCGCGTAAATGGTCTGCTACGGTGCATTCAGTCATGGCGATGCTGCGGCGTCGTATCCCACCTTTGCGGTGGGCAGGGGCCGGAAGTCGTACGCAATTCGTCATTCATGTGATTGATGTTACACGGGTTATATAGACGAAAGGCGATCATCGGTGCCATCATCGGCAACGCGTAACAGCATGGTTTGAACCAATATTTTCTCCGGATGAATCACGGCAGTCTTGCGTCTTTTCATCATCACACATTAGTGTGGCCACCAAGGCAGACAAACGCACAAAAGCTTGCGGCACAGCTCAAAAAATCCAAGGGAGGAATAAGATGAAAAATGAAATCCATTCGATGAAGCTTGACCGCCGTACGGTCATAAAGACTGCGGTTGCGGCCGGCGTGGCGCAAATCGCATCGCCCTTCGTCATCACGGCGCGCGCCGCGGACGCCATCAAAATCGGTATGGTGGACCCTCTGACCGGCGTCTATGCCGCGGTGGCGAATAACGAAGTCATCGGTGCGAAGTTCGCCGTTGAGCAGATTAACGCCAAGGGCGGTGTGCTCGGGCGTCCGTTGGAATTGCTGGTCGAAGACTCCGCAAACGATGTCGGCACCGGCGTGCAGAAGACACGCAAGCTGATCGAACGGGATCAAGTCAGTTTCATTATCGGCGACGTCAATTCCGGCATCGCCCAGGCCATGGCTCAAGTCACGGCCGAAAAGAAAGTGCTGCACGTCGTCTCCGGCGGCCACACCGACGGGATCACCGGCAAGGACTGCAAGTGGAACGTCTTCCGCGTCTGCAACACGACGCGCATGGAAGCCAACGCCGTTACCGAGCTCCTGTTCAACAAATACGGCAAGAAGTGGCACTTCATCACGCCTGATTATTCCTTCGGCCACACATTGCAGCAGGCGGGCGAAGCTAACTTGAAGAAACTCGGTGGCACGATGACCGGTAACGAGCTCACGCCGCTCGGCACCACCGACTTCTCCGCTTATCTCATCAAAGCGCGTGCCGCCAACCCGGACGTATTGCTGGTGTTGCCGCAGGGCTCCGATATGGTCAATTGCCTGAAGCAGATCGCCCAGTTCGGCATCGATAAGCAAATTCATGTCGCCGGATTGCAGCAGGAACTGGAGTCGCTCGAAGCAATGCCGCCCGAGGCACGCGTCGGCATCTGGATGTTCGAGTGGTACTGGAAGCAGCCCGGCGTGCCTGGCGTCGAAAATTTCGTCGCCGAGATCCGCAAGCGCAGTAACGGCAAGGTGCCGACGGCGCGCACCTGGTTCGGCTATACCTCGGTGCACACCTACGCGCTCGTCGCCAACCACGAAAAGACGCTCGACGCGGTGAAGCTCGCCAAGGCGCTGGGCAATTTCGAGCTGCCGGCCGACGTCAAGCTGCAACCCAATAAGTGCTATTACCGGGCCGGCGACCACCAGCTGATGACCTCGTCCTTCGTTGGCGAAGCGCTGGCGAAGCCTGCTGGAGATCCCGAGGATCTGTTCCGCGTCGATCAGGTGCTCGCGGGCGATAAGGTTTCTCCGCCGGAGAGCGACACCGGCTGTACGCTGAATTGGCCGGCCTAACTTAAGATTTGTACTGCCATCGCGCCTGGGGAGCTGTCATTGCTCCCTGGGTGTGCGATGTTCGTATGCCGGTTCGCGCACCCGAGTGGTAATCCATGTTGCAACTCCTGCTGTTCAACATCACGAACGGATTGATCATCGGCGCTTTTTACGTGCTCATGGCACTTGGCCTGTCTCTGATCCTCAACCTGAGCAACGTGATCAATTTTGCCCACGGCGGCTTCCTCGTGGTCGGCGGCTACATCGCCTACACCATCACGCCCTATGTGGGTTTCTGGGGCGCGCTGCTGATCGCGCCACCGCTCACCGCCGTCATCGGGCTGGCCACCGAACGGGTGCTGATCCGGCCGCTGTACGGGCGCGATCCGCTCTACAGCCTTCTTCTCACTTTCGGACTCGCTTTCATATTGGAAGACGGCACGCGTTTTATCTGGGGCGCGCAGGGCAAGCCGGTGACCGTGCCGGCGATTTTGGCGCAGCCGTTGAGCAATGAATTCTTCTTCATCACCGGCTACCGCCTGTTCATGGTGCTCGTGGTGGTTATCGCGGTGAGCGCGCTCTTCGCACTGTTGCGTTTTACCCGCCTTGGCATTCGCATCCGCGCCGGCACACTCGACCTCGAAACGGTATCGGCCTTGGGCGTCAATGTGCGCACGCTGCGATCGCTCAATTTTGCCGCCGGCATTTACCTCGCCGGGCTCAGCGGCGTGCTGGCGGCCGGCCAGCTCGGTCTTGAGCCGACCATGGGTGCGGGACTTCTGATGCCGAGCTTCATCGCCATCATCGTCGGCGGCGTCGGCAGTCTCACCGGCACGCTGCTGGGCGGCCTGCTGATCGGCGTGGCATCCGGCGTCACCGCGGTGTTTTTGCCGGCTGCCAGCGAAGCGATCATGTACGTGTTGATGGCGGTGGTCTTGCTGATCCGCCCGCGCGGCTTGCTGGGCGAAGAAGGCATGATGACATGATCGAGAATGACACCGCCCGCAAGCTGGCCGTGCTTGTTTGTATCTGGGCGGCCTTGGTGTTCGCGCCCTATTGGATGCCGCCGCTCGGCGGCTACACCGCGCTCGGCACCCGCGTTCTCATCCTTGGGCTTGCCGCCATGTCGGTGAATTTTCTCTTGGGCTTCACCGGGGTGCTGTCCTTCGGTCATGCCGCCTATTTCGGTCTCGGCGCTTACGGGGCGGGGCTGTCGCTGAAATATCTGGCCCCGAGCACGCCGATTTCACTGGTGATGGGGATGCTCCTGGGCGGCCTCGCCGGCGCCATTCTCGGAACGCTCATCGTGCGCCGGCGTGGCGTCTATTTCGCAATGGTCACGATTGCGTTCGGGCAGGTGTTTTATTACATCGCATTCCAGTGGAGCTCGCTGACCGGCGGTGACGACGGCTTGCGCGGCTTTTCCCGTCAGCCGCTCGACTTCGGACTCTTCTCGATCGATATTTCGTCGAATGCCAATAATTTTTATTTTTTCGTATTGTTCTGCTTTGCCATCATCGCGGCGGTCATGGGTTTCATTTTGCGGTCGCCGTTCGGCCGCACCATGCTCGCGATCCGCGAAAACGAACGGCGCGCCCGTTTCCTCGGCATCCCGGTGGAGCGTCATATCTGGATTGCATTTACGCTATCTTGCTTCTTCATGGGATTTGCCGGAGCGCTTTATGCGCTACTGAATAATTTTGCCGACCCAAGAGGGCTGCATTTCAGCCAGTCCGGCGACTTCGTCATGATGGCGGTGATGGGCGGCATGCGTAGCTTTTGGGGACCGCTGCTGGGCGCGGTCGTCTTCGTGGTTCTGCAGGACTATCTTTCGAGCGTTACCGTCAATTGGATGTCGTTTGTCGGATTGTTGTTTGTGCTCGTGGTGCTGTTCTTTCCGCGCGGGCTTCTCGGCGTCGTTCGGCGAAAGCTCGTGTCATGAGCCTGCTGCGGGTCGATAACGTCTCCAAGCATTTCGGCAACCTGATCGCCGTCGACGACATATCGATGACGGTCGAGCCGGGCGAATTGCGCGCCGTGATCGGTCCCAACGGCGCCGGAAAAACCACGTTTTTTAACATGATAAGCGGCTTCCTGACACCGAGCTCGGGCCATATCGTCTTCGACGGCGAGGATATCACCTCGCTGTTGCCCGCCCGTCGGGTGTGGCGCGGTATCGCCCGCACTTTCCAGATAACGGAAGTGTTTCCGGAGCTGACGGTACGCGAAAATCTGCGGATTGCTGTGGAGTCCGCCAGCGGCTTCCGCTTGCGCTTATGGCAATCGCGTGAAGACGATGGCGAGGTCAGGGCGCGAGTCATCGATCTGCTGAAAATGAGCGGCTTGACCGAAAAAGCCGACCGGCTGGTCGGCGAGCTCGCTCATGGCGACCAGCGCGCCACCGAGATCATGATGGCGCTGGCGCTCAAGCCGCGGCTCTTGCTGCTCGATGAGCCGACCGCCGGCATGGGCGATCAGGAAACTTATGACATCACCCAGTTGATCCGGAAGCTGCATCGCGACCAGAAACTGACCATCGTGCTAATCGAGCACGACATGCGCGTCGTCTTTCATCTTGCCGACCGCATCATGGTGCTGGCGGAAGGCAAGATGCTGGCCGAGGGCACGCCGCAGGAGATCGCCGCCAACGAAGCAGTGCAGGCAGCCTATCTAGGGAAGGCGGCGGCATGAGCGGCAATGCCAAAACAGGCTTGGCCCTCGAGGCGGAAGGCCTCCACACCTTTTACGGCAAGAGCCACATCCTGCACGGCGTCGGCCTAGAGGTGCGCGAGGGCGAAATCGTCACGCTGCTCGGCCGCAACGGCGCGGGCAAGACCACCACGCTGCGAAGCCTTGTCGGGTTGACCCACGCGCGCGAAGGCGCGGTGCGTATTTTTGGTCATGCCACCACCGACTGGCAGCCTTATCGCATTGCCGCGCTCGGCGTCGGCTATGTGCCGGAGGGCCGGCGCATATTCGCCAACCTGACGGTCGAGGAAAATCTCAAGGTGCCGCTCGAACGGCCAGGGCCGTGGACAATTGCGCGCATCTACGAACTTTTTCCGCGTCTCGCGCAGCGCAAGGCGAACAAAGGCCGGCAACTTTCGGGCGGCGAACAGGAAATGCTGGCGATCGCGCGCGCGCTGCTGCTCAATCCCAAGCTGCTGCTGCTCGACGAGCCGAGCCAGGGCCTCGCGCCGCTGATCGTGCAGGAAGTGTTCAAGGTCGTGACGTCGGCGCGCGCGCAAGGCATTTCGGTGCTGCTGGTGGAGCAGAACGTCCGCGCTGCCGTCGAGATCGCCGACCGCGCCTATGTGCTCGACGACGGCAAGGTGGTTTATTCCGGCCCCGCCGCCGAATTCGCCAAGGACGAAGAACGGGTTCGCGCGCTCGCCGGCGCCAGCGCTGAGGATTGGGAGCCGCACGGCTCGCCTGCCTGATATCCGAGCAAGGACACACGAAATTGGCTGACGCAAGCTTGGCAGCGCTGTCGGCGACTGAGGCGGCCGCCGAAATGGCCCTCGGCACGATCTCCGCCGAGGACTATACCCGCGCCTGCCTCGAGCGTATCGCTGCGGTCGAAGGCGAGGTGCATGCTTTCATTCATCTCGATCCCGATTACGCGATCGCGCAGGCGCGCGCGCTCGACGAACGCCGCCGCAACGGGCAGCCGATCGGCCCGCTGCACGGCGTAGCGGTCGCGATCAAGGACATTTTCGACACCGCCGATTACCCGACCGAGTGCGGCTCGCCGCTGCTCAAGGGCCGCCGGCCGGTGCGCGACTGCACCGCGGTGGCGCGGCTGCGCGCGGCCGGCGCGGTGATCATCGGTAAGTCGGTGACCACCGAGTTCGCCTATTTCCACCCCGGCGCGACACGCAATCCGCACGATCCCGAACGCACGCCCGGCGGCTCGTCCTCCGGCTCGGCGGCGGCGGTGGCCGCCGGCATGGTGCCGCTGGCGATCGGCAGCCAGACCAACGGCTCGGTGATCCGGCCCGCGTCGTTTTGCGGCGTCTATGGCGTCAAGCCGACGCATGGGACGATCTCCCGCCACGGCGCGCTGATCCTATCCATGGCGCTCGACCATGTCGGTGTGTTCGCTCGCTCACTCGCCGATTGCGCGCTCATTCTCGACGTGCTCGCCGGCTACGACGCCGAGGACCCCGATAGCCGGCCATCGGCGTCGCCTGCCTTCCGCGCGACGGTAGCGCAGAAGCCGCCATCGCCGCCGCGGCTCGCTTTCGTGCGCACGCCGGTTTGGGACAAGGCCGATGCCGAAGCCCGCGCGGCGTTCGAAAGCTTTGCCATCAGTCTTGGCGGCGCCGTGCGGCCGATCGATTTGCCGGAGCCATTCGCCGCCGCCTGGGCTGACCAGCGCGTTATCATGTACACCGACATGGCGCACAATTTCGGCGCGCTGGTCGAGCGCGGCGGCGATGCGTCGAGCAAACAGCTGCGCGATCTCGTCGCCGAAGGCAGCCGGAACAGCGCGCTGCGTTATCTGGCGGCGCGCGACGGCGCGCTGCGTTACCGCGCCGGGCTGGCGGACATTTTGAAAGACTATGACGCGATCCTGACGCCGGCGGCGCCCGGCGTGGCGCCGAAAGGCACCGCCACCGGCAATCCGGCGTTCAATACTCTTTGGACCTTGGCCGGGCTGCCCGCGGTGACGCTGCCGCTGCTGACAGGCGAGGGCGGCATGCCGATCGGCGTGCAGCTTGTCGGGGCCATCGGCGACGATGCGCGGCTTTTGCGCACGGCGAATTGGCTTGCCGCAATAGCCGCCAGAGCTTGATCGCGCCGGTTACGCGGGCGGCGCGCCCAGGTTCTCCTTGAAGAACGCGATGGTGCGATTCCAGGCTAGATCCGCGGCCGCCTTGTCATAGCGGTCGCTGGTGTTGTTGTTGAAGGCGTGATTGACGTTCGGATAGACGTGAACCGCGAAGTGCTTGCCGGTGGCCTTGAGCGCCGCCTCGTAGGCTGGGATGCCGGCATTGATGCGCTGGTCGAGCCCGGCATAGTGCAGCAGCAACGGCGCATGGATCGATTTCACCTGTTCGGCCGGCGGCTGCGCGCCGTAATAGGCAATGCCGGCTTTCAGATCGGGCGCCAGCACGGCGACGCGGTTGACCATGCCGCCGCCCCAGCAGAAGCCGACGGCGCCGACCTTGCCGGTCGATTCCGCGTGACGCTCCAGGAACGGCACCGCCGCGGCGATGCGGCGCGCGGTCTCGTCCGCATTAAGCGTGCCGATCATGTCGCGTGCCTTGTCCTCGTCCGCCGGCGTGCCGCCGAGGGGCGAGAGCATGTCTACCGCGAAGCTGAGGAAGCCTTCGAGCGCGATGCGCCGCGCGACGTCCTGGATGTGCGGATTGAGCCCGCGATTTTCGTGGATGACGATCACCGCCGGGCGTTTGCCCTTGGACTTGAGCCGCGCCAGAGTGCCGCTGATCGGCGTGCCGGCGGCGTCATAGGACACGCTGTCGATGGCCAGCCGCGCATCGTCGGGCGCAACCATCGTGGCGCGCGCGTAATCGTTCTGCAATAGCGGCAGCAGCGTCAGCGCCGCCGCACTCGACCCGGCGATCTGCGCCAGCCGGTCGAGAAAGATGCGGCGATTCATCCCGCCGTGCGTGAAGCGGTCGTAAAGATCGATGATGCGCTGATCCATGGAACTCTCCGGCCGAAGTTTCATCGAGGATAACATACGCTTTGCGGCTAAAATTCCCGCCGACGCGCGCACCGCAACGAAAAAGGGCGCGGCCGAGACCGCGCCCTTCGCAATCGTTTGTAAGCCGGCCGGACTTAAAAGCCCATTCCGCCACCGCCCATACCGCCGCCGCCGCCCGGCATGGCCGGGGCCGGCTCCTTCGGCAGTTCGGCGACCATCGCCTCGGTGGTCACCAATAGGCCTGCGACCGAGCCGGCATCCTGCAGCGCGGTGCGCACGACCTTGGCCGGATCGATGATGCCGGCCTCGACCATGTCGACGTATTTCTCTTCCTGGGCGTCGAAGCCGTAGGTCTCCGACTTGTGCTCCATGATCTTGCCGACCACGATCGAGCCTTCCACACCGGCGTTCTCGGCGATCTGGCGGATCGGCGCCTCAAGCGCCTTGAGCACGATGTTGATGCCGGCTTGCACGTCCGGGTTCTCGTCGTGGATGCGGCCGACCGCCTTCTTGGCGCGCAGCAACGCGACGCCGCCGCCCGGCACGATGCCTTCCTCGACCGCAGCGCGGGTGGCGTTGAGCGCGTCTTCGACGCGGTCCTTCTTTTCCTTGACCTCGACCTCGGTCGCCCCGCCGACACGGATCACCGCGACGCCGCCGGCGAGCTTGGCCAGCCGCTCCTGCAGCTTCTCCTTGTCGTAGTCGGAGGTGGTCTCCTCGATCTGCACCTTGATCTGGGCGACGCGCGCCTCGATCTCGGCCTTCTTGCCGGCGCCGTGCACGATGGTGGTCTTTTCCTTCTCGATGATGACCTTCTTGGCGCGGCCGAGCATGGCCGTGGTCACGTTCTCGAGCTTGATGCCGAGATCCTCCGAGATCAGCTGGCCGCCGGTGAGAATGGCGATGTCTTCCAGCATGGCCTTGCGGCGGTCGCCGAAGCCCGGCGCCTTCACGGCCGCCACTTTCAGCCCGCCGCGCAGCTTGTTGACAACGAGGGTGGCGATGGCTTCGCCCTCGACGTCCTCGGAGAGGATCAGCAGCGGCTTGCTGGTCTGCACCACCGCTTCCAGCAGCGGCAGCATGGCCTGCAGGCCGGAGAGCTTCTTCTCGTGCAGGAGGATGTAAGCGTCCTCCAGTTCGGCGATCATCTTCTCGGCGTTGGTGATGAAGTAAGGCGAGATGTAGCCGCGGTCGAACTGCATGCCCTCGACGATCTCGACCTCGGTCTCCATCGCCTTGGCTTCCTCGACCGTGATCACGCCCTCGTTGCCGACCTTCTGCATCGCCTTGGCGATCATGCTGCCGATGGTGGCGTCGCCGTTCGACGAGATGGTGCCGACCTGGGCGACCTCGGCGGAGGAGCCAACCGGCTTGGCGCGCTTCTCGATGTCCTTGACTACAGCGTGAACCGCGATGTCGATGCCGCGCTTGAGGTCCATCGGGTTCATGCCGGCGGCGACCGACTTGGCGCCTTCCTTCACGATCGCGGCGGCCAGTATGGTAGCGGTGGTGGTGCCGTCGCCGGCCTTGTCATTGGTCTTCTGTGCGACTTCGCGCACCATCTGCGCGCCCATGTTCTCGAACTTGTCCTCGAGCTCGATTTCCTTGGCGACGGTGACGCCGTCCTTGGTGATGCGCGGCGCGCCGAACGACTTGTCGAGCACGACATTGCGGCCTTTTGGGCCGAGCGTGACCTTCACCGCATTGTTGAGGATGTCGACGCCGCGCAGCATGCGGTCGCGGGCATCGACGGCGAATTTGACTTCCTTGGCAGCCATTTCGATTTACTCCGATTGGTTCCTAATTCGATGGATCGAGCTTAGGCGATCACGCCCATGATGTCGGACTCCTTCATGATCAGGAGTTCCTCGCCATCGAGCTTGACCTCGGTGCCCGACCACTTGCCGAACAGCACGCGATCGCCGGTCTTCAGATCGATGGGGATCAGCTTGCCGGCCTCATCGCGTCCGCCGGGGCCGACGGCGACGATCTCGCCCTGCGAGGGTTTTTCCTGGGCGCTGTCGGGAATGATGATGCCGCCTTTGGTTTTTTCTTCGGCGGTGATGCGGCGCACGACGATGCGGTCGTGCAGGGGACGAAACTTGGTCTTGGCCATGGCTTCCTCATCGGCGCTTAAGCGCATGCGGGTGACAAAATAGTGTCGAATTTGTAAGCCCTTAGCACTCCTAAACGGAGAGTGCCAAATGCTGCCTGGGACATATTGCCTCGCCGGTGAGGTGTCAAGCAGGCGGCGGGGCTGGCGTCGCCCGCGGGTTAGCAGATCGACCGCAACCTGCTTGCGCTGCCCGCCATTGCCACGCAAAGTCCCCCAGCAGCGGTGTAGGAGCCCGAATGAGCCATCCCAATCGACCCAGCCTACCGGCAGCGTTGGTTCTGGCCTTGCTCGCGCTCGCCCTGGCCGGCTGCGCCACCGGCGGCCCACTGCAGCCTGCGGCACCGGAACACATGGCGGTGCCGTTAATGCCACCGGCCTTCCCGCCACAGGATATCGTCGGCCGCTGGGGGCTGGCCGCCTACCACAAGGACGAAGACCGCCCGCGCATCGAGGTCGCCGCGGCTGGGCAATGCAAGCAGCCCTATGTCATCACGCTCGGCCCCACCGGCGGGGTAATGATGCATCTCGCCGACCAGGCCAAGGCTGAGGAACTGCGCCTGAAAGGCGCGCCCGGCAACAAGACCTATATCGGCCCGGAAGGCGAGCCCGCCGGCGCGCAGGACCGCGAAGTGATTGCATTCGACGGCCGCGTGCTGATCCTGCGCTGGATGGATTCGGAAGTGCAGGGCCGCTACGGCACCATGGTCTATGTCCGCTGCGGGCCGGAAGGCGCCAAGCCGCCGGCTAAGCCGAAGGCCAAGCCCAAGCCGAAAGCCGCGCCGAAGCCGATCCAGCCGCCGATCCAGCAAGCTCCACCGGCGCGGTGACGGTTCGTCTTCGGGCGGGCCACGAATGAGGCCGACTCCCTCTCCCCTGGGGGGAGAGGGTTGGGGTGAGGGGGCAAGTGACTCTCGATAGGCTATAACCCCTCACCCGGATCGCTTCGCGATCCGACCTCTCCCCATTGGAGAGGTGAAGCAACGTCGGCCCTCATGCCCGCTCCCCGCGACTTCATCGACGGCCCCTGGCGCGCCGTGCCGGTTCTCGGCGTCACCCAGATTTTGTCCTGGGGCACGATTTTCTACACGCCGGTGCTGATCGTGCCGCTGATCGCGGCCGAGCGCGGCTGGTCGATGTCGTTCGCCATGGGCGGCTTCTCAGTCGGACTGTTGGCCGCCGGCTTGAGCGCGCCCTATGTCGGGCGCGGAATCGACCGCTTCGGCGGGCATGTGGTGATGACCCTCGGCTCGCTGATCGGCGCGCTCGGGCTGGTCCTGATCGGTCACGCCGCGGATCGCATCAGCTATCTCGCCGTGTGGGTGGTGCTCGGCGTCGCCATGGCGGCGAACCTGTACGATTCCGCCTTCGCGACGCTCGGTCGCATCTTCGGCGCCGGCGCGCGTTCGCCGATCACCGCGTTGACGCTCGCCGGCGGCTTCGCCTCGACCGTGAGCTGGCCGACGACGCATATCCTGCTCGAGAGCCTCGGCTGGCGCGGCACCTATCTGGTCTATGCCGCGCTGCTGGCCTGCATATCGGCGCCGCTGCATGCCTTGGCGCTGCCGCGCGCCCGCTTCGAGACGGAAGTCATGCCACGCAGTGACGCGCCGCCGCCGCCGGCGGTGCTGCCGCCCTATGGCTTGCCGTTCATTCTGGTGGCGGCGGCGTTCGCGACCTATGCCTTCGTGCCGTCCGGCCTGTCCGCGCACCTGCTGGCGATCTTCGCGCGTTCCGGCATCGATGCTGGAACGGTGGTCTGGATCGGGGCGCTGTTCGGGCCGGCGCAGGTCGGCGCGCGGCTGATCGAATTCGCCTTCGGCCGCAATTTGCATCCCTTGTGGGTGGCGCGCTTCGCGCTGTCGGTTCTGCTCTGCGCGTTCACCATGCTGGCGCTGCTCGGCATATCGGTGCCGGTGGCGGCGGCGTTCGCGCTGCTGTTTGGCGGCGCCAACGGCCTAGTCACCATCACGCGCGGCGCGGTGCCGCTGGCGCTGTTCGGCGCCTCCGGTTACGGGCGCCTGATCGGCCGGCTCGCCGGCCCGTTCCTGCTGGTGCAGGCGGCGGCGCCGCTGGTGATGGCGTTCGTGGTGGATCGCGCATCCGATCCGGCGGCGCTGGCGCTCGCCGCCGGCTTCGCGGCGGCCGCGCTGGTTTGTTTTATTCTGATCCGGCGGCCGAAGTAACTTTAGCGCGCCGCGCTAGGCGAACATCTCGTCGATTGCGAGCTGGCTGGTGTGGCCGGAATCGCCGTCGAGGCGGGGACCGTTGAGCAGGGCGTGGCCCGGCTTGGCGGCGGGCGCATCGCCCGGCTGGCCGCTGTGGCGCGCGAGCATGTCCTCCACCTGGTTTTCGATCATGTTCAAGGTCTCGATCACGTGGCCGATGCGCTGGCCGCTGAGATCCTGGAAATTGCAGGCTTCGTAGATTTTCACCACGTGTTCCTGAATTTCCTGCGCCAAGCCGCGCTTGTAATCGTCTTTCAGCGTGGCGGCGAGCGCCCTGGCGCTTTCGTCGATCACCTCGGTCGATTTGAGAATCTTCTCGGTGGCTTTTTCCATGCCCTCGACCGCGGCGCCGAGTTTGCCGGCCGCATGCGCCATCCGGCGCTCACGGCCGTCGCCGATGAGAACGGCAAGCTCGCGCTTGTTGCGGGCGACGGCGTCGTGCAGCAAAGCGAGCTCGCGCTTAAGCGATTGCACGGTGCCGTCGGCGTCAGGCTGCTCAGCGCGCGCCGGGGTGGCCTTGGGCTCTGCGACCTGGTCCGGCGCCGCGATGCCCATGCGCCGCGCCGCCGCCCGGCCACCGAACATCCGCTCGACGCGGAAAACTTTACGCTGCACGCCACGCCCCCTCGCGACCCCAATGCTGTGTTTCTAGCAGAGCGGCGATTAACGCCCGGTTGCGCATGCGCATGATCCCGAAAAGCATGTCCTCGACGTGATCGGGGATGGGAACCGGTTTTCGGAAAAGATCATACGCAAAATGAAAAAAGCGCAGGCGGTGTCGCAAATCGAAACCCCGCGTTTACCATGACCAAGCGCCTTTTACGCAAAATAAACTTTAACGCGACGAAACGCGCGCGCGGTCGCGCCAATACGGCACGCGGCAGCTTCTGTTTACCATTCGGTGTCGCTTTGCGTTTGTAGTGCAATTCGTCCGACGAATTGAGTGTGAGAGTTAAGTCGATGCAGCGTTCCGTTTTGCCAGCCTTCATCGTTGCCGTCTCCGTCAGCAGCGCCGCCTGGGCGCAGCCGCTGTCGCTCGCGCCCCCCGCCGAAGACATAACGGACGCGCGGCCGATCCTGGTGGCGGCGCAAGCGCCGCAGACGCGGTCCAATCTCGGCGGCGGCTTCATCGAAGCCCTGTTCGGCAATGGCGCGGTGCAGCCGCGTTATCGGAATGCCGAGCCGGATGCCAATACGGCCTATGCCAACACCGCGCCGTCCGCCGATCCGCGGCTCGAACAGCAGCTGCCCGGGTTCGAGATCGATCCGCGCTATCTGCGCCAGGCGGTCGACTATCACGGCACGGAAGCGCCCGGCACCATCGTCATCGATACACCGAACAAGTTCCTCTTTCTGGTCGAGGCCGGCGGCAGGGCGATGCGCTACGGCGTCGGCGTCGGACGTCCCGGCTTCACCTGGTCGGGTATGCACAGCATCTCGGCCAAGAAGGAATGGCCGGATTGGGTGCCGCCGGAGGAAATGCTCCAGCGCCAGCCCGGCCTGCCGCATTTCATGGCCGGCGGCCCGAACAATCCGCTCGGCGCGCGCGCGATGTATCTCGGCTCGTCGCTCTACCGCATCCACGGCTCGAACGAGCCCTGGACCATCGGCCACAACGTCTCGTCCGGCTGCATCCGCATGCGCAATGCCGACGTGATCGATCTCTACAGCCGCGTGAAAATCGGCACCAAGGTCGTCGTTCTCTGATCCCGGCTCACGCTCCGGCCGGGATCGCCAGTGCGACGCCGTGTTGCGCCAGCAGCCGCGGAAAATTCTCCGAGTTAAAAAAAGCAAATTCCCGTTCGCGCTGGTGGGTGAGCGGATCGAGTCGCTTCAATTCGGGATCGACGAAGCCGGGATGACACATGATCAGCCCGCCATCCGGCAGCCCGGCCAGGAAACGCGGAAATAGTGCGGCGAAGTCGGGGTTGCCGTCGAAATCATAGGCGCCGGCAAAGGCCGGATTGGTCGCCACGCCAAGCTGCCTTGCCTTGCGGCGAAAACCCACACTTAAAACGTCGAGCACCAATTCCTTGCGGTCCTTCAGCCGTCTCGCCGAACGCGGGCGGCCGCATTGCCTGATCCAGGCATTGGGCGCTGCTTGCGCGGCCACCTTGAGCGCGGCGTCGCGCACCTGCGGAAACAGATGCACGTGCTGGTGGCCGTCGACGAAGTCGGGCGGGCGGCCGAATGCCATGACAAAGGCTTCCACTTGCGTGGCGATCTCGATCACCAGCCGCTCGGGATTGAGCCGGCGCGTGATCGCCGCACGCATCATTTTCTTGAGCGGCAGGAAATGGCCTTGGCTAAGCGGCTCAAAGCCCTCGCTCAGCGGCTTGAAAGGCGCCGTCAGCGTGACGTGCAAGCCGAGCGCGGCGCGCGTTATCCCGGAATTGAGTTCATCGAGCGCCGCCGCTTCGCTCGCGTCGAAATGCGGCGCTGCCGTCATCACCGACGTGGCGTTGATGCGCCCGCGCAGGATCAATTCGCGGATGGCGGCGTTGACCGAACGGGAAATGCCGTAATCGTCCGCGCACAGCCAAATCTGGCGGCCCGCCTTGCGCACGTGTTGCTTACTCCGCCGCGCGCGCGGCCACCGGCCGCGGCTTCGCGGCCTCTTTGGCGGAATTGTCCGCGCTCTTAATGCTGTGTTCGGCGACAAAATAGACCGGCCGCGCTTTGATCTCCGACAAGAGCTTGCCGATATATTCGCCGAGCACGCCGATCATGATCAATTGCACCCCGCCGATCACCATGACGCTGACCACCAGCGAGGGATAGCCCGGCACGTCCTGGCCGAACAGCAGCGTCTGCAACACGATCCATCCGCCGAAGAACAGCGCGCTCACCGCTAGCAGCAGGCCGAGCAGGCTGGCGACGCGCAGCGGCGCCACCGAGAACGAGGTCAATCCTTCGATCGACAGGCCGATCAGCGTCCATACGCTCCAGCTGGTCGCGCCGTGCGCGCGCAATGCCGGCTCGTAATCGACGCGCACCTGCTTGAACCCGATCCAGCTCGACAGTCCCTTGAAGAAGCGGCTGCGTTCGGGCATCTGGCGCAGCGCCGCCGCCGCGCGCGCCGACAGCAGGCGGAAATCGCCGGCGTCCTCGGGGATTTTCTGCCGGGCGCCCAAATTGATCAACGCGTAGAACCAGTGCACGCTGGCGCGGCGCAGCCAGGGTTCGTTCACGCGATTCGCCTTGGCGGTGTAGACCACGTCGTAGCCGTCATCGAGCCAGCGCGCGACCAGCGTATCGACCAAGTCGGGTGGATGCTGGCCGTCGCCGTCCATGAACAGCACGGCGCCGAGCCGGGCATGGTCGAGACCGGCGAGCAGGGCCGCCTCCTTGCCGAAATTGCGCGACAGCGTGACCACCTGGATATCGAGCGGATCGGCCGGCAGCGCATTGGCGATACGGTTGGTGGCATCGGTGCTGCCGTCATCGACATAAACGACTTCGGTGCGCAGGTCGCGCTTGATCTTGAGCCGGCGCGCCACTTCGGCAATGCGCTCGTGCAGGGCGGAGAGGCCCTTGGCCTCGTTGAATACCGGCACGACGATCGACAGGCCGGGCGCCGATGCCGATCGCGTCGCGCGGGTGGCTGATTTGGGCGGTTTCGCCGACATTTTTCGTTGACCTGTCGCTTGCTTTCGGCGCGATCTATAGCGCAATGGAACCGCGCTGTCGCGCCCGCCTCAAAATGCTATGAACTGACGATGATCCCGGCGCCCCTGCAGAACCTCCTCGACCGTCTGACCGTGGCCTGGCATGAGCGCGCGGTCGCTCTCAAGGCGGCGAGCTTCGCCATGGTGGGCGTGGTCAATACGGCCATCGATTTCAGCGTTTTTTGGACCACAGTCCACTTTCTGGGCTGGCCTTTGGTGCCCGCCAACGTGCTGGCCTGGCTGGTGGCCGTCTCGTTTTCCTATGTGATGAACTCCTTCATCACCTTCGGACCGGAATCGGGCCGCGTACTGCGCTGGCGCGACTATGCGACCTTCCTCGCCTCCGGCGTCGCCGGCATGGTGGCGAGCACGGCGACACTGTTTGCGCTCTCTTATGTCATGCCGTTGCTGGCGGCGAAGCTGATATCGATCGCGATCAGTTTCGTGGTCAACTTCTCACTGTCCCATTTCGTGGTATTCCGCGCGCGCCCTCCGCAGTAAAGCACACATTGAGTTGAGGCAGTGATGCAACACGACAGCAATCTGACCGCGCACTGGCCGAGCTTCGTCACTCACCTCGAATGCGCAATGACCGGTGAGCGCCACGACGCCGACCAAATCCATAATCTTTCGCGCGCGAACAAGCCGCTGCTGGTGCGCTACGATCTCGCCGGCGTGCGCAAGGCGCTGAGCAAAGCGGCGCTTAGCGACCGCGCGCCCGATCTGTGGCGCTACCGCGAACTACTGCCGGTGCGCGATCCCGCGAACATCGTCAGCCTCGGCGAGACGATCACGCCGCTGATCCGCATGCCGAAGCTTGCGGCCAAGCTCGGCAGCGGCGAAATCCTGGTAAAGGACGAGGGGCGCTTGCCGACCGGCTCGTTCAAGGCGCGCGGCCTGGTGATGGCGGTGTCGATGGCCAAAGCGCTCGGCATCAAGCACATGGCGATGCCGACCAACGGCAATGCCGGCGCGGCGCTCGCGGCTTACGCTTCGCATGCCGGCATCAAGAGCACGATCTTCTGTCCGGAGGATACGCCGGAGGTGAATGTCAGCGAGATCGCGCTGCAAGGCGCCGCGGTCTACCGCGTCAACGGCTTGATCGACGACTGCGGCAAGATCGTCGGCGAAGGCAAAGCGAAAGTCGGCTGGTTCGATACCTCTACCTTGAAGGAGCCGTACCGGATCGAAGGCAAGAAGACGATGGGGCTCGAATTGGCCGAGCAGCTCGATTGGAAGGTACCGGATGTGATCTTCTATCCGACTGGCGGCGGCACCGGATTGATCGGCATGTGGAAGGCGTTCGCCGAACTGGAAGAAATCGGCTTCATCGGTGCACGGCGCCCACGCATGGTTGCGGTGCAGGCGGCCGGCTGCGCGCCGATGGTGAAAGCCTTCGAGGCCGGCGCGGAGCACGCGCCGCGCTGGGAAAACGCGCACACCATCGCGTCGGGCATCCGCGTGCCGCAGGCGATCGGCGATTTTCTGATACTGCGCGCCGTGCGCGCCAGCGGCGGCTTCGCCATCGCGGTCGAGGACGACGCGATTCAAGCCGCGCTCAATGAGATGGCGCGCGAGGAGGGCTTGTTGCTATGCCCGGAGGGCGCGGCGACCTATGCCGCCTACAAGCAGAGCCTGGCCTCGGGCCAAGTCAAGCGAACCGACCAGGTGGTGTTGTTCAACTGCGCGAGCGGGCTGAAATATCCGCTGCCGCCCGTGCACCGCACGCTCGACCGGCACAAGCCGATCGACTACGCTTCGCTGTGAGCGGATGATTTTCCACGAGCGCACAAAAGAACTTGGTGGGAGCAAGCGATGAACAAACTGATCATTGCCGCCGCGGCGGCGCTGGCAATCGTCACCTCCGCGGACGCTGAAAACTTTCCGTCGCGGCCGATCACCATCATCGTGCCTTTCTCCGCCGGCGGTCCGACCGACGCGCTGGCGCGCGTGCTCGGCGATCGCATGCGCCAGGCGCTCGGGCAGACCATCGTGGTCGAGAACGTCACCGGCGCCGGCGGCACCCTCGGCGTCGCCCGCGCGGTGCGCGCGGCGCCCGACGGCTACACGCTGAGCATCGGCCATCTCGGAACGCATGTGATCAACGGCGCGATCTATCCGCTGACCTTCGATTTGGTGAAAGATCTCGATCCGGTGGCGCTGATCGCCAGCAATCCGATGATGATCGTTTCCAAGAACGATGTTCCGGCGAAAAACCTGAAGGAGCTGATCGCCTGGATCAAGGCCAATGACGGCAAGGTGACGGCCGGCACGGCCGGCCTCGGTTCCGGCGCGCATTTCTCCGGCGTCTATTTCGAGCAGTTGATCGGCGCCAAGCTGCAATTTGTGCCCTATCGCGGCACCGGGCCCGCTTTGCTCGATCTGGTGGCCGGGCAAATTGATCTGATTGTCGATCAGGCCTCCAACTCGCTGCCGCAGGTGAAGGCTGGAAAAATTCGCCCCTATGGCATCACTGCCGACAAGCGCCTGGCGGCGGCACCGGACGTCCCGACCGTGGACGAAGCTGGTCTTCCCGGTTTCCATGTCGAGCTTTGGTCGGCGATTTGGGTTCCGAAGGGAACGCCGAAAGACATCATCGCCAAACTCAACGCCGCGGTGGTCGAGGCGCTGGCCGATCCCGTGGTGCGTAAGCGGCTGGCCGAGGTGGGCCTGGAAATTCCGCCGCGCGACAAGCAGACGCCAGAAGCGCTCGCCGCCCATCAACAAGCCGAAGTGAAAAAATGGTGGCCGATGATCAAGGCCGCCAACATCAAGGTCGAATAGAACGAGCGGTCGAGCCCCCCGACAAAGCAAAACAAGAAGGGGTGGACGTTGCGATAGGGGAGGTGGAGATGAGTTTCTGGAAAAAGGCGGTGACGATCGCCATTGGTTTCGTCGTCGGCATCGGTTGTCTGGTTACGGCAACGCGCGCCGACAATTACCCGTCGCGGACGGTCGCAATGATCGTGCCCTTCCCGCCGGGCGGGCCGAGCGATGTCGTGGCCCGCATCATCGCCGAGGGCATGAGCCGCGTGCTCAATCAGACGATCATCATCGAGAACGTGGGCGGCGCCGGCGGCACGATCGGAACCGCGCGCGTGGCTGCGGCCACTCCCGATGGCTACACGCTGCTGGCTGCCGGCATGGGCTCGCACGTCGCCGCGCCGGCGCTCACGCCCAATCTCCGCTACGATTCGACCAAGGATTTCGAGCCGATCGGGCTGATTTCCAATGCGCCGGTCGCCGTGGTGGCGCGCAAGGATTTTCCCGCCAAGGACCTCAAGGAGTTCATCGCCTATGTGAAGGCACAGGGCGACAGCGTGAAGCAAGCCCATGGCGGCATCGGTTCGGCGTCGCACATGGCCTGCCTGCTGTTCACGTCGCAGCTCGGCCTTAAACCCAAGCTGATCCCCTATCGCGGCACCGGACCCGCGCTCGGCGACCTCATCGGCGATCACGTCGATTTCTTCTGCGAGCAAGTGGTCAGCGTTGCCCCCGCGGTGAAAGGAAAATCGATCAAGGCCTACGTGGTGTCGGGCGATACGCGCTCGTCGGCGTTGCCGGATGTGCTCTCGGCCAAGCAAGCCGGGATTCCCGAATTCCAGCTCAGTATCTGGAGCGCCGTGTTTGCGCCGAAAGGCACGCCGAAAGACATCCTCGCCAAGCTCAGCGGCGCGCTCGGCAAGGCGCTCGACGACCCGGCGGTCGCCAAGCGGCTGGCCGATCTCGGCGGCGCCGTTCCGGCGCTGGCGGAGCGTGGCCCGGCGCATCTTGAAACGGTGCTCAAGGCGGACATCGCGCGCTGGGAGCCGGTGCTGAAGGCTGCGATGGCAGAATCCAAATGATGGATTTCTAACGCTCAATCCTTGACCATGATTTCCGCGACTTCGACGCGGCGCCCCTCGCGCGCCGACAGAATTCCGGCGCGAATGACCGCGAGCGAGGTCGTCGCATAGTCGCCGCCGACCTCGGGACGCGCGCCGCCGCGCACCGCCGCCGCGAACTCCTCGATCTCCTCGACGAAGGTATCGTTGTTCGCGCACGGCACCCTGACCGGCTGTTTTTCGCCGCGCTTGAGCAGGCTGAGGCCGTGATGCATGTCGTAATAGGCGGTGGCGGTCTTGCCGTAGATATTCATCAGATAATATTCGGATGCCGAGGCGTAGCTGGCGTTCAACGTAGAGAGCGCGCCGTTCTCGTGCTCCAGAATGAGACTGGCGACATCCGGGTTGTCGCCCGGCAGCACCAGCCGCACGAATTGGCCGCTCACCGCCTTGATCGGCCCGAGCAAATAATACAGCACGTCGACGTAATGGATGCCGATCTGCAGCATCACGCCGCCCGGCATGCCCGCGGCCGTGTAACGCCACGATGAGAGATCGAGTTGGCCGAGCCGGTCGCGGCTGATATTGGCCTCGGCATTGACCAGCTGGCCGAACACGCCGGCGTCGATCTGCTGCTTGATCCAGCGGAAATGGCTTTCCCGCCGGCGTTGATAGCCGAGCGCCAGCACGACGCCGGCCTGGCGGCAGCACTCGGTGATCTTGCGGCCGTCGGAGACCGAGTTGGCGATGGGCTTATCGAGGAAGACATGCTTGCCGGCTTCCGCCGCCTGGCGCGTGGTCTCGAGATGCACGTCGTTCGGCGTCGTATTGATGATGGCCTCGACGTCGGCGTCGGCGAGAATGGCCTCATAGCTCGGCGATGCGCGGCAGCCATATTTGGCGGCGAAGGCCGCCCGCTTTGGCTCCGAGCGCGAAAAGCAAGCGACGATTTTGAGCTTGCTGGAACGCTTGATCGCGTCGGCCAGCACGTCGGACCACCAGCCCATGCCGATGCAGGCGACGCGTAACGGCTCGGCCATGGCCATCACTTGTCCGAACGCCAATTGGCGCCGATCGCTTCGACCGCAGCCTGCGCGATGCGCTCGTCGGTGGCCCAGTCGCCGCCGGCGACGCCAATGCCGCCGATGCATTCGCCGTCGGCGATCACCGGGCAGCCGCCTTGCATCGCGGTCCAGCGTTGCGGGCCGGCCGCCAGCGCCAGGCCCAGTGCATGCGCGGCATCGAGTTCTTGCGCCTGCGCGCCGCGCGCGGAGGTCAGGCGCTTGTTAGAGGCCGCGCAGACCGCTTTGGTGGTGGCCGAATGCACGGTGTGAAAACGCCCGCCCTCCATGCGTTCGAGCAGAATGAGGTGCCCGCCCGCGTCGGTGATGGCAACCGAAACCGCGATGCCGGATTGCTTGGCCTGTTCGATGGCGGTCGCCATCATTTTCTTGGCGCCGTCCATCGTCAGGCGCTTGCTGCTCGTGACGTACATGTGAGCCGAATTCCCCCTAAGAACCAAAGTTCGGCGTGGATGATAGGGGTTTGTCGCGTGCCAAGTAAACCATAAGGCGCCGCCCGGAACGCATCCGGGGCCTGCGCCGTCTCGCCCGTTTTGAAGCGGTGAAACTCGCCGTTTAGCCCGCGCTACAGCGCCGCCGCGAGCTTGGCGTAGAGCGGATTGTCGCGCGAGAACACGTAGTCGAGATCGGCCACTGCCACCGCTTCGGCGCCGTTTTCGCGCAAGTAACTGGTGAGCGCGTAAACCTGCTCGGGCGGGCAGTGCAGCGTCAGCATGCCCGAGCTGGTCGGCCCGCCGAACGGCGTTTCGACGCCGAATTTCTGCTTGGCGCTTTCCACCAATTTGGCATCGCAGGCGGCAAAGCGTGCGCGCACTTCGCGGAAGCCGCTGGCGCGCGCTTGCGCCGCAATACGGTCGAGGATAACGCGCGCGGTCTCGCGCTCGGCCTCGCCCCAATGGGCGCCGCGCGCCGCCACCAGATTGGCCTGCGAGCGCAGGATGATGCCGTCCTCGACGATTTTAAGCCCGTTGGCGGCGAGCGTCGCGCCGCTGGTGGTGATGTCGACGATCAGCTCGGCACTGCCGGCGGCGGGCGCGCCCTCGGTCGCGCCCGAGCTCTCGACGATGCGGTAGTCGACGATGCCGTGCCGCGAGAAGAAATCGCGCGTCAGATTGATGTATTTGGTCGCCACCCGCATCTTGCGGCCATGGGTGTGGCGGAACGAGGTGCCGACGTCGTCCAGGTCGGCCATGGTGCGCACGTCGATCCAGGCCTGCGGCACCGCCACCACCACATTCGCAAATCCAAAGCCGAGCCCTTCGATCAGCACCACTTTGCTGTCGGCGTCCGGGATCATCTCGCGCACCAGGTCCTCGCCGGTGACGCCGAGATGCACGGCACCGGCCGCGAGCTGCGACGTGATTTCGGAAGCCGAGAGGTAGGCGACCTCGACGCCGTCGAGCCCGGCGATGGCGCCGCGATAATCGCGCGCGCCGCGCGGCTTGATCAGCGTGAGACCGGAGCGAGCGAAGAAAGCTTCGGCGTTTTCCTGCAGCCGGCCTTTCGCCGGCACGGCCAGCACGAGGGCGCTCATGACGCGCCTCCATAAACGCTAAGCCGCTCGATCCACGCCGCGAAGCCGACCGCCGAAATCGGCGCGGCACTGCCGAGCCGGGTGAACAACCCGTCATAGCGTCCGCCGGCGACCAGCGGATCGCCGGTGCGCGCCGGGTCGGTCAGTTCGAATACGAAGCCGGTGTAATAATCGAAGCCGCGCCCGAACGCGGTGGAAAAGCGCACACGCTGCAAGTCGATGCCGCGCGCGGCCAGAAAGCCGGTGCGGCTTTCGAACAGGTCGATGGCCGGTGCGAGCGCCTGCGTCATGTTGCCTTCGCTGGCGAGCGCGCGCAGTTCGGCCGCCGCCTCGTCGGGCTCGCCGGCAATCGCGAGAAAACGTTCGATCAGCGCGCGCACGTCGCGCGGCAATTTCGCGCTGACGCCGAGCGCCGACTGTTCGAGGAATCGCTCCGCGATCTCGGCGACCGAGCGGCCGCCCACCGCATTGATGCCGGCTATCGACAGCAAATCGGTGACCAGCGCATGGGCGCCCTTCGGATCGGAGCCGGCGAGCGCTGCCAGCACGCCCTGATATTCGGGGCGCGAATTATTGCCGCCCAGCACCAGGCGGTCGAGATCCTGCGCCAGATTGCTCTTGCGGTTGAAATCCTTGACCAGCCGCCGCTTCCAGGCCGGCGGCAGATCGAGCCCGGCGATCAGGCCGGCGAACAGCGCGACGTCGCCGATCCGGATGTCCGGCGTAGCGAGCCCGTAATGCGCGGTCGCCTCCAGCCCGAGCGAAAGCATCTCGGCGTCGGCCGCCGCCTGGTCGGGCCGCCCGAAGGATTCGATGCCGGCTTGCAGGAATTCGGCGGGTGCGTCGCTGCGGTGACGGAACACCGGGCCGAGATAGCAGTAGCCCGCCGGCTTGCCGGCGAGCGGCGAGGCGAGATAGTCGCGCGACACCGGAATCGTGAGGTCGGGACGCAGGCAGAATTCGCCGCCGCCGGGGGCGGTGGTCAGATACATGCGCTTGCGGATGTCCTCGCCCGAGAGGTCGAGGAACGGCTCGGCCGGCTGCAGGATGGCGGGCGCAATGCGGGCGTAGCCGGCGCGCTCATAGGAAGCGACCAGCGCCTCCGCCCGCGCGTCGGGCCCTTTCGCCTGCGTGTTCACGCTCGCGTTCATCGCTTCACTAAGCCTTCGATTGCGGCGGCCTTTAGCACGATAACTTTAAGGATTCGACGTTGTTTAATGATTGCGCTTAACGAAACCCGCGGCCAAATGCTTGGTGTCGTTAACGAATTTTACGCCCGGCCACGGGCGCCGCTTCAGGCCAGCTTGTGGCGGGCGAGCAGATTGCGGACAGCCTCGACCAATTCGTCTTCCTTGACCGCAAACTGCGCGTCGGCCTGCTTCTTGAGATAGTCCGCCCGATCCTCGGTGGTGGCAATCTCTGCGCCGGCGATCAGATCCTTGATCTGCACCAGCCCAAGCTTCTTTTCGTCGCCGCCCTGGATGACGGCGCAAGGGCTGCCGCGCTTGTCGGCATATTTGAGCTGGGTGCCGAGATTGTTCTTCGGATTGCCGAGATAAAGCTCGGCCCGGATGCCGGCATTGCGCAGCGCGGCGACCATCTTTTGGTAATCCGCGATGCGGTCGCGCTCGAACACGGTGACCACCACCGGGCCGGGCTCCGGCTTGTTGTTGAACTTGCCGAGCGCGGTCAGCGCCGCCTGCAGGCGCGACACGCCGATCGAGAAGCCGGTCGCCGGCACCGGCTCGCCGCGGAAGCGCGACACCAGGCCGTCGTAACGCCCGCCGCCGCCGACCGAGCCGAAGCGCACCGGGCGGCCTTTCTCGTCTTTGGTTTCGAAGGTGAGTTCGACCTCATAGACCGGGCCGGTGTAGTACTCGAGGCCACGGACGACGGAAGGGTCGATACGGATGCGGTCGTAGTCGTAGCCCGATGATTTAGTAAAATGGGCGATCTCATTTAGCTCGTTAAGACCAGCAACATACATTTGCGAAGTCGCCAGGCCTTTCAAATTATGTAGTGCGTCGATTATCGTATGATTGAATTCAAGGCTTTCTTGTTCAGATTTAAATTCTGGGTGCACGAATGCCGTTTTCACGAAATTCAAAAGTTGCTCGATTTTCTCGGGTGGCAACTCAGCGCCTTTGGTGAAATCGCCGCTTTCGTCCTTGCGACCGGTGCCTAGCAATAAACGCACTCCGTCGGGGCCGAGCCGGTCCAGTTTGTCGAGTGCGCGCAAAACGGTGAGGCGTCTGCCTGCATTCTCAATGCCCGCAAGCCCGATCGATTCCATCACGCCATCGAGCACCTTCCGGTTATTCACCTTCACCACATAGTCGCCGCGCTTGATGCCCAATTCTTCCATCGTATCCGCCGCCAGCATGCACATCTCGGCATCGGCCGCCATGCTCGCCGCGCCCACCGTGTCGGCGTCGAATTGCATGAACTGGCGGAAGCGGCCGGGGCCCGGCTTTTCGTTGCGGAACACCCAGCCGTAACGGTAGCTGCGATAGGGCAGGACAAAATCTTCCTTGCCGATTTTGTCCGCCACATAGCGCGCCAGCGGCGCGGTCAGGTCATAGCGCAGCGAGAGCCACTGCTCGTCGTCATCCTGGAACGAGAACACGCCCTCGTTCGGGCGGTCCTGGTCGGGCAGGAACTTGCCGAGCGCGTCGGTGTATTCGATCGCCGGCGTCTCCACCGGCTCGAAGCCGTAGCGCTCGAACACCACGCGGATCGCCTCCACCATATGCCGCGTGGCGGCGATCTCGGCCGGCCCGCGGTCGGCGAGGCCGCGCGGCAGGCGGGCTTTGAGCTTGGTCGGTTTGGCCATTCGACTGAGTCGCTAAAATTGATATTCGCCGCGTGGTAGCAGCCGTTTCCGGCTTTGTCATTATCGCTGAAAGCGGCTAGTCCAATATGCACTATCCAAGCGAATAACAGCGAGGCGGCCCCATGGCCATGAGTAAAGCGAGCGTCGCAACCGCCACGGTTCCCAACGATCTCGAGCCCTATTGGATGCCGTTCACGGCCAACCGGGCGTTCAAGGCGCGCCCGCGCCTGATCGCTCGCGCCAAGGACATGCACTATTTCACAGCCGAAGGCCGCAAGCTGATCGACGGCGCCGCCGGGCTGTGGTGCACCAATGCCGGCCATAACCGCGAGCCGATCGTGGCGGCGATCCAGCGCCAGGCGGCCGAGCTCGACTACGCGCCGGCGTTCCAGTTTTCGCACCCCAAGGCGTTCGAGCTGGCGAGCCGCGTCGCCGCGCTCGCCCCCGGCGACCTCGATCATGTGTTCTTCTGCAATTCCGGCTCGGAGGCGGTCGACAGCGCGCTCAAGATCGCATTGGCGTTTCACAATGTGCGCGGCAACGCCTCGCGCGTGCGGCTGATTGGCCGCGAGCGCGGTTATCACGGCGTCGGCTTCGGCGGCATCGCGGTCGGCGGCATCGTCGGCAACCGCAAGCTGTTCGGCGCGCTGCTCGCCGGCGTCGATCATCTGCCGATGACCTATAACCGCGCCGAGCAGGCCTACACTGTGGGCGAGCCGGAATGGGGCGGCCATCTGGCCGACGCGCTCGAGGGGCTGGTGGCGCTGCACGACGCCTCCACCATTGCGGCCGTCATCGTCGAGCCGGTCGCCGCCTCGACCGGCGTGCTGCCGCCGCCGAAAGGCTATCTCGAACGCCTGCGCGCGATCTGCGACAAGCATGGAATTCTTTTAATTTTCGACGAAGTCATCACCGGCTTCGGCCGTCTGGGTTATGCGTTCGCCGCCGAGCGCTATGGCGTCATCCCCGACATGATCACCTTCGCCAAGGGCGTCACCTCGGGCAGCGTGCCGATGGGCGGCGTGCTGGTGCGAAAAGGAATCTACGACGCCTTCATGAAAGGCCCCGAGCATGTCATCGAATTGTTCCACGGCTACACTTACTCGGCGCATCCGCTCGCTTGCGCGGCCGGGCTCGCCACCCTCGATCTCTATCGCGACGAAAACCTGTTTGAGCGCGCGCGCAAGTTGGAAGCGCCGTGGGCGCAGGCGGCGATGGCGCTCAAAGGCCTGCCCAATGTGCTCGACATCCGCACCGTGGGCCTGACCGCCGGCATCGACCTTGCCAGCAAGCCCGACGCGGTGGGAAAACGCGGCTTCGAGGCGATGGAGCTGGCGTTCCACGCGCAGGATTTAATGGTCCGCGGCGTCGGCGATACGCTGGCTTTGAGCCCGCCGCTGATCATCAGCGAAAGCCAGATCGGCGAAATCTTCGACAAGGTCGCCAAGATCATCAAGGCGGTGGCGTAACGCCCGCAACCGCGGAGTGGGACGCTTGCGCTACGTCAATATCCGGCCATGTGACGCGGGTAAACTTGCACACATGAAACAACGCAAACTGCTGATTGCCGCCGCGATCCTGCTGCTGGTAGCGGTGGCCGCCTGGTGGCGCTTCGGGGTCGGGCAACAAGTTGCCGCCGTCCCCGCCACGCGCGGCACCGCGGTCGAAATCGTCTATGCCACCGGCGGCGTTGAGCCGGTGCGCTGGGCCAAGGTGGCGAGCGTCATCCGCGACCGCATCGTCGAAGTCTGCGACTGCGAGGGCAAAACCGTCGCCAAGGGCGACGTGCTGGCGCGGCTCGACGATGGCCAAGTGCGGGCGGGGCTCAAGGAGTTGAAGGCGCGCGAAGATTTCCTCAAGCGCGAGATGTCGCGCGTGAGCGATTTAATCACGCGCGGCGCAGCGACGACGCAGGCGCACGAACGCGCCGCCATGGATTTGCAGACGGTGCAGGGGCTGATCTCCGTGCAAACCGAGAAGATCGCCGACTACACCATCGTGGCGCCGATGGACGGCGTGGTGCTGCGCCGCGACGGCGAGATCGGCGAGATCGCCGAAGCCGGGCAGATCCTGTTTCGCGTCGGCGTGCCCAAGCCGCTGCAGGTTGTGGCCGAGGTAAACGAGGAAGACATCCCGCGCGTCGCGCTCGGGCAGACCGTGCTGTTCCGTACCGACGCGTTTCCCGAGCGGCGGCTCGAGGGCAAGGTGCGCGAAATCACGCCCATGGGCGACGTGGCGGCCAAGACCTATCGCGTCAAGGTGGCGCTGCCCGACGACACCCCGCTCAAGCCGGGCATGAGCGTGGAAGCCAATGTCATCACGCGCGAGAAGCCGAACGCGCTGCTGATCCCGGCCGATGCGCTGCAAGGCAATGCGGTGTTCGTGCTCGACGGTGCCCAGGTGCGCAAGCGCGAGGTCAAGATCGGCATTCGCGGCACCCGCGAGGTCGAGGTGCTCTCCGGCCTCGCCGACGGCGAGCGGGTCGCCTCGCCGGCGGCGACCGAGCTCAAGGACGGCGCCCGCGTCCGCGTCATCGATACGCGGCCGTGAATCTCATCCTCGATATCGCCTTCACCCATGTGCGCGCCCGCGTGCGGCAGACCGGTTTCGCCGTCGCCGGCGTCGCCACCGGGGTCGGCTTCTCGATCATGATGGCCTCGCTGATGCAGGGCTCGCAGGACGACTTCACCCAGCGGTTGATCAATACGCTGCCGCACATCACCGTCACCGACGAGCGGCGAGCGCCGCCGCCGCAGCCGGCGGAGGTGCTGTTCAAGGCCGCCGAGATCCACGGGCTGACGCCGGAAGCGCGCCGGCCCGGCATCAAAAATCCGCTCGCCATGATGGCCGCGCTGGAAGCCTGGGTGCCGGGCGGGGTGGCGCCTTCGGCGAAGGTGCAGGCGATCATCCGCTACGCCAACCACGACGTCGCCACCACGGTGACCGGCATCGACCCGCGGCGCGAGAGCAAGGTGTCAGAGCTGCCCAAGCAGATGCGTGGCGCCACACTGATCGCGCTCTACCGCGCCACCAACGCCATCGTCATCGGCGACCGGCTGTCGGAGAAGATCGGCGCCCGTATCGGCGCCAATATCACGCTGCAAACCAGCCAGGGCGCGCGCATCACCGCGCAGGTGGTCGGCTTCTTCCATACCGGCGTGCGCCAGCAGGACGAGGGTACGGCTTACGTGCTGACCAAGACCGGGCAGATCCTCGCCCAGCAGACCGGCCTGATCAACGAATTGCACATACGGCTTGCCGATGCGCTACAGGCGCGGGAAATCGCCGCGCGGGTGGAGCGCGACACCGGCTACAAGTCGGTGTCATGGCAGGAGGCCTATGAAGACCTGCTCTCGACCTTCATCATCCGCAACATCATCATGTACGCCGTGGTCGGCGCCATCCTGCTGGTGGCGAGCTTCGGCACCTACAACATCATCTCCACCATCACCCACGAGAAGGCGCGCGATATCGCAATCATGAAATCGCTGGGTTTGCGCGAGTTCACCGTGCGAATGATTTTCGTGACGGAGGCGCTGATCATCGGCCTGGTCGGCGCGCTGGCCGGTTTCGCGCTCGGCTATCTGCTCTGCGTCGGACTCGGCTCGATCCGGATCATCAATCCGTTCATCGATTCCAATTACCTGCCGCTCGCCTACACGTATGTGCATTATCTTTTGGCCGGCATGGTGGCGCTGGTGTCGTCGGTCGCCGCTGGTTACGCGCCGGCGCGCAAGGCCGCGCGCCTGTATCCGGTCGAGATCATTCGGGGCGCCACATGACCGCGACGGCGACGCAAAGCGTGCAAACGGCGCAGGCCGCAAAGGCGCTGATCGAAGCGCGCAACGTCACCCGCATTCTGCCCGGCATCGTGCCGACCACGCTGGTGCAGGGCATCAATCTGCGCATCCTGGAAAACGAGTTCGTGGCGATCACCGGGCCGTCCGGCTCGGGCAAATCCTCGCTCTTGTATTTGCTCGGCCTGCTCGACCTGCCGACCGCGGGCGAGGTGCTGATCCACGGCCGGTTGACCGTTCACATGGACGAGGAGGAGCGGGCACTGACGCGGCTCACCCAGCTTGGTTTCGTGTTCCAGTTTCATTTTCTGCTGCCGGAATTCACCGTGCTCGACAATGTCATGCTGCCGATGCGCGCGCTCGGGCAACTGTCGGCCGAGGCCATGCGGACGCGCGCCCGCGATCTGCTCGGCTCGCTCGGGCTGGCGGATCATGTGCACAAGCGTCCGGATCAGCTTTCCGGCGGCCAGCGCCAACGGGCGGCAGTGGCGCGGGCGCTCGCCAACGAGCCGCCGATCATCCTCGCCGACGAGCCGACCGGCTCGCTCGATTCCAAGGCCAGCGAGCAGGTGTTCGAGGTGCTGCGCGATTTGGTCGACAAGTACGGCAAGACCGTGGTGGCGGTCACCCACGATCTCGGTCTCGCCGAGCGCATGGACCGCCATATCGAATTGCTCGACGGCGGCATCGTCGCGGACGAGCAACATCGGCTGGGGGTCACGGGCCGGCGCTAGGCCCTTTCGCGTATGAAGGCTGCGGCAGCAAAATCGCCCAGCCGACATTGAGGCTCGCGTCGCCGCGCCGGTAGTGCAACAGGAACGGCGGCTGCACCGCGGCGTCGGCGGCAATGGTCCGCAGCTCCGGCGGCATGACATGGAGATCGCCGGCGGTCCACACCACCACGGCGCCGCGTGCCTTAAGATCGGCGAGGTCGATCCACGGCGCGCGTGCCGGTTTGCCGTCGATCAGTACACGCGGATGCTCGGGCGCATAATGGGCGACGTTGCCGCCGTCCCACATGTTGCCGATCACATAGGCGATCGGTTTCCCGGTGACGGCGCGATAGCGTTGCGAGATTTCGCGGCCGAGATCGCCACCAGGGAAGAACACCGCGCGGTAGCGGTGATCGTAATGCGGCAGCACCGCGTAATTGGCGATGAAGGCGATAACGAGCCCCGCAAACACCACCGCCCAATTGAGCAGCACGCGGTTGAGCCGCATTTGGTCGAACACCCGGCGCGCGGTCAGCACCAGCCAGAGGCCGAGGAACAGCCAGAGCGGATAGCCCCACATGGCGACAGTGCCGCGGCCGCTTAACCCCGACAGCGCCAGCACGGTCGCCATTGGCCCGAACGCGAGCCACGTCACGATGCGGCGGTCGAAGGCATCGGCGCTGCCCGCGACCGGCGGCTCGCCGGCGCCCGCGCGCGGATAGAACAACGGCAGCGCGATCAGCAGCGACGGCACCAGGAAAAACAACTGGCTCACCGCGAATTGCAGCGGGTGCCAGACATGATCGATCAGTCCGCGCGGCAGCACGGCCCGGTGCTCGGCATAGGCGAAGGGCAGGAAATCGTTCTGCACCAGCCAGACCAGATGCGGCGCCATGGTGATCAGTGCAGTAACAATCGCGATATAGGGTCCGGGCGTCGCCAAGGTCTTGCGCGCGTCGCGGTCGATGAGGACGAACAGCGCCAGGGGGATCGCCAGCACGGCGACGAAATATTTCGCCCACAGCGACAGGCCGACCGCCAATCCGAGCAGCAGCCAGTCCGTCGTCTGCCGGCCGCGCAGCGCGCGGTGGAAGGCGAAGCCCGCCAGCGCCCAGAACGGCAGCTGGATCACGTCGTGGTTGAACTTGGCGGCGGTGTAATTGAGGTAGTGCAGGCCGTCGACAATGAGCACGGCCACCAACGCGCCGAGCGGGCCGGCAAGCGGTCGCGCGGCCAGCCACACGATCGCCAAAGCCGCCAGCACGGCCGCCTGCGCCAGCAGGTAATAGGCGAAATCGTGGCCGGCCAGCCGGTCGGCGATCTCGACCAGCCACCAGGGCAGCGGCGGCAGCTTGTCGTAGCCGAGCTGCCATTCGCGGCCGTAGATCAGCGCCTCGATCAGGTCGAGCGGCAAATTGGGGTAAAGCAGCGTCGGCAGCGCGGTCCAGACCGCGGCATGCAGGCCCAGGAAGGCGGCAAAGGCGCGCCCCGGACGGGCGGCGATCCAGGCCAGAATGGGCGTACCGCGGGATGCCGGCGTCGTCTCAGGTTCCATTAGCGCGCAACTTCTTGCGAATAACGGGCGAATTGCCGCTACCATAGCAGGTGTTCGAGGTTGCGCGGACCCGTGGCGTCATGGACATTGGTGTCCGGGGCTGCGAATCGCGCACCGCCCCATGGATGGCCCAGGGTCTAGCCCGGGATTGGCTTCATGCGTCGTATCAGCGCCATCTTCATTGCAGTCTGCATGGTGCTTATCGCCGGCTCGATCGGCGCCGTGCTCTATCTGGCCGTGAAGCTCGATGCCGGCACCTCGGCGATCGTGGCGCTGGCCGCGCTCACCGCCATGGCGCTGGTCAATACCGTCCGCAACCGCCTGCGCGACCGCGGCGATGTCGGCGACCAGATCGCTGATCTGTCGCGCGGCACCGCCGACCTCGCCCGCCAGGTGGCCGAGATGTCGCGCCGGCTCGCCGTCGTGGAAAGCCGGGTCGAGGGCGCCGTGAATAAGGCGCGCGGCGCGGTCGATCCGATCGCCGCCGAGATCGGCGAACTGGGCGGCCTGGTGCGGCAGATCGCCGACACGGTCGCCAGCCATGCCGCCGTGTTGCAACAACAGGGCACCTTGCCGGCCGCGGCCGGGCCGCCGCCGGCGGCCGCAACCGATGCCGATGGCGCGCTGACCTTGAGCGAAAGCGACGCGGTGGACGGCCGCCGCTTCCGCAGTCTGAGCCGCGAGGGCATCGTCGAATTGATCGGCAAGGCGGTCGACGCCCACCGCATCGATCTTTATCTGCAGCCGATCGTCACGCTGCCGCAGCGCAAGGTGCGCTACTACGAGGCATTGTCGCGCCTGCGCACGGACGAGGGCGACATCGTCACCGCCGCCGACTTCATCGACTACGCCGAAAGCGTCGGCCTGATGCCGAAAATCGATAACCTGCTGCTGTTCCGCTGCGTGCAGGTCACGCGCCGCCTGCAATTGAAGAACCGCGACGTCGGCCTGTTCTGCAATGTCAGCGCATCGACGCTGAGCGATCCGGTGTTCTTCCGGCAGTTCCTCGATTTCATGGACGCCAACCGCGCACTCAGCAACGCGCTGATGTTCGAGTTCACCCAAAGCGCCTATCGCGCGCTCGGGCCGCTCGAGCACGAAAGCCTGGCGGCGCTCTCCGAACTTGGCTTCCGCTTCTCCATGGATCATGTCACCGACCTGCGCATGGAGCCGAAGGAATTGGCCGACCGCTCGTTCCGCTTCCTGAAAGTGCCGGCCAAGCTACTACTCAATCCCGCAGCCAGCGCGCAGAGCGACATCCATCCCGGCGATCTCGCCGATCTACTGGCGCGCTCGGGCATCGACCTCATCGCCGAGCGCATCGAAGCTGAGAGCATGGTGGTCGATCTACTCGACTACGATGTGCGCTTCGGTCAGGGTTTCCTGTTTTCGCCGCCGCGGCCGGTGCGGGCCGAGGCCTTGCAAGGTACGGGCAGCGCGGCCGGCGCGTCGACTACGGCGGGTGAGGCGCCGAGCGAATTGGCCGCGGCCGGCACCGGCTGAGGCGCCGCCGTGCCGCCCTTGATCCCGCATTTCTCGACGCTGGCCGCCGATTACGACGCGCTGCTGTGCGACGTCTGGGGCGTGGTGCATAACGGCATCGCCGCCTTCCCGCACGCCTGCGACGCGCTGATGCGCGCGCGCGCCCGCGGCGCGATTGTGATCCTGATCACCAATGCGCCGCGCCAAAGCATGGTGGTGGCCCGCCAGCTCGAAAAGCTGCATGTGCCGGTTGAGACCTATGACGCCATCGTCTCCTCCGGCGACGTCACCCGCGGCGTGATCGAGGCGCGACCGGGGCAAAGCGTGTGCCATATCGGGCCCGAACGCGACCGCTCGATCTTCACCGGGGTCGATGTGCGCTTGGCGCCGTTGGAAAGCGCCGACTACGTTGTCTGCTCCGGCCTCGACAATGACGACGTGGAGACGCCGGAGGACTATCGCGCCCGGCTCGAAACCATGCTGGCGCGCAAGCTGTTCATGGTCTGTGGCAATCCCGACGCGGTGGTGGAGCGCGGCGACAAGTTGGTCTATTGCGCCGGCTCGATCGCCGATCTCTACGCCACCATGGGCGGCGAGGTGCTCTATGCCGGCAAACCCTATCGGCCGATCTACGACTTGGCGCTGGCCAAGGCGCAAGCCGCGGCCGGGCGCAAGGTCGCGGTCAGCCGCGTGCTGGCGATCGGCGATTCGGTGCGCACCGACCTCAAAGGAGCCCGCACGATCGGCGTCGATTTCCTGTTCGTGACTTCAGGTATCCACGCCGAGGAACTGGGCGGCCGCGAGCGGCCCGACAGCAAGGCGCTCAACGCCACGTTCGCCGCCGCCGGCGATAGGCCGAAGGCGGTGATGCGTCAGTTGACGTGGTGAGAGGTTCAGCGGATTGAAAACGCGGACGACTATCGATTCAAGAACACCGCGTCGATCTTGCTCTTGAGCGTCTGTGCGTTGAACGGCTTGACGATATAGTTCGACACGCCCGCCCGCTTGGCCGCGATCACGTTGTCGGTCTTGGATTCCGCCGTCACCATGATGAACGGCGTCTCCGCCAGGTTGGGATCGCTGCGCACCACTTGCAACAGGTCGTAGCCGGTCATCGGCTCCATGTTCCAGTCGGAAATCACCAGGCCGTATTGGCGCGTGCGCATCTTGGCGAGCGCCATCGAGCCGTCGTTGGCTTCATCGATCTGCTCGAAGCCGAGCTGCCGCAAAAGATTGCGGATAATGCGGATCATCGTGTTGTAATCGTCGACGATCAGAATCGGTATCGAAGTGTTGACAGCCATGACGCTACACCCGCAATGGGCCCCCAGAAGGAGCGGAAGGTACCCGGAGGCATTGAATATCCGGTTAATTTGAAAGTTTGTTAACCGCGCGCTAACCGTAACCGGGTGCGAAAGGCGGCAAGATACGAACATGACGCGAAAATGAGCAAATCCCCGGTCTTCCACATCGTCCGCGACGGCGCGCAAAATACTGATATTGCGCCCGATATCGGGCCGCTGCACGGCGCCGTGGTGGCGATCGGCAATTTCGACGGCGTGCACCGCGGCCACCGCGCGGTGATCGGCGCCGCGCTCAGCAGAGCCAAGACGCTTCAGCGCAAGGCCGCGGCCTTGACCTTCGCGCCGCACCCGCGGCTTTTCTTAAGGCCGCAGGACGCGCTATTCCAGCTCTCCAGCGAGCGCGACCGGCTGCGCCTGCTAGCGGCCAGCGGGCTCGACGGCGCCATCGTCATGACCTTCGACGCGCAACTCGCCGCTACCACAGCGGCCGATTTCATCGAGCGCATCCTGGTCGGGCGCTTCGGCATCGGCGGCGCGGCGATCGGCTTCGACTTCCATTTCGGCAATAAACGCGCCGGCTCGCCGGCCTATCTGGCCGAGCAGGGGGCCCGGCTCGGCTTTGCCGTCGACATCGTGCCGCCGCTGGAGGACGAGGGCCGGCCGGTGTCCTCGGGCGCGGTGCGCGCGGCGCTCAGCCAGGGCAAGGTGGTGGAGGCGACTGAGCTGCTGGGCACGCCCTGGTTCGTCTCCGGCGAAGTCATCCACGGCGCCAAGCGCGGGCGCGAACTCGGCTTTCCCACCGCCAATGTGCGGCTCGATCCGGCCTGCGGCCTCAAGCACGGCGTCTATGCGGTGCGCGTCGCGGTCGGGGCTAAGCGTCATGACGGGGTGGCGAATTTCGGGGTGCGCCCGATGTTCGACGGCGGCGCGCCGCTGCTGGAGGTGTTCCTGTTCGACTTCGACGGTGACCTCTACGGCCAGGTCATCGACGTCGCCTTCATCGGCTGGATCCGCCACGAGCAGAAATTCTCTACGATCGAGACGCTCCAGCGCCACATCCTGGCGGACAGCGTCCAGGCCCGCGACGCGCTCAAGCGCGCCGGCAAGGCGTTCCCGCTGCTGGGGGAGATTTGATCTCTTCCTTGTCATTGCCGGGCTTGACCCGGCAATCCATGAGGCAGTTCGGCAACGGCAGCCTTACGAAAGGCCGTAATCATGTGGCACCTCATCATGGATGCCCGGGTCAAGCCCGGGCATGACACTGAGTGTATGGCTGCTCTTTCCGCCACGGAATCCGCCTGCTAGTAAGCCCCCATGAACACGCCAAAGTCCGACAAGCGCGATTATTCCGAGACGCTGTTCCTGCCGCAGACGGATTTTCCGATGCGTGCGGGCCTGCCGCAGCGCGAGCCGGAAATCCTGGCGCGCTGGGAAGCGGGCGATCTCTACAAGCAGCTGCGCGCAGCGGCCAAGGGCAAAGAGAAATTCATCCTGCATGACGGCCCGCCTTACGCCAACGGCAACATCCATATCGGCCACGCGCTCAACAAGATCCTCAAGGATGTCGTGACGCGCAGCCAGCAGATGCTCGGCTACGATTCGAACTACGTGCCGGGCTGGGACTGCCACGGTCTGCCGATCGAATGGAAGATCGAGGAAGACAATTACCGCTCCAAGAACAAGCCGAAGCCGGATTTTTCCGATGCCGCCGCGCTGGTGGAATTCCGCCAGGAGTGCCGCGCCTTCGCCGAAAAATGGATCGGCGTGCAGCGCGAGGAGTTCAAGCGGCTCGGCGTCGAGGGCGACTGGGCGCATCCTTATACGACGATGGATAACTTCGCCGAGGCGCAAATCGCGCGCGAACTGCTGAAGTTCGCCGCCAACGGCATGCTGTACCGCGGCTCGAAGCCGGTGATGTGGAGCGTGGTGGAGAAGACCGCGCTGGCGGAAGCCGAGGTCGAGTACGAGGACTACACCAGCGATACGGTGTGGGTGAAGTTTCCGATTCAAGAAGCAATTCTAAGAAAGACAGAAGGTGGTTTTGGACGTCTACCGGGCGAGCCAGGAAGTCGGTCGACTTCAACACTCAGTCAAGATCTTTACAGCGCGTCGATCGTTATCTGGACGACGACGCCATGGACTCTGCCGGGTAACCGCGCCATCAGCTTCTCGCCTAAAATCGAATACGGTCTCTACAAAGTAACCGATGCACCGGCTGATAATTGGACCAAGGCCGACGACCTGCTGGTACTCGCCGATAAGTTAGCATCGGACGTTTTCAAACAGGCGCGCGTGACTGCTTTCGAAAAAGTGAGGTCTCTTAGCGCGAACGAGCTCAATGGAGTGGTATGCTCGCATCCACTTAAGGGAATAGGTGGGTACGATTTTGGCGTGCCTCTATTAGCCGGTGACCACGTCACAGATACGGATGGCACCGGCTTCGTGCACACCGCGCCCGGCCATGGCCGCGAAGACTTCGACGTGTGGACCGCCAATCGCGCGGTGTTGGAAGCGCGCGGGATCAATCCCGCCATCCCCTACACCGTCGACGAGAACGGCGCGTTCACCGAGCAGGCGCCGGGCTTCACGGGCAAGCGCGTTATCAACGACAAGGGCGAGAAGGGCGACGCCAATAAGGCTGTCATCGAAGCGCTCAAACAAGCCGGGATGCTGATCGCGACCGGCCGCCTCAAGCATCAATACCCGCATTCCTGGCGCTCGAAGAAGCCGATCATCTTCCGCAACACGCCGCAGTGGTTCATCGCGATGGATAAAGACATCGCGAAGCGCGGCGACACTTTGCGCGCGCGCGCGCTGCACGCCATCAAAGTCACCCGCTGGGTTCCCGAGCAGGGCCAGAACCGCATCACCGGCATGATCGAGTCGCGGCCCGACTGGGTGATCTCGCGCCAGCGCGCCTGGGGTGTGCCGATCGCGGTGTTCATCAAGGAAAAGCCGGACGGCTCGGTCGATATCCTGCAAGACCCCGAGGTCGAGGTGCGCATCGTCGAAGCCTTCGAGGAAGAGGGCGCCGACGCCTGGTACAAGCCGGGTGCGGCAGAACGTTTCCTCGGCAAGCTCGCCAAGGAAGGTTGGAAAAAAGTCGACGACATTCTCGACGTCTGGTTCGATTCCGGCTCCACGCACGCCTTCGTGCTGGAGGACCCGGTGCATTTCCCGCAGCTCGCCGGTATCAAGCGCAAGGTCGACGGCGGCCAGGACACGGTGATGTATCTGGAAGGCAGCGACCAGCACCGCGGCTGGTTCCATTCCTCACTGCTGGAATCATGCGGCACGCGCGGACGCGCGCCGTTCGACGTGGTGCTCACGCACGGCTTCGTGCTCGACGAGCAGGGCCGCAAGATGTCGAAGTCGATGGGCAACGTCACCGCGCCGCAGGACGTGATCAAGCAATCCGGCGCCGACATCCTGCGCATGTGGGTGTGCGCGTCGGACTACGCCGACGACCTGCGCATCGGGCCGGAAATTCTCAAGACCACGATCGAGACCTATCGCAAGCTGCGTAACACCGTGCGTTGGATGCTCGGCTCGCTGGCGCATTTCCACGAGGACGAACGCGTCAAGTTCGAGCAGATGCCGGAGCTGGAGCGGCTGATGCTGCACCGGCTGGCCGAGCTCGACGAGCTGGTGCGCAAGGCCTACGCCGATTTCGATTACAAGCGCATCTTCTCTGCGCTGAGCGCCTTCATGACCTCGGACTTGTCGGCGTTCTATTTCGACATCCGCAAGGACGCGCTCTATTGCGATCCTTACTCGTCCACGACGCGCAAGGCCTGTCTCACCGTGCTCGACCATCTGTTCCACTGCACGGTGGTGTGGCTGGCGCCCATGTTGTGCTTCACGGCGGAGGAAACCTGGGCCTCGCGTTATGGCGAGGCGGCGAAGTCCGTGCATCTCGAATTGTTCCCCGATGTGCCGGCGGCCTGGCGCGACGACAAGCTCGCCGACAAGTGGCGCAAAGTTAGGACCGTGCGTCGTGTCGTCACCGGCGCCTTGGAGATCGAGCGCGCGCAAAAACGCATCGGTTCTTCTCTGGAAGCGCATCCGATTGTTCTGGTCACCGACGAAGACTTGTTCGAGGCCATCGTCGGCGTTGATCTGGCCGAGGTCTGCATTACCTCGGCGTTGACCTTGCGTAACGTCGGCAGTTCTGACGGGGCTTTCAGCCTGCCAGATGTGCCCGGCGTCGCGGTGATTCCCAATCTCGCCGAAGGCACTAAGTGCGCGCGCTCGTGGAAGATTCTCACCAGCATCGGCGCCGATCCCGAATACCCGGAGGTCTCGCCGCGCGACGCCAAGGCGCTGCGCGAATGGGAAACCATGCGCAAGGCGGCGGAGTAAATGCGCGCCAGCTATCTTTATGGTCCGCTTACATTTTTCGGCCTTGCCGTAGCGGCCATCGCATGCCTGATCGATCAGGCCAGCAAGCTTTATTTGCTGTTCGTGTTCGATCTTGCCGCCAATCCGGTGCATCTCGGCCCGTTCTTCGATTTCGTGCTCACCCGCAACACCGGCATCAGCTATGGCCTGTTCCAAACCCAAGGGCCGCTGGGCCAAGGGGTCCTGCTCGGCTTCAAAGCGCTGGCGGTGCTGCTGCTCTGGCTGTGGCTGGCGCGCGCCAAAGACCGGCTGACCGCGCTGTCGCTGGGCCTGATTATTGGCGGGGCGGTGGGTAATGCCATCGACCGGCTGGCCTATGGCTGGGTCGCCGACTTCGTGTTTTTCCACGTTTCTACGGCAAATTGGCGGTTCAACTGGTATGTTTTTAACCTAGCCGATGTCGCCATCGTTGCCGGGGTAATGGGCCTGCTGTATGAGTCCCTGGCCGGGGAGCGCGCCCAAAAAGCGCCCTGATCCCGGCCAATGGTCAGGGATCGAAACGCGAGTTCCCCTTGGATGTGCAAGGGGTGTAAGGGATCGGATGACCGATACATTGCGGACAGGCTTGGCGGCCACATTCAGCCTGCGGACGGTTTCTCGCGCGGCTTTCGGCTGCCTGCTCGGCGCTGTCCTGCTCGTGCCCGGCACCCCGGCCCGCGCCGGCGATAACGACGACGGCGTGCCGATCGATACCAAAATCATTCGCGGCATTCTCGAGGGCTTCGGCCTGCGACGCGACGGCAGTGAATCGATCAGCTACGGGGAGCGCGCGCCACTGGTGCTCCCGCCGACCCATACTCTCCCGCTGCCGGAAAATTCCGGCGCCGCGCTCGCAAACAATCCGGCTTGGCCCGTCGATCCCGACGTGAAACGCAGGAAGGAAGAAGCGGCGCAAGAGCGTAACGTCAGCATGAATGCCGATGAGACCCTGCGAAATGAGCAGCGCCCGCTGCGCCCGAATGAAATTGCGCCGGGACCCAAGCCGCGTACGACGCGCCGGACCGATGACGGTTATCGGGCCTCGCCGAACGGCTCGGGCGATCGGCTCTCGCCCTCGCAGCTCGGCACCAAGCCCGGTTTCTGGGGCAAGATGTTCGGGAAAGACGAACCGGATGCCGGCAGTTTTACCAGCGAGCCGCCGCGCACGGCTCTGACCGAGCCGCCGCAAGGCTACCAGACGCCGTCGCCGGAGCAGCCCTATGGTGTCAGTAAGTCTACCGCCGCTCCCAAGCCGACGAACTATCTAGAATCACACGGTACCGTGGACGGCAAGACCAACTAGCCGCGCAGCCACCAGCCGATCCGACCTGTAATATTCGTGCGTGCCGGCTGAGAAACCTCGCGTGGGGCGCATCAACGCAGGCTGCAAGGTTTTAAAATCGTGCCATTGAAAAGAATAAATTCCGCGGCCGCCATCGCGGTCTTGGCCGCCGCGCTCGCGACGCCATCGCTTGCCGCTGAGCCGGCGGGCGCTCCCGTCGCCGACTTCACACTGGCGAATGGACTGGAGCTGGTCGTCATTCCCGACCACCGCGCGCCGGTGGTCACGCACATGATCTGGTACAAGGTCGGTGCCGCCGACGAGACGGCGGGCAAGTCCGGGCTCGCGCACTTCCTCGAACACCTGATGTTCAAGGGCACCGCGAAGAATCCGACCGGCCATTTCTCGCAAGTGGTTGCCTCCGTCGGCGGCCAGGAAAACGCCTTCACCACGAACGACTACACCGCATTTTATCAGCGCGTGCCGAGCGAGAAGCTCAAGACCGCGATGGAATTCGAGGCCGATCGCATGACCGGCCTGCAGCTCACCGACCAGGTCGTGCTGCCCGAGCGCGATGTCATCCTAGAGGAGCAGAATCAGCGAGTCGCCAACAATCCGCGCGCGCGGCTGGGCGAGCAGATCGACGCCGCGCTTTTCCTCAACCATCCTTACGGCAAGCCGGTGATCGGCTGGCGGCACGAGATGGAGCAGCTTTCGCGCGACGACGCCATCGGCTTTTATCGGCGCTTCTACGCGCCCAACGATGCGGTGGTGGTGATCGCCGGAGACGTCGAGCCGGAAACTGCGCGCAAGCTTGCGGAAGAAACCTACGGCAAGGTTGCCCGCCACAACAATATCCTGCCGCGTCAGCGGCCGCAGGAACCGCCGCCGGTGGCGGTGCGCTCGCTCACGCTCGCCGACCCGCAGGTCGAGCAGCCGGTCATGCAGCGCGCCTATCTGGTGCCGTCTTTCCACACCGCCAAGCCGGGCCAATCGGAAGCGATCGAGGTGCTCGCGCATATCCTCGGTAGCGGTTCCAACAGCCGGCTCTACCGCGCGCTGGTGGTGGACAAGCGCGTCGCGGTGATGGCCGGCGCCAGCTACGACAGTTTCGCGTTCGACATGTCGAAGTTCGGCGTCTTTGGCGTGCCGCACCCGGGCGTCTCGCTGCCCCAGCTCGAAACCGAGACCGACACGGTGATCGCTAACGTGATCGCGCACGGCGTATCGGCCGAGGAGCTGGAACGCGCCAAGTTCCGCATGATCGCCGACGCGGTCTATGCGCAGGACAATCAGGTCAGCATGGCGCGTTGGTACGGCAGCGCCATCATGACCGGCGCCACCGTCAATGACGTGCGGCACTGGCCGGACCGCATCCGCGAGGTCACCGTCGAGCAGGTGCAGGACGCCGCCCGCCAATGGCTCGACAAGCAGCGCTCGGTCACCGGCTATCTGATCAAAGACGTGAGCCCGCAGGCGGAGAAAAAATCATGACGCGGTTTTTGGCTGCCGCCGCGCTCGCTGCTCTTGCGCTGCTGGCGGGCGCGTCTGCCGCCTCGGCGATGCAGATCGAAAAGATCGTCAGCCCGTCCGGCATCGAGGCCTGGCTGGTGCGCGAGCAGTCCGCGCCACTGGTCGCGCTCAATTTCGCCTTCCATGGCGGCTCCACCCAAGACGAGCCCGAAAAATCTGGCACCGCCAACCTCGCCGCCGACCTGCTCGACGAGGGCGCCGGCGACCTCGACGGCAAGACCTACCACGAGCGGCTGGAAAACCACGCCATCGAACTCGGTTTCCAGGTCGTGCGCGACTACTTCCACGGCTCGCTGCGCACGCTCAATGAGCACCGCGACGAGGCCTTCGATCTCTTGCGGCTCGCGCTAAGCGCGCCGCACTTCGACGCCGATGCGGTCGAGCGGGTGCGCGGGCAGGTGATGTCGTCATTGCAGCGCGAAACCACCAGTCCCAACAGTCTCGCCAGTAACCGCTGGTGGGAGACGGCCTTCCCGGGCCATCCGTATGGCCGCGAAAGCAAGGGCGTGCTGGAGACCGTGCCGCGCATCACCGCCGACGACATGCGCGATTATGTGCGCCGCGCCTTCGCGCGCAACGAGCTGACGATCTCGATCGTCGGCGACATTGACGCCAAGACCGCCGGCGCGCTGATCGATCGCGCCTTCGCCGGCCTGCCGGCCAAGAACGATCTCAAGCCGGTCGCCAATGCCAGTCCAAGCGGGCTGGGCCGGCGCATCGTGATCAATCTCGATGTGCCGCAGGCGGTGGTCAATTTCGGCGGGCAGGGCCTTGCGCGCAACGACCCCGACTTCATCGCCGGCTATATCGTCAATCACATCCTGGCCGGCGGCACCTTTTCCTCGCGCCTCTACAAGGAAGTGCGCGAAAAGCGCGGGCTAGCCTATGGCGTCTCCGACAGCTTGGTCTGGTTCAGGCGCGCCGCGGTGCTGATCGGCACCACCGCTACGCGCGCCGACCGCACCGCCGACGCGCTTGGGATCGTCGAAGCTGAGACCAAGCGCATGGCCGCGAACGGCCCGACCGCCGACGAGTTGGCGGCGGCGAAATCGTTCCTCAAGGGCTCCTATGCGCTCTCGCTCGACACCTCGGGCAAGATCGCCGCCCAACTGACGCAGATCCAGATCGATAATCTCGGCATCGACTATATCGAGCGCCGCGGCGGCCTGATCGACGCCGTCAGCATCGAGGACGCCAGGCGGGTAGCCAAGCGCCTCTATAGCGGCGGCATGCTGGTCACCGTGGCCGGTAGGCCGATAGGGCTGACCTCCAGCGGAACCGAGTAGCCGGCGCCCGCGTTGTTTCGGCCATTGCGTCGCCCGCGCGACTCTAGGCAAATACCCCCGCATTCCTGGGCCGGCGGAGCGGCAACAGTCCATGGCAATCGTCCAATCCATCGACAGCGCGCGCGAGCAGCGCATCGGGCCGCACGGCGTCGCCGAAAAGGCCCTGAACGATGCGCTTGGCCGCGCCGAAGGGGCGCTCGAAGTTTTGCGCGCGCGCCACGCCGACGGCTCTCTGCCGTTGCTGTGGCTGCCGAAAACCCATGACGATCTGGTGCCGATCCGCGATACCGCACGCCGCCTGGCCGAAAACGCCACCGACGTCGTCTTGCTCGGCACCGGCGGCTCCAGCCTGGGCGGGCAGACGCTGGCGCAGCTTGCCGGCCACGCGGTGCCCGGCGTCGGCGCGCTGCGCGCTGCCCCGCGCCTGCATTTCATGGATAATCTCGATCCGGAAACCTATGGCGCGCTGCTCGGCAAGCTACCGCACACGACGACGCGTTTCGTCGCCATCTCGAAATCCGGCGGCACCGCCGAGACGCTGATGCAGACCATCGCCGCGCTCACGGCGGTGAAGGCGGAAGGGCTGGAGACGCGCATCCCCGATATTTTCCTCGGCCTCACCGAGCTGGCCAAATCGGGCAAGGCAAACGGACTGCGTGAGCTGCTCGCCGCGCATCACGTGCCGATCCTCGATCATCACACCGGCATCGGCGGGCGCTTTTCGGTGCTCAGCAATGTCGGACTGTTGCCGGCGGCAATTCTCGATCTCGATATCGCGGCAGTGCGCGAAGGCGCGGGCTTAGCGCTGGCGCCGGTGCTGGCGAAAAAGCCGGCCGCGCAAGTGCCGGCCGCGCTCGGCGCCGCGCTTGCCGTGGCGCTGGCCGAGAGCAAGGGCAAGAGCATCAGCGTGCTGATGGCCTATGCCGACCGGCTGGAGCGCTTCACGCACTGGTACGTGCAGCTCTGGGCCGAGAGCCTCGGCAAGAACGGCAAGGGCACCACGCCGGTGGCGGCGCTCGGGCCGGTCGATCAGCACAGCCAGGTGCAACTGTTCATCGGCGGGCCGCGCGACAAATTATTCACCGTTGTCACCGTCGCCGGCACAGGGCGTGGGCCTCGCATGGATGCCGAACTTGCCAAGCTCGCGGGCGAGCCCGCTTTCGGTGGCAAAACAATCGGCGACTTGGTGGCGGCGGAAGGCCGCGCCACCGCCGAAACTTTGGTGAAAAACGGCTGTCCGGTGCGCACCATTCATCTGCCGCAATTAAACGAAGAAACGCTCGGCGAGCTGCTGATGCATTTCATGCTGGAGACCATCATCGCCGCGCATCTATTGGGCGTGGACGCCTTCGACCAGCCGGCGGTGGAAGAGGGCAAGGTGCTGGCGAAGAAGTATCTCACTTCTTAGTCATTCCGGCCGAGCGCGCAGCGCGAGAGCCGGAATCCATACTCCGCAGCGGCTCAATGTGGCGCGGCTTTCGTTTCATCGGCGACTCTGGGATTATGGATTCCGGGCTCGCGGGCTTCGCCCGCGCCCCGGAATGACGCATGATGGAAACCATGCTCCGCGTCACCGACACCATCTCGATCGACGACTCCGAATTGTCGGAGACGTTCGTGCGCTCGTCCGGGCCGGGCGGGCAGAACGTCAACAAGGTGTCGTCGGCGGTGCAACTGCGCTTCGACGTGCGGCAATCACCGTCGCTGCCCAATGACGTCGCCGTGCGGCTGATGCGGCTCGCTGGCAAGCGGCTGACCAAGGATGGCGTCATCGTCATCATCGCCCAATCGCACCGCGCCCAGGAGCGCAACCGCGCCGATGCGCGCGAGCGGCTGTTCGACCTGATCCGCCAGGCGGCAGTGCGGCCGGTGCCGCGCCGCGCCACTAAGCCGCCCAAGGCCTCGCGCCGCAAGCGCCTGGAGGCCAAAAAGCACCGCTCCGGCATCAAAAGCCTGCGCCACGGCAAGCCGTCGATTGAATAGCGGGGGTAGCTCCCGCCTTTGCCTCGCGGGCGCCGCATCGCGCCGTTAAGGTCGGGGCCAATCCGAATCAGGCGCATTTCATGCCCGTCCGCCAACTGTCCGAGGCCATCGTCAACCGCATCGCCGCCGGCGAGGTGGTCGAGCGGCCGGCGAGCGTCGTCAAAGAATTGGTTGAGAATGCCCTCGACGCCGGCGCGCGCCGCATCGACGTGCTCACCGACGGCGGCGGCCGAAGGCTGATCCGCGTCAGCGACGACGGCGAGGGCATGCCGCGCGTCGATCTGGCGCTCGCCGTCGACCGCCACGCCACCTCTAAGCTCGCTGGCGACGATCTGCTGGCCATCGACACGCTCGGCTTTCGCGGGGAGGCATTGCCGTCGATCGGCGCGGTGGCGCGCTTGACGATCACCACGCGCCATAAAGCTGAGCCGCATGCATGGACGATCACCGTCGATGCCGGCGAGAAATCGGACGTGAAGCCGGCGGCGCTGAGCCAGGGCACCAGCGTCGAGGTGCGCGATCTTTTTTACGCGACGCCGGCGCGGCTGAAATTCCTCAAGACCGACCGCAGCGAGGCGGAGGCCGTGCGCGAGGTGGTGCGGCGCCTCGCCATGAGCCGGCCGGATGTTGCGTTCACGCTGGCCGGCGAGGAGCGCGCGCCCGTCACCTGGGCCGCAGCCAATGACGAGCTTGGCCGCCTGGGCGACGTGCTCGGGTCGGACTTCCGCGCCAACGCCATCGCGATCGATGCCGAGCGCGAGGGCGTGCGCGTCGAAGGCTTCGCCGGGCTGCCGACGCTGTCGCGCGCCAACACGCTCGGGCAATATCTGTTCGTCAACGGCCGCCCGGTGCGCGACAAGCTGCTGGTCGGCGCGGTGCGCGGTGCTTACGCCGATTATCTGCCGCGCGACCGGCATCCCTTGCTTGCTTTGTTCGTCACGCTCGACGCGCGCGAGGTCGACGTCAACGTGCATCCAGCCAAGACCGAAGTGCGCTTCCGCGACGGCGGGCTGGTGCGCGGCTTGATCGTGCGCGCGCTCAAGGATGCGCTGGCGCGCGAGGGCCAGCGCGCGGCCTCGACCGGCGGCAGCGCCACCATCGCTGCCTTTCGTCCGCTGGGGACGGCGCGGCGCGGTGCTTATGACTGGCGGCGCTCGCCGGCGCGGCCGACCGGCTTCGTCTCCACGCGCAGCGCCACCGCGCTCGGTTTCGCGGAAGCTGCGCAAGCCGCCTTCGAGGTGGGCGAGCCATCCGCCGATGCCCGCGTCGAAAGCTTCGAGCCGGCGGCCGAGCTGATCGAGCGCCCGCTCGGGGCGGCGCGCGCGCAGGTGCACGAGACCTACATCGTGTCGCAGACCCGCGACGGGCTCATCATCGTCGATCAGCACGCCGCGCACGAGCGCATCGTTTACGAGCGCATGAAGGCGGCGATCGGCAAGGCCGGCATGGCGCGCCAGATCCTGCTCATCCCGGAAATCGTCGAACTCGACGAGGCGGACGCCGCGCGGTTGGTTGCGCGCGCCGGCGAACTGGCGCGCTTCGGCCTGGCGATCGAAGCCTTCGGGCCGGGCGCGGTGGCGGTGCGCGAGACGCCCGCGATGCTGGGCGAGATCGACGTCAAGGGTCTGCTGCGCGATCTCGCCGAGCACATGGCGGAATGGGACGACGAGCTTCCCTTGGAGCGCCGGCTGTTGCACGTGTCGGCCACCATGGCTTGCCACGGTTCGGTGCGCGCCGGCCGTCGCCTCAAGCCGGAGGAAATGAACGCGCTGTTGCGCGAGATGGAAGACGTGCCCAATTCCGGCCAGTGCAACCACGGCCGGCCGACGTACGTGGAATTGAAACTCACCGATATTGAGCGGCTGTTCGGGAGAAGGTGACGCTCAGGGATGGCGTAGAAATATCAATTCGATGTCGTCGTATTTGCGCCGTTCCAATTCCTCGTAACCTTCCGGCGCTTTGAACCCGGCATCCGCCGCTTCCTCCACCACGACCAGCGCGCCCCCCGTCAGCCAGCCGCCCTCGCGCGCGGCGGCAAGCGCCTTTTCGGCGAGGCCCTTGCGGTAGGGCGGATCGAGGAACGCCAGCGTGAACGGCTCGAGCGGATGCGCGGGACCGAGCTTGCTGGCATCGCGCCGGAAAATGCGGGTGACACCGCCCAGCCCGAGCTGCTCGGTGTTGTCGCGCAGCAGCGCGCGCGCCTGCACGCCGTCGTCGACGAACAGCGCGTAAGCCGCGCCGCGCGAGATCGCTTCGATGCCGAGCGCGCCGGTACCGGCGAACAGGTCGAGCACGCGCGCGCCGCTCACCGGGTCGCCGTAAGCGTGCATCAGGATATTGAACAGCGCCTCGCGCAGGCGATCGGCGGTCGGGCGCAGCGCGTCCGACTTCGGCCCGGCGATCGGGCGCGAGCGCAATCTGCCGCCGACCACGCGCATTATTTTTGTCTCGGATATTTCGGCCGCGGCCCGCCGGTGCGGTCGCGGCGCGGTTGTTTTTTCTTGTCGTTCGGATGCTCGCGCCGCGGTGTCGATTCGTTATCCTTCAAGGCGCGTTGCGCGCGCGCCTCAGGGTGACGGGGAGCGACCGGTTCCGCCGTATGATCGACCAGCGGCGCTTCAAAATCGGCGCCGGCCTCGGCTACGATCTTCTCGCCGAGTTCGGTGCGCAGCGCCTGCGACTCGATCTCCTTAACCTCGCCCTCATCGAGATCGCCCAGCTCGAACGGCCCGAACGCCACGCGGATGAGCCGGTTCACCTTGAGGTCGAGCGTCTCCAGGACCTTGCGCACCTCGCGGTTCTTGCCTTCGCGGATGCCGATGGTGAGCCAGACATTGGCGCCCTGTTCGCGGTCGAGCGTCGCTTCGATCGGCCCATAATGCACGCCCGCGACCGTGATGCCGGAGCGCAGCCGGTCGAGCGCAGGCTGCATCACGCGCCCCAAAGCGCGCACGCGATAGCGCCGCAGCCAGCCGGTCGCCGGCAGTTCGAGCACGCGCGCCAAACCGCCGTCATTGGTGAGCAACAGCAGCCCTTCGGTGTTGATGTCGAGCCGGCCGATGCTGACCAGCCGCGGCAGATCCTTGGGCAGCGCGGCGAAGATGGTCGGCCGTCCCTCCGGGTCGGAATTCGTGGTCACCAGGCCGCGCGGCTTGTGATAGCGGAACAGCCGCGTGCGCTCGCGGGCGCGCAGCGGCTGCCCATCCACCGCGATGCGATCGGACGGCGTCACGTTGAGCGCGGGCGAGGAAATCACCGCCCCATTGACGGCCACGCGCCCAGCGGCGATCCAGGCCTCGGCCTGGCGCCGCGAGGCCAGCCCCGCCCGCGCCATGACCTTGGCGATGCGTTCGCCGGGATTTTGTTGATTGCTCTTGTCGGACATGCTCATAGCCGCAATAAGGTTGGCCGCAATAAGGTTGCGGCCTGATAGCAGAGTTCGGAAGGCGATACGAGCGTGGCTTCATTTATGGAAATGGCCCTCGACCAAGCCCGCGCCGCGGGAGCGCGCGGCGAGGTGCCGGTCGGCTGCGCGATCGTGCGCGAGGGCGCCGCGATCGCGCGCGCGGGCAACCGCACCATTGCCGATCGCGATCCCACGGCTCACGCCGAACTGCTTGCGATCCGACAGGCCGCGGCCGCGCTCGGCTCGGAGCGACTCGCCGACTGCGATCTCTATGTGACGCTGGAGCCCTGCGCCATGTGCGCCGCCGCGATGTCGTTCGCGCGCATCCGCCGGCTTTATTTCGGTGCGGCCGATCCGAAAGGCGGTGCGGTGGAAAACGGCGTGCGGTTCTTTTCGCAACCCACCTGTCATCACCGGCCGGAAGTCTATGGCGGCATCAATGAAAGCGAATGCGCGGGGTTGCTGCGCGATTTCTTCGCCGCGCGGCGATAGCGCATGATCCCAAAAAGTGGGTACCGGTTTTCGGGAAAGATCATGCGCAAGTAAGAATCTAAACGGTCTTGTCGACCAGCTTGCCCATGCCGGGCGGCGGGGTCTGCTCCTCTGGCGGGTCGTCGTCGCGTTCATTGGCCGGCCGCAGCGGCCGCCGCTTTGGCGACGATGCGATCTTCGCCGTGACGATTTGAACGCCAAGGCCGCCCACGCTCGTGATGGATGTTTTTCTCATAGCGCGGCAACCCTACCGGGGTAGGTCTCAATTTTACCCAGTACGCATGTGTGAAATACGGAGTTGCCGTGAAAGGATTTGTTGACCCTAACGGTCAGCGCGCGCCGGCTTGCCGCGCGAATTCCCATGCCTTGTCGGCGAGCGGGCGGATCATCTCGGCCTTGGCCGGCGCGAATTCGCTCGTCGCGGTGCCGTCGCGCACGCGCCCGATGATGCCCTGCAAAATCGCGGCGATGCGGAAGAAATTATAGGCGAGATAGACCGGCAGCGCCGGGCGCGGATCGAGCCCGGTGCGCGCCACGTAAGCTTCGACGTAATCCGCCATCGACGGGATGCCGAGGCGGCTAAGATCGTGCCCGACCAGCGAGGCGGTGCCGGCGGCGCTTTCGGAATGCGGCATATGCCAGGCCATCAGGTGATAGGTGAAATCGGCGAGCGGATCGCCCAGCGTGGACAATTCCCAGTCGAGCACGGCGAGGATTTTCGGCTCAGCCGCGGCGACGATCAGGTTGTCGAGCCGGTAGTCGCCATGCACGAGGCGAGGCGGGCCGCCCGGCGGAATGTGGCTGGGCAGCCATTCGATCAAGCGCTCCATGGCGTCGATCTTTTCGGTTTCCGAGGCGCGATACTGCTTCGACCAGCGCTCGACCTGGCGCGCGACATAATTTTCACCGCGGCCGAAATCAGAGAGGCCGATGGCCGCCGGATCGAACGCATGCAGGCGCGCGATCGTGTCGTTCATGGCGTCGTAGACCGCGGCGCGCTCGGCCGGGTTGGAGCCGGGCATCTGCGGCTCCCAGAACACGCGGCCGTCCACGCAGCTCATCACGTAGAACGGCGTGCCGGCGACGCGCTCGTCCGCGCAATAGAGCAGCGGCTTCGCAACCGGAAAACCTTGCGTATGCAGCGCGCGGATCACCCGGTATTCGCGGTCGACCGCGTGCGCGGAGGGCAGCAGCTTGCCCGGCGGCTTGCGGCGCAACACATAACGCCGCGCCGGCGTCTCCAGCAGATAAGTCGGGTTCGACTGTCCGCCCTTGAATTGCTTGACGGTCAGCGGGCCGGCGAAATCTTTCACGTTTGTCGTCAGATAATGCTCAAGGCGTGCACTATCGAGCCGCAGCGCGGGCGCCGCCTCCTTGGTGCCGGAAAAAGCCTGCTGGCGGTCGAGGGTCACTATCGCTCCGCGCTCATTTGCGCGCGGCGCCGAACGAAATAGGCGCGTCAGCGTAGATCTTATAACTTTGCGTCTTCGGCTTCGCCTTGTCCTCTTCGTTGAGATACTCGAGCGAGCTTTTGCCGGTCAGCGCGCGCGGCAGGATCATGACGCGAATAAAGCGGCTGGGCTTGTCGAGCGAAGCCTGCGCGAACACCGCATCGGGCCCGCTTTCGAACCAGGCGCCGCCCGGCCCGTACGAGGTCGAGCGGCCGTGGGTGTCGATGCGGATGCCGCCTTCGGTCAGGCAACGGATGCCGGGCCCCTGGTGCCGGTGCAGATAGGCGCAGCCGCCGGGCGGAAACGCCACGCTGTCGCCGCGCATCAGCAGTTCGCCCTTCGGCAGGGTTTCCAGGTAGGCCGTGAGCTTCTCGTGCGAGGCCATGCCGGGCGCGCTGGCGACCGTTGAGCCCTGATCGCCGCGCGAAAGCTCCCAGCGCCAGCAGGTCACGCCGCCCGGGCCGGGCTTCACCAGTGCCGCGCCTTCGCCTTGCCAGGCTTCGCCTGCGTTCACGGTCTCGTCGGCGATCAGCGCCGACCCGTGCACCACGAAGATGAAGCGCGGCAGCGGCGGCAGCTGAAATTCGACATTCTCGGCGCTGGAGAGGACATCTTCATAAAGCCGAAGCACGGGATGCATTGGGGTCTCCGACGTGTCGCTCTCGTCAATATCAGGTTTCTCTTTTCACCGCCTGCCAGCCGATATCACGGCGGCAGAAGCCATCCGACCATTTGATCTTATCGATCGCGGTATAGGCGCGCTGCTGCGCCTCGCGCACCGTTTTACCGCGCGCGCACACATTAAGCACGCGGCCGCCGTTCGCGAGAATGCGCCCGCCGTCGGCTTTGGTCCCGGCATGGAAAATTTCCACACCCTCGACCTGCGCCGCCGCGTCGAGCCCTTCGATCAGCGAACCCTTGGCGTAATTCCCCGGATAGCCCTTGGCCGCCATCACCACGGTGAGCGCGGCGTCGGGATACCAGCGCAAATCGAAATTCTTCAATTGCCCGTCGTGCGCGGCGATCAGCGCCGGCACCAGATCCGACATCAGCCGCAGCATCAGCACCTGGCATTCCGGGTCGCCGAAGCGGACATTGTATTCGATCAGCTGCGGGCCGCTCTTGGTGATCATCAACCCGGCAAACAGCACGCCTTTGTAGGGCGCGCCCATCGCTTGCATGGCGCGCACGGTCGGCTGGATGATCTCGTCCATTACGCGCTGGTTCATTTCCGGCGTCATGATCGGCGCCGGCGAATAGGCGCCCATGCCGCCGGTGTTGGGACCCTTGTCGCCGTCGCCGACGCGCTTGTGGTCCTGCGCCGAGGCAAGCGCGATCGCGGTCTTGCCGTCGCACAACGCGAAGAACGAGGCTTCCTCGCCGACCAGACAATCCTCGATCACGATTTCCCAGGCCGGCTGCCCGAGGCCGCCGCCGAACATCATGTCGATGGCGGCTTCGGCTTCCGCCACCGTCTCCGCCACCACCACGCCCTTACCGGCGGCAAGCCCATCGGCCTTCACCACGATCGGCGTGCCTTTTTTCCGCACGTAGTCCTTGGCCGCCGCCGTGCCCTTGAAGCGCTCGTAAGCGGCGGTCGGAATCTTGTTGGCCTTGCACAGGTCCTTGGTGAAACCCTTGGAGCCTTCCAGCCGCGCCGCCCATTTGCTCGGGCCGAACGCTCCGATGCCGGCGGCCTCCAGGTCGTCGACGATGCCGGCGCACAGCGGCACTTCCGGCCCGACCACCACCAAGCCGATCTTGCTCGATCGGCAGAACGCGATCACCGCTTTGTGGTCGGCGAGGTCGAGCGCCACGCACTCGGCCTCGCGTGCGATGCCGGCATTGCCGGGCGCGCAATAAAGCTTCTCGCTAAGCGGGCTCGCCGCCATTTTCCAGGCCAGCGCGTGTTCGCGTCCGCCGGAACCGAGGATGAGGATGTTCATGAGAGACGGGGCCGGGCCTTAAGGGATGCTCGCCATTTGGTGTAGCATGGCTCCTTGGCCCCGCAACAGATTCGGCCCCCATGCCCGAAGCAGTCCTCAATAACGTCGTGGAATGGACCGTCTCCGGGCTGTCGGCGGCGCTGCGCAAGACCGTCGAGGATGCCTACGGCTACGTGCGGGTGCGCGGTGAGGTCTCCGGCTTCAAGGGGGCCTCGCCCTCCGGCCACGTCTATTTCCGCCTCAAGGACGACAAGGCGGTGCTGGAAGGCGTGATCTGGAAGGGCGTCTGGGGCCGCATGCGGGTCAAGCCCGAAGAGGGCTTGGACGTGATCGTGTCCGGCAAGCTCACGACGTTTGCCGGTTCCTCGAAATACCAGATCGTCATCGACACACTGGAGCCCGCCGGCATCGGCGCGCTGATGAAGCTCTTGGAGGAGCGCAAGAAAAAACTCGCCGCCGAAGGCCTGTTCGACGAGGCACGCAAGCAGCTCATTCCGTTCCTGCCCAACGTGATCGGCGTCGTCACCTCGCCGACCGGCGCCGTCATCCGCGACATCCTGCATCGGCTGGCCGAGCGCTTCCCGCGCCGCGTACTGGTGTGGCCGGTGCGCGTGCAGGGCGAAAGCTCGGCGGCCGAAGTCGCCAACGCCATCCGCGGCTTCAACGCGCTGCCCGAGCGCGGCGCGCTGCCGCGACCAGACCTGATCATCGTCGCGCGCGGCGGCGGCTCGCTCGAAGACCTGTGGTCGTTCAACGAGGAGATCGTGGTGCGCGCGGCGGCCGAGAGCATGATCCCGCTCATCTCTGCGGTCGGCCACGAGACCGATATCACGCTGATCGATTTCGCCGCCGACCGGCGCGCGCCGACGCCGACCGCCGCCGCCGAAATCGCCGTGCCGGTGCGCGCCGAGTTGCTGGCGCAGATCGCCGCGCTGGCCGCGCGGCAGATCGGCTCCTGGCAGCGCGGAATGGAAGTGCGGCGCACCGAACTGCGCGCGGCGGCGCGGGCGCTTCCGGCACGCGATGAATTGCTGGCCGACCCGCGCCAGCGGCTGGACACGCTGGCGAAGCGATTGCCGCGCGCCTTGCACGCCAACGCGCAGCTTCACCGCACTCAGTTCACCCGTGTCGCCACCAAACTGTCACCACGGCTATTGAAGTTGCGGCTGACGCGCTCAAGCGAAATCATTGTCGCTTTCGCCAAGCGCGGCAAACTCGCCCAGCAGAACTATCTCCAGCGCCGCGCCGATCGCGTGCTCGCCGCCGGACAATTGCTCGCTGCCTATTCGTATCATGGCGTGCTCGCGCGCGGCTTCGCTCTCGTCCGCGACGGCGAGGGGCATCCGCTGCGCAGCGCCGCCGCCGTCACCAGCCACATGCGGCTGGAGATCGAGTTTTCCGACGGCCGCGTCGGCGCCACCGCCGACGGCGACAGCGCGCCGGCGCCAACCGCTCGCGCCAAGCCGCGCGCGCGCGGCGGCGGCCCGGGCGGGCAGGGCAGCCTGTTCGGGGCCTAGGCGAACTTTACGAAAACCCGCGGATTAAGGGTTTCGTCGGCGCGCCGAAACGACTATCTTTGGCGCATGTTCCCGAAAAGTGGGAACCGGTTTTCGGATAAGATCACGCGCAGGTAAAAAAGACACCCAAGCCGAACGTCCATGGAGGCCGCCTTTGCTCAATCGCTACGATCGCTCCTCGCCGATGAGCGGCGAGGCCGAGGTGAAATATCTCGATGGCGATTTCCGCGTGGTGCGCCCGGGCGCCTTTGTGCGTTGCGCGGTGACCGGCGTGCCGATTCCGCTTGAGGAGCTCAAATATTGGAGCGTCGATCTGCAGGAAGCCTATGCCTCGCCGCAGGCGGTTTTGCAGCGCCTGCAGCCGCAGGCCGGCAAGTAGCTATCGCCGCAGTTTCGCCAGCAGCAGCGCCCGCAACGCGTCGGCTTCTTCCACCACCAGCGTCACCGGCAGCACGTGCGCCTTGGCGGCGAGCGCCGCCAGCAGCGGTTCGCCCGTCATGCGCGCACGATCTTTCTCGGTGGTCAGCAGCGCAAGGCCGTCGTGCTCGGCGCGCATGATCAGTTCGGCGGCCTCTTCGGCGCTGAAGCAGTGATGATCGGGAAACGCCTGACGCCGGTCGACCGCGATGCCGGCCTCGGTTGCGGTCGCGAAAAACTTGTCCGGATCGCCGATGCCGGCGAAGGCGAACACCTTGCGCGCTTTCAGCTCCGCGATGGCTGCAGGGTCTGGCTGCAAGTGTCCATGAAAGATCGGCAAACCATGCGCGGCGGCAACGGCGTCGCCGGCACCCGTCGCCTCGCCGACCACCAGCAGCGCGTCGGTGCGCGCCAGCTGCACAGCGAGCGGCGCCCGCAAGGCTCCTGCGGGAAACACGCGCGCGTTGCCGAGGCCGCGCCGCCCATCGACGACCGCGATGGTGAAATCCTTGATGAGCGATGCATTCTGCAAGCCGTCGTCCATGATGACGACACTGGCGCCGGCAGCAGCCGCGGCCTGCGCGCCCGCAACGCGGTCGCGCGCGACCATGGTCGGCGCCACCCGCGCCAGCAGCAGCGCCTCGTCACCGACTTGCGCCGCGTGGTCGCTATGCGCGTCCACGCGCTTGGGACCGGCGAGACTGCCGCCATAGCCGCGGCTGAGACAAAACACCCGTTCGCCGGCCTCTTGCAGAAGTTTTGCAAGCTGCATGACCGCCGGCGTCTTGCCGGCCCCGCCTAGCGTGAAATTTCCCACGCACAGCACCGGCACACCCGCGCGCGCGCCTGGCCGCAGCATCCGCCGCGCCGCGATGGCGCCATAACAAGCGGCGGCGGGCGCCAGCAGGCCGGAGGCCAAGCCGGCTTTGCGCCACCAGAATGCCGGCTCACGCATTGTCGGCTCGCTGGCGCAGCCGAAGCTGCATTAGATAAGGGTCGAGCGATTGCACAGTGCGCTCGAGCGCGCCGCCGAGCGCCTCGACCGTCGTGCGCGCGGCATCGGCGACGCGGGCGCGAGCTTCGGGCTGCGCCAGCAAGGCGGCGAAACCGGCGGTGAGCGTCACGGCGTCGGCGACCGGCTCGGCGCCACGCGCCTGGTCGAGCGCGGCGTAGATCTCGGCGAAATTCCAGACATGCGGGCCATGCAGAATGGCGGCGCCGAGCTTGGCGGGTTCAATCGGATTCTGCCCGCCATGCTTGACCAGCGAGCCACCGACGAAAACGATCGGCGCCAGGCGATAGACCAGACCGAGCTCGCCGACCGTGTCGGCGACATAAATATCGGTGGTTGCGTCGGGCAGCTCGCCGCGCGACCGCAAGCGGGCTTGCAGCCCGGCAGCGCGCGCGATTTCGGCGACGCCGATGCCGCGCTCGGGATGGCGCGGCACGATCAGCGTCAGCAGGCCGGGAAAGTTCGCGCGCAGCCGCTGGTGCGCGTCGATCATGGCGGTCTCTTCGCCGGCATGGGTGGATGCCGCCGCGATGATCGCCCGGCCGCCGATCGCGCTAGCCAAGGCCGCGAGCTTGGCCCGGTCGGCGGGCGGCGCCGGCCCGTCGAGCTTGAGGTCGCCGGTGGTGACGACATGCGGGGCGCCCAATTCACCGAAGCGCTCGGCGTCGGCCGGCGAGCGCGCCAGGCAGAGGTCGAGCCGCCGCAGCAGGTCGCCGATCGTCACCGGGAAATAGCGCCAGCGCCGGAACGAGTTTTCCGACAACCGGCCGTTGACCAGGATCATCGGCACGCCGCGCTGCGACGTCTCGATCATGATGTTCGGCCACAGATCGGATTCCACGAACAGCGCGAGATCGGGCTGCCAATGCGCGAGGAAGCGGCGCACGAACAGCGGCACGTCGAGCGGCATGAATTGATGAATGACGCCGCGCGGCAGCCGTTGCTCGGCCAGCCCGCCGGAGGTGACGGTGCCGGAGGTCACCAGCACGTTGACCTCGCGCGCGTGGATGCGCTCGATCAGCGGCAACACGCTGATCAATTCGCCGAGGCTCGCGCCATGCAGCCAGACCAGCGGTCCCGGCGGCCGCGCCATGGCGCTGACGCCGCGCCGCTCGGACAGGCGCAGGCTATGCTCCTTGCCGCGCCGCTGCCGCCGCGCCAGCAACAGCGGCGTCAGCGGCGTCATCGCCACCGCGAACAGCCGGTAGGCGCGCAACGGTGCCGGCAGCCTGTCGCTCACGATGCCTTGCTCCCGGTCCGGTCGGCAATTTCGTAGGCGCGCGCCGTCACCCGATTGAGCTCGCTCTCCAACCGTTGCCGCGCCGCTTCGAGCGTGGCGTCGTCGGCGTCGCGCGCAACATAGATCGCTTCGCACGCCACCAGCCCCACCCGGCTGCAGGGAAGATTGATCGCGGTGCGATCCCAATTATCGAGTTCGATGCGCCGGCTGGTCGCGATCGCCACCGCATAGATTGGTCGCCCCGAATGCTGCGCCAGCTTCACGACGCCCATGCCGGCGACGCGCGAGACCTTCGGCACGTCGGCGGTGAGCGCGACACTGTAGCCGTCCTTGAGGGCGTCGATCATTTCGCTGAAGGCGGCGGCGCCGCCCTTGCGGTTGAATTCGCCGTTATGTGCGCCGGAGCCGCGGATGGTGCCGATGCCCAAGTTCTCGGCGGCGCGCGCATTGACCTCGCCGTCGCGGTGGCGCGAGATCAGCACCTTGGCGCGGTGCGACTCGGTGTCTTTTTTGATGAATGGCATCAGGAAATGCTGGCCGTGCCACATCGCGAGGATCGCCGGTATCTGCACCGTGTCGTAGATCGTCGCCGGCTCATAGGTCTTGCTGCTGGTGTGCCAGACCAGCCGCAGATACCACGCCCCCACCGCTCCCACGGCGCCCTGGAAGGCGGACGATCTGACGATCCGCTTGAATGACGGCATCAGCACCTGCTCAGCGCACCGCCCGGCCCGCGCGGTCGGGATCGAGCAGGCGGTGCGGGTGGACGATGAAATAGCGCATTTGGGCGGCGGCGGCAGCAGCGGACAGGAAGCGCATAGGGTGTCGTGGATTAAGCCACAGGCCGGATTTATGCAAACTCGCCGCGGCGGTCGCGCAGCAAATCGATCAGCGTGTCATGGCGGGCAGAACCGGCGGCAATCAGTGCGCCATGCGCGGTGTGCTGGGCATTGTAGCGCAGCGGCTGGTCGGCAAAATCGGTGAATAGGCCGCCGGCCTCGTGCACCAGGAGGTCGGCCGCGGCAAGGTCCCAATCATGGCTGCCGGGCGAGGCGAAGGCGGCATCGAGTTCCCCATGCGCGACGCGCGCAAGCCGCAGCGCGAGCGAAAACACCTTGGGCTGCGCCAGCATGCTGGGGGCAAGGCCGGCGAGTTTGTCGAGATAACGTTTGGGGCCGGCGAGCCTGGCGCGTTCAAGCGTCGCGCCGCGGTTTGCCGCGATTGTGGCGCCGTTAAGCGCGGCGCCCTTGCCCTGGACCGCGAGGAACATCTCATCGGTCACCGGCGCAAAGAGTGCGGCCAATACCGGACGGCCGTTCTCGACCAGCGCCACCGAGATGGTCCAGTCGGCGCGGCCGGAGATATAGGCGCGGGTGCCGTCGATCGGATCCACGACCCAGGCCAGCGGCAAGGCGCGGTCGGGCAGGGTTTCGGTCTCCTCCGACAGCCAGCCGGCGTCGGGCACCAGATCGGTGAGCCGCGTGCGCAACAGATCGTTGACCGCGATATCGCCCTCGCTCACCGGCGAATCGTCGTCGCCCTTGGTCCAGCGCTTGAAGGGTCCGCGCGCGGTCGCGCGCGCCAGATCGCCGGCCTCGCGCATCACGGCTTCGAGCGACGTGCGCAGGCCGGCAAGTTCATTGCGCATGATCTTTTCCGAAAACCGGTTCCCACTTTTCGGGATCATGCGTTTCACTGCCCGGCAACGGTCAAGCCCTCCAGCCGCACGGTCGGCGCATTGGTGCCGTAGCGGAATTCGAGATCGTTGGCGGGTGTGAGGGTGCGGAAAATATCGAGCAGATGGCCGGCGATGGTGACCTCGCTCACGGCAAACGTCCGCTTGCCGTTCTCGATCCAGAAGCCGGAGGCGCCGCGGCTGTAGTCGCCGGTCACCATGTTGGCGCCCATGCCGATCAGGTCGGTGACGTAGAAGCCGTCCTTGATGTCGGCGATCAACGCCTCGGGACTCAAGCGCCCCGCTTCCAGATGCAGGTTGCTCGCTCCCGGCGACGGCACCGAGGACACGCCGCGCTGGGCGTGGCCGGTGGTGGCGAGCCCGAGTTCGCGCGCGGTCGCGCAGTCGAGAATCCATGAGCGCAAGACCCCGTCGTCGACCAGCGCGAGCTTCCTGCCGGCGACGCCTTCGCCGTCGAACGGATGCGAGCGCAGGCCGCGCTTGCGCAGTGGATCGTCGATGATGCGGATGCCGTCGGCGAACAGCTTCTCGCCCATCTTGTCGCGCAGAAAGCTGGTCTTGCGCGCGACCGAAGCGCCATTGGCGGCGCTGGCGAGGTGCGAAACCAGCGAGCCGGACACTCGGCGGTCGAACACCACCGGCACTTTGCGGGTGGATACCTTGCGTGGGTTGAGCCGCTCGAGCGCGCGCTCGCCGGCGGTGCGGCCGATCTTCTCAGGCGACTCCAGATCGGCGGCGTGCAGCACCGAGGAATAATCGTAGTCGCGCTCCATGCCGGTGCCGCTACCTGCGATCGCGGTCATCGACAGGCCGTGGCGCGAGCCCAGGTAGGCGCCGCGAAAACCGTGGCTGGTGACCAGCACCATGCCGCCGATGCCGGCCGAGGCCGAGGCGCCGCCCGACTTGGCGACGCCCTTGACCGCGAGCCCGGCGACTTCGGCGGCGCGCGCCATCGCTTCAAGCTCGGTTATCGTGGGCAGCTCGGGATCGATCAGATCGAGATTGGGAAAATCGTGCGCCAGCAGCGCTGCATCGGCCAGCCCGGCGAACTTATCCTCAGGCGCCGCGCGCGCCATCGCCACCGCCCGCTCGGCCAGCGCCGCGCTGCCGTCGCTCGCCATGTCGTTGGTCGACACCACCGCCTGGCGCTTGCCGACCAGCACGCGCAGGCCGAGATCGTCGCCTTCGGCGCGCTCGCTCTCCTCCACCGCGCCGTCGCGCACTTCGATCGCGAGCGACATCCCGCGCAACGCCACCGCGTCGGCGGCATCGGCGCCCCGGGCAAGCGCGGCCTTGACCAGCCGCTCGGCGCGGTCGGTGAGGGCGGTCTGGTCGAACAAGGATGAGGCGGGGGCAAGCATGACAATCTTTCAAATGGCGCCGTGAGGTGCGCAGTTCAACCGCCGTTCGGACAATTTGCCAGCGAAAAGCAACACCTCGTCAATCATGCTTTGCAACGCGCCGTCAATCATGGCGAGCGAAGCGAGCCGCGTTACCACCAGTTAACCCAGTACATTAAGCGGATTCCGACGCCTTTCCGCCATGATGGCTGCACGACCGGGCCCATAAGCCCGGCGTGGGAGAGTTTCGAGGCGTCAAATGCGAAGTGGCGGAATGCCCGCCGGGTCGAGCCGCTCATTGCGGCTCGACCCGTTCAGCCTGCCGGCGCGCTTTGCGGCGATCGATGCCGCGGCCGACGAGCGGGTGCGGCACGTGGAGCTCTATCGCGAACGCGTGGTGGTGCGCCGCTCGCTGGGCGGCATGCGCATGGCGCTCAACATGCCGGTCTCGGCCTTTACCGGCGTCGCCATCCGGGTGCTGGCGGGCGAGAGCGATGCGGAGGCCTCCGTCTCTGTCACGCTTGAACACAAGGATCCCTCGCTCGCGCTGCCGCTGTTCGCTTCCGGCGAGGCCGACGAAGCCTTCGCCGAATGGCGCACCTGGGCCAAGGTGCTGGGGCTGCCGCTGCTGGTCGCCGAGGACGACGGTGGGTTGCGTGAGCCGTTTGCCCGCATGGGTGGCGTGCGTATCGAACGGCTGCGTCCGCGCCGGCGCCGCCGCAGCGCGCTCAAGCGCCGCCGGCCCACGATGCCGCTGCGCCGCCAGGCGGGCAAGCTCACCGACGCGACGCCGGTGCATCGCGGCGAGCGCGAGATCATCGCCAGGAATTAGCTGCTGTCGTTCCCGCCAACGGGCCCGCGCAAAGCGCGGCCCGATGACAGGCTCCGGCGGGAACCCATAGCCCAAGTCATTCCGAGGCCCAACCGCGCGCCGTCAGGGCGCCCTCGCTTGGCTCCAGCTATAACCTGGCTTGCCGTAATAGAAGCCGTTGGAGAACGGCGCCTCGATCTTGATGCCGTCGAGGCGTGCGCCGGCCTCAGTGGCGCTTATGCGGCGATCGAGCACGCCGCGGAAGATCGTCGCCACCTCCACCATGTCGCAACTATGCGGCGACAGGCGGAAGCGCGTCACGCCCATCGCCTGCAGATCGGCCAGCTCGCCGATCAGATTGAGGTAATCGTGCGATAGGGTCTGGATGCCGTTCACCGTCAGGAACGGCTTGTCTTCCAGCGTGCGCAGCGTCATGCCGTCGGGATCGACGTTGCAGATGAACTGGCAGGTGTCCTTGCTGCGGCCATGGGCGCGCGCGTGATAGCAACGCGCCGACAGCGCCAGCCCGATGCGCCCGAACACCTGTACTTCGAGCGTGACGCCCAGCTTGCCCGCTTCCGGCGCGAGCGCGCGGATGGCACTCGCCGGCATTTCTGGCGGCAGGCAGGCATTGCACACGCCGCCGCGCGCCAGCACCGCCAGCGTTCGCTCATTGTAGACATTGACGAAGGGGCCGGCGTGATGCGGCCGGCCGCGCAGGCGCAGCAGCGCGGAGCCGTCATTCGCCTCCACCGTGGCGGCCTGATCGGCGCAGACGTCGTCGACCATTTTGCGTTCCTGCTTGGACATCACCTCGGCCAGCGTGGAGCGCACGACGGTCTTGCCGGCGGCCTTAAGGCGCGCGGCCACCGCGTCCAGATAAGGTTCGAACAGCGGCGCGCGCTTGAAACAGATGACCTCGCCGAGATAGACGGTTGCGACCGGCGCTTCGTCGGCGATGCGGAAATAGAAATCGCGCCAGCTCTCCGGCGCCCAGTTGAACAGTACCGGTCCCAGCGTGAGTTCGCTTGGCTGCGCCTGCACTGCTATCTCCATCGCTTGCTGGGGAAGGCGCCTTCGGTCTCGCGGCGGCCTTCGGTGAGCGCCAGCAGGCTGGCGAAGGCGGCCTCGCGGCCCGCCATGATGTCGTCCACGGCCTTGCGGAAGGCGCCGACCACCGACTTCACGTAAGCGCGGCTGCGCTGGCGGCCCTCGATCTTGAGCGCGGTGACCCCGGCGCGCATCAGGTCGGGCAGCAGCGCCGACAGATTGAGGCTGACCGGCTCTTCGAAGGCGTAATAGGGATCGCTCTGCACGCCGCACAGATAGCGGCCCTTGCAGATGGTCGGATAGCCGGCGCTTTCGCCGCCGGCGAAGCAGTCGATCACGTATTCGCCGAGCCGCGTGGTCAGGTTGCGCGCGGCGTCCTCTTCGTAATGCACGTCGGCCGCCGGCGAACAGACGCCATCCATGTTGGTCGACGCGCCGGTCACGTAACTGCTGAGGCTGCAACGCCCCTCCGCCATCATCCCGATATTGCCGAAGATGAAGGCTTCGATCTCGCACGGGATTTGGCTGTGCAGCTCGGCGATCTCGGCCACCGTCAGCATGCGCGGCAGCACCACGCGTTTGACGCCGAATTGCTCGCAATAGAACCGGATCGCCTCGGGCGAGGAGGCGCCCGCCTGCACCGACAGATGCAGCCGCAAGTCGGGATGCGTGCGCGCGGCGTAATCGGCCACGCCCATGTCGGCGACGATGACCGCGTCGACGCCGAGCTTTGCTGCGCCGTCGATCGCATCGCGCCACAGCGCGAACTTACCGGCCGGCGGAAACGTGTTGACCGCGAGCAGCAGCTTGGCCTTGCGGGTGCGCGCATAGGCGAGCGACTGCTCGACCTCGGCGACGGTGAAATTCAAGCCGGGAAAATTGCGCGCATTGGTCTCGTTCTGCAGGCCGCAATAGACCGCGTCGGCGCCGGCATCGACCGCGGCGCGCAACGCTGCCGGCGTCCCCGCCGGGCAGACCAGTTCCGGGCGCTGGTAGTCTTGTTGATGGAAGCTTTGCGCTTCGCTCATCGCTATCTCCCCCGCACCGAGCGCACCACCGACAGCGCCAGCCCCGCCGGCCCCGACAACGGCCCGAAGCTGGCGACCACGCTGTCGAGCGCGCTGCCCTCGAAATCGTCGAGCGCATTGCGCAGCGCCACCACCGCTTCGGTATCGCCGCTCACTTGCAGGTCGCGCGAAAAGAACAGCGCGTCGCCGTCGAGCGAGCCGTCGATCATGTCGAGCAGATTGAAGAAGGTGCCGGCGATGGCGGCAACGTGCGCCGGCCGCTCATGGCGGCGATGCGCGGTGAGCAGCGGCCGGTCGGGCAAAGGCGTGAGCACCAGCACGAAGGGCAGGTCGGTCGGGTCGATCAGGAAGCGTTTTCCCGCGTGCGGCCCGAGCCGGTTGAACAATTCGGGGCGCGCCTGCGCCACATGGGTGGCGATGCGGGTGAACATGGGTTGCAGCAGCGCCAGCGGCACCGGCGCCAGCAGCACGCTGGGGGCATTTTCCAATAGCTTTTTGAGCGGCGACGCTGGGCGGCCCGCGCGGGGAGGGGCTAACATTTGGGCAACCTAGCGTCGGCGCCGTGCCCGGGATTTGATCAAGGTCAAGGCGAGGGCCTGTTTGCCGGCGGTTGGCGGGGGGTTACGCTCAATCGCGCCTATTTCGGCGTGCCATAACCCCCCGCGGTCGGGGTCTGGATGATGACCGCCTCATTGGCGTCGATCACCGTCTCGTCGCAGCCTTGCAGGCGCTCCAGGCGGCCGTCCTGGCGGCGCGCCCAGTTTTCGCCGATCTGCCCCGCTTCGCCACCCGCCAAGCCAAATGGTCGCACCCGGCGGTGGCCGGACAAAATCGTGCAGTCCATCTTTTCCAGAAAGCGGATGGTGCGGCGGATGCCGTCGCCGGCATTCCATTGGCCTTTGCCGCCGGAGCCCTTGCGGATGTGGAAATCTTCCAGCACCACCGGATAGCGGAATTCGAGCACCTCCGGATCGGTCAGCCGCGTATTGGTCATGTGGGTGTGCACTGCGTCGGTGCCGGGAAAGCCGGGCCCGGCGGGCGAGCCCGAGCAGATGGTCTCGTAATATTGATAGCGCGCGTTGCCGAAATTGAGATTGTTCATGGTGCCCTGCGCGGCGGCCAGCGCACCGAGCGCGCCGAACAGGCAATTGGTTATGGCCTGCGACGTCTCCACATTGCCGGCCACCACGGCGGCGGGATATTCCGGTGTCAGCATCGAATGCGCCGGGATCACGATATTGATCGGCCGCAGGCAGCCGGCGTTCATCGGGATGTCGTCGTCCACCATCACGCGGAAGACATATAAGACGGCGGCGCGCGTCACCGGCTCGGGCGCGTTGAAATTGGTCGGCTGCTGCGGCGAGGTGCCGGTGAAATCGACGGTCGCCTCGCGCTTCTTTTTATCCACCGCGATCTTCACCTTGATCACGGTGCCCTGATCCATCTCGTAGGAGAATTCGCTGTCGTGCAGGCGGTCGATCACACGGCGCACGCTTTCGGCGGCGTTGTCCTGCACGTGCTGCATATAGGCCTGCACCACCGGCATGGTGAAATGCACCACCATCTTGCGCAGTTCGGCGACGCCTTTTTCGTTGGCCGCAATTTGCGCCTTGATGTCGTTGATGTTCTGCACCGGATTGCGCGCCGGATATTTCGCGCCGGTGAGCGCCGCCATCAGTGCCGCCTCGCGGAAGCGGCCGCGCTCGACCAGCTTGAAGTTGTCCATATAGACGCCTTCCTGCTCGATGGTGGTCGCGTTCGGCGACATCGAGCCGGGCGAGATGCCGCCGACATCGGCGTGGTGGCCGCGCGAGGCGACCCAGAATAGGATCTTCTTCTTCCGATCGTCGAACACCGGCGTGCACACGGTGATGTCGGGCAGATGCGTGCCGCCGTTATAGGGCGCGTTGATCGCATAGACGTCGCCGGGCGCGATCTTGCCCGTGTTATCGCGGATGATCGTTTCGACCGAGCGGTCCATGGAGCCGAGATGCACCGGCATGTGCGGCGCGTTGGCCACCAGCGTGCCGTCATGGGAAAACACCGCGCAGGAGAAATCCAGCCGCTCCTTGATGTTGACCGAGTAGGCGGTGTTCTGCAGCGACACGCCCATCTGTTCGGCGATCGACATGAAAAGGTTGTTGAACACCTCCAGCATGATCGGATCGGCATGGGTGCCGATGGCGTGCGTACGCTTAAGCTTCACGGCGCGGGTGAGCACGAGGTGGTTTTTGCGCGTCAGCTCGGCCTGCCAGCCGGGCTCGACCACGATGGTCTGGTGCGGTTCGACGATGATGGCGGCGCCTTTCACTGTCGCGCCGATCTTGAGCTGACTGCGGGTGAAAACATTGGCCTTATGCCATTCACCCGCAGAGAAAAAATTTGTGCGCCGCGCCGGCGCCGGCAATTTTCCACGCGCGCGCTTGACCGTCTTCTCGCTGAACTTGGCGCCGCCGCCGACCGCCTCCACCGACACCGCTTCCACCACCATCTGCTTGCTACGATCGATGAAGCCGAAGCGCGCCTTGTGGGCTTTCTCGAAGGCGCGTTGCATCGCGGGCAGGGCGCCTGCGCCCCCTACGAGTGCAGTGTCGGTCCCAGCGTAGCGGATATGCGCGCGCACGAAGATTTTGATCTTCCCCGCCGTCACGCCCTGGCCGGCGACTTCGGCTTTCACCACGCGGCCGAGCGCGCTGCCGATGCGCTTGATGGCGGCGAGCGCCTTGTCGCCGAAGGGCAATTCGATTGCCTGCTGGCGCGTGGCGCGGATATCGGCCAGCCCCATGCCATAGGCCGACAGCAACGATGAGAACGGATGAATGAGCACGCGCGTCATGCCGAGGCTGTCTGCCACCAGGCAGGCGTGCTGTCCGCCGGCGCCGCCGAAGCAGTTGAGCGCGTAGCGCGTCACGTCATAGCCGCGCTGCACGGAAATCTTCTTGATCGCGTTCGCCATGTTCTCGACCGCGATCTTGATGAAGCCGTCGGCGATCTCCTCCGCGGTCTTGTCGCCGACCTTCTGCGCCAGATTGTTGAAGTCGTGCCGCACAGTCTTGGCGTCGAGCGGTTGGTCCTGGGCGGGTCCGAAAATCTTCGGGAAGAAATCCGGGATCAGCTTGCCAACCATCACATTGGCGTCGGTCACCGCCAGCGGCCCCTTGCGGCGGTAGCAGGCCGGCCCCGGATTGGCGCCCGCCGAGTCGGGGCCGACGCGGAAGCGCGCGCCGTCGAAATGCAGGATCGAGCCGCCGCCGGCAGCCACCGTGTGGATCAGCATCATCGGCGCGCGCATGCGCACGCCGGCCACTTCGGTTTCGAAGGCGCGCTCATATTCGCCGTCGAAATGGGAGACATCTGTAGATGTGCCGCCCATGTCAAAACCAATGAGCCGGTCGAAGCCGGCCTGCCGTCCGGTCTCCGCCATGCCGACCACGCCGCCGGCCGGGCCGGAGAGGATCGCGTCCTTGCCTTGAAATAATTCGGCGGCGGTCAGTCCGCCCGACGACATCATGAACATCAGACGTGCCGCTGAGCGCCGGGCATCGAGGTCCTTGTCCACCTGCGCCACATAGCGCCGCAAAATCGGCGATAGATACGCATCCACCACCGTGGTATCGCCGCGGCCGACCAGCTTGATCAGCGGCGACACCTCGTGGCTGACCGACACCTGCGCGAAGCCCATCTCGCGCGCGAGCGCAGCCACTTGGCGCTCGTGCTCGGGATAGCGATAGGCATGCATGAACACGATCGCCACCGCGGCGATACCGTCCGCCTTGGCCGCCTCAAGATCGCGCCGCACCTGGCCAAGATCGGGCGCGCGTTCCACCGTGCCGTCGGCGCGCACACGCTCGTCCACTTCGGCGACGCGCTCATAGAGCATGTCCGGCTTGATGATGTGGCGGGCGAAAATCTTCGGCCGCGCCTGGTAGCCGATCTTGAGCGCGTCGCGGAAGCCCTTGGTGATCAGCAGCAGCGTGCGCTCGCCCTTGCGCTCGAGCAGGGCGTTGGTGGCAACCGTGGTGCCCATCTTCACCGCGCCGACGCGCCCCGGCGGGATCGGCTCGCCCGCCTTCAGGCCCAAGAGATCGCGGATGCCCTGCACGGCGGCGTCCGTATAGGCTTCCGGATTTTCCGACAGCAGCTTGTGCGGCACCAGCGTGCCGTCCGGATGCCGCCCCACCACGTCGGTGAAGGTGCCGCCGCGGTCGATCCAGAAATCCCAAACTTCGCTTGCGGTCTTCGTTGAGTTCTTGGCGGGCATGGCTCAGGCCGTGGACGGAGGCCGCACTATGTCCAGCCTGTCGGGGGTAAAACAAGCCTGCTATGGTCGCGGCTCAACAAAGGGCCGCTGCCATGAAGCTTTTGTTTGCCCCGCGCTGGCGCTGCTGCTGACCGTTTCCACCGCGCAATCGGCCGAACTCAAAGTGCTGAGCGGCAACGGCGCCAAGGCCGCGGTGCGCGAGCTCTGCACCCAGTTCGAGCGCGCGACCGCCAACACGATCAACCTTCGCTTCGAGGTGAACTCCGATCTGAAAAAGAAAATCGACGCCGGCGAGAGTTTTGACGTCGCCGTGCTCAATCCGCCGGTGATCGACGCGCTGATCAAGGACGGCAAGATCGTTGCAGGCTCGCGCGCCGATATCGGCCGCGCCGGTCTTGGCGTCGCGGTGCGCGCCGGCGCGCCCAAGCCCGATATTTCATCGGTCGACGCCTTCAAGCGCACGCTGCTGGCGGCGAAAGCGGTTGCCTATCCGGGCAAGGGCGCCAGCGGGTTGTATTTTGTCAGCCTGCTCGACCGCATGGGCATCAAGGTCGAGATGCAATCCAGGCTCAAACCGATGGCGGCCGAAGACACCGTCGAAGTGGTGGCGCGCGGAGAAGCCGACATGGTCGTGGTGGTGTCCACCCGCATTACCGGTGTTCCCGGCGTCGATGTGGTGGGCCCGATCCCGGCGGAACTGCAAACCAAGATCGGTTTTGCCGCGGGCCTGGGCGCGTCCGCCAAAGAACCGGAGGCGGCCAAGGCGCTGATCCGTTTTCTCAGCGGGCTAGGGACCGCGCCCACGCTTAGGGCCAAGGGCGTCGAGCCGAACTGACGGGCGCGCGGCCTATCCAAAAGCCCCCGACTGTCCTGCATTGAATTCTATTGCGTGCCGCCCCTGCCAACAGCCATCATGCAAAGGGGGCAGCATGATCCGTACGTTTCTCGACCGGCTTTACCTGTTTGCGGGCTACGCGGCGGGCGCTTTTCTGGTGCTCATCTTCGCCATCATGATGTTCATGTCGCTGGGCCGGCAGGTCGGACTCAATATTCCGGCCGGCGACGACATCGCGTCCTGGTGCATGGCGGCGATGGCGTTTCTCGGTCTCGCCCACACGTTCAAGCGTGGCGAAATCATCCGCGTCGGTGTTCTGATTGAACAGGTGACCGGCCGTAAACGCTGGGCGCTGGAAATATTCGCGCTCGGCATCTCGACCGCTTTCACGCTCTATTTCACTTGGTACGCCGTGGCGATGACCTATGATTCCTGGCGCTTCCACGACATGGCGCAGGGCGTGCTCTCGATACCGCTCTGGTTTCCCCAGATCGGCTTCAGCGGCGGTTTGGCCATTCTGGCCATCGCCCTGGTCGACGAAATGATTCACGTCCTCAAGGGCAACAAGCCCAGTTATGAGAAGGAGCCGCCGTCCTCGCCCGATGAGTTCGTCGAACGCATTGCCTCCGGCGGAGGCGGCTGATGCACGATCTTGGCCTGGTCAGTCTTGCGCTCATTTTGTTGGGCGTTCTCATTGTCGTTCTTAGCGGCGGCGTCTGGATCTCGGTCGCTCTCGGGCTGATCGGATTTATTGCCATGCTGCTGACCACCAGCGTGCCGATCGGTTCGGTGCTGGCGACCACGGTCTGGAGCGCGAGCGCGTCCTGGACGCTGGCAGCGCTGCCGCTGTTCATCTGGATGGGCGAAATATTGTTTCGCACCAGGCTGTCGGAAGAGATGTTCCGCGGCTTGGCGCCCTGGCTGCAATGGCTGCCGGGGCGGCTTATCCATGTGAATGTGATCGGCTGTGGAATCTTTGCGGCGGTGTCAGGCTCGTCGGCCGCGACCTGCGCGACGATCGGCAAGATCGCGTTGCCCGAACTGGAAAAGCGCGGTTACGACAAGGACATCAGTCTCGGCTCGCTGGCTGGCTCTGGCACGCTCGGGCTGCTGATCCCGCCGTCGATCCCGATGGTGGTCTATGCCGTGACCGCCAATGTTTCGGTGCTGCAGGTTTTTCTCGGCGGCTTTCTGCCCGGCTTCCTGGTGATGGCGCTTTACTCCGGCTACATCATCGCCTGGTCGCTGCTTCATCCGGCCAAAATTCCGCCGCGCGATCCGCCGATGCCGTTCCGAAAAAAGTTGAGCGAGTCGACAAAACTCATTCCCTGTTTGCTGTTGATCCTGGGCGTTTTCTTCTCGCTCGTGCTTGGGTTCGCGACGGCGACCGAATGCGCCGCGTGGGGCGTCGGCGGCGCGCTGTTGCTGGCATGGTGGAGCGGCACGCTCAACCGCAAAAGCTTCTTCGAAAGCGTGATGAGCGCGACCCGGCTCACGTGCATGATCATGTTTATTCTCGCCGGCGCCGCCTATACCACCGCGGCCATGGCCTACACCGGAATTCCGGCGGCGCTGGCGGAGTGGGTGAAGGGACAGGACCTCACGCCCGGCATGCTCGCGCTCTACCTGAGCGTGATGTATATCATCCTCGGATGCCTGATCGACGGCATCTCGATGATCGTGCTCACGATGGTGGTCGTGCTGCCAATGATCAAGCAGGCCGGGATCGACTTGATCTGGTTCGGCGTTTACCTCGTCATCCACGTCGAAATGGCGCAAATCACCCCGCCGGTCGGCTTTAATCTGTTCGTTCTGCAGAACATGAGCGGGCGCGACACATTCACGGTCGCGCGCGCGGCGTTTCCGTTCTTTTTGCTGCTGATCGTGGCGGTATTCATCATCACGGAATTTCCGAAGATTGTGCTGGTGCTGCCGTACCTTGCATTCCCTCCGGGTTGAAGCCGCATATCTACGATGTTCGCCAAGCCCCGTTTCCTGCTAGGCTGCCGTCCAGTCGATCGTGTCCCAAGTCGTGTCGAGTCAAACCAAGAGGCGACAAATGATCATCTCCCGTTCCTTGTTGGCCGCTTTCGCGGTCGCCGCGCTTACCGTGCAACCTGCTTCGGCGCAGACCAAATGGAATTTGCCGGCCGCCTATCCCGCCGATAATCCGCACAGCGAAAATCTCGCTCTATTTGCCAAGGACGTCGCCGACGCGACCGGCGGCAAGCTGCAGATCACCGTTCACCCCGCAGCGTCGCTGTTCAAGGCGCCCGAAATAAAGCGCGCGGTGCAAACCGGCCAAGCGCAGGTCGGCGAAGTGCTGATCTCGCTGCACGAGAATGAAGACCCGATCTACGGCGTCGACGTCGTTCCATTCCTCGCCACTAGCTTTCCGGAATCGAGGAAGCTCTGGCTGGCCTCCAAGCCGGCGATTGAAAAGAAGCTCGCAGCGCAGGGACTGCTGCTGCTGTTTGCGGTGCCATGGGCGCCGCAGGGCATCTACGCCAAGAAGGAGCTCAATTCGATCGATGACATGAAGGGCCTCAAGTGGCGTGCCTACAATGTCGGCACCGCCCGCATCGGCGAACTAGTCGGCGCGCAGTCGGTGACCGTGCAGGCCGCCGAACTGGCGCAAGCGCTGGCGACCGGCGTGGTCAACTCCTTCATCACATCGGCCGCCACTGGCTACGACAGCAAGGCGTGGGAGTCGATGAGCTACTTCTACGACACGCAGGCCTGGATCCCGAAGAACGTCACCTTTGCGAACAAGGCGGCCTTCGACACGCTCGACAAGCCGACGCAGGATGCGCTGCTCAAGGCCGCGGCTGCAGCGGAAACGCGCGGCTGGAAGATGTGGCAGGACAAGAGCGGCTGGTATCTCGACCAGCTCAAGTCGCACGGCATGAAAGTGCTGCCGCCGGGGCCTGCGCTCAAGGCCGGCCTACAGAAAGTGGGCGAGCAACTGACCGCGGATTGGCTCAAGAAAGCGGGCGCCGATGGCGAAGCGGTGATCGCGGCCTACAAGAAGTAGGCGGACCGCGAAACGCGGACTGCGCGCGGGCGCGACGCGCACCAGCTGCATGATAGCCTTCATCCTGGCAGGCGCGGCCTACCTCACCGCCGCCATGGGCTTCACCGGCATCCCGAGTGCGCTGGCGGAATGGATCAGCGGCTACAACATGCCGCCCTGGGGCCTGCTCACGGTGCACACGTTGTTTTACATCGTGCTCGGCTGTTTCCACGACGGCATCTCGATGGTGGTGCTGACCACCTCGATCATCATTCCGCTGGTCGTGGCGGCCGGCTTCGACCTGATCTGGTTCG
>Ga0097691_1000052_pt1 | contig 102133 bp, 102 predicted proteins | sample NGESurdeep072012_8_FD_72858 | JGI IMG/M metagenome (GOLD analysis project Ga0097691, IMG submission 72858) | Arctic peat soil microbial communities from Barrow, Alaska - NGEE Surface sample 210-1 deep-072012 | ecosystem: Environmental > Terrestrial > Soil > Wetlands > Peat ... | reverse complement strand
GGGCACGGAGATGGTGATGCCGGGCGACAACGTCAGCCTGGAGATCGAGTTGATCACGCCGGTGGCGATGGAAAAGGGCTTGCGGTTCGCGATTCGCGAAGGCGGACGCACCGTCGGCGCCGGCACGATTAGCGAGATTATTGCGTAGGTCTCATACCGGGCGCGGTGGCAGCCGCCGCGCCCACTTACTAACTGCGGCAAAAGCCGCCGGGCAGATCGCGGAAACGTTGACGAGCCCTCAGCACTGATCTTTGATTATTAGAGAGAAACTAACGTGATTGGTAAAGAACGAATCCGGATCCGCCTGAAAGCCTACGATTATCGCGTTCTCGACCAGTCCACGAGTGAAATTGTGGACACGGCACGCCGCACGGGGGCGCAGATCGCTGGACCGATCCCGCTACCGACGGTGAAAAACAAGTACTGCGTGTTGCGTTCCCCACACGTGGACAAGAAGTCGCGAGAGCAGTTTGAGATCCGCACCCACAAGCGCCTGCTCGACATTCTCGAGCCGACGCAGCAGACGGTGGACGCGCTCATGAAGCTCGAACTTCCGGCCGGTGTGGACGTCGAGATTAAGGCATTTGGGAAAGAACATAAATAGCAATTAGCGACTAGCAATTAGCAACTAGCTAAGGCCGCTCGCAAAGCGTACAAAGCTTTCGCGGCATTGAGCCCCTGGTTCGAATACAACCAGACAGGAAGCGGAGTCAGAGGACAGAGATGGCAGTCAGCGGAATATTAGGAAAGAAAATCGGGATGGCGCAGTTGTTCGATGACAAGGGCGATGTTCGTCCGGTCACCGTACTGAAGGCCGGACCGTGCGTGGTTACGCAACGTAAAACAGTTGCGAAAGATGGCTACGATGCCGCCCAGATCGGGCTGGTTGAATTCGTGAAGGAGTCGCGGCTGACCAAGCCGATGAAGGGCCACTTCGGGAAGAACAACCTGCCGCCGGTGCGCTTCATGCGCGAGGTCGAGATCGTGGTGGAAGAAGAAGGTCAGGATGGCGCCAAGGTCGGCGACAAAATCCTGGTGGAAATGTTCGAAGGCACGAAGTTTGTGGACATCGTGGCCAACAGCAAGGGACGCGGCTTTGCCGGCGTCGTGAAGCGCCACCATTTTGCCGGCGGCGCGGCCTCGCACGGCTCGATGTTCCAGATCACGGGTTCGATCGGCTCCTCGGCGTTTCCGTCGCGCGTGTTTAAAGGCATGCGCATGTCGGGACACATGGGCAACGAGCGCGTGACCACCCGCAACCTGCGCATCCTGGGCATTGATCGCGACGAGAACCTTCTGGTGATCGAAGGCGCGGTGCCGGGAGCAAAGGACGGCTACGTGTTGATCTCGCGGGCGAAGAAGCCACCCAGAGAGCGTCGTGGATTTGCCGGCTCAGGCACGGTCGATCCGTTGAAGGCATCGAAGCGGCAGGCGGCAAAGAAGAAGTAGTTGTCAGTTGTCAGTGATCAGTTGCCGGTTAAACCGGCGAGCTGAGAACTGGCAAGGATCGACAAGAGAATTTCGTGTTGGTGGTTTTTGCCGAGAACTGGCAACTGGCCACTGACAACTGGAAGAGAAAATGGCGACGATTGATGTAGTGAATTTGGACGGCGAAAAAGTAGGCTCGCTGGAGTTGGCCGACGAGGTGTTCGGTGCGGTCAACGAAGACCTGCTTTGGGAAGCGGTAAAGCATTACCGCGCCAGCCTGCGGGCCGGGACCGCCTCCACCAAGACCCGCGGACTGGTGAGCGGCGCCGGCAAGAAGCTGTGGAAGCAGAAGGGCACGGGACGGGCGCGTATCGCGTCGATCCGCTCCCCACTGTGGCGGCATGGCGGCACGGTCCACGGACCCAAGCCCCGCTCCTACGACTACGACTTCCCGCGCAAGAAAGTGCAGGGCGCGTTGCGCTCGGCGCTGGCGGCGAAATTCTCCGACGGCAAGCTGGTAGTGGTCGAAAACTTCGATATGAAAGAAGCCAAGTCCAAGACCTTCCGCGCGGCGCTGAACAAGCTGAACGCGAAGGGCACGACGCTGCTGGTGGAAAAGTACATCGGTGAGACCGAGAAGAACCTGCACCTGAGCTCGCGCAACCTGAAGGGCGTCGAGCTGATCGCGGGCAACGCGGTCCATCCGTATCACCTGCTGCGGTACAGCAGTGCGGTGTTCTCCCGCGCGGCGCTGGAAAAACTGCAGGACTCGCTGAAGGCGACGGCGCCCAAGCGTAAGCAAGCGGAGGTGGCGTAATGAAATCGGCCTATCAAATCATTCGCCGTCCGGTGATCACGGAAAAAGGCCTTGGCGTGAAGGAATCGGAAGCCACGCTGGTGTTCGAGGTTTCCTCGAAGGCGTCGAAGACCGAGATCAAGAACGCAGTGCAGAGCATTTTCAAGGTGAAGGTGGAAGCGGTCCGCACCGCCAACTTCGTGGGCAAGGAACGCCGCCGGGGTAAGTTCACCGGCTACCGTCCGGACTGGAAGAAGGCTTACGTGCGACTCAAAGAGGGCCAGAAGATGCCCGAGTACGCGGAAAACCTGTAAAGCAGTGGCCAGCGGCTAGTGGTCAGTGGCTAGTGAATAGAGATTGAGTTGAATGTACGACACTCATCTCGTGGGTGAGAAATCAGCCCAGCGCAGTGAGAAACGAGCAGAACTATGGCAATCAAAACTTATAGACCGGTTACTCCGACGCGGCGCTTCACGACCAGCACCGTTAACGACGACCTGACGACGAACCGGCCGCACAAGGCGCTGACCGAATCGAAGAAGCGCACCAATGGACGCCGTAATACCGGCGACCTGACCATCTGGCACCGCGGCGGTGGACACAAGCGCAAGCTGCGCACCATCGACTTCAAGCGCGACAAGACGGGGATTCCCGCGACCGTTGCGACGATCGAATACGATCCCAACCGCTCGGCCCGCATCGCGTTGCTGAACTATGCCGATGGCGAGAAGCGCTACATCATCTGCCCGGTTGGCCTGAAGGTTGGCTCGAAGATCGTCAGCGGACCGGAGTCCGACATCCTGGTAGGCAACGCCCTGCCGCTGCGCAACATTCCTCCGGGCACGACGGTACATAACGTCGAGTTGAAGCCGGGCAAAGGCGCGCAGATGGCGCGTTCGGCAGGAGCACAGGCGCAGTTGGTCGCGAAAGAAGGCGACTACGCGCTGCTCAAGCTGCCTTCCGGCGAAACCCGCAAGGTGCTGGTGGATTGCATGGCGACCATCGGCCAGGTGGGCAACACGGACCACGAAAACGTTTCCATCGGCAAGGCCGGACGCACGCGCTGGATGGGCATTCGCCCGACCAACCGCGGTGTCGTTATGAACCCGGTCGATCACCCGCACGGTGGTGGTGAAGGCAAGACCAGCGGCGGACGCCATCCGGTGACCCCGTGGGGCCAGCCCACACGCGGCTACAAGACACGCAACAACAAGCGGACCGATAAGTTCATCGTGAACCGCAGACAGAAGTAGGACTGAGGCGATATGGCACGTTCAACGAAAAAAGGTGCGTTCATCGACAAGCACCTGCTGGTGAAGATCGAGGGCATGAACGAGCGCAACGAGAAGAAGGTTGTGCGCACGTGGTCGCGCCGCTCGACCGTGGTCCCCGAAATGGTGGGACATACCCTGGCGGTGCATAACGGCAAAAAGTTCATTCCGGTGTACGTCACTGAGAATATGGTCGGCCACAAGCTGGGCGAATTCAGCCTCACCCGCACCTTCAAGGGTCACTCGATGAAGGCGGCGACGGAGACGGCGGCCAAGCCGGCGGCGAGGTAAGGGAAGAACATGGAATTCACAGCCAAACTGATGTACGTGCGAGTTTCGCCGCAGAAGGCGCGCCTGGTGCTGGAGCTGATCAAGGGCCGCCGGGTGGAAGAGGCGCTCGACACGCTGCTGTACACCAAGAAGGGCATCGCGCCCCAGATTTATAAGCTGCTGCGTTCGGCGGTCGAGAACGCCAACTACGTGAGCGCCGAGAAGGGCCTGGACATCGACCTCGACCGGCTGTACGTGAAGCATGCGATTGCCAACGACGGCCCGCGCATGAAGCGCATCCGTCCGGCTCCGATGGGCCGTGCGTTCCGCTATCAGCGCCGCATTTCGCACCTGGAAGTGGTGCTGGCGGAAAAGGTTTCGAGCAACGGTCATGGTGGAGCTGCCGGGACGACGGGCGACACCAAGCCGGCGAAGAAGGCAGTGAAAAAGGCTCCGGTCAAGAAAGCTGCCGCCAAGAAGGCTCCCGCGAAAAAAGCGGCAGCCAAGAAGACGGCGAAGAAATAAGAGCAGATCCCCCGCGGGCTAAAGCCCGCGAGGGATGACAAATAGAGTGAGCGGCGCGGCACGACTGAAGTCGTGCCCTGATACGAAGCGGCGATGCCGGAAGGCGATCGCTGCGGAGAGTAAACGAGACTATGGGACAGAAAGTCCATCCTTACGGATTCCGCCTCGGCGTTACCAAGCCGTGGAGGTCGCGCTGGTTCGTGGAGCGCGACTACGACAAACTGCTGCTGGAAGATGTCAAGCTGAAGGCTGAGCTGAAAGACAAGCTCAAGTCGGCAGGCGTCAGCTCGATCGAGATCGAGCGTCCCGGCAACAAGCTGCGCATCATCATCCGCACCGCGCGTCCGGGCATCATCATCGGCCGCAAGGGCGCGGAGATCGACAAGCTGAAGGGCGAGATCGCCAAGCGCACGGGCCGCGATGTGTACGTCGATATCCTCGAAGTGCACAAGCCGGAACTGGATGCGCAACTGGTGGCCGAGAACATCGCGCTGCAGTTGGAAAAGCGCGTCAGCTTCCGCCGCACCATGCGCAAGGCCGTGGATTCGGCGCTGCGTTTCGGATGCAAGGGCATCAAGGTGCGGGTGAGCGGACGGTTGAACGGCAACGAAATCGCGCGTTCCGAGTGGTACCTGCAGGGGCGTTTGCCGCTGCACACGCTGCGCGCCGATATCGATTACGGCTTTGCCGAAGCCCACACCACGTACGGCATCATCGGCGTGAAGTGCTGGGTGTACAAGGGTGAAATCCTGCGCGAGAAGAAGCGCGAGCCGCAGGGTGTGGGAGCGTTTTAGATCCCGCCCTACGGCCAAAAGAGGGCCGTAGAACGGGGCACCCGTTGCCGGTAACTGGCAACTGAGAACTGAGAACTCATTATGTTGATGCCAAAGAAAGTTAAGTACCGCAAGCAGCAGCGCGGTCGGATGTGCGGCAAGGCGTGGCGCGGCGGCGAACTATCGTTCGGCGACTTCGGCCTCAAGGTCATGGAGCCGGGTTGGATCACCGATCGTCAGATCGAAGCCAGCCGCGTGGCCATGACGCGTTTTGTGAAACGTGGCGGCAAGATCTGGATCCGGTTGTTTCCCGATAAGCCGGTCACCAAGAAGCCGGCCGAAACCCGTATGGGCAAAGGCAAAGGCGCTCCGGATCACTGGGTAGCCGTGGTGCGTCCGGGCAAGATCCTCTTCGAAATGGAAGGGGTCTCGCAGGCCGATGCAGCCGAGGCCATGCGCCTGGCTTCGCACAAACTGGGACTGCGCACCAAGTTCGTGGCGCGTGAAGGCGTCCACTAAGGAATTTTGAAATGAATGCAGACAAGATCCGCAATTTAACCGACGTCGAACTGGCGCACCAGCAGGGTGAGCTCGCCGACACGCTCTTCAAGCTGAAGTTCCAGTTGAAGATGGGCCAGACCGAGAGCCTGAAGAAGATCCGCGACCTGAAGAAAGACATCGCGCGTATCAAGACCATCGAGCGCGAAAAGCAGTTGGCTGGCGGCAACGGCTCGGTCAAGGTGAAAGCTGTGGCGCCGGTGGCGAAGGCAGCGAAAGCAACCAAAGCGCCCAAGGTAGCGAAGGCGAAGAAGGCGGCCAGCAAGACGAAGACGGCTGCGACGGAGAAGAAGTAAGCCATGGCCGATACAAAGACAACAACCGCAACGACGGCTGAAAAAACGCAGGGACGCCGCAAGCTCCTGATTGGCGAAGTGGTCTCCACCAAGATGGCGAAAACCATCGTGGTCGAAGTGCACCGGCAGAAGGCGCATCCGTTCTACAAGCGTGTCGTGAAGCGCAGCAAGCGGTTCTATGCGCACGACGAAAACGGCACCGCGAAGCTCGGCGATGTGGTCAAGATTGAAGAGACGCGTCCGCTGTCGAAGCTGAAACGCTGGCAGTTGAAGGAAATCGTGCGGCAGGCCCCGCAGGTGGCGGTAGTGGAAGCGAAGCCGGTTATCTAGGCCGCGGAGCGAGGAGACAAAGTTATGGCAGTGATGATGAGAAGCATGCTCGAAGTCGCCGACAACTCAGGCGCGCGCAAGCTGCAGGTGATCCTGCCGCTGGGCGGTGGAGTTGGCCTGGTCGCGCACTTGGGCGACGTGGTAACGGCATCGGTGAAGGAAGCTTCGCCGGATGGCACCGCCAAGAAGGGCACCGTGGTGAAGGCCGTGATCGTGCGCACTCGTAAAGAGCATCGCCGGCGCGACGGCACCTACATCCGCTTCGACCAGAATGCGGCGGTGCTGATCAACGAAGGCGGCGAGCCGGTGGGGACGCGCGTGTTCGGTCCCGTGGCGCGCGAGCTGCGCGAGAAGAAGTTTTTGAAGATCGTTTCCCTGGCGCCGGAAGTTCTGTAAGGCAACTAGCGGCTAGCAACTAGCAGCTAGCTGCGGCAGTCGCCGGGATAGAGAAGTCGTGGAAAGTGGCCGTTGCGGGGCATCCACGAGAAATTAGGTTTCAAGCTAGTCGCTAGCTGCTAGTTGCTAGTTGCTGCTGAAGGTTGGAGAGAGATGCAGAAGGTAGTCGACATTAGACGCAATGACCAGGTCCGGGTAATCAGCGGACGCGACAAGGGCAAGGAAGGCCGCGTGCTTCGGGTTATGCCGCACGCTGGCAGGGTATTGGTGGAGCACGTGATGATGGTGAAGAAGAACGTGCGTCCCAATCCGCAGAAGAACATTAAGGGCGGCATTGCCGAGCAGGAAAGCTCGATCTCCATCAGCAACGTAGCGCTGATGTGCGCAGCCTGCGGACGCCCGGTGCGCGTGGGACACGAGAAGCGCGGCGACAAGCACGTGCGGGTCTGCAAGATCTGCAAGGCGACGCTGGAGAAATAAGCAACTAGCAGCTAGCAATTAGCAACTAGCTGCTGGGATGAAACAAATTGAGAGCTAGCTGCTAGTCGCTAATTGCTAGTCGCTCAAAATTGATGACCTCACGAAACGGTGCGACCTCCGAAACCGTGAGAAAGGTGAAGCAGGAAATGGCAGACGAGAAGAGCGAGAAGAAACAGAAGAGCGCGGCGCCCGCCCAGGGTGGAAAGCCCCAGGGTAAGAAGGCCAAGCCGGCGCACGAAGAAGTGGGTGGGGAGCAGCCGTCCGGCAAGCCGTCGCGGCCGAAGGCGAACAATCGCGCCACCGCGCGCATGCGCGAGAAGTATTACAAGGAAGTTTTGCCGGCGCTGATGAAGGAATTTAGCCTGGAGAACAACATGGCGGTCCCGAAGCTGGAAAAGATCGTGGTCAACATGGGTGTGGGCGAAGCGACGCAGAACGCAAAAGTGATCGATCCGGCGGCCAGCGAAGTGACCCAGATCACCGGGCAGAAGCCGATCATCACCAAGGCGAAGAAATCGATCGCGCAGTTCAAGGTGCGCGAAGGAAATCCCATCGGCGTGATGGTGACCCTGCGCGGCGACCGCATGTACGAATTTTTCGACCGGTTGGTGAATATAGCTCTGCCGCGCGTGCGTGACTTCCGCGGCGTGCCGACCAAGTCGTTTGATGGACGCGGCAATTTCACGCTGGGCGTGCGCGACCAGTTGATCTTCCCGGAAATCGATTACTCGAAGGTCGAGAAGATGCGGGGAATGAACATTACGATTGTGACCACGGCGGGCAATGACGACCAGGCACGTGCGCTGTTGAAGCACATGGGCATGCCGTTCCGCACCGCGCAGTAGCAACGGTTTAGATGAACAAGAGCGCAGGCTCTGAGTAAAGGAAACGATGGCTAAGACATCCAGTATCGCCAAGGCGAACAAGAAACCCAAGTTCTCCAGCCGCCAGCACAACCGCTGCCACATTTGCGGACGTCCGCGGGCGTTTCTGCGCAAGTTCGGCGTCTGCCGTCTGTGCTTCCGCGGCCTGGCGCTCAAGGGAGAAATTCCGGGCGTTTCGAAGTCGTCCTGGTAAGTCAGTAGGAAGGGCCGTCAGCGGCCCTGGTTCCGGCGCGAGCTGGACCGAACGCTGAGGTAAGTCCGTCGCGGCTGGTTCTTTCACGAGCGCTCATCCCACGTTGTGGGACAGGGCCTCACGCGGGAGATTCGCGGAAAGCTAACGGGCGACGATTTGAGGAGATAGCTAGCATGAGTTTGACCGATCCGGTCGCAGATTTTCTGACGCGGGTACGCAACGCGATCAACGCGCGGCACCAGAAGGTGGACGTTCCCCTCTCCAAGCTGAAAGTGGAGATGGCCCGCATTCTGAAAGACGAAGGCTACATCGCGAACTACAAGACCACGGAAGAAGAAGGCCGCAAGGTTTTGCGCGTGTACCTGAAGTACGGGGCTGACAGTTCGTCGCCAATTTCGCAGATCAAGCGCATCTCGCGTCCGGGATGCCGGGTGTACGTCGGCCACAGCGAGATTCCGCGCGTGCTGGGCGGGTTGGGGATCAGCATCCTCACCACTCCCAAGGGCGTGATGACAGGCCGCCAGGCGCGCAAGGAAAAGCTGGGCGGCGAAGTGCTCTGCGAAGTTTATTAGCGACTAGCGACTAGCAACTAGCGCTTAGCTAAAACCGAGACGCTAAGAGCGAATAGTTTAATGATCGAGAGCCAAGAGCAGCGACCCAAGAGTAACGAGCCAATTGCTAGTTGCTAATTGCTGGTTGCTTAGTGAGAGAGACATTATGTCGAGAATTGGAAGAAAGCCGATCCCGCTGCCGAAGGGCGTGACCTACGTAGTTGAAGGCAGCACCGTGACGGTGCAGGGTCCCAAGGGCAAAGTCACCACCCACCTGCCGAGCGGCGTGGCGCTGGAGACCAAAGATGGCGTCCTCAACATCGTCCGCGAGGATGATTCGAAGGCCGGCATGCATGGCCTGGTACGCGCGCTGGTCAACAATTCTGTGGAAGGCGTGACCAAGGGCTGGACCAAAGACCTGGACATCGTCGGCATCGGATACCGCGCGGAGCTGAAGGGCAAAGGCTTGGTGGTCTTCACGCTGGGCTATTCGCATCCCATCGAGTACCCGCTGCCTGCGGGCATCGAGGTGACGATCGATCCCAAGCTGACCCACTTGACGGTGAGCGGCATCGATCGCCAGAAAGTGGGATTTGTCGCCGCGGAAATGCGTTCGCTGCGTCCGCCCGATCCCTACAAGAACAAGGGAGTACGTTACAGCAATGAGCGCCTGAAGAAGAAGGTCGGCAAGACCGGCGCGAAATAACAGATCCGGACGGAATGGCGGCAACGCCCCGTCTCCCCGGTTCAGAACCCCGGGAGCTAAGGAAGCACAGAGATGATTGGAAAGACATCGAAGAACGAAGTGCGGGGCAGGATCCACAGCCGCATCCGCAAAAAGATGGCGGGTACGGCGGAGCGTCCGCGGCTGAATGTGTACCGCTCGGTGGGACACATTTATGCCCAGGTCATTGATGACGCCAAAGGTGCAACCCTGGTCGCCGCTGCCTCGACCGAAAAGGGCAAGGGCATGAAGGGCGAAAAGCGTCCTACGGGCGGCAACGTGGCTTCGGCGAAGGAAATCGGAAAGCTGATTGCCGAGCGCGCCCAGGAAAAGGGCATCAAGAAGGTTGTCTTCGATCGCGGCGGATACCTTTACCACGGCCGCATCAAGGCGTTGGCCGAAGCGGCCCGTGCAGCCGGACTAGAGTTTTAAGAACCGTAACTGGTGACTGGTTGCTGGTAACTGGGAAACAGGACAGCAACTAGCATCTAGCGACTAGCAACTAGGGAAAAGCGAAGAGCTGTCGCAGGAGAGTTTGGAGAATTAACGGAATGGCAATACTTAAGAAGAAGCTTGACGCCAATCACTACCAGCTCAAGGACCAGGTGGTCTCGATCAATCGCGTCACCAAGGTCGTCAAGGGCGGCAAGAACATGTCGTTCGCGGCGCTGGTGGTCGTGGGCGATCCGTCCGCCGCAGTCGTGGGTTACGGTTCCGGCAAGGCAAAGGAAGTTCCGCAGGCGATCCGCAAGGGCATCGAGGCGGCCAAGAAAAACCTGCTGCGCGTCAACCTGACGCAGACCACCATTCCCCACCAGGTGTTGGGACGCTACGGAGCGGGCATGGTCATGCTGAAGCCGGCTCCGGAAGGAACGGGCGTGATCGCGGGTGGAGCGGTGCGTGCGGTGATGACTTCGGCCGGAGTGCAGAACGTGCTGACCAAGTCCATCGGAACCACCAACCCGCACAACGTGATCAAGGCGACGTTTAACGCATTGGGCCGGTTGCGCGATCGCAAGGAAGTCGCGGCGGCGCGTGGCAAGTCGGTCGAGGAGCTTTAATCATGGCGCGAATTCGCAAAAGAACCGAAACGAAAGCCGCTGTCGCGGGCTCGAAACTCCAGCTTAAGTACGTGCGCTCGGCGATTTGTACGCCGGTCAAGCACAAGCTGGTGATCAAGGGACTGGGCTTCACCCGCCTGTACCAGGTGATCGAGCGGGAAGACACACCGTCGATCCGGGGCATGGTGGCGAAGGTTCCGCACCTGGTCGAGATCGTGAAATAGAGTTGCCAGTTGCCGGTGGCCAGTGGCCAGTCGTGCAGCCTGTAGCAACCAGCAACCAAATAGAATGCGGTCAAAGTCATCATTGACGGACCGCTGGCAACTGAGAACTAGGCAGGTACACAATGAATCTTAGTAACTTACGAGCACCCCGCAAAGCCAACGAGAACAAGAAGCGCGTCGGCCGTGGCATGGGCTCGGGCATGGGTAAGACCTCGACGCGCGGCCACAAAGGCCAGGGATCGCGAAGCGGCTCCAGCCTGATGCGTGGATTTGAAGGCGGCCAGATGCCGCTGCACCGGCGTTTGCCGAAGCGCGGTTTCACCAACATCTTCAAGACGGAATATGAAGTGGTGAACCTGGAGCGGCTGGCCACGCTGGACGCGACCGAGATCACTCCGGAAGTGCTGCGCAAGGCGGGCATCGTTACCTCGAAGAACACGCTGGTCAAAGTACTTGGCCAGGGCGAACTGTCGAAGGCGCTTACGGTGCACGCGCACAAGTTTTCCAAGTCGGCCCAGGAAAAGATCGAAAAGGCCGGTGGCAAGATTACGGTTCTGTAGAGCGTAGCTGGTTACTGGTAGCTGGTAACTGGCGACTGAGGTTTTTGATCCATGCTTGAGAAGCTGGCCAACGTATTTCGCGTTCCCGACCTGCGGAAGCGCATTCTGTTTACGCTCGGGCTGCTCGCCGTCTACCGGTTCGGCGGACACATCCCCACGCCTGGCATTAACGCCGACGTGCTGGCGCAGTTCTTCGACCAGAACCGTGGCACCTTCCTGGGATTCATCGACCTGTTCAGCGGCGGCCAGTTGCGTCGCCTGACGATCTTCGCCCTCGGCATCATGCCGTACATCACGGCGTCGATCATTCTGCAGTTGATGACGGTGGTTTACGAGCCACTGGCGAAATTGCAGAAGGAAGGCGAACTGGGCCGCAAGAAAATCACCCAGTGGACGCGCTACCTGACCCTGCTGCTTAGCGCAGTGCAGTCGTTGGGAATCGCGTTTACCCTGCAGCGCCAGGCGGGCTTCGTGAACAATCCCGGAGTCGGCTTTGTGCTGATGACCATGCTCACGCTCACTACGGGCAGCGTGTTCATCATGTGGCTGGGCGAACAGATCACCGAGCGCGGCGTGGGCAACGGAATGTCGCTGCTGATCTTCGCCGGCATCGTCGTGGGATTGCCCCGCGCGGTCGCCGATCTCTACGACAAGGTCCGCACCCAGGCTTGGGGAGCGTTTACGGTCCCGGCAATCCTGCTGCTGGTCGTGGTCATGATCGGAGTTGTCGCCTTCATTGTGTTTGTTGAACGCAGTGAGCGACGAATACCTGTGCAGTATGCCAAGCGAATTGTTGGCCGCAAGGTCATGGGAGGCCAGTCCACCCATCTTCCCCTGCGCGTGAACTCGGGCGGCGTTATGCCGGTCATCTTCGCTTCGTCTGTGTTGACGCTTCCGCAGACGCTGGGTGCGCTGCCCATGTTCAAGGACAGCCGCTACTTCGGCCCCATCTTCAACGCGCTGCGTTGGGGAGAGCCGCTGTACACGCTGCTGTACGCAGTCGGGATCGTGTTCTTCGCGTATTTCTACGTATCAATTGTCTTCAACCCCACCGAGGTTGCCGACAACATGCGTAAGTACGGCGGGTTCGTTCCCGGCATCCGGCCGGGCGCGCGCACCGCGAATTACATCAACGACATCCTGACTCGCCTGACCTTGGTGGGTGCGTTTTACCTGATTCTGATTTCGTTCATTCCGGAATGGATGATCACGGGCATTCACTTGAACCACTTGTATGGTCCGGTGGGAGCGTTCTTCGAGCACCTGCCCGCCTGGATCACCAGTGGTTTGAATGTGAACTTTTACTTTGGCGGTACCTCGCTGCTGATCGTGGTCGGCGTAGCCATGGACACGGTCAACCAGGTGGAGTCGCAGTTGATCATGCGTCACTACGAGGGGTTCACCCCGCGCAGCGGTCGTATTCGAGGACGCCGGTCGACTTGGTAAGGAAGTAATTGGCGGTAAGAAGTTTTAAGTAGGGCCACGAGGGCGTGACGTGAAGGCACAGACTTCGTCGTCAGCATTGAGCGTCACACGGACAGAGCGCGTGGTCGGGACCATCATTGTGTTGGGACCGCCGGGCGCCGGCAAGGGGACCCAGGCCAAGCTGATTTCAGCCGCCTACGGGATCCCGCAGGTTTCGACCGGCGACCTGCTGCGAGATAACGTGGCCCGCGAGACGGAATTGGGCCTCAAGGTCAAGGCGCTGATGGGCACCGGCGCGCTGGTTTCCGATGACCTGGTTTGCGACATGGTGGCGGAACGGTTACGGCGGGCAGATTGTGACCGCGGGTACATTTTGGACGGCTTTCCACGAACCGTGGTACAGGCCGAGTGGTTGGATAGATATTTGAAAAGTCGGCAATCGGGCAACGGCACAGCGCCTTACAGTGGCATGACGCCGATTGTGATCCGTTTAGTGGTGGAGTATAATCGTTTACTGCAGCGAATCACCGGGCGTCGTTCTTGTCCCACCTGTGGACGGATCTACAACGTCTATTTCCAGCCTCCCAAAGTTGAAGGCATCTGCGATGTCGATGGAGGACGGTTTGTTGTGCGTCCTGACGACACCGAGGAAGTTGTTGTCGAACGCCTGAAAGCCTACGAGAAGCTGACACTTCCCCTGGTGGAGTACTACCACGCCAAGGGATGGTTGGTCGAGATCAATGGCGACCAACCGGTGGAACTGATTGCAGCGCAGGCTTTTAACGCGATAGAGAATGTCAATCGTTTGTAAGTCGTCGTCCGAGATCGAGAAGATGCGCCGTAGCGGGCGCATGGTTCGCCAAGTACTCGATAGCGTCAGGGAAGTGGTTGCCCCGGGCGTTACGACGATGGACCTGGAGCGGGTGGCAGAACGCAAGATCAAGGAATTGGGCGCCAAGCCGGCGTTCAAGGGGTATTACGATTACCCGTGCGTTTTGTGTACGTCGATCAACGACGAGATTGTGCATGGCATCCCGTCGGAACGCAGGGTTTTGAAGACGGGCGATATCGTCTCGATCGACACCGGCGTGGTACTAGATGGGTTTTATGGTGACTCGGCGATTACCGTCCCGGTGGGCGGTGAGCTGAGTCCGGAGTTGCAGAAGTTGCTGGATGTGACCCGCGAGTCGCTTTACCGGGGCATCGAAGCCGCACGGATCGGCAATACGATTGGTGACGTTGGCGCGGCAGTACAGAAATTAGTCGAGGCCAACGGCTTCAGCGTGGTTCGCGAGTTTGTAGGCCACGGCATCGGCACCAAGTTGCACGAAGATCCGCAAGTTCCGAACTACGGAGCGCCGGGAAGCGGTCCGAAATTGCGCGACGGCATGGTGCTTGCGATCGAGCCGATGGTGAACGTGGGCGAGCCGGAAACGCGGTTGCTGAATGACAAGTGGACAGCCGTCACGAAAGACGGCAGTTGGAGCGCCCACTTCGAACACTGCGTGGCAGTGACGAAGAATGGGCCAGTGATTTTAACAGAGTAGTACGACGAAAAGTTTGGTTTCAGGAGCTGAATGAGTAAGGAAGACGCGATTGAAGTAATGGCGGTGGTGCTGGAACCACTGCCCAATGCCATGTTCAAGGTGGAACTGGAGAACAAGCACCAGGTCCTGGCCCATATATCGGGCAAGATGCGCAAGAACTTCATCAAGATTCTTCCGGGCGACCGGGTGGCCGTGGAGCTTTCGCCCTACGACTTAACTCGGGGACGCATTGTTTATCGTTACAAGTAGCGGCGTTTATCGGGCGTCCGAGTCCGATGCCGCGATCCTGAGTCCGCCGCGGCGGACGAAGGATCTGCTCTTAGTTTGGATTAAGTAGCCGAAGGGAATTACGTCATCATGAAGGTCCGGGCATCGGTCAAGAAAATTTGCGACAAGTGCAAGGTCATCCGCCGTCACGGCGTGGTCCGCGTGATCTGCGAGAACGCCAAGCACAAGCAGCGGCAGGGATAAATAAGTTCCTAGTTACTGGTAACTGGTAACTAGCTGAAGGGTTTTGGAGCAACTATGGCACGTATCGCAGGCGTGGATCTTCCGCGCAACAAGCATGTGGTCATCGCGTTGACCTACATCTTCGGCATCGGGGATTCCCGTTCGAAGAGCATTCTCGCCTCGGCGAGCGTGGAAGGCAACAAGAAGGTCAGCGATCTCAACGAGGATGAGGTCAATCGCATCCGCCAAGTCATCGAGCAGGAAGGCAATGTGGAAGGCGATCTCCGCAAAGACACCTCGATGCACATCAAGCGGCTGATCGAAATCGGATCGTATCGTGGGTATCGTCATCGCCGCAGCCTGCCGGTTCGTGGCCAGCGCACCCACACCAATGCCCGCACCCGCAAGGGACCGCGTAAGGGCACGGTAGCCAATAAGAAGAAAGCGACTGGTAAAACATAGAACATGGCTAAAGCAGCAGGTTCCGCAGCGGACAAAAAAGGCAAGTCTGGCAAGAAGTTCAAGAAGAAGGAACGCAAGCACGTTCCGCACGGATACGTGCACGTGCAGGCGTCCTTCAACAACACCATCGTCACCATCACCGACCTGGCAGGGAACACGGTGTCGTGGAAGAGTTCGGGATCGCTCGGCTTCCGCGGATCGCGCAAAGGTACGCCGTTTGCGGCGCAGCAGGCTGCTGCCAATGCCGCCAACCAGGCGCGCGATCACGGTATGCGTAGTGTTGACGTGAAGGTCAGCGGCCCGGGTTCGGGACGCGAGTCGGCGGTTCGTGCCCTGGCATCCTCAGGTTTGGATGTGCGCTCGATCCGCGACGTTACGCCGGTTCCGCATAACGGCTGCCGTCCGCCCAAGCGTCGCAGAGTGTGATTGCTCAGCGGCCAGACTGACAACTGGCTACTGACGACTGACAACTAATTTGATCGGGATGACCGGCCGCCAAGCGCCCGTAAACCGATCCACAACCGGACCAGCCGCCACGGCGGTCCGAAGGAGAAAGCAACTTGGCACGGTACAGAGACGCAGTATGCCGCCTTTGCCGCCGCGAGGGAATGAAATTGTTCCTCAAGGGCGCAAAGTGCTACACGGACAAGTGTCCGATCGAAAAACGCAATTTCGCACCCGGACAGCACGGTAAGGACCGCAAGGCCAAGATCGTGGGATACGGACTTCAGCTTCGCGAGAAGCAGAAGGCGAAGCGCACCTACTTCACCCTGGAAGGCCAGTTCCGCAACTACTTCGAGAAGGCCGCCCGTTCGCAGGGTGTCACCGGCGAATTGCTGTTGCAGCAACTCGAACGCCGCCTGGACAACGTGGTGTATCGCCTGGGCTTCGCGTCCGCGCGTCGCCAGGCACGCCAGATCGTGCGCCATGGCCACGTATTGGTCAATGGCCGCAAGGTCGATGTTCCTTCCTTCCAGGTCAATGCGGGAGATGAAATCGCGATCCGCGAGAAGAGCAACAAGCTGGTCGTGATCGAGTCGGCGAAGGAATTCGCCAGCCATCAGGCTCCTCCGAACTGGTTGCAGGTCGATCGCGATGCCTATAAAGGTCGGGTCGTCGCGCTGCCGAAGCGCGAAGACATCAACCTGCCGATCAACGAGCAGTTGATCGTGGAACTTTACAGCAAGTAGTTAGCCGTGGCGCCTCCCCATGGGCGCTGCGTTTCCTACAATGTCGTGCCAGATCAGCCGAACGTGATTGCTTCCAGAGTCACGCGTGCAGCATGGCCGAACAGAGAGACAGGAGTTACGAATGCTTTGGAAAGGTTTTCAGAAACCGAAGCGGCTTGCCACCGACACCGAATCCCTGACCGACAAGTACGGTCACTTCTGGGCCCAGCCGTTTGAGCGCGGATTTGGTACCACCATCGGCAACGCGCTGCGCCGCGTGTTGCTTTCGTCCATCGAGGGAGCCGCAGTTACCGCGGTCAAGATTGAAGGCGTGCTGCATGAGTTCCAGTCGATCCCCGGTGTAGTCGAGGACGCGACGGACATCATCCTGAACTTGAAGCAGGTCCCCTTCCGGCTCAATGGCGACGCGCCAAAAGCGATTTACCTGCGCGCCGACCAGCCGGGCGTGATCACGTCCGGGATGATTGAAGCTGACTCTGACGTTGAAGTGCTGGACAAGGACGTTTACATTGCGACCATCAGCGAGGGCGGCAAGCTCGATATGGAGATGCGCCTCAAGAAGGGACGCGGCTATGTTTCGGCCGACAAGAACTTCGACGAGGACTTGGGCCTGGGATTCATTCCCATCGACTCGGTGCACTCGCCGGTGCGCAAGTGCAACTACTCCGTCGAAGCAGCCCGTCTCGGTCAGATCACGGATTACGACAAGCTGGCGATTGAAATCTGGACCAACGGCTCGGTGACTCCGGCGGATGCGCTGGGGTTGGCGGCCAAGCTGCTCAAGGACCACATGTTCATCTTCATCAACTTTGAGGATGAGCTGGAGGCCGCAGCGGCGATCGACTCCGGCAAGCCGGAAATTCGCAATGAGAACCTGAACCGCTCGGTCGAAGAGCTGGAGCTTTCGGTGCGCAGCTACAACTGCCTCAAGAATGCGAACATCCAGACCATCGGCGAGCTGGTGCAGAAGTCGGAAGCAGAAATGCTGAAGACCAAGAACTTCGGCCGTAAGTCGCTCAATGAGATCAAAGAAATCCTTGGGACGATGGGCCTGGGCCTTGGCATGAAGATCGACGAACACGGCAATGCGGTACCGGGAAGCGGTTCCTCGTCGTCGCAGGCGTCGTCGCTGCCTCCGGCATTGAGCTACGGCGGAAATTCGGAGCCAAATTTCTAAGGGGAGCGCACGCCCAGGTTAGCGCCAAAACAAGGCGCGAACCTGGGGCACCCAGTTTTTCGGAACCATTTTGCGCGGCGTCATGGCCGCGACTTTTACGGGATTGTGAAGGATCACGGACATGCGTCATCGTAGAGCTGGATGGAAACTAGGACGTAACACCGAGCACCGGAGAGCGCTGCTGCGCAACCTGGTGACCTCGCTGATCGTGGAAGAGCGTATCGAGACCACGCTCACCAAGGCCAAGGCCATGCGTCCGCACGTGGAAAAAATGATTACCTTGGGCAAGCGCGGAGATGTTGCGGCCCGCCGGCAGGCTTTGTCGTACCTGATGACGCGCGAAGCCGTGGACAAGCTGTTCGACACGATTTCGCCGCGTTATGGTGACCGCAATGGCGGCTACCTGCGCATCATCCATGGCGGATTCCGCCAGGGTGATGGCGGCGATATCGCGTTTGTCGAATTGCTGGGCAGCGAAGCTACGCTGGACGAAAAACGCCAGAAACGCAACGCAGCCCGTACCAAACGTGCGGAAGAAAACCGCAAGGCGATGGAAGAAGCAACCGCCCAGGCCGCTCCGGCGGAAGGTGGCGAAGGAAAAGCCGAAGAGAAGTAACGCTCGACCAGGAATAGTTGTCGAAGATTGAAGCGCATCCGCTTAGCGGGTGCGCTTTGTTTTTGGAATGAGGGATGGACGCGGCTTGAGACTAGCTCGTGATCGAGGGTTCTGCTTCTTGTACGGATTCTTGACGACGGCGGTGATTGATATGCGCAGCCCTCGCATAGAGCAGCAGTTGCATCATGATCGCCCCACTTGTGTCGATGGCGACATCTTGCCAGCGTCCGGTGCGCGACGGGAGAAAGCTCTGGTGGATCTCGTCCAACGCCGCCGTGATCATGGCGAACAGTACTGCGATCGCCGCCCAGTCGAATTGCCACGTGTCGCGGAAGAACGATCCCCATGATCGTTGCAGCACAGGTTGCAAGCGGTCGCGGTGGGTGCGCCGGAGCGCGACAAACACCAGCAAACTCAGGATGGCATAGCCGACGAAGTGTCCGCTCTTGCGCAGCACCTCATTCAGCACCAGGAGCAGGCGAGGATCGACGTGGCCGAAGATCAGCGTGAAGACCTGATAGAGCAGGCCGAAGGTGGCTCGCGAGGATGCGTAGTCGGTGGACTCCAGCCGGATGATCACTACCCATACTGCGACCGGCCACCAGTTCCTGGCGAGGAGTTTGAACGAAGGCCTCAGCACTACTCCACCCGGTAGTTGGGTGCCTCGCGCGTGATCAGAACATCATGCACGTGGCTTTCGCGTAAGCCTGCACCGCTGATGCGCACGAAGCGGGCGTTCTGTTGCAGTTCGGCGATGGACGAGCAGCCAACGTAGCCCATACCGCTCTTCACGCCACCAACCAGTTGGTAGGTGATCATGCCCACCGTGCCGCGGTAGGGTACACGCCCCTCGATCCCTTCGGGGACGAGCTTGGCGAGACGGTTGCTTTCTGTGCCGTCGTCAGAAAGCACCTGGGTCGAGGAATCCATATCGGTGTTCTGGAAGTAGCGTTCGCTGGAACCCTGCGCCATGGCGGCCAATGAGCCCATCCCGCGATACGCCTTGAACGAGCGGCCTTGGAAAAGGATCGTTTCTCCCGGGCTCTCTTCGGTGCCGGCGAACAGCGAACCAATCATGACGCAACTTGCACCAGCAGCGATCGCCTTGGTGATGTCGCCGGAATACTTGACGCCGCCATCGGCGATGATCGGAACGTTGGAGTCGCGCGCCGCACGTGCCGCCTCGGCAATGGCTGTGATCTGCGGAACCCCAGCGCCGGTCACGATGCGAGTGGTGCAGATCGATCCGGGACCAATGCCAACCTTGATGGCGTCAGCGCCAGCACGGGCCAACTCGACGGCGCCTTCAAAGGTGCCGATATTTCCGGCGATGAGATCGATCTCGGGAAACTTCGCCTTGACCAGTCGGATGGCTTCGAGCACGCGCGTCGAGTGTCCATGGGCGCTGTCGATGGCGAGCAGGTCGGCCTTGCTCTTCACCATTTCGGCGGCACGCTCGAGATAGTCGCCGGTCGCGCCAATAGCGGCTCCGACACGCAAACGTCCGTGATCGTCCTTGGCCGCGTTGGGATATTTCAGCCGCTTCTGAATGTCTTTCACGGTGATCAGTCCCTTGAGGTGGTACTGATCATCGACCACCAGCAGCTTCTCAATGCGATGGGTGTGAAGTATCGCTTCGGCTTCCGTAAGCGTGGTGCCCACCGGGACCGTGATGAGGTTTGCCTTGGTCATCACTTCGCTGATGGGAATGTCGGTACGGGTCTCGAAACGCAGATCGCGATTGGTGAGGATGCCGACGAGCTTCTTGTTCTTCGTGACCGGCACGCCGGAAATGCGATAGTGCCGCATCACCTCCAACGCATCGGAGATCTTGTCGTCGGGCGACATGGTGATGGGATCGACGATCATGCCGCTCTCCGACCGCTTCACCTTGTCGATTTCACTGGCCTGCTGCTCGATGGTCAGGTTGCGATGGACGATGCCCAGACCGCCCTGCTGCGCCATTGCGATGGCCATGCGCGATTCGGTCACGGTGTCCATGGCGGCGCTGATCAGGGGAATCTGCAGCATAATATTGCGGGTCAGGCGAGTTGATGTATCCACCGTGGCGGGAATGACATCCGACTTGGCAGGGAGCAGCAACACGTCATCGAAGGTAAGCGCCTCAGGCACAGGAAAATGAATCATGGCAATTGGTCTCTGGAAGGATAATCCTTGATTGTAGAGTTGGGTTGGCGGTTAGGCAAACGGCCGGGATGACACAGAAGTAGCAAATGATTTACTGCCCACCAACGGGCTAAGGTGGCTGGCACCAGTTTCCCGCCGGGTCGTTGAATTTCCATGATTTCGGGCGTATAGTTAGGAAAGTACTGCTGTGTGTTCAGGGCTACGGTTGCTCCCGGCAGAGTGACGGACGCCGCCAGCGTACTCGGCGAAGCACACCGGTGGGCGAGAGCCCACTTTATTATTCCACCCTGCAATCCGCTGGTTCTTGGCGAGTCCGGGCGGCAACGAAAGCCTGACGGGTGGATTTCGCTTGATCGCCGAAGGCGAGTTTACGGAAGACAATGGCGGCTGGTTTAGACAAGATTCAAGAGATCGCGGAGCGGGTGGCGCAGTCCAGTGGTCTGGAGGTCGTCGAGATCGAATTACTCGGCGGCGGCAAGGCGCGAACGTTGCGGATTTTTATCGATAAGCCCGAGGGCGTGACCCACGAAGATTGCGCGAATTTCAGCCGCGAGGCCGGAACGATTTTCGACGTGGAAGACGCTGTCCCGGGCGCGACTTACACGCTGGAAGTTTCGTCGCCGGGTTTGGACCGCAAGCTGTCCAAGGCGGCTGACTTCGAGCGGTTTACCGGCAGCCTTGTGAAGTTGATGACGCGCGATCCGATTAGCGGCAACCGCCATTTTGAAGGACGCCTGAAAGCGTTTCAGGATGGGCGGCTGAGCCTGGAGCTGACCGGCCGCAAGAAGAGCAAGAAGCACGAGGAAGTCACGGCGGGCGCCGCAGTCGAGATCGAATTGGCGAACGTGGAGAAAGCCAACCTCGTTCCCGAGTTTTAGTTTTGCAGCACGACAACATTTTGGATCCGAGTTTTCGAGCAAGGTGGCAGGTATTTTATGGCGAGTGAACTGTACAACGTGATCGACGCTCTGAGCCGGGAGAAGGGCATCAATCCGGACATCGTCGTGGGTGCGGTAGAGGATGCCATCGTCGTTGCCACCCGAAAGTATTACAAGACCCAGGAAAACCTGCGCGCCGAATTGGACAAGGAAACCGGCAAGATTCACGCCTACGCGGTGCGGACCATCGTGGAAAGCTCCGAACTGGTCGAGGACCCCAACGCGCAGATTTCGCTGGAAGACGCCAGGCGCGTCGATCCGGCGGCGGAAGTGGGCGGCGAGTTGCGCACTGAGAAGCCGACCGAAGTGCTGGGCCGCATTGCCGCGCAATTGGCGAAGCAGGTCATTTTCCAGAAGGTGCGCGAAGCGGAACGTGACACGGTTTACAACGAGTACATCGGGCGCGTCGGCGAAGTGATTAACGCCACAGTCAAGCGCGTCGAGGGGCAGGACGTGATCGTCGATCTCGGCAAGGCCGAGGGACGCATCCCGAAGAAGGAACAGTCCCGCCTGGAATCGTTCGCTCCCGGCGAGCGGGTGCGCGTGGTGATCGTCCGCGTGGAGAAGGCCTCCAAGGGGCCGCAGGTTGTGGCGTCGCGCGCGGTGCCGGAGTTGGTTTCGCACCTGTTCCAGACGGAAGTCCCGGAGATCTACGACAACACGGTGGTGATCCGCGCGATCGCTCGCGAAGCCGGAGAACGCACCAAGATCGCGGTCATGTCGAAGGACAAGGACGTCGATCCCGTAGGCGCGTGCGTTGGCATGAAGGGTATGCGAGTGCAGTCGATCATTCGCGAATTACGCGGCGAGAAGATCGACATCATCGAGTATCACGAGGACGCAGTCACTTTTGCGGAGAAGGCGCTGCAGCCGGCTAAGGTCAGTCGAGTGACCGTGCTCGAGGGCCAGGACAAGCACCTGGAAGTGATTGTGGACGACAGCCAGTTATCACTCGCGATTGGCAAAAAGGGCCAGAACGTTCGCCTGGCAGCGAAGTTACTGGGCTGGAAGATCGACATCAAGAGCGAGGAAGAGAAGCGTCAGGAAGTCGAGGCCCAGATGTCGCAGGTGATGGGACAGCCCAACACGCCACTGGACATCGTGCCTGAGTTGGAGCCGGGCATCATCGAGAAGCTGGTTGCCGCGGGCATCACGACGGTCGAGCAGGTAGCCGACATGACGCCCGAGCAGCTCGAAGAAATTCCCGGCGTTGGTCCCAAGACCATCGAGAAGATCAGCATCGCCGTGAACAATTACTTCGCGAGTCTCGATGCAGCAGCAGCGGCTCCGGTCGAAGAAGAAGCAGTCGTTGGCGACGAAGCTGCAGTCGTGGACGAGGACGCGGCGGTTAGCGAGGAAGAAGCGGCCCTCGAAGAAGGCGCAATCGCCGAGGAGGAGACTTCAGTGGCAGACAATCGCGAGGAGAAGGCAATGGAAGCCGAAGACGGCACACCAGAAGCCGAGGTTCAGTCAGGCGAAACCGAAGGGTTGTCGACCGAAGCCGGGGCGTCCTCGGAGTCGGTGGAGGAGCTCGTCGAAGAGGGTCAGTATTACGAGGCCGAAGTCGTGGAAGGCGTGGAAAACGCTCCGCTGGCAGATGAGGCGGAAGTCACCACGCACGAGCGGCCGAGTGTTGAGAACGAGAACGTGCCGGACGAAGAGCTGCCCGGCGAACAACGTTGAGATCCGAGGGTTCGCGGTGCTTTACAAACCTGGCGAGTGCCTTCGGGCCGCCGGGAGCCCGGTCCAACCGCGGATCGGCAAACCCAAGCGTGAGGATGCTATGAACGCGTAAGCGGACGGGACAATACGGAGGAAATAGGGCGGAATGCTGCAAAAGGTTCGAATTAACGACTTGGCGAGGGAACTCGAGGTCAAAAGCAAGGTGATTCTCGACCTGTTGATCAAGGTCGGGGTCACGGAAAAGAAAACGCACTCCAGCTCCATCGAAGTGGATGAGGCGGAGCGCGTCAAGAAGTATTACGCTGAGCACGGAGAGCCCGGCAGCACCACCAGCAGCCGCAGCTCGCGCGCGCAGGCGGACGAGTTTAAGCCCAAGATCGACCTGTCGCACATATCGAAACCGGGAGACGTGCTGAAGGCGATTACGCAAAAGGCCGCCCAGCCGCAAGTCCCATCGCGTCCCGCCGTTGCCGCAACACCGGCAGCGCCGCCACGACAGACTGTGGCTCCTCCGTCGGCCGTGCCTGCGCGTCCTCCGAGCAGCGTGGCCAAGCCACCTGCAGTGGCAGCCAGTGCTGCGCCGGTTGCTCCGGTGGAGACGCCGAAGCCAGCCCCACGCTTCATCACGCCGCAGTCGGTGGCGCGTCCCCCGGCCACGATCACCATTCCCGTGAAGCCCGCGGCGGCGCAGCCTGTCGCACCAGTTAAGGAACCAGTTAAGCCGGCCGAAACCCGGACGGAAGAGCCTGTTCCCGTCGCGGTCGAGGCCAAGCCCGATGTGGCATTGCCGGCAGTGGAAGTCCCGCCGGTGGAGGTCGTAATAGCTCCTACAGCAACCAGTGATTCGGCCGCCGGCGAAGTTGTCGCGCCAGCCGCAACCGCGGCTCCAGCTCATGCAAAGCCAGCGACACCGCATCGGCCCGCAGCGCCAGTTCGCAGAATGATTGTTCCGCAAACTGGACCACGTCCGGTGTATGCGGCACCACCACCGTCACCGACTGCGCCCCGTCCGGCTGCGCCTCCGCGCGGTGGGATGCCGGAGCGTGGCAAGCCGATTTTTCAGCGCCCGCGTCCCGGCATGCCAAGTCAAGGACAGGGACAAGGTCCCAGCCAGGGGCAAAATGCTTTTGGAGCTAACCGTCCGCCGCTTCGTCCGGGCGAGCGCCGTGGCCCGCATCCTACGCGCTCCGGGCCTCCGGGAAGCCGTCCGCCATTTGGAGCAGGAGGTGGCGTTAGCACAGGCGCACCGCCGCCGCCCACAGGGCGTCCGATGGGACGTCCGGCGCGTCCGGGACAGCGTTACGTGCCGCGTGGCGTGAAGGAAGGCCCGATGAAGGGCTTTACTCCGCCACCGCGTCTGTCGCTGTCGAGCGAGCCGTTGCCCATCACGCGGGCCATCACGATTCCAGAAGGCATCAGCGTGAAGGACCTGGCCGAGAAGCTCGAAATTCGCGCCAAGGACTTGATCGCGCGCTTGCTGGCGCGTGGCGTTTTCGCCACCGTCAACCAGACGCTCGATGCCGACTTGGCTACCGATATGGCGCGCCATTTCGGAGCCAGCACTGACGTCATCAGCTTCGAAGAGCAGTTGGCCAAGGACACCGCTCCTGGTGAAGGCGCTGGCGACGAAGGAACTGCAATCGCAGTCACGCGTCCACCGGTGGTCACCATCATGGGCCACGTCGATCACGGTAAAACCAGCTTGCTCGACGCCATCCGCAAGACCAGCGTGGCGGAAGGCGAAGCGGGCGGAATCACGCAGCACATCGGCGCCTACAAGGTGGCGATTACTGACAAGAACTCGCCGGCCTTTGGACGAGAAATCGTGTTCCTCGATACCCCGGGCCACGAAGCCTTTACCCGCATGCGTGCGCGCGGATCGAAAGTCACCGACATCGTGGTGTTGGTGGTTGCGGCGGATGACGGCGTGATGCCGCAGACGCTGGAAGCCATCGATCACGCCAAGGCGGCGAACGTGCCAATCATTGTGGCCGTGAACAAGATCGACAAGCCCGACGCGCTTCCGGAGCGAGTCAAGAAGCAGTTGGCCGATCGCGGCCTGATGCCGGAAGACTGGGGCGGCAGCACGGTGTTCGTTGACGTTTCGGCCAAGCAGAAGACCAATCTCAATCTGCTGATGGAGATGATCTGCCTGGTGGCCGACCTTCAGGACCTCAAGGCTGTGCCCGATCGTCCTGCGACCGGTACGGTGCTGGAAGCCAAGTTGGATCGCGGACGCGGTCCGGTGGCGACCGTGCTGATCCAGAATGGCACGCTTCACGCCGGCGACAACTTTGTCGTGGGTAACGTGTTCGGCAAAGTCCGCGCCATGTTCAACGATCGCGGCGTTGCCATGGAAGCTGCGACTCCTGCCACGCCGGTCGAAGTCCTGGGACTCGACGGGTTGCCGCAAGCTGGCGATCAACTGGTGGCCGTCGTGGATCGCGAGAAGGCCCGCGATATTTCCGAATACCGCGAAGGCAGAGCACGCGAGGCGCAACTGGCGAAGAGTTCGCGGGTCTCGCTCGAAGGCCTGGCGGAGCAGATCAAGTCTGCCGGCCAGAAAGTTTTGCCGATCATCCTCAAGGGCGATGTGGGCGGCTCGGTCGAAGTGCTGACAGACCTGCTGGCCAAGTTGTCAAACGAGAAGGTGAAGATCACCCTCGTGCGCGCAGGTGTGGGCGCGATCACCGAGTCTGATGTGCTGTTGGCGTCGGCCTCCAACGCGGTCATTATCGGCTTTAACGTTCGCCCCGAACGCAAGGCGCAGGAACTGGCCGAGCAGGAAAAGGTGGACGTCCGGCTGCACTCCATCATTTACGAGTTGCAGGACGAAATGAAGCGCGCCATGACCGGCTTGCTGGATCCGATCGTCAAGGAAACCTACTTGGGACGGGCGGAAGTCAAGGACACCTTCCGTATCCCGAAGGTCGGCACCATTGCCGGCTGCCAGGTGGTGGATGGTTCAATCAAGCGCGATTCCGATGTGCGCCTGCTGCGCGACAACGTGGTCGTGTTCAAGGGCAAGATCGGGTCGCTGCGGCGCTTCAAGGACGATGCCCGGGAAGTCACGAACGGCATGGAGTGCGGCATCGGCATCGCGAATTACGGTGACATCAAGGCCGGAGACGTGATCGAGGCGTATGTTATCGAGAAGGTGGCCGCGGAAGCGTTCGCCTAAACAAAACGCATCGCAACGGTTGTCCCGGAACTCACTTCTCGCAGCGAGGAGTCCAGTTTCCGGGACTTCCTGCAACAGGACCAAATTATGATCGCGCATCTCACGCTGGAGATCCGCATCGAGGGCGCACACTCGCTGAAAGACAAGCGGCAGGTGGTGCGCAGCGTGAAAGACGGCCTGCGCAAGCACTTCAATGTCGCGGTGGCTGAGATCGATCCCAGCGATGCCTGGCAGCGCGCCACGTTGGGCGTGGTGAGTATCTCGTCGTCCCGAGATTATCTCGACGGCCTAATGAAAAACGTGGAAAATTTTGCGGTGCGCGCCGCCAACAATAGCGGTGGCGAAGTCACCGACTCGTTTCTCGACTTCCTCAACGAGGCGGAATTCGGCGACCAAATTACCGGGGAACCGTGATCGTCATCACCACCAACTCCAAAGATTGGCGTATTCTCTAACGTTCACCTTTTTTGCCGGACCGATAAGGATAAATGGAGAACCGGACACAGAAATATCTACGGGCACGACGCAGCGAAGCTCTGCGCGAAGAGATCACCACGCTGGTCGAAGGCGAATTGGAAGACCCTCGCATCGGCCTGGTGACGGTGAACGAAGTGGTGATGGCGACGGACGGCAAAGTCGCCCGAGTGTTCATCGAAGTCGCGGGAAGTGACGAAGAAGTAGAGGAGAGCCTCGAGGGATTGAACGCGTCGAGGGGGTTCATCCGCCATGCGTTGACGGCGAACCTGGGCCTGCGGCATGCGCCCGAGCTTTTGTTCATCCTCGACCACCGCGACGAGCACGGCAGCCGGGTCGAGGAATTGCTGCAACGCATCGAAAAACGAAAACGCAAAAAGTGAGTTGGGCCAAAGGCAATGTTAGATGAAGTCCTGAACCAGATAGGGAGAAGACAGAAGTTCATTTTGACCTCGCACGCGCGGCCCGATGGAGACGCCGTCGGATCGGCGCTGGCTTGCTGCGAAATCTTGCGCAGCATGGGCAAGGAGGCCGATGTTGTGCTGAGCGACGGAGTCCCGGGCCTCTATCGTCCGCTGCCGTATGCGGACTCCGTGTTGCTCGACGTCAATCAGGCGCCCGACGCTGAGGCCGCAATCATCCTGGAATGTGACGGCATTGCGCGCACTCGTCTATCGGGGCTGGAAAAACACTACTTGATCAATATTGACCACCACGCCACTGCCAATCCCTTCGGCGATGTGAACTGGATCGATCCCAGTGCGTGCGCGACTGCTGAGATGATTTTCAGGCTGGCGCGGGAGGCGGGCGTGAAGATATCTCCGGAAGTTGCGACTTGCCTGTACACCGCGGTCCTGACCGACACCGGCGCGTTCTGCTTCGCCGGCACCACCGAGCGCACGTTCGCGTTGGCAAGGGACCTGGTGCAATGCGGCGCCGATCCGGTGAAGATCGCGCAGCACGTTTATTTCTCGACGCAACTCTCGAAGATGCGGCTGCTGGGCGCGGCGCTCACTTCGCTGTATCGCGATGGCAGTCTGGCCTGGATGCACGTCACCCACAAGACGATGGATCTGTGCGAGTCGCAGGAAGAAGATTGCGAAGGGCTGGTTAACTACGCGCTGGCCATTGAAGGCATCGAGGTCGCGCTGTTCTTCCGCGAGCAACCCGATGGACGCTTCCGCGTAAGCCTGCGCAGCAAGGGCGCGGTCAACGTCGCCGCGGTGGCAGCATCGTTCGGCGGCGGCGGTCATGAGTGCGCCAGCGGATGCGCCATCGAAGGTCCGCTGTCGGTGGCGGCCGAGCGCATGGCGGCCCAGTTGCGCATTCGCGGCTACGAGTGCAAGGTGCAATAGCCATCGCCCTGAAAACTTCCAACTTGCGAGACGACAAGCAGTACAGGGAACGCGCGCGCCGTTCCACCGACCTGATTGCGCTCGTCGCGTTTTGCGGCTTCCTTTTTTTCGCCGGCCTGCAGGTAATCGGTTTGCTCGGGGTCGATGAGCCGCGCTACGCCCAGATCGCTCGCGAGATGCTGGCGCGCCACGACTGGGTAACTCCAGTGCTGTTCGGACAGCCCTGGCTGGAGAAGCCTCCGCTCCTTTATTGGGGAGCGATGCTGGCGTATAAGGCGACCGGCGGCGTGACTGGATGGGCGGCGCGCTTGCCTTCGGCCGCGCTGTGCACGCTGATGGTGTTCTTCATCTACGTGTGGGCGCGGCGCTTTCGCCGGGGCATGCAACTCGATGCCGCACTGATCACGGCGGCGTCGGTGATCATCATTGGCTTTGGCCGCGGCGCGAGCACCGACATGCCGCTGGCGGCGACGTTCACCATCGCCATGCTGTCGTGGTACGGCTGGTATGAATCGCAGAACCGCGCATGGCTGCTGGCGTTCTACGCATTTGCCGGACTTGGAACGCTGGCCAAGGGGCCGGTCGCGGTATTTCTGGCCGGACTTATCGTCGTCTCCTTCGCCGCGTTGCGGCGCGATTGGCGACTAGTGCTGCGCACGCTGTGGCTTCCGGGAATCGCGGTTTACCTCGCGGTGATGCTTCCATGGTTCATCGCGGTGCAGCACGCCAATCCGGAGTTCTTCCGCGTCTTCATTCTCGAACACAACTTGGCGCGCTATACGACCGACACGTTCCGGCACAAGCAGCCATTCTGGTATTACCTTCCAGTCGCGCTGCTTGGGCTCGTGCCTTGGACGGTATTCGTCATCACGGCGCTGGTCGATGCCATCCGCGACTGGCGATTTTCGGTCGAAGAGCCGCAGGGCAAGGAAGACCTTCGGACTTTTCTGGCGCTGTGGTTCCTGCTGCCCATCGTGTTCTTCTCGCTCTCGCAGTCGAAGCTGCCGGGATACATTCTGCCTGCGATTCCTGCGGGTACGATTCTGCTGGCTGATTTCGTTTTCCGTCGCGAACTTGAGGGCGACAAGCCAAGCTTGTGGCTGGCGATAACGCATGCGGTGCTGTGCGCCGCGTTGCCAGTTGCAGTGCTGATCGTGCCGTTCAAGCTGCTGCATGTGGACGTCAGCAAGTCGGCGATGATCGTGGCCGCAGCGCTGGCGGTCATCACGGTACTGACGTTGCTGGTCAGCCTGCGCGCGCAAGGCTATCGCTTGCTGCGCTTCACCACGCTCGTGCCGTTGCTGATTGCATTCGCGCTGGTGCTGCGAGGCACTGCGCCGATCATCGATGTGCTGCAGTCGGCGCGTCCGGTGCAGATAACTCTGGGCGAAACGGAAATCGGCGAGATTCCGAGCGTCGCAGTCTATGATGTGCCGCGCAGCGTCGAATACGGACTGGAGTTCTACCGCAATCAGAGGATCTCGAGCTACGATCGCGATGAAATTCCCGAAGGCGACCACCTCGTGGTTGCTGCCGCCGGTTCCAAAGCCGAGCTGGAATATCGCCTAAAGGGCCGCCATGTGACACGAGTTGGTGGTTTCCCGCCGCAGAAGCTCGACTTCTACATAGTGTCGGGCGGCAGTTCCGAACTTAAGTGACGGCTTTTGAACTAAAATGCGCACGTGCCCGAAGTTCGATCCAGTAGCATCTCACCAACTAAACTGATTCAAGACTCCGCCGGGCTTACTCAGCACTGGCGAATGTGACAAGTCACTTTACTGGGATCGTGCCAGCTTCTTGTTGCGAGCACTGTCTGCTCTCGACGTTCCGGCTCGGGCTCTTCGGAATAAGGATACGCATAATACCATTCACAACCTTCAACTTCGTGATCGGTTGCGGTGGTAGTTTTTTTGATGAGCCGCGCAAACACCTTCAGCCAAGGCATAAGCCACCTCACACAACTCAAGCTAACTCGGCGGCGTAAACGCTGTCTGGTCAAAACTGCACATTCTCCCTCCACTTCGCCGTCGAAACGGCGGCACCGGTCGGGATGACGATGGGGGAAAGAGCAGATCCCCCGGCTGCGCCTCGTGGTGACAAACCGGAAGAAAGAGCAGATCCCCCGCTGCGCGAGGGATGACAAACCGTAAGAGAGAGCAGATCCTCGTCCGCCGCGGCGGACTCGTGGTGACAAATCCTGAGGATAGTCGCGGGCAAAGGGGTCCTTCGACTGCGCTCCCTGCGATCGCTTCGCTCAGGATGACAAATCAAAAGCAAGTCCCTCCACTTCGCCGTCGAAACGGCGGCTCCGGTCGGGATGACGGCGGGAGAAAGAGCAGATCCCCCGCATCTCCGCAGCGAAGATGCGAGGGATGACAAAGGCATGGGCTGAGCGGAGCCGCGAGGGTGACACCTTGAGGATCGTGGGCGTTGCCCAGGTCATCGCCGAAAAAGGGGACGGATCGTATAAACTTCCACCTATCCAGAAAACACAGTAAGTTCAACCCACAGGAGCACTTCACCCAAGCGAGAGGACAAAATGATTCAACTGACACCCGGACTTAAACGCACGGCGCTGGCTTTGACTTTCGCCGTCTCGGCAGGCGTGTTCGCGATCACGCCTGCGGCGGCGCAAAGCTCACAGATGGAAGAGAAGCTGATGGCCATCAAGAATGCGCAGGCAGCCAACAAACAGAAGCTCGCCCAGTACACCTGGACGGAAACGGAAGCCATCAGCGTCAAAGGCGACGTCAAGGACACCAAGACGTACCAGGTGCAGATGGTGAACGGCAAGGCACAAAAGACGCTAGTCAACGATCAGAAGGCGAGCTCGGGCGGCGGCCGTCAAGGCCGCGTGAAGGAGCGCGTCGTCGACAAGAAGAAGGCGGAGTATCAAGAGTACGGACAGTCGATCGGCGCGCTGGCCAAGCAATACACCACGCCCAATCCCGAAGCCCTGATGGCCGCGAAGCAGGCGGGCAATATCTCGCTGGTGCCCGGAGCCGGCACGGTGAGCCTGGTGATCAAGAACTACGTGAAGCCGGGCGACTCCGTGACCATGACGATCAATGAGGCGACGCATTCGCCGGCGAGCGTGCAGGTGAACTCGTATCTGGACGATCCCAAAGATGCGGTCACCATCTCCGCCCAGTTCGCGCAGTTGCCGGATGGTACCAACCATGTGGCCACCACCACGACCAACGGCGTAAGCAAGGAGCTTACGGTGAACGATCAGAACTCAAACTACCAGAAGCACTAGTACTGTCAGGAAGAATCCAAACGGACGTTCTTTGCGGATCGCGCTGGCTTTGTGGAAGGCCAGCGTTGGTCCGGAGGAATTCCGCGTCTTCAGCAAGGACCGGCTGGAAGGGGCCTTCTTTCGTCCGCGGCATCTCCTGAATCTTTCGCCAAGTGTGGCCTAACTCATTCTGCCTATCAACATACCGCCGACGGCACATCCAAATGCCGACAAGCTGGTCACCAAAGGACTCCTGTTCACCTGTGCCTAATGCCATGGAATAGACACCAGACGTCCACCTCTCATCCATTGTTATTGCTGACCTACGGAGCCGGCACCACCGTATAGTGCACCCCATTTGCTCCGTAGGCGGGGCTGAACCAGGTGTTGCCACACAAATAGTAGGTTCCTCCGGCAACGTTGGGCTGGATGCAACCTGCTGGCAGTGCCCCGTAAACCACGCCCATCTGATACACGGTATTGGCACCGGCAGCAGCTACGTTTGCATTGGCAGCGGCAGCGTTGGCGTTGGCGGCTGCCGCATTCGCATTGGCCGCAGCGACGTTTGCATTAGCCGTGCTGGTGTTGGCCGCGCCCGCGTTGTAGCCCTGCGCGTAAGCGTTTTGCGAGGCAGCTGCGCTTTGCGACGAAGCCGCGGAGGAGGCTATGGCTGCACCGGTGGCCATCCCGACCGCTGCGCCCACGGCGGCTGCGCCCGCAGTCGATGCGCAGTTGTAGCACCCTGCTCCGTAGTATCCAACCGCAGTGGGCGGATGATACGGGTAGTACGGGGCGGGCGGATGGTACTCATCGGCAGGCGGATGGTACGCGGTTGTCGCGCCATAGGTGTCCGTGTGAACGGCGCCGTAGCCCGCCTCGCCGGTGGTAGTGCCGCCATAGGCGTTGGTGTGGCTCGTGCCCCCGTAGGCACTGTGCGAGGTGCTGCCACCGTACTCGTTGGTGTGGGACGAGCCTTCGCCGTAGGTGTGGGAACTGCTGGTACCGTAAGCGCTGCTGTGGCTGGTTGAGCCATAGCTGTGCGAGGTGCTGCCGCCGTAGGCATTGGCGTGTGAATAGGCCGCGGCGGTCTCAAACGGCAGCAGCGCGATCGCGAGACTAATCAAGCTGACGATGATCTTGTTCATGATGCGCACTCCTGGTTACTGCGTTTTGGGTGGCTTGCTCTTTGCCGGAGGCTTGGCTCCCGGCGTGGCTTGCGGATGGGGATGAGCGAACGGAATGTGCTTTGCGTTGGCAGCATTCGCGGGCGCAAAGGCGTCCGCCGGGACGGCCAGATCGAGCTTCCAGTCGGAGAGCATTAGATTGTGACGGAGTTGCGCCGGATCATTCAGGTAAACCGCATGAATCAATCGCGGCAGTTTGTCTTCGGCCCCAATCCAGATCTCGATGAACACCCCATTGTCCACGTAGGCCACGATGTCGGTCGTGGTGTCGCCGACCACGCGCGATTGGCCGATGTAATAGGCGAGCTTTAAGCCCTCGGCCATGTCCTTGTAGGGATCGGCCACGATCAAGTCGTCAAAAGGAAAGTAGGTCCCGTGCATCTTATAGGCGGCTTCCATGGCTGCGTCGATGGTGGGGGGAGCGTCGGCAACAGCAATCAGGTTCTCAGCCGGGGCGAAGGCCGTCATCGTCTTGCCGTTGTAGTAGAACTCAGACGCCGGACCATCGCCAGGGGTGATGACCCGCAACTTGTCGGGCCGTTGCAGGGTGACCTCAGACTTGTTTACAAAAACCAGTGGATGGCCCTGGCGGCTCGGGCTTTCATAGGTCTCCACCGCGGTGAACGCCAGGGTTTTAGCGGAGGCCAGGCGGGCGCTTGTGGCTTTCAAAAGTTCGATCGCCTTCGGTTCGAGAGCTGGTGGGGCAGCGGTTGCCGCTGCTTTGGCAGACGGGTTTGCCTTCTTCTTGGGTTGCTGCGGGCCCTGCGCAAACGCCATGCCCGCCAGCATGAGCAGCATCGCGAGCGACAGCACTGCCTTACGGCCGAGGTTGTATCGCATTATGAATCTCCTGAGCTGCGGGAAAAAATCCTTACGGAATCATGCCGCACTCGAACATCTTGTTGGCTATGGGAGCGGCAATCTTATTGATGAAAGCCTGCCGCATTTGCGGATCGCCCTTCAACAACTTGATCGCCTGTTGCTCTTGCTGTGTCGGTGGGGTCTTCTCGGACTTCTTTACCCACAATTGCTCGCAGGTGGAACTCTGATACTTCTGGATGACCTTGTTGGCGATCGCGTCCATCATGGGATATTGGGCCTGGGCCGCACTGACGTAGAGCAACCCTGCTGCCAACGCAAGCACATACGTACGTTTCATCGAGACTCTCCTTCCATATTTTGTGCGATTGGGGTGCGGTCACATCATACATCGCCATAGTCGGCGGTGTACCGCTTGAATTAGGTCCCGGATGGGTACGACGGTAGCAGGTCTGTCCGCTGGCCGGTGGCCCACAATTGCCTTCTTCTTCTTGTTCGGCAGGCGAATGTGGGACACCAGCGGGGCGTATGATGACCCTGTGCCACACCCAACCGGTAGTTCGGGATCAAAATTCACAACGAATCACAGTTTCGCGAAGGCATACGCCTCTGTAGGATCAAAGGGCCTGAGCTTCCTCTCGACGACTGGTGAGAAAATCGAAGCGAAACAGGGCCGCACAAGAGACGGATCGACCCAAACCATTGTCTTCAGTGGAGAACGAAATCGACATGGCAGCGTGTGCCGTTCCGTGTTTGCTGGGGATTTCGGATCACTTGCGATGGATCACGGATCGGTCAGTGCGCCGAGGCTCTCGATCAGAGTCTCGGAGAAGTTTAGATAGCGTGGCGCCACAAAGTGGAACAGCGCACAATGTAGGCACAACCAGGTTCGCTAACTTATGCCCCAAGACAAACAGAGCGGTCTAATAGCGAGTCGATATGGCAAAGAATGCGCTCGGCGAATGGCAGACGCCATCGGAGCGCAGATGTTAGGCAAGAAGAGCAATGAGGCGGTCTGGAATGGACAGCGAGTGGTCATCCACTGCGCTCATCGCAAGACCACTTCGGTAGGTGTCTTGTATCACATGACCCCAAGGCTCGACGCGGTTTTGGGAGCATTTCAGGATGGAGACGGGTCGTATCGCATAATGCGGCTTCCGATAGAGCGATGCATTCCCATCATGAAAGCCAAACCGACGCAGAGTCGTGGAGCGTCTGCTGGACGGGTGGGAAAGATCCCGCGCCGAATATTTGAAGAGGAAGGTCAGTTGGTAGCGACTGTGCAAATCGAGGGGCCGGCAGTCGAGTAATCTCCTACGTGGGCGGCCAGCGATATTATTACCAGATTTAGAATCTAAGGATTTCCCACGCACGTTTCGCTTGTATTGGGCACCCGGCGATTATTGGGTTTGCAAGGTTGAAACGCGTGAGGCGGCCATGTCGAGAGCTGATGTAGTGTCGGGATTGGTAACTATTGCAGTGGCCGGAGTGGGGTATTTCATCAGCGGCCCGCGAGTCGCAATCGCCTTTTTTGCTCTCGGAGCTTGCGGAATTATCCTCGTGCACCTTTTCTGGAGGGACAAACCAAAGGAACCCGTTCCCTCCGTTCCGCCCTCCACAGCACCCGTATATCACACCACGATCTCACCCGTTATCAACCAGACCGCTAACCCAGTTGTAGCTCAGAATCTAAAACCCACACCTGCCGACCCGAGCCTTGGGCCGCGCCCAAGACTGCGAGTGCTTGGGTTACCCGACATCGTGCCTGTTGGTTACGATCTGTATGGTGTGTGGAAAGTGGGAGTTGGTACCGCCCGGGGCATTGTTCTTGCGATTCAGAATGCGACTCCCGAGATGGGAGAGAGGGTGGGCGTGGCGAATGACTTGGTTGTTTGTATAGACGTCACAGATGAGAGCGGTAACGTCATCAGAGTGGTGTCTCGTGCCCACTGGCTTGGGAACGAGGGAAATCAAATTAGTCTACGTTCGGGTGAAAGATCCACTGTGCTTCTTGCCGTGGTGGAAGATGACCACCTCTTGACTTTCGAGAATCCTCGCGACGAGGCTCCAGTGTATATTTCGCGCCGACCCATTCCAAGAAGCCATCCGCACTATCAGGGCCACCCCCTTCAGGTAGTTAACGCAGCAATCATGTCGGTGAAGATAGTTGACGTGGAAGAAGGCGAGACTCTGCTTGAGCACACGGTCAGGGTTACTAGAGCACCAAGAGGATTGATTGTGGCCTAGTGGATTTCGTCAGATGTTTGTTTTGGACGTGCGCTGCGCGAATCCTCCCACTCATTCGCGAACGGCGCGACTGAGCGGGGCACGCGGCGTTCGGGCGGTTCTCACAGTTTTCAAATTGATTCTCAGTTCCCAGCGGATCATTACGTAGCAAACAGAGCGAAGATCTATGAATCCGCGTTTGCTTATTGAAATTCTGCATAATGTGCATAAGATAAGCGTGTGGTAGCCTTGAGGCCCGTATTCATGCGGCTGTGGTGGTGCAAGAGCACGGGGCGCCTTGCGCCTATGCAAGGGGAGGAGAATCGTGTCAACAACGGTAATGGCAGCGATGGCCTTTGGGTTCACAGACTTCAGTAGAAGACTATCGGCTAGAATGAATGAACTCGCAACCGAAAGCGGTCAAGACAACTTCTTAATGCCGCTTGGACTTTTCCTTGTTGTCGACAAGGACACGGCGGAGATGCAACGGCCGATGAGTTGGTGAAGCGATTTGGGTTGCTGGATTTCGAGTCTCGTAATGTGATTGATTTCTATTTCCTCGGGTGGGACGCGGCTTTTCTAGGTAGTATCCGTTTTGATCTCTATGAGTTCGAGAATGTCCGTAGAGTTCTCCGGGCCGCGGGAATAACCAAATTTGGTGGGAATGCCGACCTGATCTTAGTAGATGCTCATTATCGAGATTCAATCGTGAGTCTAAACTTCGAACAAGCGATCAGAATCGATCTATCTTCCAGTGTCAGCGAAAAAGAGATTTCGACGTTGGGTGCGTTTCTTCAATCGATTATTGAAACTGCTGAAGAAGTCAAGTCTGACGCGAAAGGCGCTTATGATCGCGGAATTGTCTTCTCGATCAGCGACCGTCTTGGGCTTGCAATCGCGAAAACGTCGATGCTTGATTTTGTACTCGAAAAATGGGGGAAGATCATCGGTGCCAAGAAACTCAAACGATTAGTGGTGCAAAATCTTGGACCGATGGTCGATTTGCACGATTTGGGGCCGTGATCGCGCCGGCCGGCAGTTCGGTATCCCTTTCTACCGTTTGATTAGTTCCCCGCATCCGCACTAGACTGGCTCAGCGTCCAGCAATCACACGCGGGGCGCGGGACTTATGGCGGTGCGCAATCCAATCCGGCCGGCGACGGGGGCGGAGATCCTCGACCTAAGGCACTTCTCGTCGGCGGACCTGCGTCCCTTGCTCGACGAAGAGGTCGAAATCTGGGGCGAGATGCTGGCCTGGGACTATCGCAGTTCGTCGGAGATGATCCTGCGCTATGTCGATGCCAAGATTCTGCCGGGCTACGCGGCGGTGGAGCGCGGCAGCCTGGTGGGATACTCGTTTTTCGTTTATGAAGGCAGCAAAGGCGTGATTGGCGACCTGTTCGTTTCGCCGCGTCGGGCGGAGGCGCGCACCATCGAATTGCGACTGCTCGACCACGTGATCGAGACGCTGCAACAGTCTCCCGGGGTGCATCGCGTGGAGGCGCAGTTGCTGGCGCACCATACGGGCGAAGTCGCGACGCCGTTCGTTAGAAATGGATTTCAGCGCTTTCGCAGGCTGTTTCTGAGCCTGGACCTGGCATTCCGGGAGACTGCCACGACCGTGGGACCGCGGCCGTTGAAGGATATCGCGATACGGCGCTGGACGGAGGCGGACTATCAGCCCGCGGCCGGCATCATTACTGCCGCGTACCGGGCGCACATCGATTCGGAGATCAACGATCAGTACCGCACCAACGCCGGATCGTTGCGCTTCCTGAACAACATCGTGCGCTTTCCGGGATGCGGCGTGTTCGATGCGGAGGCGTCGTTTGTGGCGATTCATCAGCCGACGGATTCGCTGATTGGGCTGATCCTGTGTTCGCAGGTGCGCGACGATGTCGGCCATGTGACCCAGGTGTGCCTGCTTCCGGAATTCCATGGCGAGGGCATTGGTCAGGCCCTGATGGCGGCAACCAGCGACGCGCTGCGGCGTCGCAGATTCAACCTGATGACGCTGACCGTGACCGAGGCGAACCATCGCGCTGTGGATCTTTATCGCAAGCTGGGGTTCGAGGAAAAGCGGGTGTTCGACGCGTTTGTGTGGGAAGGGTAGAGAAACAGTAGTCAGCGGCCAGTAGCCAGTTGCCAGTCTAGAACTAACTCCAGTCCGCGGGAACACCCACTTCCATCTTCAGTTTTTGCCCTGAAACTGGCTACTGACTACTGGCAACTGGCCTTTAGTGCTTCAGCAGCCACATGGCCCAGGATGCTACGATCACTCCCCCGACAAAGAGCGCGAAGCAGTAGGCGCCGTAGCGCAGCATTTCGCGCGTGGTGTTGCGCTGGGTGATGCCAAACACCGTGGAGGCGCAGGCGGCGAAGACTACGGCAGCGGAGAAGTGCGAGAGTTCGAAGGTCATTGTTTCTTGCCAATCGCGATGTGATAGGCGTCGGCGGCGGAGACGATGTTGAGCAGTCCAGCGACGACGATGAACTTGGTGCCGTAGTCGGCCACGGCGCGCTGAATATTGCCCGCGCCCATGTCCATGGCGCGCGCGATGAAGTAGAGCAGTCCAGCGCCGATGTCGCCGACGAAGCCGAGGATGTCGAGCAAGTCGCCGGTGTTGAAGGGGTAGACTTTGCCCTGCATGCCGAGGCCGGCGAAGAACATGATGAAGACCGCCAGCATCAGCAGCAGGCCGCGAATCCAGCGGCGTTGAATGAGATGGCCGAGGCCGGGAAGCAGCCATCCGGCGACGGGCGCGATGATTGCCATGGTGCTGGTCGCGCCTGTGCCGCTCTTCGCAGCACGCGCACCGGCAGTCGTTGTGTTCTGTACGTTCGCCATCAGATGAGCACCAGTTCAGTCTGGATGCGCCCAGTAACTTCGGCCTTGCCGTTGCGGATCATCATATCGATTTCGCTGCGCACGCCGAAGTCCGGCAGATAGACGCCGGGCTCGACCGAGAAGCAGGTGTTGGGCAGAATCAGCCGGTCGTCCTTGGTCTCGAGATTGTCGAGGTTGGCGCCATTACCGTGAATCTCCGAGGTAATGGAGTGCCCGGTGCGATGGAAAATTTGCGGGCCATATCCCTTGCTGACGATGTAGTCGTGCACCGCCTGATCGACTTCCCATCCGCAAATCTTCTTGCCCGCATCGAAGGCGTCTTTCACTTTCTTGATGCCCACATCGCGCGCGTCGCGCACGATCGTGAAAACTTCACGCTGCTTGTTGGTGGGATCGCCGATCACGCCCGTCCAGGTAATGTCGTAGAAGACCGAGTCGGGCTCATCGCATTTGGCCCAGATGTCGAGCAGGATGAAATCCCCCAGCTTGATCGGCGCTGAGGTCGCTGCCGACGGCTCGTAGTGCGGGTCTCCACTGTTGGCGTTCACGCTGACGTTGGGCGGGTCGCAAGTTATGAGGTTCTCACGGCGGAAGGCTTCCATGATCCACTGCTGGATTTCGAACTCGTGAGTGCCGCCGTTGCGGACGCGACGGCCGATTTCCTGAAAAGCGCCAGCGGTGATCTGGTCAACCTTGGTCTGGGCTCTGTAATGGCTCGCGATCTGCGCTTCGGTCAGCGTGGCTTCGAAACGCGCGACCAGATTGGCCGAGGTCTCGATTTCCTTGCCGAAGCTGCGGATCAACTCCAGCATGCCCGCGTCCACCAGTGAGATGTAGGGGATCTGGTTGTTGGGAGAATACTGCATGACCACCTTGCGGTAGGGCTTGACCATGGATTCGAGGTTGGCCCAAAGCTCCTCCCACGCCGAGTACTCGAGCTTGCGGCCGGGCAGCGAGTCGAGATGGTGGCTCTCGATGCGATGCACCAGCTTGACCGGCTCGCCGTCGGCGGGGATGAGGTAAAACCAGCGACGGCTGGTGAGGCGGTCGGAGGGCAGTCCCAGCACGCGGTAGGCGATGGGATCGCGATGATGATGGTCGTAAAAGAGCCAGCACTCGTGGTGGCCGTCGCGCAGGGCGGCCTGGATGTCGGGTAGGTTCATGCGGTTTCTATTGTAAATCAGCGGGGAATATTGCAGTGGGTGGGTTTGGTGCGCGACAGGCGAAAGCAAGTCAACCACGGATCTGCACGGATTCACACGGATTGTCTTTTCTTCTTCATGATCCGTGTTGATTGGTGGCGATCCGCGGTTGCAATGGCTTTGTTGTCCAGAACCCGCTCACGCGTGGCGGCTGGGAGTGTCTCGCAGGCGGTGCGCAGCACCAGGCGTGGGGTGCGATCGCGGACGGTCATCAAGTACGCGACGGTTTGCTTAGGGTTTGCTTTGGCGGCTTCGCGTAGCAGCCAGCCGAGGCCTTTCTGCACCATGTCGTCGTCGCTGGTCAGGAGCAACTCGGTGATGCGTTGAATGCGATCGAAGTTGTTGTGCTGGCGCGTGCTGTGAATCAGGCTGACGGCGGCTGCGCGCTGATGCCAGACGCTGTTCTCTTCTTTGCCCAGCGCGGGGGGTGAGTGAGGCAGCGGTCATCAGCTGCGATCATGGGGCCGATCAGGCAATGGACGAGTGCGTCGTGGTCGGCCCAGGTGCTCACGCGGTCGAGCCAGGTTTCGAAAAGCTTGAACTGGCTGCGGTCGAACTGGGCGGTCATGCCTTCGAGCAGCATCACGGCGAAGGCCTTTTCTTCCAGGATTTCGCCGCGGAAAAGCTGGTCGGCGACCAGAAGCAAATAGGGCAGCCCGAACTCGGCGAGGATAGCGCGGCGGAAGCGTTTGGCGACCTTGCGCAGTTCCGCCGTGTACCATCCGCGCGATTGGACTTCATGCTTGAAGAAACGCTGGACTTCCTCGGTGTGCGGAGCCGAGCCTCCGTTCTTCAAAACGGTGCGGATGTGGGCGGCGATGTAGGCAGGCGGTTTTGGAGACTTTGCCATAAGAGACGTAATTAGCGACAAGCGAGAAGCGTTTCTACTCCGTAAGGCCCATCGACCGACGCACGGTTACGATGTCTGGTCAACCGATGCCGGCATCACCAACTTGTCATACACCAACAGCAACCCGGCGGTGACTACCCCGATTGCGACGATGACCCACCACATGCCCGACGGCTCGTGCTTTACCTCGCCGAAGTGGTGCATCAGGAACCCTCCAAACGCGCCCCCAATGAGCGAGCCGATCCCCAGCGGCAGGAAAGCGAAGCCCATGTAGGTGCCCTGCTGTCCCTCCGGAGCCAACCGCGACACATAGTCGTAATACCGCGGAGACATCACGATTTCGCCCAGTGCCACGGCGATCAGCGTCAGCACCGCCCCCACTCCACTCGGCACCACGATCAGGAAGATCCATCCCAACGCGCTGATTAATGTCCCTGTCGTAATCGCCATCAAGGGCGCTACCTTCTGCATCAGCAGCGTGATCACCACCGTCAGCGCAATCACCACCACCGGACCGGTCATCAGCAGCAGCTCGGTATCGATCGTCGGGCTGATGTAGTTATGCACGTACAGCGGCAGCGTCAGGAACTCCTGCCAGTACACGATCCAGTAGCCAGTGAAAATCGTCAGGAACAGCATGAAGCGCGGGTTCGACAGCACGGTCAGGAAGTTTCTGCCGGCCTGTGCCATCGACGGAGTCTGCGCATCCCGATCGCGATTCGGCTCCTTGAAGAAGATCAGCACGCCCACGAACATCACGAACACGCTCAGCGCTGCTACCCGAAACACGTTCTCCACGCTCATCCGCTGGTGGACGTACGAGGCCACGTACGGTCCCGCCGCGCCGCCAATGTTCACCAGCGTGTAGTAAATGGAGTAACCGAAAGAGCGCACATCCTCCCGCGACGAGTGCGCTGTCGTGCCCACCACCGTAGGCTTCACCAGCGCCACGCCGAACGCCGGCAGCGCCAGCACCAGGGCCACCAGCACGCCCAGCGGTACGGCCTGTCGCACCGGCGCAAGCCAGGGGGATCCCAGCGATCCCAGCAGAAAATAGGCACACGAAAGGATCAGGTACGCCAACGCCAGCGCCTTGCGAAATCCCATCTTGTCGGCCAGCGTTCCGCCGAACACCGGCAGGAACCACACCAGTCCGCCGAAAAATCCGGTGAGCGTTCCGGTCTGCTGGGTGGGGAAGTTCAGCACCTCGTGCAGGTAGCGCGCCAGCGAGGCGAACACCGCGTAGTAAGAGAGCCGCTCGAACAGTTCGCTGATGTTGGCGACCCAGAACGGGCGCTCGAAGCCGGTACGAATGTCATCCCAACGTTGTGCAAAGCTCAATCGGTTCTCCCTTAGTATCGAAAAGCAGTGCCGCCGGCTGAAGCCGGCTCAACTTATTTAGGCGACGCTCTGACGCGGCGCTGAAGCGCCGCACTACCCTAGCCGAGGACGGCGCGCAGCTTGGCTTCGACCTGCGCGGCAGACAGTCCTGCGACACGAATCAACTTTTGGCGGCTAGATTCTCCGGCGGCTATCGTAACTGACGAACGCGCAACATTCAAAAACTCCGCGAAATATTCGATGCAGGCTTCGTTGGCGCGCCCTTCTACGGGAGGCGCGGTGAGCGCCAGTTTCAGCGCCTCGCCGACTACTCCGGTGATGGCGCTCTTACGAGCGCGAGGGTGCACCTTGACCTGAAAGGTCGCGCCCAGCGGAGTATCGCGGATGGGGATCATGGTTTGTCGCGGGTGCCGAAGATGGCAGTGCCGATGCGCACACAGGTGGAGCCTTCTTCAATGGCGATTTCGAAATCGTGCGACATCCCCATGGAGAGCATGTCGAGATTCACCGCTGGCAGATTGCGGGCAGCAATACGATCGCGCAACTCGCGCAGCTTGCGAAAGTAGGGACGAGCGCCCTCGGGATCTTCGGTGAACGGAGGGACGGTCATCAGGCCTCGGATGTGCAGGTGCGGCCAGCCGGGAGCTTGCGTCAGGATGGATTCAAGTTCGGGATGGTCGGGTGCGATGCCGCTCTTGGCCTTCTCGCCGCCAATGTTCATTTCGATAAGAACGTCGAGAGTCTTGCCAAGATTTTGCCCTGCGTCGTTTAGCCGCTGCGCGAGTTTGTCGGAGTCGATGGAATCGACAGCGTGAAATATCTCCGCGGCCTTGGCCGTCTTGTTCGATTGCAGGTGGCCGATCATGTGGAATTCGGCATCGTGGAGTTCGGCGAGAAGATGAAATTTGGCGGCGAACTCCTGCACGTGGTTTTCGCCAAACAGGCGCTGTCCCGCGTGGGAGGCCTCGATGATTTTCGGGGCAGGTTGAGTTTTGGACACCGCCATCAGGGCAACGTCGCCGGGATTGCGTCCGGCGCGGCGGGCGGCGCTGGCAACGCGTTCGCGAATGGCGGCGAGGTTGGAGGCGATGGTCATGGGTGAGTATATCTTTGGCGCCAACGTGCGCGGGTCGGTCCAATTCAGAGATTTGTCATTACGAGCCCGCAGCGGCGGGCGAGGAATTTGCTCTCTGCCCGTGCACCGAAAAGCAGATCCCCCGCGCCCGAAAGTCGGGCGCGAGGAATGACAATCTTCGGGAGGTGCCGGGCACTCTCTACTTCTCGCGTCTTGCGATTGCTCGTTTTCTACAGTTGCTCGAAGTTCACGATGCCCGACGGAATCCCATTACATAATCGCTGTCGGCGGAGCCGGTTCGTCGGGATGGCCCGCGTTTGCCAGCGGCACCCGCACCATCACGAATCCCAGAATCACCAGCACGATGAAGCCCGACACCACGCTGGGATGCGCGAAGATGACCGGCAGTGGCCACTGCTTGTACTTGAAGACAGCAATGACAATGCCCATGAGTGCCTCACCCGCAATGAATCCTGAGGCCGTCAGCACCCCCGCATTCTCGACGCGCGCTTTCTGCGCGTCGTTGAAGTCGCGGCGGTCGCGCATGCGGTCGGTGATCCAGCGAATCATGCCGCCGAGGAAGATAGCGAAAGTGGTTTCGAGCGGCAGGTACATGCCCACGGCGAAGAGCATAGGGCTCTTCACTTCGATCATGATCAGCGCGACGCCCATCAGGATGCCGACCACGATGAGCGGCCACGCCATTTCGCCGCCAACGATGCCGCGCGAGAGCATGGCCATCAGTCCGGCTTGCGGCGCCGACAATTGCCGGTCACCGAATCCGATGCCGCCGCCGTTAATGTTGGCCTGGTTCAACAGCATGAGGATCGGGAAGAGCGCGAAGCTGGCGACCGCCACGCCCATGAAATCACCGATCTGCATTTTGCTGGGAGTGCCGCCGAGGATGTGTCCCACTTTCAAGTCCTGCAGCATCTCGCCCGCGACTGCTGACGAAACGCAAACCACAGCCGCGACCCCGAGGACAGCGGCGACGCCGTGAATGCCGGAGACGCCGATGAGCACCATCAGCAGGGCCGCAATGATTAACGTTGCGAGGGTCAGTCCGGAGATTGGGTTGTTGGACGAGCCGATCAAGCCGACCAGGTTTCCCGAGACGGCGGCGAAGAAGAAGCCGACGGTGATCATGACGATCGCGGCCACGATGCCTGCAGTCCACGAGTCGGCGTAGCTGCGGTACAAAAAGATCATGCTGAGCAGAACGACGAGCAATCCGCCAAAAACGTACTTGGCGTTGATGTCGCGTTCGGTCCGTGCGGTACCAGCGTGCGCGGCGGCAGATTTCTTCAGATCAGAAACGGCGCGGGCCATGCCTGATCCCAGGCTCTTGCGCATGCGGAACAGCGTATAGCACGCGCCAACGAGCATTCCGCCGACGGCGATGGGTCGGACGATGAAACTCCAGACCGCTCCGGCCTGACCGGCCCAGAAAGCGGTGTCGGGAGTGGTGCCAGCAGGTACGAACTGGGCGACGAAAGTCGGTCCGCCGAGGAAGAGAATCAGCGGAACCAGCAGTCCCCAGGCGATTACGCCGCCCGCGAAGTTCAGCGAGGCCAGGCGCGGTCCGATGATGTAGCCGACACCAAGGTAGGCTGGGCTAATCGCGGGTGCGGAGACTGTAGTCACGGCGCCAGCGGAAAGTTTCGGAGCAGTCATCGAGCGGCCCATGCGCACGAAGCTGGTTCCCAGGTTGCCAACATTCACGATGAAATCTTTGCTGGCGTTGAAAAGATTGAACTGGCCGAGCAGGTACACCAGTCCGCCGAAGCCCATGTTGCCGAAAAGAATCTTCGCGGCGCGGCTGCCTTGCTGTCCGGCGATATGGATTTGCGAGGCGGCGACCGATTCCGGGAAGGGAAGTTCGGGATCTTCGACCATAACTCGGCGAAGCAGGGTGACGAAGAGAATGCCCAGCGTTCCACCAACCAGCATCAGGATCGACGATTTCCAGTACGCATGCTCGAAGTCGAACACCGGCCACGCGCCGGAGATCACGAACGCCGGAATGGTGAAGATCGCGCCGGCAGCGACGGACTCGCCAATCGATCCAACGGTTCGCGCGATGTTCTCTTCGAGGATCGAGCCTTTCATGAGCCGCAGAACCGCCATGCCAATCACGGCCGCAGGATAGGTTGCAGCGATGGTCATGCCAGCGCGAAGGCCAAGGTAAGCGTTGGCCGCACCCAGAATGACCGTCATGATCAGGCCGAGGAGAACGGCACGGAGAGTGAACTCCGGCATGGTGGTGTTTTCGGGAACGTAGGACCGGAACGTCTTGACCGGCGCCGAAGTGGTCGAACTCATATACAAAGACCTCGTCTGTAGCCCAAATAATTGTGACGGCGCAAGTTAGCATGCCGACAGCACTTGGTACAAGGGCAGGTTGAACGCGCACCCATTCTACCGCGACGAACGGGGATGCGTGGCGACCGAATGGAAGCCCCACCACACGGATGGAAGCAGTGAAAACTGATGAAATGCCGGTGAGACTCAAGAGAGGAACGTCTCACTACGTTGCACCTCGCGCACGAAGCCACTATACTGATGGCCTCGGTGCTTTCTCCCCAAGGGCGGAGGATGAGCGCGTACTGGGCCAGCAAGCACCATCGACTGGAGGTAGTCTTCAGCAGTCGTGCGACTCTAGATCGACAGCGACGAGTTGAGCGCGCCGAGCAGCGTAATTCCCTCGTCGCGCCAATGGTTACGGCAGTACGAAGTGTTTTTTCGGTTTTCTTCCCTTCCGATTGCAGACTCTGCGGTATCTCCCTTGTAAATATTTCTCGTCTTCCCGTATGCCGGGAGTGTCTGGATTCCATTCAGCCGATTCGCGTACCGCAGTGCATGCAGTGTGGCGAGCGCCTGCTGCCCGCGCAGTTGCTGATGGGCGACGGACACTGCCAGGGCTGCCGCGATTTCGAGCCGGAATTCGATCGCGCGGTTTCCTTCGGCGAGTATGCCGGGGCGCTGCGTGGTCTGATCCATCTGCTGAAATACGACAAGGTTTTACCGGCTGCACCCGTTCTGGGAGGCATGGTCGCCGAAGCGATTGGGCAACTCCAAGGCGGCGGTGAGGATTTCTGGCCTCTGATTGTTCCCGTCCCGTTACATGCCAGCAAGCGCGGGGAGCGTGGCTTCAACCAGGCGGAACTGATTATTCGTGCGGCCAGGAAGCGGCTGCCCGAACGGTTCGAAATTGCAGACGGACTTTTGAAACGCGAACGCCCGACACACTCGCAAGTTGGATTGACGCGCGAAGAGCGCGTGGCCAACATGCGCGGCGCGTTTCGCGTTACCGGCCCACAGCGCGTGAAAGGTAGGACGGTGATCGTCGTCGACGACGTAATGACGACGGGGACGACCGTTTCCGAGTGTGCCCGCGTGCTGAAGAAGGCCGGGACTGAGCGAGTTTGGGCAGCGACGGCGGCCCGCACCCTGAAGTTCGCGGTGCTGCCGCAGTCTGTCGAATACAGGGAAGAGGAGGCTCTCGAAGCAGTCGAGGTGGCTGCTTCGGTTTAGTGCGATATGTCCATGGCAGCTCAAAGCTCAGCGTCCCGCTACGGAAAATCACTGGCCGGCTGCATGCATGATGCGCGGGTGAATTCGGAGGAGCGTATGCACCGCTCGCCGATGCACGCTCCCGTGCTGGTGCTGAACGCATCGTATGAACCCATCAATGTGTGCGCTGCCCGGCGCGCCGTCATCCTGGTGTTGAAGGGCGTGGCGATGATGGAAGAGGAGAACGGGCAGCATCTGCATGCGGCACGCATCGCGATCAACGTGCCGTCGGTGATCCGGTTGCTGGAGTACCGCCGCATACCGCACCAGACGCGAGCGCTGTCGCGGAAGAACATTCTGCTGCGCGACCGTAATACCTGCCAATACTGCGGGAAGATTCTCGCCGCGGGTGAGTTGACGCTGGACCACGTCATTCCGCGTTCGCGCGGGGGCGCGTCCACATGGGAAAACCTGGTGGCGTGCTGCCACAACTGTAATCGCCGCAAGGGCAGCATGACGCCACACGAGGCCAACATGCGGCTCACGCGTGAACCGCGCGCCTTCAACCTGCACACCAGCCGCCACATCATGAGGTTGATGGGCCGCTCGGACACGAAGTGGCAGAAGTACTTGTATTACTGAGTTCGTTTCACCCCTAAGTGCAAACCGCGCGGATCCAACTCCGCGCGGCTTTTTTCTTTTTCTTTTCTGTCGGCAGATCCGGAATGCTGCTTCAGGGAATCCGAGCGCACCGAATCAGGTGCGAAGAAGGGAACCCAAAGGGGTGGCTCTTATCGCAACCTCAACAACAGGACGACTGCAAATACCAGGAGCACCGCCGCCCAAAACCACGGGTTGTACAAGATTAAGAGGAAAGCCCCTATACCAACGGCTTTCTGCCTGCCCTCAACCACAACGACGCGGATCGAGAACGCGAGATATGCCAGGAGCGTCAGTCCGACTCCCCAAGAAATCGTTCCCAGAATCGAACGCCTCTGCACCGTCGGTCCTTTCTTAATTTTCTGCCGAGGGTTTTGTTGCATACCGCTAGGGTGAAAGCGTCACTGCCCGCGAATCTAGGTCGCGCAAAACGAAGACCCGCAAGCGTTCGGCATATTTGTTCGAACGGAATTAGGGCTTCGGAGGCGGGTTTGCCGCCGGAGGCTGCCCGCTAGCCGGGGGCGTTGTGGCCGGCTTGTCCTTGGAGATCTCCTGCCCCTCGTACGTGATCTTCGATTGCGCACCAAACCGCTTGTAATCCGTGTACTTCACAATCTGCTTGATGTGAATGTCGCCGGTGGAGAAGTGCAGTGTGTCGTCGACCTTGGTATAGACGGGGAACCAGTACTTTCCATCCACCCGGTCACGCCAGGTGGTGAAGTTGGGGAAGAGGTTTTCCTGCCCGCCCCGCTTCTTGGTTCCGAGGTCGGGCACATTCTTACCGTAGGTCTTCACGATCTGGAAGTCCTGGTCATCGACCCAGATGCGTCCCTGGAAATAGCGCTTGTTCTTGTCAATCTGTTTCGGGGCGACGTCGAATACGTAAGTTCCGAGTTCGTCGATATGCTGCTTGCCGACATAGAGTATTTGGTATTCCGGGATCTCGTCGCTGGTTAACACGAAAGGCATGCGACGGCGGATATCGTCGTAGTCTTCCTTGGTCATCAGGATGCCCTGCAGCGTCGATCCAGGAGCGAACACCACATGCTCGACCCGGTTGCCCCGGTCGTCGAACAGCACGTCTTCGACTTCCTTGAACTCGCCGTTGACGGTGTCACCGTCGAGGGTCTGGACGGTGAGCGATTGGCGATAGGCGTACTGTTCCCGCGCCTGCTTGAACTCTTTTTCCTTGGCGGCGAACTTCTGGATGATCTCCTGCTCCGTGATGCCTTGCGGCGGCGAGGAGTCGAGTTGGCTTTCGCCACGCTGGGCGGCGGCGAAGGGAACAAGGTTCAGCGTTAGCAGGCTAAGTGCCAGGAAGTGCAGAGGCGATCTACGGGAACTCATCAAGGTACCTGTCATCATTCTATTGGATGAATGCCGGGGGCAGGAGATTCCCCAAACGCCTTGCTCGGCAACACAATGCAAACCCGCCAATTCCCCAGTTGTTGTCCGCCCTGCCGCAACCCGAAGCCTTGGTGTCAGGCCACGACTTCAAAGCCTGCCCCTGAGTGTCCATAGGCCTGCGGCCCACCCAAGGAGATGTAAATGGCATGTCACGGGAGACCGTAACCCGCACTCTCGCCGATTTTCGCAAACAGCATATTGCCGAGCTTCATGGTTCCACGCTGCGGATCCAAAACGCGCCTGCGCTGCGAGAGTTGGCCACCTAGGCCCGTAGGCCTGGGGAATCCAGCTCCTTCATGAGCAGATTCCGGAAGCTCGACCTCATAAACTACAGCAAAGCGCACAACCTGCGTGTCCGCGTTCACTGCTTCAGGTTGTGCTCGACGGCGACTGTGAAACTGCGACGCCGGGGAACGCTCAGCCGACTTCGGCGTAAACTGCGGACATGAACGCAATAGACTTTGAATGCCCAGTCTGTGGTGCTAAACCCGGAGAAAGGTGCCATACGCTCACCGGTAAAGCAAACCCCGTATCACATTCCAAGCGAAAACTCGTGGCTTTCGAAGCTGAGCACGCCCGCCAGGAGGTGAACCAGCCCGCTGTTCGGATCCTCAAGGAAGCGACGGACGGGAAGTGATGCAGCAGGCGATCCGCTCGTGGGGCTGGGAGTCGGGTTTCTGCGTTGGAGGCTGGCTGCCAGGATGTGCCAGCAGAATAACTCTTACCCCGGGTATCGTCCCGTGATGTAGCCTTCCAAGTGCTGGATCGTTTCTTCGTGTCCAGCAATGATCCACTTCACCAGATCGCCGATGGATACCACCCCCGTGACGGTCTCACCTTCCATTACCGGGAGATGGCGAATGTGACGGTTCGTCATGATGGCCATACATTCGTCTACCGATTGTTGCCCGGTTACGAAGACCACAGGGCTGGTCATGATTTCCCGGACCCGAGTCTCCTTCGAGGAATGTCCCTTGAGGACGACTTTGCGGGCGTAGTCACGCTCGGAGAGGATTCCGATCAGCTTCCCTGCGGACATGACCAGCAGCGCGCCGACTCCCTTTTGGGCCATTTTCTCAATCGCTTCGTAGACTGTCTGCTCGGGAGTCACCGACAACACTGCCTGTTCAGTTTTCTGCGCCAGAAGAGATTCAACCGTGTCAGTAAGCTTCATTGTCCACCTTGTTGGACTGCAATATTACCACTCAAAGCGGAGCTCGGAGCGTCAGCGAGAACGGTTGAACCGACCATATACCCGGCCCCGACCCCGCAAGCGGGGATCCGCTCGCAGGGCGGGAAAGGCGGGGTGCGGCGTTGGAGAGAGGTAGCGAGCGAGTGCCAACGCCCGCGCCATATCCGGCACTCGGCCACGCTAGGTGAGACAATGGAAGCATCACTTACTACCAAGTTAAGTTCCTGACTGCAGGTGACCAACCTCGCCAGCCCAAGCGATTCCGCACCGAGGAACAAGCGAGACAGTACGCGAAAAGAATTCTCGGTATAACTGATGAAACCCGTCTAGCATCCAAAGCCATCACCGTTCCGGTGCACCGAATCGCTGCTGTTCAATGACATGCCCCTCCTGTAAGGGGTAACTGTCCAAAATATGGCAGCCGCAAAGGTCTTCCAACGCGTTTCAGATCCCTCCTGTGCAGTGGAGCTGCGGAATTTGCGGGCAGACGTTTTCTAGAGAGCAGCTGCGATTGCCGAAGTCGGAAGATCACGCTGGAACGCGCTGATTCCTGCCTCACTCAGATCAGGTCCAATTCGGGAATCCTCTTGCGTTTTTAACCTGCTTTGTGCGCAACAGTTCTTCGCGGGTGCTAGACTCTTGGTGTAGTTCCGAAAAAAGTCTTTCAAATAACTTCTATTTGGGGTAGGTCCCAGGGGTCCAAATATGCAAAGAACCGGGAAGTGTGCATTAGTTTTGGTTTTAGCCTGCATGGCAGTTTCTGCGCAGGCTTCCACAATTATCTTCAGCGACGGGTTCAACTTCGTGACCCCTCCCCCGAGCTACATAACGGTGGCCGGTGGCGGGACGATCGGCCCGTGGTCTGTCGGCGGCAACAGCGTGGACTGGATTGGCGGGTACTGGCAGCCAGCCGAAGGTAATGGCAGCATCGACATGTCAGGGGGTGGTCCTGGGTCGCTCAGCACGACGCTGAGCACGGTTGCCGGACAGAGCTATACGCTCAGTTTCTATATTGCGGGCAATCCGGATGGCGGCAATGTTATCAAGTCGCTCCAGGTTGCAGTGGGCAGCCTTAACCAGGTCTTTACCTTTGACACGACCGGCCACTCCGAGGCGTCAATGGGCTGGGTTCTGGAATCGGCCTCATTTGTCGCAGCGGGAAGCGATACTCTGACATTCACATCGCTCGATAACAATGCCTATGGCGCAGCTCTTGATGCCGTGAGTGTATCGTCCGTTCCCGAGCCTGGCACTCTAATGATGTTAGGCTCCGGTATTCTCGGACTCGCGGGCATGTGGCGTCGCAAAATCAACCTTTAGTTCGTTTGTGTTTTGTCTGAGACGCCGGGGCATTTGTCCCCGGCTTTCTTCTGCCCGCTCACCCCGCTTTATGCTTGATCGGTACGTCGTCAGTTCTTGCCAGCGCCGAGAGCAAACTGACGTTTGCTGCGGTAAATGGGTGAAGCTGATGCCCCTGTGGTGCGCTTGGCGGCGTCGCAGCTGCCGAGTGACACCCACCATGCCAAACAGGTATCGGGTGCAGCAGATGTCGGCACGGGTTGCGCAGTATGGGGTATGTGCCGTGCAAGGGCTAAGGGAACATCCGCCCACGGCGTTAGCAGGCGATCCGCTCGCGGGGCGGAGAAGGCGGGTTGCAGCCCCGGAGTGAGTTTCTGAGGACGTACTGAAGCGCCTGCCAGTCGCCAGTGCGGGCGTGCTGCCGCTCCAGACCGAGTGGTGGCGGGTAAATACTCCTAATGTTTTCGAGTTAGCAGCATATACTCTGCACTCGGTCCCCAACTCTCATTGACCCCTATACCCCACAATTTCAGCAGGTATTCAGGGACATAGTGCATGTTCGCGTTTCTGCGGCACCAGCTCCGCAGTTGAGGAGAGTCCTGGAATTCGCCGGGACGCAAACCGAGTTTCTCTACCTGCTGTTCAAACTCGGTAATCACGAAAGGAACAGAAACATTAGGCTTGCCCCAGTTAGGATTGCCGCGACTACTCATATGATTCTCCAGTCTCCTTGAAGTTTCCGCCAAAACATACCAACTGTTCGGAAGCTACGGCGGAAGCCTATGGACAGCATCCTGGGCAGCAGCCGCAATACTATAGCCACCCGTTCAGGAGGAGAATGAGATGCCTCTGTCAGGTAATTCGCGGCCTCTCTCTTTGGCCAGTTGCTCTCGCGTCGCCTTTGGATGTCGCAGGCCCTTGAAACAGAACTCGCATAACCCCATCTTGTAGACAGGCTCATTTGGTCGTCCACGTTCGGCGCAGGCTTCACAGACGCCAGCGGTGTTGGGATTTTCCGATGCGACATACATCAAGCTAGATTAGGCAGTCTGGACGACCAGTGTCTCCCACGATTCTGCTGAGATTTCCAAATATTGCCGAAAACTGCTGTGCCAATCGTTCCGAGCGTCGCGTCCCTCCACCCCGCAACCACCAGCGAAGCCGAGCGCCGATGGCAACGCCGCCACCGCACGCCGAGACGTAGAGTTGCGACGAAAAGCGCCACTCCCGGTTTCCAGTGACACCCAAGAAAGGAACACCCGCCCACGGCTTGAGCAGGCGATCCGTTCGGGGGGCGGGGAAGGCGGGTTGCGACGACCTGCCGACATGCCCGGGACAACCCGAGCGGCGCGTCAGGGCGCACTAAGTGCAAATCTTTGCGGTTCCGTGCAGTCAAACCGCCAGCTACCCTTTGACTAAGCAAGAGGCGAAGTCGCCACATCAATCAGGCTGTTCCTGAATCGGGACCGCTAACTGCCGTCTTGATGTCACTCTCCCGTTGGAACGCGTCCGCTGATGCCTTAATCTGCCTTGCCGCAACACTCTGGCATCGAACGTGCAATGTCGACTACAGAGCGCGAGTTTATCAAATGTCCGATCCGGGCAATGCGGGCCGAGTTATACCGGGCGAAGACATGCGTCCCACCTCGATTCGCACGATCAGCTTCGCGCACCGTCAGAATCCGGACGGCACCACTGACTCGATCTGCGAGAACTGTTTCTTGGTGGTGGCTCGGGTGTCTACGGAAGCTGATTTAGACTGCCTGGAACTCAGGCACGAGTGTCAGCCACTTGAGCGCCGCACGTATATACGAACGGTTCATCGGGTCTTCGGTTACCGGTCTTCCGCCGACATTAGTCTGCGGAAGTAATCGAGGGTAAATCTCATGATGTGTATGGGATGTAGAAATGACTATGCGCAACAATCGTCAACCGCAAGAGATACGCTTGATTTTTGCAGCGCAAACTGTGAGTTGACTGCGAAGTCTTCGGTTGGATGCGAGATCGAGCAAGTTGTGTGTAAAGAAGAACCTCTTGGTAACAGGGGATACGACCTGCGTGAAGCGCAGGCCGAACTACGGTCGAGTGTTAGTCGTGCTCGTGAAGAATCTGCTCTGTAGTTATCACCCCGCTAGCGCATGGCTCCGCAGAGCGGTCTGCCCGGGTCTCTTCCTGCGAAGTGAAGCGGGGGCATAATAGTTGGTACCCGGTCCTCGCTCGCCGACCACTACCTCTAAACCAGACCGTGTAATCGTATGCGTAGCGTCGCACTCCGGGCAAAGCCAATAGCAATAGTCGGACAGCCTCATGGAATCCGAGTAAACGAATGTCGGGGGAAGCAGGAAGAGTCTTCTCTTACTAAGATCGCGGAATTCGCGATTGCACGCGGGGTTGGAGCACCTGGCCACCACAGAGACCTCCTGATCGAAGCGAGAAACGATTCACGTGACCGAAGTGGCGAAAGAGAAATTCCACACCCGAGGTCGAAAGACCCGAGAACCGAGGCGCATCAGTGTGTCTCATTTCACCCCCACCAGCAGTGATTGTCAGTGATGTTCATCACTTCGCGAGCATGGTGTTGGTCGTATGGCGTGAACGGCGAGTGATGTCTTCCCGATGGGGCGCAGGGTCGGCAGGCATCCCGCTATCGTAGGTGTCTACGCACACAGTCCAGGAGCTGCGTCTGTCCGCCTGAGGCTCCGCCCACGCCGTAAGCAGGCGATCCGCTCGCGGGGCGGGGAAGGCGGGTTGCGGCGATGGAGGCAGCATCGTCAAAATCCGCTCGCGTAAGATCGGCGAACTAACGCTCCAGCCGATCGCCACGTCTCTAGCGCAGATCCTGCCTGCGCATGCACTCAAAAAAGACCTGTGCGATAGATCAGCCACCAACTTGCGACCAAAGCCACCAATGTTTCGACGATTCCCCAGCCAATCGGAAGCCAAAATGCGCCAAAGCTGAGGATCGTGAACAGAACCCAAAACGATTTCGTCTGGGTGCTCACGACTCTACAGCGCCTTAGCTCCAGCTTTTTTCGCCGCAGCCCAACGGGCCTTTGCGAGCGCCGACAACTTCTTCCGCGCTGCCGGGCTCATCGGCTTTCGGGCGGTGACTTTCTTCGCTGGCGCTGAGGCCTTCTTTGGCGCGGACGTGCCCTTCTGCTTTGCCCATCGTGCCTTCTGAGCAGCCGAAATCCTGGCGCGTGCGGACGCACTCATAGTGCGTTTGCCCATTGAGGACTTCGGGGGTCGGCCAAGGCGGGGGCTTGACCCTTCCAGGGCAGCGATAGCTTGATTGATTCGATTAAGTTCGGCTGTAAGGGCAGAAACTATCTGCTTGATGTCCATGCGAACGAGTGTAGCAGGGCGACCTTTTGGCCTGCGAAGCCGGCAATCGACGGTCGTGGTAAATTGCGGAGCCCAGGGAATGGCCGATGAGGTGGGTGGCTGCGTGCCGGGCGGGGGCTCGCCGGATAGAGTAATCGATGGCGATGTCACGACACCTATCCGAACCGGGGAGGGACTGGCCTCACGAAGAATGCATCTTCACTCCCGGTTTGGGAAGTAGCATCAATTTCCTCCGCGCATTCATGGCTCCGGGTCGTCCAAATGGGAATACACTGATCTCGTGTCGCGGGCGTAATGAGAAAGCCACGCTCGGCTGTCATCCTTTTCGCGCTCCTGGTTTTGAGCCTCACTCTGGCTGTGCCCGCAGAAGATGCGCTGGAAACCACCTACGACGAGTCAGAGACTCAGCCGTACGCGGCTATACCCCTGTTTTCAATCCGCCTACTGCCAGCGCCTGCCTGCACCCCTCAAGCGGTTCTGAGACGTCTACGCTGCCATTTTGGAGCGTCATCTGGGTTGGCCTTTACACGCGTCACCGGCACAGATCGTCTTCGATTCGCTGAGGCAGGAGTTTCACTAGCTTTGCTCTGTACCCTTCTTAGTTAGCGACAGCGGCCTCCACAATCGAGTGTTTCTCACTCACACCGACCGAAGGCCCCTTCTCCTATTCGGGACCAAGGGATCAAACAGGCTCGCGTCAGCGTGTTGCACTCAGACGTTGAGCTGGAAAGCATTGGAGGAGAAATATGACCTACCCAGCAAGATCCAGAGTTTTGGCGGCGTTGTTCGTTGCTGCGCTGGCGGCCTTAGCGGTGCCCCAGGCCCAGGCGGCGGATGTCAATGTTAACTGCAATGCGAAGGGCTCCATACAAGCCGCGCTGGCTTCGCTAAGTCTATATGGGCCCAACACCATAACCATCCACGGCACATGCACGGAATATGTCGATATCCAACAATTTGACCACCTCACCATCGTTGGAAAAAACAATGCCGCAATCGTTGCCCCATCGAACAGTACTTATACATTGAATATCCGCAGCTCCCGCGACGTGGTCTTGCGCAACCTGACGGTGCGCGGACAAAACGGAGCCGCGTATTTTGAAGGTTGCAAGGACTGCGGTGTTTACAACAGCACCATCGAGGGCACGATCCTCGTTGGCAGCATGAGTAAGCTGGTGATCTTTAAGAGTGTGCTTCACGCCAACGGCAACTGGGCAGCATTCGGCATTTTCGATAACAGCGTGGCCTTCATCAACGATTGCATGATTGAGCCCGGCACTTCTCCATCATGGGTTGGGTTGCACGTTGGCAAGGGGGCTGTAGTGACCATGGGTGGCAGCACAATTCGAGGGTTCGAGGAGGGAATTAACGTCGTTCATGGTTACCTCGACTTGAGTGCTGGTTACGCGTCCAGCCTCCCCGGCAGCAATCCGGATCAAACCGTGGTGATCGAGGATAGCTGGTTGTGGGCGATCGCCGTCGGTGACACCGGAACGGCAAATCTCGGCAAAATTGTACGCCTGCGCAACAACGGTGCGATTTGGTGGGGAGGAGGTATCTCGGCAGCAGGGAACTCGACGGTGAACCTGGCTGACGGAGTGGAGATCTCGAACAGCGGCACCGACGGCCTGCAATTATCGTGGGGTTCGCACGCGAGTATCTCGGCGGCCCGGATTACCAATAGCGGAATGAACTGTTGCGGAAATGGTATCTCATTGTCGGACAACTCGACGGCAGTTGTGGGTCCCGGTAATCCAACGGCTCCAACGGTGATCTCGGGCAGCGCCGGGCAGGACATTCTTTGTGATGATTCCGCCCGTTTCGGCGGTGTGGCCAACGTATCGGCCACCAAGATAACCTGCCAGCACATAAAGTAAGACTGGGCGCACTGGGCCCAGTTCGCCACCCTTCGCAGAACGTCTTCTTGCGCGAGGGTGAACACTAGCAGGGCGGAGCTGCGCCCACCCTGCCTCAGAACGCCTTGAACCGCAAATGGAAATGACTGCAATTGAGTTTCAAGCCGCCCGATGTCTGGGCGGCTCTTCTTCTGCGTCGGGCGGAAGGTTGGAGCGCGATAGCTGTTGATATCAGGCGTAGCTGTTGAAAAAGTTACTGAGTTGTTGCTTGCGAGGGCGATAGAAGCAGCGTTATAAGCAAACGAGAGTTCGTGATGCTGTGCGTGATCGCCATTCTCGGAGGCTTCTGCTGCATGATGGGACAACACGCCCGCTCGGAGTCGCTGTTTTACTACTTTCGTATTGAAGATCAGGTCCCCGAAGACCATCTGTTGCGCCTCATTGATCGCCACGTGAGTTTCGACTTTGTCCAGGAAAAGCTGCGCGACTCCTACAGCGACACGGGGCGACCCTCGATTGATCCTGAAGTGCTGCTGCGGATTCTGCTGCTGGGATATTTGTACGGCATCAGCAGCGAGCGGAAGCTGGTGGAAGAACTGCGCATGCACTTGGCTTGGCGCTGGTTCACCGGCTTGGGTTTCGACCAGGAGATACCCCATCACTCGACGTTTTCCAAGAACCGGCATGGCCGCCTTCAGGAGTCGAATCTGTTTCAAGAGTTGTTCGAGCGCATCTGCCGGAAGAAAACAGCTACGTCTGCCCGGAAGGTAAACCACTGAAGTACGTGGGCATCAACAAGCTGAACCGCACACACCTTTACCACTCCACCCTGAAGCGCTGTCGGGGCTGTTCGCAGAAGGTGCAATGCACGCGAGGAAAATATCGCGTCCTCGCCATCCACACGTGCGGGACTGCACGACAACGCGCCTACGAGGTAGCGAAAACACCTGCTTTAGCTCGGTCCCGGCATCAGCGACGGAAAGTCGAAGCGCTCTTTGCCGAACTGAAGAACCAGATCGGGTTGCGTCGTCTGCGCCTACGCAGAATGCGGTTCGGACGCGAACAGTTCTACCTGGCGGCGGCGGTACAGAACCTCAAACGCCTGGTGCGGTTCCTTACCTTAAAGCCGCAACCGGCGACCGCTGCGATCTAAGAGCCAAGTAAGAAAAGAAGGCCCGAGAACGAAAAGACCTGGGAGCGCTAGACCGACTGGTTCGGATCGAGTTTTTCAACAGCTACAGGCCCTATCACAAGTAATCCACAACCGGCCGCCCGGCCATCGCGCCAATTCTCCGTGTCCTCCGCGCTGAAATCCCGATTCCTCTGTGTCTCTGTGCCTCTGTGGTGAATACCTGCGTCGGTTGCTCCGTGCTCTCCGTGGTGAAATTCCCACTACCCTATATCTCCGTGATTTAGACTGGAGAGTTTGTGCGGACTTCCCGGCCCTCACTGCCTGCCCTGAGCGAAGTCGAAGGGTGCCGGCCCCGCCACGGAGGCGTCATGTTACGTCGCATTCTTTTCTTCCTGCTGGTCTTCTCTCTGTTCGGTTCAGCGCAAACCAAGCATTCCTTCACCTTCGAAGACATGATGCAGCTCAAGCGGGTTGGCGAGCCCACGGTCTCTCCCGACAGCAAATGGGTGGGCTTCAGTGCCGTCGATGTGAACCTGGAGGCGAACACCAAGACATCCCACTTGTGGATCGTCCCCACTGCTGGCGGCGATGCCAAGCGCCTGACGCCCACTTCCGGTTCCGGCGAAGACCGCATTCGCTTCTCGCCCGACGGCAAGCGCGTGATCTTCGAGTCCGACCGCGGCGGTGGCACACAGATCTGGGTGCAGGACTTCGACACGGCGAGTGGTTCGCTCACGGGTGAGCCGAAGAAGGTCACCACAATTTCTACCGAGGCTTCGGGTGGAACGTGGTCCCCGGATGGAAAGAGCGTCTTGTTTGTTTCCTCGGTCTTCCCCGACTGCAAAGACGATGCTTGCAACAAGCAGCACGATGACGAGCAAGCCAAGTCGAAGGTGAAGGCCCGGACCTACGACCGCCTGATGTTTCGCCACTGGTCGCATTATTGGGACGGTAAGCGCAGCCACCTGTTCATCGTTTCGATTGACGGCGGAGTAGGACGCGATCTGACACCGGGCGCTTACGATGTGCCGCCGTTCAGCCTGGGAGGACAGGACCAGTACGCCTTCTCGCCCGACGGGAAAGAAGTCGCATACACCTGCAACACCGACGAAGCCGAAGCCAACAGCACCAACAGCGATGTATTCGTCGTGCCGAGCGGCGGAGGAACCGCAAAGAGAATCACGACTAATCCGGGAAGCGACGGCACGCCGATTTATTCGCCCGATGGCAAGTACATTGCCTATCGCTCGCAGCTTCGCGGAGGCTACGAGAGCGACCGCTTCCGCCTGATGCTCTATGAGCGGGCAACGGGGAAAATCACCGACCTTACACCGAACTTCGATCGCTGGGTGGATTCGATCGCATGGTCCCCGGATTCCAAGACCATTTACCTGACGGCCGGCAACGAAGGAGAGAACCCGATCTACGCGCTCAAGATTGACCAGCCGAATCCCTGGCCGCAGGAATTGGTCGATGGCTACAACGACAGTCCGACGTTGACACCAGATGGCAAGGCAGTGGTGTTCGACACCATGTCAATCTCGGCGCCGAATGAAATCTACGCCGCCCCACTGCTCTTCGCGCAGTGCCGGATGGCGGCTCCGCCGGATTCGTATTCCGTACCCGACTGCCTGCTGTCCAAGGCCAAGCCACTGACCCACATGAGCGACGAAATTCTGTCGAAGGTCGCCATGCAGCCGATGGAGTCGTTCTGGTTCACCGGCGCGGCCAAGGAGAAAGTGCAGGGATTCCTGCTGCGGCCGCCGAATTTCGACAACAAGAAAAAGTATCCGGTGAAGTATCTGATTCACGGAGGTCCGCAAGGCGCGTGGGGCGATGACTGGTCGTACCGCTGGAATCCGGAGTTGTTCGCCGCCAACGGATACGTGGTCATCATGGTGAACTTCCATGGCTCGACCGGCTACGGACAGAAATTCATTGATGCCATCAACGGCAACTGGGGTGGCGCTCCCTTCGATGACCTCATGCTGGGTCTTGACTACGCTGAGAAGGAATACGCTTTCATTGCCAGCGACCGCGTGTGCGCTCTCGGCGCCAGTTACGGCGGCTATGCGATCAACTGGATCGAGGGCCACACCGACCGCTTCAAGTGCCTGGTCTCGCACGATGGCATGTTCAACACCGAGTCCGCGTTCGGCACCACCGAGGAGTTGTGGTTCAACGAGTGGGAGTTCAAGGGCACTCCGTGGACGGACCGCGAAATGTATCGCAAGTGGTCTCCACACCTGGCGGCGGCGAACTTCAAGACGCCTATGCTGGTGGTGCACGGGCAACTCGACTACCGGCTCGACGTCTCGGAGGGCTTCCAGATGTTTACAACTCTACAACGGCTCAAGATCCCATCGAAGCTGCTGTATTTTCCGGATGAGGGACATTGGGTGCTGAAGCCGCAGAACGGAAGCTACTGGTATCAGACCGTGAACGGCTGGGTGGACCAGTGGACAAAGGCAAAATAGACGGTCGAGGGATCTTGAAGAAGTGAACGCGGGCTGCGCCGGGCGGCGCGGACGCGAGAGTTTCCTCAGAATTGGCATTATAACTTTTGTTATAAATCTCCTCTTCTGCAGCGTCGCAACTCCGGGCTCACTCTGCCGTGGCCTGCTGTGCCTCGACCCGGTCCGCATGCTCGGCGGCTGACAGGTACGCGCCGCCTAGCAAGAGCATGCCGCTCCAAAACGACCAGAAGATCAGTGTTACCGATACCGCGAAAGGTCCGTAGACTTCTTGAAAATTCAGCCGAGGAAGCAGAAGGATGTAGAGGTATTTTGCGCCTTCCGACAACAGGCCAGTGGCGATCGCCGCGGGGAGAACGGCTCGCACCGGCACTTTGCCGTGTGGCAGCAACCAATAGATTAGAAAGTAGATAGCGATGGTGGTGACGATCGCGAACGCCTTCATCACAATGAAGCCAACACCGCGGAAAACAAAATTCTGATCACCGATTGCAAGTCCCAGTATGCGAAGATTTTGCGCCGTCAGATACACGGAGAGCAATGCCAGCGCTCCGCAAGCGAAGGCTAATCCGACCGAAACCAATGCGTTCATCACGTAAGAGCGGTTCTTGGTGAATCCCCAGATGCTGTTGAGCGCGACTTCGAGCGGAAGAAAGATCCCGGTCGAAGTAATCAAAAGCATGATCAGCGACAACACCTGGCCTCGACCACGTACGCTGGCGAGGAACTGCAGGTTTCGAATCACGAAATCCTGGTTGCTCGGCAGGAAATCACGCAGTAGTTGCAGAACTACGTCGTACATCTGCTGAGAACGAAAAACGCGGCGGACGACGGTCAGTATCAGCACAATCAGCGGGAAGAGCGACAGGATGGAATTTGCCGCGACCGAGAAGGCGTAGGTGTGGACTTCGGTGTGGGTCAGGTAGCGCAGCGTGGACCAGCCAGAGCGCCCCAGTCGATAGAACAATCCACCCTTCCCGGCTTCGTACTGGAATATTTGGCGGGAGTCGTCCTGCTCCAGAAGTCGTCTGGCGGCGGTGCCGGTTTGCAGTGCAGTCGCCTGCAAGTTAATGTTTTCAAGCGCTTTACCGTCCTTAGGAGGAGTTGGAGCAGCGGAAGTTGGGGATTGCGACTGCGGCCGATCGGCCGATGGCTCGAGTTTACTGCTCATCTACTTTCCATCGTATCAAAGCGGGCCGTGCCAATTTCCAGCGGAGGACTTGGCCCGAGGATGGAATCTGCAGGGAAACGTTCCCAAAGCACTGTGACAGAAACACTTGCCAAATGTAGGAGTTCCTGTAATTATTCGTAGCTCCCCCTTCGAAAGGGCGAATGGGGAGCCTTCGGCTTAGCCGAAGTGCCGATTTGGGTTGATGTTTCTGTCAGCAGTCGAATTTCTCGCATTGCACGAGCTTCACGTAACTGCCTGGTCGCACACGTATTAGTGCGCTGGGGCAGAGGCGTGGGCTTTTTTCATTGCGTCGAAGCTGCGAGCTGAGCGGCAACCCTGTTTCCCGGCAACGTGGAGACGTCTTTCGTGTGTGCCTGATGGTCACGCACGGAACTTCCGCGAAGCAGGGGTTATCTCAGGAAGTCCATGCGAAAGGGGTAAGTTGTGAAAGAAAAAGGCACAGTGAAGTGGTTCAACGGAGCCAAGGGATACGGTTTCATCCAGCGCTCCACGGGCGAAGATGTATTTGTACACTTTTCGGCTATCCAGGAGAGCGGATACCGGAGCCTGAACGAGGGCGAGACCGTGGAGTTCGAATTGACCAAGGGTCCTAAAGGGCTCCAGGCCGCTAACGTCGCGCGCGTCTAGGCGTCTCCCGCCACGCGGAAGAACCGGGTGGCTCGCCGCGCTGCTTCGTTGCGCCCGGCGGTCTTCCGAGTTAGCGACACAACCACCGAACCCTCCCGCAAGGGAGGGTTCAATTGTCTGGAAATGTATTTGACCGCGATTCAAGCCGCGAACTTAGTGGCGAAGCTCCCGACGACCGACGACAGTTGCTGAATCGCTTTTTCGGTGGCCAGCTGCGCTGCCTGACCGCCCATACCCTGCCTATCCGCATGCACAAACGTCACGTCGGTGAGGCCCACCAGACCAAGCACCTGCCGAAGGTACGACACCTGGAAGTCGAAGGCTCCCAGCGCACCCTCCGGAGCATATACGCCGCCGCGTGACAAGATGGCTACTACTTTCTTATCGGAGGGAATCAGGCCCTTGGGACCCTGATTGGTGTAGCTGAAGGTTTTTCCCGCACGTGCAATCTGGTCAATCCATTCTTTGAATGAGGCGGGCACCGAGAAGTTATGCATCGGAATGCCCAGCAGAATAACGTCGGCAGCGAGAATCTCGTCGATCAGCGTGTCGGAGAATGCTAATAGCCCGCGCTGCTCCGGAGTGCGATTCGACTCAGGTGTATAGGCGGCTTCAATCCAAGGCTCGCTCAGGTACGGCACTGTCCCGTCGGACAGGTCGCGCTCGATAATCTGACCGTGGGAATTCAACGACTTCCAGTCTTTGGCAAACTGACGGGTCAACTTGCGCGAGACCGAGTTGCTACGAGGGCTGGAGTTCACGATCAACAAGTTACTCATGAGGGCATCTCCTCTGGCCTTCAGCGCCAATGTACGTCGCAACACCAATTTACGTGTTACAACACATAAGATGCTGGAAGCTCGGGGGAGGATTCAATTCCGGCGTCGAATGGTTTAGTGGGAATCCGGGCAGTCGCTGGGGCCGCAGACTCCGTCCTCGAAGATGACGGCGCAAAGGCGGCTGAGTTCATGGCAGTCTTTGTCGTTGAGTTTGGAAAGACGGGCAATCGTCTGACTCTCAAGTTCCGGATGGATTGCCTGAAGCAGTTTCAGTCCCTTGGCAGTGATCTGGGTGATTGCCTGTCGCTGGTCATCGCCGCCGCGCTTGCGCCGAACCAAGCCCCGTGCTTGCAGGCGGTCGACGAGCCGGGTGATATCGGGAGCGCGCTCCACCATGCGCTGGGCAATCTCGCAGCGAGGATGCCCCTTGGGATGCACGCCACGGAGGATTCGTAACACGTTATATTGAGGCCGGGTAAGTGCATGGCGCTTGCAGATCTCTTCGATCAAATCGTTGAGCGTGCCGGCAGCCACCGCGAGGCTCAGTACGGCTTCCTGCTGGGGATTGGCGAAGCGCGCTTGTTTCAATCGCCGGCTGAGAGCTTCGGTCATGGTGTCAGTTATAGCCAGAAATGAGGTTGTTGTCACACCCTATCCCGGATGGGGGCTGCTGCGGGTTGCCGACGGACCACGTCCGAACTCAAAAACGCCCTCCAGTCCGGAGGAGGCTGGAGGGCTCGATGCCCCGGGATATTTCAACCCCGAGTTGGGTGCGGTTTGGGCATCATCCGTGAAAGGCGCGGGCGGGGACCCCCACCTTCCACGAGAACTCAAATTCGTTGTTCATCGTTTCGTGAAGCAATAGACGTGCCACGATGCAAAACGTGAGTTTCGTGAAGCTTATGGACGGAGCATGAGTGAGCGCAGGGTAATCCCTACACGCCGTCGAGCAATTCGGGGATCGCACGCCGATTGTGAGTCTATTCCTCAGGAGTTGAATCGGTTCTCGAAGCAAGCTTGCGCAATGCCCAATCGGCGGCCTCGGCCACTACCGGGTCAGCGTGGTGGGTGAGATCTTCGAGAATTGCTAGATACCGGTCCTCTCCGCTGTTTCCCATGGCAATCGCAACGTTGCGAAGCAGGCCGCTGTGCTTGGCGCGCTTGACCGGGGTGCCACGAAAGACTTCGCGAAATTCGTCGAGGCTGAGGCGCGCCAGCCATTCGAGGTCAGGATTCACCAACTTTGGGCGAGGCTCGAATTCAGGTGTCTTCGTGAAAGCGGCCTTGCGATTCCAGGGACAGACATCCTGGCAGATGTCGCATCCGAAAACCTGCCGACCGATTCCATCTCGAAGATCACCGGAGATGGCGCCGCGTTTTTCGATGGTCAGATAGGAAATGCATTTTGTCGCGTCGAGCTGATAAGCGGCAGGGAAGGCTTGGGTGGGACAGGCATCCAGACAGCGAGTGCAAGAGCCGCAACGATCAGGAGGCGGAAGGTCGGGAGCCAACTCGAGCGACGTAAGCATCACGCCGAGAAACAACCACGAGCCGATCTCCTGGTTGAGGATGCAGGTGTTCTTGCCGATCCACCCGATGCCAGCATACTTGGCATAGATCCTCTCAATGACGGGACCCGTGTCCACGTAACACCAGGTGCGCGGCGTCGCGATGCCACTCTGATCGCAGAAGGCGACAAAGCTGGATTCAAGCTGGCGCAGTTTGGCGAGCAGCACGTCATGGTAGTCGGCCTGTGTCCATGCATAGCGGGAGATCCAGCCTTGTGAAGTGGTTCCGGCATGGGTGGAGTACGGATGTTCGGTGTTGTAATTCAGCGCACATACCACGACCGAGCGGGCCCAAGGGGCGGCGTTGGCCAGCGATGCCCGCTTCAAATTCCCCACCTCGTTGCGGGCTTCGAGATATTTCATGTCGCCCGCATGTCCATCGGCAATCCATTGCGGAAAGAACTGATGTTCCGGCGTGTCGCCGACCCCGGCGACACCGGCAACCTCGAAGCCGGCTGCAAGCGCCAGGCGCTTGATTTCGATGCTGACATGAAGATGGCTGGGCACGTTGATGAATGCGGACTTCGGGCTGATTATACGGGCAGATGAGATCGTTCATCGATGCCATGCGTTATGCTGCCGGCGGCAGGTCGCCTACAATGCCATGGTGGAAAGACTGGATCACCTGTTGATGGGAAGCTGCTCATTCACAGCGCAAGGCTGGGAGAAAAGCTTCTATCCCCCAGGATTGAAGAAGCCCGCTTACCTTGGCTTCTACGCCGAGCAGTTCAACACCGTCGAGGTGGACGCGACTTTTTATGGCGTCCCAGCGAAAAGACGGTTCGCCGATGGTACGAACAAACACCGGAAGACTTTGTGTTTGCGTGCAAGGTTCCGCAGTCGATCACCCATGAAGCATGCCTGGTGGACTGCGACGACCAGTTCGATGAGTTCGTCAAGGTGATGGCCGGGTTGCAGCACAAGCTGGGCCCGATGCTGCTCCAGTTCCCTTACTACAATCGAAAGGCGTCCGTCGGATCGGCTGAGTTTCTGAATCGTCTGCGGACATTCCTGCCGAAATTACCTCGAGATCTTCGCTTCGCGGTAGAGGTCCGCAACAAGGAGTGCGTTGGGTCGGAATTGCTCGACTTGCTTAGAAAATATAAGGTCGCGTTCACGCTGATCGACCATCCCTGGATGTCACGACCGTCCGAACTCATGCGCCACGGCGATATTGTGACTTCGGACTTTGTCTATGTGAGGCTGCTGGGAGATCGCTATGCCATCGAGGAACTGACCAAGACCTGGGACAAGACCGTCGTGGACCGCAGCAGCGAACTGTTGGAGTGGAGCGCCGTGGTCGACCGACTATTGACGCGAGAATTGAAGGTGTACACGTACGTAAACAATCACTTTGCAGGGCACTCGCCTGAAACGCTGCGGCAATTTCTGGAGATGTTGCGGGGACGGCAACAGAAGGTGGGGAACGACGAGGATCCGGTAGAGCCGCTCTAGACTGGTGTGAAGACCTGGGTCGCCGCTACGCGGCTTGAGTCAATCTTTCGCTTTACCCCGGGCTTGCGCCCCGGGCTCACGTCGTAGCCGCCGCTTCGCGGCTGATTTGCCGAAAGTCGCATATCCTTCTCCCGTCGCAAACTCTTTGGTCTGTTTCTGACTCGGACGCTTTATAGTGCGGGTAGTAACAATTGACTGCTATTTTGCTTTCCACTGGTAGGCGTCGGGTTGCGGCAAGCCGACATGCGCCAAGACGCGGTTCACATATTCGCGGGCGATCTCGTCGGTGGTTTTGGGGCGGAAATAAAACGCGGGAATCACTGGAAAGATGGTCGCACCAGCTTCTGCGGCGAGCGTCATGTTGCGCAGGTGGATGCGGTTGAACGGGGTTTCGCGCACGCACAGAACGAGCGGCCGTTGCTCTTTGAGGCAAACATCGGCGGCGCGCTCGATTAACTGAATGGCAAGCCCGTTGGCGATGCGCCCCAGCGTTCCCATACTGCACGGCAGCACAATCATCGCATCGGTGGGATACGAGCCGCTGGCAACATTGGCGCCAATGTCCGCATTGTTCTGCTGTTGGATCTTCTGCGAAGCACGGCCCAACAACTTGCTCACCAAGTCATTGCGGCCTGTGGCATCCAATTCCTCGGCCATCACGCGCAGTCCGCTATCGGAGAAGATTAGGTTTACTGTTCCGACCCGTTCGTCGCGGTCGAGTGCGTCGAGCAGGTGCTTGACAAAGATCGATCCGCTGGCGCCGGTGACAGCGACGGTCAGCGTGCGAAGCGCGGGATTGGCGGGAGTCAGCATCGAGACTTTTTATCGTAACACTCAGACGTTTGCCGCCCTAAGGGTTGGCTAACAGGCTGCGGCCGCCAAATGTTAATCTCGCAGTGCGGCGTTGGAAGCCGCGCGCGCCAATGAAATCGGAAGCCATCAAGAAACTCTTCGAGCAGGTGAAAAAAGGCAAGCTCTCGCCCGACGAGGCGATGCAGCAATTGAAGCATCTGCCGTTCGAGGACCTGGGATTCGCCAACGTTGATCATCATCGATCGTTGCGCGTTGGCATGCCGGAAGTGATCTTCGGCCCCGGAAAAACTCCGGCGAACCTTGCGGCGATCTTTGGGCGTCTCGCCGCGCACGGCAACAATGTGCTGGCCACCCGCACCACGCTGGAGCAGTTTCGCGCGGTGAAGCGCAATTTCCGCAAGGCCGAATTCCACGAACTGGCGCGCGCTATCACACTGGTGCAGGATGAGACCGTGCGCGGCAAAGGCAAGATCGTGGTGGTTTCCGCGGGTACGAGCGACATTCCGGTGGCGGAAGAGGCCGTGGTCACAGCGCAGATCATGGGCAACGAGGTGCAGCATGTTTATGACGTCGGCGTGGCCGGCATTCACCGCCTGCTGGCCCAGCGCGACGCGCTGACCGGGGCGCGCGTGGTGATCGTGTGTGCGGGGATGGAAGGTGCGTTGCCCAGCGTTGTCGGCGGACTCGTCGGCGTTCCGGTGATTGCCGTGCCCACCAGCGTGGGCTATGGGGCGTCGTTTCAAGGATTGTCGGCACTGCTGGGAATGTTGAATTCCTGCGCGTCCAACGTCTCGGTGGTGAACATCGACAATGGATTCGGCGCAGGCTATGTTGCGTCGATCATCAATCGGCTGCCGTAGTCTTTCACTACAGAGTCACAGAGGACACGGAGAAGAACGAAAAGAAATCAACCCAGTGCTTTCCGTGTCTCCGTGGCGAATCCGTTACGTCTCGCGAAAACTCAGGCAGCTAGAGGATGGTGTCTAGACGCCCCAGTCGCCGCTGGTCTCGCCGAAGACGCGGTGGAAGATCTTGTCGATGTTGCGCAGCGGGCGCTTCAGATCGAAGGCGTGTTCCAACGTTTCCCGCTTTACCTTCGAAGTGATCTCCTTGTCCTTCATGATCAAGTCGTGGAAGTTCAGTTCTTCCTTCCACGCCTTCATGGCATTCATCTGGACGAGGCGATAGGCGTCTTCGCGCAGCACGCCAGCTTCTACGAGGTCGAGCAGTAGTTGTCCGCTAAACACCAGTCCGCCCGTGGACTCAAGGTTTCTCATCATGCGGTGCGGATACACCAGCATGGTCGCGATCAGGTTGGTGGTCTTGCTGAGCAGGTAATCGACGAGGATGGTGGAATCGGGCAGGATGACGCGCTCGACTGACGAGTGGGAGATGTCGCGCTCGTGCCACAGCGCAACGTTCTCCATCGCAGCTTGCGTATTCGCGCGCACCACGCGAGCCAGTCCGCTGATTTGCTCGCAGGTGATGGGATTGCGCTTGTGTGGCATGGCCGACGAGCCTTTTTGTTTTTCGCTGAAGAACTCTTCGGCTTCGCGGACTTCAGTGCGCTGCAAATGACGAACTTCAGTGGCAATGTTATCGAGGGATGATGCAATTACCGCCAACGTTGCTACGTAGAACGCATGACGGTCGCGCTGGATTACCTGCGACGACACCGCCGCGACATTCAGACCCAGGCGCTGGCAAATTCTCTCCTCGTATTCCGGATCGAGATGAGCGCCGTTGCCAACGGCCCCGGACAGCTTGCCAACGCGCATCTGCTCGGCCGCCAATTCGAAGCGTTCGATGTTGCGCAGCATCTCGGAGTACCAGTTGGCCAGCTTCAGTCCGAAAGTGATGGGCTCGGCGTGCACTCCGTGAGTACGGCCAATCATCGGCGTGTCTTTGAACTCCCAGGCGCGCCGCTTGAGCACGTCGCGCAGCTTCTTCAGGTCTTCTCGGATGATGGTCGAAGCCTGCTTGATCAACAGCGCCTGAGCAGTATCGACCACGTCGTTGGAGGTGAGGCCATAGTGCAGCCAGCGCGATTCCGGACCGACCTTTTCCGCGACGGCGGTGGTGAAGGCGATGACGTCATGCTTGACTTCGGCTTCAATCTGGTTGATGCGGTCGAGGTCGAAGTCGCCCTTTTCGCGGATTGCCACAGCCGCTGATTGTGGAACCAGTCCCACTTCGGCGAGGGTCTCCGTGGCTGCCAATTCAACTTCAAGCCAAGTGCGGAACTTGTTCTGGTCACTCCAGATGTGCCCCATTTCGGGCCGGGTATAGCGTGCGATCAAGGCAGACTCCTTTGCAGGTCGCGATTCTGCGTGGCAGACAACCCTTCATTGTAAATGTTGGAGGAACCTGGTGCGGTGTGGGTTTGGTCGACGGTGTCGCCGGATGAAGCCGGATCTTCTCTCAAGAATCCGCGGCGACGCGGCGCTGAAGCGCCGCACTACCCGAACCACCGCGGGACTACACCGGTTCGAGAGAGGATTCAGCCCTCGTCCACAACGCCCAGCAGTTCACTCATCTCTTCGTAGAGGAAGCCTTCGCCTGGGCGGTAGGGCTGGACCCATCTGCCATTCAGAACAAACTGCGGGATGGCGCGCTTGCCCGTGTGCCGGACGACTTCCTCGGCAGCTCCGGGAATGACCTCGATGTTGACTTCCTCGAAGGGAATACTGTGCTTCTCGAGAAAACGCTTGGCGACGCGGCAATCAGGACACCAAGAGGCCGTGTAAAGGAGCAAGCTCATGCCTCGTTCATTCTAAATGAGTCCTATTCGTAACGCAGCGCCTTCATGGGATCGATGGTGGACGCGTGGTGCGCCGGGAAGAGGCACGCTATTGCAGCAACCCCGGCCAGCAGGACCGAGACGAGGAACAACACAGCTAGCGTGATAGGCGAGCCTTGGGCCCAGTGAGTAATGACGCGATTCAAGGTCAGACTCAAGATCACCCCCGCTAAGATTCCACTGCCCACGCTCGCGGCGGTCGAGTGCAGGACCATGCGCAGCACATCGCCACGTTGCGCGCCCAAGGCCATGCGGATTCCGAACTCGTTGGTGCGTTGTGCCACAGTGTAGGACACCACGCTGTACAGTCCCACTGCCGCAAGGATGAGAGCCAAGGCCGCGAACGTGCTAAACAGCAGCGCGATCAAATGTTCCTGCGCGTACTCCTGCTGGCTGGTGATCCACTCTTCCAGGCTACGAGTTTGTCCGTATACCTGCTGATCGCGGTCAACAAAGTTAATCTGCTTGCGCACGTCATGCAGGATCGAGAGCGGTGGCACCTGAGTACGTACCAGTATCTGGGTCGACATCCTCATCCACACGGTGTACGGGATGTAAATGGCGGGCTTTACAGGCTTGCCGACGCCGTCGTTGCGCGCGTCGGCTACCACACCGACGATCTCCAGCCAGTCATTGCTTTCTGGAATCGCAACGGTCATCGGCGGATCGCCTTTCAGGTTAGGCATGCGTATGCTGCGGCCGAGTGCGTTGCCATCGGGGAAATGTTGCTTGGCAAGAGTCTCATTGATGACGGCCATCCTGGCGCCGCGCTTGTTCTCCGACTGGTCCCAGATACGGCCCGAGAGCAGCGGAATCTGCAGGATAGGAAAGTATTCCGGGCTTACGAAATTAAGCCGCGCCCGTTGCTCCTGCAGTTGCGATCCGCCAAGAACCTCGAAGAGGTTGTCGGCTCCGTTGTTGGGTGGCGTCGCATTGGTGGAAATTCCTGCGGAGGCCACCTGTGGCATCGAGCCCACTTTCTGCACCAGTTGGTCGAAGTACGCAGAGCGCTTTTCCCAGGTGGTATAGGTGTTGTCGTGCACCGGGATGCCGACGGACATGACATTGTGTGGGTTGTACCCGAGACTGCCATGAATCAACTTCATGAAACCCTGGATGGCGGCGCCGGCAGTAGCGAGCAACAAAAGAGTGAGAGCGATCTGGCCGCCAACGAGAATATTGTGCAGGCGTTTGCCCCGGACGCTTCCCGTGACCTTCTTTGTGCTGGCCTGCATGACCTGAGAAACCTCCGGGCGACTCAGTTGCATTGCCGGTGATAGTCCGAAAAAGACGCCGGTGATTATGGCAAGTGCCACGCTAAAGCAGAGCACGGGCAGATTAATGCGGATCGCCGCTTCGTGTGGGAACGAGTCTTCGGGAAGCAGGGAGACGATCACCGCGACGGTGCGATACGCCAGCAATATCCCGAGGGCGGCGCCGGTCAGAGACAAGACCAGTGACTCGGTCAGGAGTTGCCGTATCAGGCGAGCACGTCCCGCGCCAATGGCCGACCTTACAGCAAATTCGTGGGCACGCGAGGTTCCCCGAGCCAGCAGCAGGATGGAAACATTGCCGCAACCAATAGCCAGCAAGAGCGTCACTGCTCCCAGCAGCAGAGCCAGCGTCTCGCCCAAGTCTTTTACGAACTGATCATTCAGCCCCATCACGGCGATGCGGAAACCGTCAGCCGGAAAATGCTTTGGGGTCTCCTTGGCGAATTGCTCGAAGAGCGACTGGAACTCAGCGTCAGCAGTGGTGTGACTCACACCAGGCTTTAGCTTGGTATCGACCTGATAGCTGCGGCTGGGATCGGCAGTCAGTTTCAGGGGCAAATAGACATCGGCATCACCCCAAGTGAAGCGTGACTGGGCAACACCGACGATGGTGTAGTTCTTGTGGACCATTTGGATTGTCTTGCCCACGACGTCACGTTCGCCATTGTAGTGGCGCTGCCAGAACTGATAACCAAGCACAGCCACCGGTTGCGGGTCCTGGCCATCCGGAGCATCGGCGGGAACCAACCCCCGGCCAAGCAAAGCGGGCACGCCAAAGTGATTGAACCCGTTTCCCGTGAAATACACGGCATTCACATCTTCGGGCAGGTCACCGCCAGTAGTAGTCAAATTCCACTGGTCCTCGGCGACCGCGCTCTCGACGGAGTTTGCCTCTAGAAATTGCTGATACTGCGGACCGGTTAAGCCCAACCCGCGGTTCCGGCCGGCTTTGTCTTTCGCCATGAGATGGACCATGCGATCGGAGTTCGCGTAGGGATAGGGATCGAGCATGACGGCATACACCACGCTGAATACTGCGGTGGTCGCACCAATCCCCAGCGCCAGCGAGAGGATCGCGGTGGCCGTAAAGCCAGGACTGTGGCGAAGCTGGCGAAGACCGTATCGAAGATCCTGGAGGAACCCTTGCATTCCATCACCTCAGCGAAACCTATCCGATTAACACTTCGCAGTTAGACGGCCATAGAGCCGCTTCGCTATCTGATTGGTAACAAAGAGAGATCCGGTGGGACGAACTGCAGGTAAGCGAGGATGGCTGTTCGGATACGGAGTTGGTGTTCAGCGCCGGACAACGGTCCGATCGCGCTAGCGACAAAGGTCATTCTTCACGCGTCAAAAATTGCCGTCGCACATCTTCCCAATCATTCAGCCGGGGATAGCGAGTCTCCGCGCGGTTGTGAGGCGCAGTGTACAGGAATCCTCGTCCCGAGAACCGGTCGAAATGGCGCGGGCTGTCGTCAATCAGGAAGTCGGTCGAGATGACGCTCTTGTCCCCACAGAAAACGATGTGAGTGTCGGGAAACGTAGGGAAATGATGCTTGATCCAGAGGTACTTCTCGCTGAACGAGCTGGGAAACTCCATGGCGGCGGTGGCGATGAAGACCTCGTAGTGCTCACGCAACTCCTCCATCACCGCATGGCTTCCGGCCATCACAGGAATGTCGCGGAAGAAACCCGGGCTGAGCGCGTAGTGCCGCAGACGCGCGCGCCGGTCCGCAGGAATGATTTCAGCCAGCTTGCGCTCGCTAAGGTCGGCCTTGGTGAGGTTCTCCCCGAATTCGCGGTTGTACTCCGACAGGAACCGCGCCAGCGTATCGGCGAGTACCTCGTCCATATCGATGGCTAGTCGCTGTTTCAGATTGTCTTTCATTGTCCCCCGGAAAAACAAAAGGGAGCGTTTCCGCTCCCCTCGGTTTCGTAAGTCGTCACAACCTAGATCAGCGGCGCACTGTAGAGCAGGACACCCTCAGTCTTCTCCTCGCCGACGGGCCGATAGAAGAGCTGGTCGCTCTCGAGATACACCTCGATGAACGCCGGGCGCTGCTCAAAGGTTCCCTGGATGAGCGCCTCCGACAACGGATCTTCGATGTACTTCTGCAGCGCGCGACGCAGAGGACGCGCACCGTAGCTGCGATCGACGACCGTCTTGTTGAGGATCCACTTGCGGGCATCTTCGGTTACCGTGACTGTGATGGCACGCTGTGCTAGGTTCTGGTTAAGCTGGTTCACCATCAACTCGACGATTTGGATGAGGTCGGCCTCACTCAGCGCGTTGAAGATGATGACCTCATCGAGACGGTTGAGGAACTCGGGATTGAAGGTGCGCTTCACCTCGCTCCGCACCATCTCCTCGACCTTGCCCGTGACCATGTCATCCGCGTCGGACTGGAAGCCCAGGCCGGTGCGCTTCTGTAAATGACGGGCGCCAATGTTCGAGGTCATGATGATGATGGCGTTCTTGAAGTCCACGGTGTTGCCGAGTCCGTCAGTAAGCTGGCCGTCTTCGAACACCTGCAACAGGATGTTGAAGAGATCAGGGTGCGCCTTCTCCACCTCGTCGAGCAGCACGACGGAGTAGGGCGCGCGCTTGACGCGCTCGGTCAACTGGCCGCCCTCTTCATAACCCACGTAGCCCGGAGGCGAGCCGATCAGCTTGGAAACGGAGTGCTTCTCCATGTACTCCGACATGTCGAAGCGCACCAGCGATTTCTCGCTGCCGAACATGAACTGCGCCAGGGTACGCGCGACTTCCGTTTTGCCGACACCCGTGGGGCCGAGGAAGAGGAACGAGCCGATAGGCCGGTTCGGGCTCTTCAGTCCGGCACGTGAGCGGCGGATGGCACGGGCCAACGCCGAGATCGAGCGATCCTGCGAGATGACGCGCTTGTGCAGCTCGTCTTCGATGCGCAGCAGCTTCTGGCTCTCTTCTTCCTTAATGGAAGCGATGGGCACGCCCGTCCAGCGGGAGACGACGTCCTCGATGTCCTCGCGGCCGACGACGCCGGTGGTGGACTCGTCGAGGTGATACTTCTCGCGCAGGGCACGCAGGTTGTCGCGCTCCTTGCGTTCTTCGTCGGAGTAGAAGCGCGCCTTCTCGAACTCGTGGTTCGCGATGGCGTTTTCCATGCGATGCACGATGAACTTGATGCGCTTCTGCACCTCGGTGATGTCCTCGGGCAGGGAAGTCTGGCGCAGCTTCACGCGCGCTCCGGCCTCGTCAATGAGATCGATGGCCTTGTCGGGCAGGAAGCGGTCCGGCAGGTAGCGGTTGGAGTGCGACACCGACATGGTGATCGCGTCGTCGGTGTAGGTGACCGCGTGAAACTTCTCGTACCGATCCTTGATGCCGAACAGGATCTTCACTGCATCGGCTTCGTTGGGAGGCGGGACTTTCACGGCCTGGAAGCGGCGCTCCAATGAGCGGTCCTTTTCGATCGACTTGCGGAACTCGGCTGGCGTGGTTGCGCCAATGCACTGAATTTCGCCGCGCGAGAGAGCCGGCTTGAGGATGTTGGCGGCGTCGAGCGAGCCTTCCGCCGAACCTGCCCCAACCAGGGTGTGCAACTCGTCAATGAAGATGATGGAATTCTGCGACTCCATCAGTTCCTTCATGATGGTCTTCAGGCGCTCTTCGAACTGGCCGCGATACTTGGTGCCGGCCACGATCAGTGAAAGATCGAGCGCGAGAATGCGCTTGTCCGCCAGGAACGAAGGCACTTCACCATCAGCAATGCGCTGCGCCAGGCCTTCGACGATGGCGGTCTTGCCCACGCCGGGCTCGCCGATCAGCACGGGATTGTTCTTGGTGCGGCGGCACAGGATCTGCACCACGCGCTCCAGTTCGCCATCGCGTCCGACCAGCGGATCAAGCAGGTTCTCCATGGCGGACTGCGTCAGGTCGCGGGAGAATTCCGACAGCAGGGAAGACTCGCGATTGCGCTGCGAGGGCTGCGCCTTCTCCTGCGAGGTGCGCGCCAGTTCGTCCCGAATCGTCGACAGGCGTAAGCCACGCTCGTGCAGGATCTCCGCCGCGAAGCATTTCTCTTCGCGCAGGAGTCCCAGTAGAAGATGCTCGGTGCCGATGTGCTTGTGCGACAGACGCTCGGCCTCTTCCGCGGCGTAGGCCAGTACCCGCTTACACTCGTTGCTCAGGGGGAGGTCAACGGAGGTCGATACTTTTTCCCGTATGGTGGTGTGGGCCTCGATCTGCTTGCGGATGGACTCAACCGAAGCATGCGACCGTAAAAACCGATTGGTGAGCGCCTTGTCTTCGCGCAGCAGTCCCAGCAGCAAGTGCTCCGTCTCAATGTAGGGAGAACCAAACTGGCTGGCTTCATAACGTGCGAAGAAAATAACGCGCCGGGCCTTTTCCGTATACCGTTCAAACATTGGACTCTCCAAAAGCTCTCTGGGACGGTTCCCGTAATTCTGATTTACCGATCCCTCGAGCCTTCTGTTGCTGCCCTTCCCCTGACCGCCGACCCCAGAAAACTACTGAGACCGAATGATGAGGACCTGGTTGAGAGGACCTCGACTACTACAAACCCGCATTTGTTCTGCCTGTTGCATCAGGCAGACAGCGATTGCGGCGACACCTCAACCATTCGGCCGCGTTCCAGATGAAGTACCCGGTCGCAACGCCGCGCGAATGCATGGTTATGGGTAACGATGATCGAGGTAAGCCGGTAATCGCGATGTAACCTGGCGATCAAATCAAATACCGCATCCGCTGTACGGTTGTCGAGGTCTCCCGTTGGCTCGTCGGCCATCAGGATTTTTGGTCTGGTGACCAGCGCACGGGCCAGCGCTACCCGTTGCTGCTCTCCTCCAGACAATTCGCCGGACCGATGACTGGCTCGGTCCGCCAACCCCACCTCCTGCAACCATTGCAGGGCCTGTTGTTCCGCTTCCTCTGCGGCGACACCTCGCATCAACAAAGGCATGGCCACGTTCTCGACTGCCGTGAACTCAGGAAGCAGATAATGAAACTGCCAGACGAATCCAAGTTCCCGTCCTCTAAATTCCGCCGCAGCTTCTTCCGAGAGTCTCCCCAAATCGAGTTTGGCGAAGTATACGTCACCTGAAGAAGCGCTATCAAGGACTCCGAGGATGTGCAGCAAGGTACTCTTCCCGGAACCTGATTCGCCCACGATGGCCAGCATCTCGCCTGTCCGCACCTGAAACGACAAATTCTCAAAGAGCACGAGCTGCGAACTGCCAGAGCGAAAGACCTTCTTGAGGTTCTGCACTCGCAACAGCTCAGCTTGTTCGATTAGATGCAGACTTACTCCCTAAGTCTCAGATTCGAGTTGATGAGGCGCAACCATGGCAGTTACGAACGCCGGTTACGAGCCACCAAACTCCTAAATTAGAACACGGCTTGAGACTTTGCGTCAGTGACACTTATGCCGCAAACGGGGCAAAGCAACGGCGAAATACGTCAAAATTAGTCGCCTATTCGTAGCGGAGGGCCTCGGCCGGTAAAACCCGTGTCGCTGACCACGAAGGGTAAAGGGTCGCGACAAACGAAACGCCGATGGCGACGACTGACACGAGCAGCGCATCCCAAAGCCGCGGAGCGAATGGAACATAGTCGATCGAGTACACCTCGGCGGACAGCGAGAGCAGGTGATAGTGCCCGGCCGCCCAGGAAAGGGAGTAGCCGAGGACGAGCCCAATCGCCGTGCCGATGACGCCAATCAGCAGCCCTTGATACATGAAGATGCGGCGGACCTGCCGTTTCTTGGCTCCCATGGAAACCAGCACCGCGATGTCGCGCGTCTTCTCCATCACCATCATGATGAGCGAGATAAGGATATTGAGCGCGGCGACGAAGACGATCAGCCCAATGGTGATGAATGTAACCACCCGTTCGAGCCGCAGTGCGCGAAACAGGGCACGGTTCTGCTCCATCCAATTGGCGGACATGAAACCCTTGCCGGCTGCCGTTTCAAGATTGCGTCCTATCGCGGCGGCTTGGTAGATGTCATCGACTTTGAACTCCAGCACGGATACCACATCGCTGAGGTCGAAGAGGTGCTGCGCGTCGGACAAGCGAATGAATGCCCAGGTGTTGTCGTAGTCGTAAAAGCCCGAGGTGAAAATGCCGACAACTTTGAATCGGGCGTACTTGGGAACAATACCGAAGGGCGTCAGCTCGCCCTGAGGACTGGTCACGGTGACGAGGGATCCGACGGTGGCACCGAGTTGGTCGGCCATGTCCTTGCCCAGCACGATTGGAGCGAGGGATGACGTAACGCGGCTCGAGAGTGAGTTCGGCTCGTCCGCATCGGGCGGAGCTTGTTCTATCGTCGCTGCTTGTGGTGACGACAACGCATTGGCCGATCCGATGTTAACGGAGCTCAGCAAGTCGCTGACCTTGTTCTCCTCGGAGGGAATGATGCCTTTGAGAACCGCGCCCTGGGCGCGGGCCCCGCGTGAAATCAGCACCTGCTCATAAATGGCGGGGGCTGCCCCGACAACGTGTGGCTGCTTCTCTAGCTGGGAGAGCAGCGGTTGCCAGTTGCGGATTCCGTCGGCCTCCACGCGCAACAGATTGATGTGGGAGGTCGATCCGAGCAGGCGGGCCTGAAGGTCCTGGCGAAATCCGTTGTTGATGGCCAAAGCGATGATGAGCGACGCGACGCCAGCCGCAACTCCGACGATCGAGATGACGGTGATGATGCCGATGACCGCCTGGCGGCGCTTAGCCCTGAGATACCGCGCGGCAACGAAAAGTTCAAAATGCATCGAGAGGGGCACCGGCTCCAGCCTTGCATCGGCCAGATGTCATTGTAGCGAAGTGGGAGCAGCAGGCCGACGAGCCGGGTTCACGCCTCACACTGGAAACTTCGGCAGCAGCGCAGGAACATTGTCACGATACTCGCGATAGGCATCGCCGAAGCGGGCCTCCAACTCGGCGTCTTCCTGGTGAATCATGATGGCACCCGTGATCGCCGCAAATACCAGCAAGCCGCAGAGGGCGATCGATCCGGTGGCCAGCGTCCAGCCCATGACTTCGCAAAGGTAGCCGAGATAAATCGGATGCCGCACCTGGGTGCGAATCCCGGTGATGACCAACCGTTGCTCATGCTGACCCAGTTCGAGCTCAGCCAGACCTGAGATTTTGGCGCGGTCGAAGCCCAATGATGCCGACCTGTAAATGGAAAGGCCCGCCAGGATGAAAAGCGCACCCATCACCCACGCGACCCTGCTCTCGTACAAGTGCAGATGCCGGATCGGCCAGCCCAGCACGAAAGCCGCTGCCATGAAGGTTCCCCAAGCCGGCATGATTGCCAGGTAGGCTTTGCGACCGTACTGCCGCCAGCGCTCGACGAAGGGATGAAACACCAGCCAGAACAGCGGGATGGTGCAATACACCGAGCAGACCAGGAGTCCAGCGACATCGAGATAGGAAAGCAGTTTCATCGTGCGCGGCCGGAATGCGTCAGTGCGATGCCGTTGGGGTTGCTTTGAGCACCGTTTTGGCGACGCCGAGGTTTTCGAAGCGATCGAAGACGCGAACCACAATGGTGTGCTCGTCAACTGCTGGCTTCCCCGGCGCAGGCGCTGGAAGCGGAACCTGCAGGTCGTAGTTCTCGATCTTGTAATCGGAGATTTGGCCAACTGGTTCGGCGGTCTGCCAGTCGTCGGCGTCGATGGAATATTCGGCCCGGCTGATGGGCGAGAAGCTGTCTGTCGCCCGAAATGCCAGATGCAGGTTTCCACCCTCGATCTTGGTGTTAGCGAACTCGACGTGCGGCGGAGTGTTGTCCACTTCGAAGCGGCTGCTCGTCTGTTCGCCAGTGAGAGCATCGTTCAGCGAGTGCGAAGGTCCGTCGGAAGCTACGATGCGAATCATGTAACCACCATCGGGAAAGAGGTCAGCCTCAAGGTTGACGTAGCGGTCGTCGACGCCATCGCGCAACAGTTTCCATTGGGACTCGCCATCGCCGCGGTAGTACACGCTATACAGCAACTGGTCGTCATTGGCGTCGCGGGCTTTCCACTTCACCGCAATCGAATGCTTGTCAGGAACGGTGGGAATGGGCGACTCGTATGCTGCGTTCTCGGACATGCTGTTGCTGGTGTGCGTGGTTGAGGGGACGCGCGCCCCAACCATCACGCTCACGTCCTCGACTTCGGGGGCGACGTTCTTGGGAAGGTAATTCAGGGTGACGTAGTCGATCGCCGCCGCAGGATTGCCCGAACGAAGCACGGCCTTCCATTGAATGAAGCGAGCGGACGGCGCGTCGACAGGCAAGTCCTTAGCCAGATCGATTTTCTTCCACGGGCTCCAATTGCGGTCAGGATTGTCCACGTTGCCGCTGCGGGCGAAAAGTTCGAAGTTGCCGGTACCGCGCACTTCCACTCGTCCCCACTTGGAGAAAATCTTGGCGTCGAAAACATCGCTCTCGTACGTACCCTCGGCGACCGGACCGGGACCGAGCAGGAAGATTTTGCCGAGATTGCTGGTGGCAGCGTAGTGACCTCCCTTGGGCGCGCGTGCGAATGCGGTCACCTGGTTAGCACTAGCCTGAGCAAGGTCGGAATAGTCGTTGCCGAGGATGGAGTAGATCTTCCCTTTATTTCCGGTACCGGCGAGCAGGCGGCCCGTGGGATCAAAAGCAAGCGCATAGACCAGGTCTTCCTTCGACGACCAGATTGTCTTGGGCGAGCCATCCGGCGCGATGCGATAGATCTCGGAACCACCAACGTTGATCACGTTGGGAAATGGAATCGCGGTTATGCCCGGAGCGGTACCTTGCGCCTGTGCTGCGCCTTGCTGCACGATTATGGTTGTCGGGAGAGCGCTGGTGGGTGGACCGCCGGGCGTTCCCGGTTGCGAGGGAGGACCTCCTGCCCGCCTATCGCCAGCCCCGGCGGCGTAGATGTTGCCCTGCTCATCGACAGTGAGTGCGGTGATCTCTTTCTTGGGTGCGCTGTAAAGCACGAAGCCTTCACCTTGAGGAGAAATGCGATAAATCAGGCCGCTGCCATCGGTCCCAGCGATCAGGTTGGCCGACTTATCGAAGTCGAGCGCGCGAATCTGGGCTTCATCGCTCTTGAAGAACACGGCGCCGTTGCCGTTCGGTTCCACCCGAAAGATCTCGCCACGATCGCCGGTGCCGATATAGAGTCGTCCTTGCTTGTCGAGTGCCAGCGTCCAGATGTACTTCGTTTTGGGATCGAAAAATACGCTGGCGGTGTAGGAAGGATCGACCGCAACTGCGGGTCGCGCCGTGTCGCCGGACTGACTTGACTTGGAGCTTTCCGGCGCAGTTTCGGGTTTCTTAGCGGGAGCGGACGCGCCACGCACGATCTTGTACACCTTGCCGTCAGGCGAGGTGGCGGCATAGATTGCACCGCTGCTGTCGAGCGCGAGCGCCTGTACCTGCAATTCCTGGGGAGCAAAGATGACGCTCGCTTTACCCTCGGGCGTGATCTTATAGACCCGCGCGGGCGATCCGGCGGCAGCATAGATGTTGCCCTCAGCGTCGGAGGCGAGGTCCCAAAGATAGGTCGAGGCCGAAGTGTAGAGTGTGTTGAACAAAGGCGCCAGCGACAGGCTGCCGTCACTGTTGATGGCGACTCCACGCGCCGTTCCCTTTTCAAACTCGTCGTACTTGGTTTGCTGCCAGGTGCGCGTGCCCTCTGCCGCGGCGACTGAAGACAGCACGAGGCAGACCAGCGCAAATCGAAGCAATCTTGTCATGATCGAAGATGGGTCGGATATAACCAAAGTTTGAAATCGTTATGGGACGCGGGAAACGTCGCTCAAAATGGATTCTGCACGGATATGCCGAAGTACTTTTGTCCGGCGTTTAAGTCCTCCGACCAGATCTTTTCGCAACCAGCGCGCTCCGCAGCCGCAACGATCAGGGAATCGTAGAAGTGCAATCCATAGCGGCCCTGCACTTCCACTGCCCGGCGAACCATATCGGCATCCGTGGCAACAATTGGAATCGGTCCCAGCGCGTCCATGATGGCTATCAGTTCTACGGGATCGACCCGAGGCACAACCTTGTGAAGCAGTGTCGCAGCAAACTCACCCAATACCTGCGTAGACGTCACAATGTCACCAGCCACTGCCTTCCTTACCAGATTCTGTGCAGTTTCCTGTTTGCTCCGGTCGGCGATGTCGTAACTATAGACCAACACATTTGTGTCCAGGAACTCAAGCGCGCTCATGCAGGTCTTCGCGCTTCCAGTTCCGCTTTCCTACCTTGATTCGAATCTGCGCGAAGCTCCTTTCCAGCGTCTCGCGTTCGCGCCGCTTTCGACCCGAGGCCGCATTTTCGAGAGCAAGTTTCTCCAGGTAGTCACGAACTAGTCCGGTCAGTGTGGTGTCCCGCTCCACCGCAATTTTCCGCACGTCCTTGACCAGTTTGTCGTCAAGGGAGAGTGTGATATTCATGTCCACAGAATAAGGGAAACCCTTAATAAGTGCAAGCCACGCTGAGTCGATCTGGGCAGCCGTCCCGACCAAGGCGCTAAATTACCTGAGCGACTGTTACTTGATGTTCAGGGTGATGATTTGCGCTCCGGAAACCACGTAATCAACAGGCGCAGAGGCCTCGCTGGTCGCCGACTCGCCAACCACGACCATGTCCTGCGTGCCGCGCATTCCATCCATGACGTTCATGACAGAGAGTGGAAGCGTTGGCATGACGGTATCGCTCACCATGGCCTGCGGATTCGGTTCCAACAGCGAAACATAAACCTGCGAGTTAGTGTGCTCCTTGTTCAGGAGTGCGATGGTTGAGCCTAACGGAAGGCGGCGGCTCATGGTTGGCGGAACGCGGCGCAACTTGTCGAGAGTTTCACCGTCGCTTACCAGGATGCGCAACGTGCCCTTGGGAGCCGAAGTTGGAATGCGTACAGGAATTTGCCGAACCATACTTTCGCCGCGATACGGACGAAGCAGGGTCTCGATGGTGATGGTATCGCCGGGCCGCGCTTCGGTCACGTCGGTGCGTGCGTTCTCCAGTCGGGCTGTACGTCGCTCAGGAACCAGGTCGAAATTCAGTTGCACGCCCTGGATCGTCGGCGTCTCGTAAGGGTTCTCGTAGATGCGGCCAAAGCGTTCGCCAATCGACACTGCGATGGCATAAGCCGTGGGAGTACTGCCGTCCACCGGAGCATACATGTTCTGAACGCCCAGCTTGGGGTATCCCTGGACGGAAATATTGCCGGTCAGGCGATAGGTCGTGTCCTCGCCGTACTCGTTCATGCCCTGAAGTGCGTTGAACACCGTGGCCATCATCGCCGTCGGAGTGATCTTGGCGTTGTTGAGCACCTCGAAATGAATCTGCTTGGGGTGCGCGGCGCCGTGGAAGTTCAGCGTGACCGGGATCATGTGGGGCTCACGGTCAAAGCGCCCCATAATGCCAGTGCGGCGGTCCTGCACGAACGATCCGACCGATTCGGTGGTGTTGACGATCTTGAAGGAGTTGGCGGGCGAGGCCAGCGTCGCAAGCACCGTCGCCTTGGTCATCGGCATGTCAACGTTTCCGGACTGCAAAAGCGGATGTCCGCACGCCAGCAGGTTGGAGGCGTCGAGATAAGTCACGGTACAGGTGCCGGCGATACTCATGTCGCCCCGAACCAGGATCGCGCTGACGGCGGAACCGGGCTCGAGTGGTTCGGGCTGTTTGTCGTCGCTCACCGATCCGGCGCCCATCACTGGAACCACTCCGGCGGCGGCAAACTGCTGCGAGAACATCCGGATCGTGCCTTCGTTGAATCCGCTGAAAACCAGGGGAGTTTCGATCGGCTTGAGAAGGTTGGCGTAACTCGCATCGGGCTGGCCCGGCAAGGCAGAGAATCCGGGGCCGGAAGTGTGGCTGGCGGCTAATTCCGCGCCAGTTTTGGCCGCCTCCATTTCAGGCGAAGGCGTCCTGTCGAGTTCGTTAATTTCCATCATCGATGCGGCTGGAGTCACACCTGCGATCGGCTCTTTGGAGAACTCGCCGATGCGATACGCAATCGCTCCGACCAGTTTGCCGTCGATATAAACCGGGCTGCCGCTCATGCCCGCGACGACGCCGGTGTATTCCACCTTGGCGCCGTGCAAACGCACCAGGATGACGTCCGATTTCGGCCCAGCCATGTTGCGGAGCACGCCGAGAATCTCGACGTCGATGGCTTCCGGCTTCACCCCCTCGAAAACGGTGAAGGCGACGCCGTGCATGCCGGCCTTGACCTGGCCTTCGGGCATGATTTGGACTTTAGGTTGCAAAGCGGCGGCCATAGCGGCCATCGTAAGTAGACAAAGCAGAGCTGACGAAATAACGCTGCGCATTACGGACATCCTGACCTCAAAACTCAAAGCGCGACAGCCGCGCTCCGGCAGGAAATCCCACGCGTCTGACAAAGATGTTAGACGCGACCAGAAGGAAGTCCCGCACCCAATAATCGCCGCGACTGTTTAGACGTATCAGGGTTCAATACGTCTTAAGAGCGCAGTCGCGCCAGATCACAAGAGGTTGAAGTGCAGCTATACTAGCAGAGAATTATGGCGACGAGGCGTTCGATGTATCGTAGGAAGCAAATGGTAAACAACGGCAATGTACTCCTTACCTGGCGCTCTCTGGGCGCAGGAATTCTTGCCATTGTCGCCATCCAGATGGCCCTGGCGGTTCCCGGCATGGCCCAATCGACAGACACCCAATCGTCGTCGCAAAGCCAGACTTCCCAGAAACCGGACCAGGTGCCCGCCGAAGCTGGTGGTCCCGGCGGCGAAGTGGGACCCATGGCGGTCCCCAAGAAGCAGGAATCAACGGACGACACTCCTCCGCCTCCAAAGCCGAAGAAGCAGGCCGACATTCCGGAATACTCCCTGCACGTGGACGTACCCGTGGTCACGGTCGATGCCCGCGTGACCATGAAAGACGGCCGGCCACTGGCGTTGCCACCCAACGTGGCGAAAGAGCATTTCAAGGTGTGGGAGGACGGAGTTCCCCAGAAGATCCAGACCGTAACTCAAAGCGAGGCGCCGATTACGGCGGTTCTATTGGTCGAGTTTGCCTCGACCGACTACAGCTTCATGTACGACGCGCTGAATTCGTCGTACGTGTTCGCTTCGAGCCTGAAACCGATCGATTGGGTCGCCGTGGTCGAGTTCGACATGAAGTCCCATATTCTTGTGGATTTCACCCAGGACAAGCAGGCGATCTTCGGGGCGCTGAATATGTTACGCATTCCCGGATTCAGCGAAACCAACCTGTGGGACGCAATGTACGACACGCTGGATCGCCTCGACCGCCTCCCCGGACACAAAGAATTGGTGATCGTCGCCAGTGGCCGCGACACCATGAGTCATATGACCTTTGACAAGATCCTCAAGAAGGTCAAGAGCACTCCCAACGTCACGATCTATACGGTCACGACCGGAACCGCGATGCGCCTGGTCGCGGAATCGCGATATGGGAACAATCCCGACTTCAACATGGCCAACATGGACTACATCATGGCCGACAACCAGATGAAGACCTTCGCCCAACTGACAGGCGGACGCTGGTATGCGCCCCGTTTCATGGGAGAACTTCCCGAGGACTTCAAGGAGATTGCGCAGTCGATTCGCAATCAGTACACCATCACTTACCAATCCAGCAATCCCAAGCAGGACGGTACGTATCGCAAGCTGAAGGTGGAACTGACGGGCCCGGACGGCACGCCGTTGCAGATAAAAGACGAAAAGAACCACGAAATTAAGTACCAGATTGTTGCGCGCGAAGGCTACACCGCCAAGCACGAGGTTGATTAGCCGTTGCCCGCGGCCAACTCGGACGTCACAGCCGTTCGTCTCAGCCAACCAGTTGGTGCGGACGGTTTTCCTCTTAACGAAGAATGGGAGCGCCCGACCCCTACCTGCTTTTTCCACGACTGGCAGGGGAAGAACGAAGATCCGCAGAGACGGACCGAAGTTTCGATCCTCTGGAGTGAGTCAGAGCTTTACCTGCGTTTTTGCTGCCGCTACCGAACGCTTCATTTTTTTTTGGATGCCGACTCGAGCGCGCGCAGGGATGAACTCTGGGACCGCGATGTGGCGGAAGTTTTTCTGCAGCCCGATCGTTTTGGCGAGAAGTATTACAAGGAGTTCGAGGTCAGCCCGAATGGCCAGTGGCTCGACCTTGACATCACACCTCAGGGACTGAGGCACATCACCAGCGGGATGCGAAGCTCAGTTACTGTCGACGAATCCAAACAAGAGTGGATCGCCGAGATGGCCATTCCAATCGGCGCGATCACTGCTCGATTTGAACCCACTCAACCGTGGCGCGTGAACTTTTTCCGCTGCGAAGGGATCGATCCCCACCGCTTCTATGGAGCCTGGCAGCCGACCGAAACTCCCCAGCCGAACTTTCACGTGCCTGAAGTGTTCGGGATCCTGCGTTTCGTCGAGTGATCAGTGCTGCGAAACGCTGAGCGTGTTGCCGTCTGGGTCCTTAAACCACGCCACGCGGGTGCCGCCGGGTGCGTCCCATATGCCAAGCTCGTCCTGTTGCATGAATCCGCCGTAGCGCTCGAACGTTACTCCAGCCTCGTGAAGCCGCTTCACCGTCGCCACGATGTCTGAGACCTGCCATCCCAGAATCGTAAACGGCTGCGGCGTGAGTTCCTGCACTCTCGTCAGGCGAAGCATGATTCCGTTTGCGTCGAAGACCACAGCGAAGGAGTCCTCGCTGACGAACTTCAGCCCAAGCTTTTCCGCGTAAAACGATTTTGCGCGAGCGGCGTCGGTAATCGGCACGAAGCCAAGGATCTTCTCCGATGCGAGCATGGCGAGCCTTTCCTACTTGCCCATCACCAGCTTGGCAATGGTTTGCAACTGCATGTTCGATGTGCCCTCGTAGATCTTCCCGATCTTGGAGTCGCGGAAGTATTTCTCTACCGGATAGTCTTTGGTGAACCCGTACCCGCCGTAAATCTCTACACACAACGACGCCACGCGCTCGGCCACCTGCGACGAGAAAAGCTTGGTCATCGCCGCTTCTTTCACGAAGTTCATGCCGGCGTCCTTCATGCGGGCGCAGTTATAGAGCAGCATGCGGGCGGCCTCGATCTCAGTCGCCATTTGCGCGATCTGGAACTGGATGCCCTGGAACTCGGCGATGGGGCGGCCAAACTGTTTGCGTTCTTGCGCGTATTTGATGGCGAACTCCAACGCGCCTCGGGCCAGTCCAAGCATCTGTGCGCCAATGCCAATGCGGCCTTCGTTGAGGGTCTCGATGGCAATCTTGTAGCCCTTGCCGACTTCACCAAGCACATTGGCCTTGGGAACCTTGCAATCCACCAGGATCAACTCGCACGTGCTGGAGGCGCGGATGCCCAGCTTGTCTTCTTTCTTGCCCACGCTGAAGCCGGGAAATTCCTTCTCCACGACGAAGGCGGTGATGCCCTTGTAGCCTGCAGAGGGATCAACCGTGGCCAGCAGGATGAATACGCCGGCTTCTTTGGCGTTGGTGATCCAGAGCTTCTGGCCGTTGAGGATGTACTCATCGCCCTTCAGTTCCGCACGCGTCTGCAGCGCGAACGCGTCTGAGCCTGAGTTGGCTTCGCTCAGCGCGTACGCTCCCACGGTGTCAGAGCACATGCGCGGCAGGTAGCGTTTCTTCTGCTCTTCGGTGGTCCAGCGCATCAGCGCGTTGTTCACCAGCGTGTTCTGCACATCGACAATCACGCCCACCGAGGCATCCACGCGCGACAGTTCCTCAACGGCAAGGATGGCTTCGAAGAATGTGCCGCCGCCGCCCCCATACTGCTCGGGGACTTCGATACCCATCAACCCCAACTCGAAGAAGTTGCGAATCAGCGAGGGCTCGAATACGCCCTTCTCATCCATTTCCTTAACGTGCGGTCTCACGGTTTCGTCAGCGAATTGCCGAATAGTATCGCGAAAGAGGGTTTCGTCTTCGGTCAGCACGACCAGGGGAGCGGGAGGTGTGTCCATTGCGGTGATATCTGACATGGCATGAGTCCTCAAGGATGGGTTACAAAACCCTCGATTTTAGCACCGGAGTGAAAGCTTGCGTGTGATATGCGGCAGCCAGCCCAGAGAAAGGGTTTCCAAGTTAGACGCACCGCCAAGAGACATTGTCGGACGTGTTCCCGGACCGTCGGCGCGGTAGTATGAGTCTGGTGTTCACTGTTTTTGGAAAACATCTCTATGAAGACGTTATGCAGGGTTGTGCCCATTCTTATTCTGTTGGCAACTTGTTCCTCTCCACTGTTGCACGCTCAGGATTTCGAAGCGATTGGCAAAGGAATCGTTACTCAGCTTGTCGCTCGCCAGTTTGACCAGGTCGAGGCACAGTTTGACGCGCAGATGAAAGCCGCATTGCCAGCCAGCAAGATTCCGGAAGTTTGGGACTCGCTGCAGGGCCAGGCGGGGACATTCAAAAGCATCGTCAGCACGCGGGTTACGGAGCGCCAGGGCCTACATGCAGCGATCATTACTTGCGAATTTGAGCGCATGACACTCGACGCCAAGATTTACATGGACGCTCAGGGACAAGTGAAGGGATTGTTCTTCGAGCCGCCGTCCAACGCGCCCAGCGCTGCACCGGTTGCCGAGTGGACGGCTCCGAGTTACGCGAAGCCTGACTCATTCCACGAGCGCGACACAACCATCATCAGCGGACGGTGGGAATTGCCAGGGTCTTTGATCTTGCCGAATACGAAGACCATGGTGCCAGCTGTGGTTTTGATCCAGGGATCGGGTCCGGAAGACCAGGATGAGAGCCTCGGCCCTAACAAGCCGTTCAAGGACCTGGCCTATGGTCTGGCGAGCCAGAACATCGCGGTGCTGCGTTACGTTAAGCGCACCAAGCAGTATGGCGCAGACTCAAAGTCCGATGCCCCATTTACCGTGAAAGATGAAGTCACCGACGACGCCATAGCTGCCGTGGCCTTGCTGGCCAAGATGCCCGAGATCAACAAGAAACAAATTTACATCCTTGGCCACAGCCTGGGAGGCATGCTGGCGCCGCGGATCGCGGCCGAAGATCCGCAGGTGGCGGGAATCATTATCCTGGCGGGAAACGCTCGGCCCCTGGAGAAATTGGTGGTCGAGCAAGTGAAGTACATCGCCAGTCTGACGGCTACCCAAACGCCTGAAGACAAGAAGCAGATCGAGAAGGCTGAGGCAATTGCTGTTCAAGTGGAGAGCCCATCGCTCAAACCCGATACGATGGTGGACTTCTTCGGTTCGCCCATACCCGGCTCGTACTTTCTGGACTTACGTAACTACGATCCCGGTAAGACCGCGGCGGGCCTCAAGGTCCCGATCCTGGTCTTACAAGGCGGCAGAGACTACCAAGTCACTAGCGCCGACTTCGACGCCTGGAAGAGCGCCTTGGCAAACGACTCCCGCGCGACATTCAAGTTTTATCCCGACTACACCCACCTGTTTATGAAGGGAACAGGGTCGGGTCCGGCCAGCCCAGAGGATTACGCCGTCGCGGGAAATGTTTCCGAAGATGTGATCAACGACATCGCTCACTGGATTAAGAGCAACGCGGCCACCCACTAGGCGAGGCCAACAAACGAATGAATTCACTCCGTCCTGAGCGCCTGCATGGGCTCGATGGACGCGGCCCTTCGGGCTGGGACTAATCCCGCTACAAGGGCGCAGACGGCGAGCAACAGCACTGCGAGGCTCAGCGCCAGCGGGTCGTACCCCTTCACTTCGAAAAGTTGGCTCGAGATGAGCCATCCCCCCAAAAAGGCCAGAGGGACGCCGAGGGCCAAGCCAATCCCGACTTGCCGGAACGCACCCCCGAGGACCATGGCGACTACATTGCTGCGGTTGGCTCCCACGGCAACTCGAATACCGATCTCGCGCGTGCGTTGCTCTACGGTGTATGAGGTGACGCCGTAAAGGCCGATGGATGCGAGAGTCAATGCAAGTATTCCAAAAAGCGTTGTCAACCGCGCCAGGAGTCTTCCCTGGTTGAGGGCCTCGCTTACCTGTTCGCCAAAGCTCGTTATGCGAATGACGGTCATGTCGGGGTCGAGTTCAGCTAGCTCGCGGCGCACCGTGCCTTCCAGGTTCTCTGGTTTGCCGGCCACATGCAGTTCGATCGTCTCGATCTGCTGCGAGCTGATCTGGCTGGAGATGTCGGAGGGGTCCGTATACTCCACGTTCTGCAAATAGGGCAGGAAATAGGTGGCGTAGGCCTGGCCATGAGTGTCCTGGTACTTGGCGTCCTCAACGACGCCGACGATCTCGAAGTCGGCAGTGTGTTTGGGATCTCCGGCCCCGAAACGCTTGCCTATAGGGTCTTGGTCCTTGAAGAATTTCTTCGCGAACCTCTCGTTGACTACCGCAACCTTGGTTGAGTTCGGAGTGTCCTGGTCGCCGATAGTCCGTCCTCGCAGCAGGCGCGTTCCAATGGTTGTAAAGTAATTTGGCCCGATACGCAGCCACGACGCGTAGTCGCCATGTTCTCCACTCTGGTGAGTGCGGCCCGGCAAGTACACCGAAGTACTCCAGTTGTTGAGTCCCATTGGGCTGTACATGGAATAGCTGGCAGTAATTACGCCCGGGAGGTTGCTCATCCTTTGCTCGAGGTCGCGATAACTTCCGGCCAATCTTTCTGGCGACTGGCCTACGAAGGCGTGCCCCAGTCGCACGATATAACGGTAGTCGCTTTGAAATCCGAAGTTCTGGTGCTCGAGGTTGCGCAGGCTTTGAACCATGAGGACGGCTCCCGCTACCAGCACCAGCGACAGGGCGGCCTGCAGAACCACCAATACTTTTTGAGCCAGGGAGGCTCCGTGCGTGCTGGAGCGATCGCCGCTCCGTAGCGCTTCGGCCGGATCAGCATGGGACGTGATCCAGGCGGGTGCGACCCCGAATACAACGCCCGTGAGCAGTGAGAGCAGAAAAGAGAACAGCAATACTGGCTTCGACGGGTCAGGGTCGATGGGTATGAACTCGGAACCGCGAAATGCTATGGCCAGTATGCTACGCGAGCCGAGATACGCGACGACGAGGCCAACCGCGCCCCCAATGATCGCCAGCAAGATACTCTCCGTGAGCAATTGCCGGACCAAGCGAAGCCGGCGTGCTCCCAGCGCCAGGCGGACTGCAGTTTGCCGCTTGCGCGCCGCCCCGCGCGCCAGCAGCAAGTTGGCGATATTTGCGCAGGCGATGAGCAGCACGAGTCCAGACAACGCCATGAGGAGGCGCAGACCCTTCTGAGTTTCGCGGGCCAGCACGGCGACTCCGCCGGCCGCGGGAAGCATCAATACCTTCTGTTTGGCAATCTTGCTGCGATCGTTGTCGCCGACGGTGCTTGTGCCCTCTTCGCTGTTCAACCACTGCTGCAGTTCGACGGTGATTTTCGATTGCACCTGCTCCGAGGAAGCCCCCGCCATCAAGCGTCCCATGACGTACAGCCAGTGCACGTTCGATTGATTCAGCATGGAAACGCTGCCTCGGGCAGCCGGCTCCAGCGCCAGCGGCAACCAGAAGTCTGGAGGAGTGTCAGTCAGCCGGTCACCATAGAAGTCGGGAGGAGCAATGCCAACCACCGCAAAGTGGAAACCATTGAGCGCAATGCTCGATTCGAGAATCGAGGGATCGCTGGCGAAGTAATTCTGCCAAGCGCGATAGCTCATCACGGCCGCAGGAGCCGATTCGGTCCGGTCGTCGGACGGCGACAGTAGGCGTCCCGCTGCGGGCGACAGGCCGAGCATAGAGAAGTAGTTTCCAGTGACGTATTCGGCGTGTAACGGGCGCGCCGGGCTCTTGTCGCCGGCGCGGCGCGTACTCACATTCGCGAGACCTGCCTGGAATGCCGCCAGGTCCTCAAACTCCGGAGTCTGCTTCTTCACTTGCTGGTACAACGCATAGGAATAGATGTCCCACACATCCTGCAGTCCGCTCGTCACACAGCAGTTCACGTCCTTGTCGCCTATGCGATACAAAGCGCTCGGGTCTTTCACCGGCAAGGGCCGCAACAGAATGGCGTGGACCAGGGTGAAGATCGCAGCGTTGGCGCCGATACCCAAAGCAAGGGTAATCACCGCCACCAGCGTGAAGCCCGGCGATTTCCGCATCTGGCGAAGGGCGTAGAACACGTCGTTCAGTAGTGTGGTCATGCGATGGCTCTCCGGTGAAGCCTTAAGGGCAGGATACGTGCAACTGCGTTACCACACGCACACTTCGCATAAGGGCATATATTTCATACGGTTGGCTGTCTGGGACTCGGCAGCGCCGCTTTCCGCTCGTCCGTTCATGGAGCTTCCGTCCGCAGGTGGACACCGAGCGGTGTCGCGCATCAATAGGCTCTGTTTATGCAGTTGGAGGAGGAAGGGAATTACTTCTGCCGGCGGAAAACCATCTTCAACTTGTCGCCCTCGAGAATGCGCGCTATCTGATTCCGGGCATGCACCGACCATGGTCCCATGCGATCGAGTCGCGCGTAGGTCTTCCAATGCACCAATGCCCGGCGAGGCTGCCGCTGACGTTCATGAGCAATCGCAAGGTTGTAATGTGCGTCAGCGTAGGTCGGAGCCAACTGGATGGCCGTCCGATACGCAGCGATCGCATCCTCGAGTCGCCCGGTCTCGTCAAGCACGTTGCCCAAGTCGAAGTATGCCAAGGCATAGCGTGGATCGGCTGCGATCGCCAGGCGATAGTGTTTCTCTGCGGAGGCGAAATCCTGGCGGTTGTAATAAAGAGTACCCAGGTTGATGTGGGCGGCAGCGTGGGTTGGCTCGAATTCCAGCACCCGGAGATAGGTTTCAATGGCCTCGTCATGGGTACTGGGATGCTCTTCGAGAGCGACTCCGCGGGCAAACCAATCGGCTGCGGAATCGGCCCGGGAGATGGGCCTGACTTTGACCGAGACGACAGCACCTACCGGCTCAAACTCCATCACGAATTGTCCACCCACCGGCTCGACCGACAGGCCGTCGTGACGAAACGCGACCCGATTTCCGATGTTGAACGCACTGGCTTCGAGCAACGGGTTCTCCATCCCGGCGACTTGCTTGCGCATGGCGACGAGCGACTCGTGAATAACTGCCGAGCGCACCCGCTTGGCGCGAAGATCACGCACTTTCTTGAGTTGAATGAGGTCGAAGAAGGAGAACTCGTCAGAAATTGGGGCCAAACCGGCTCGTTGCCAGCCAGTTAGTTGCCTGCTGGTGATGTGCAGAATCCGCAGTACATCAGATCGACAAAATCGATTCATGGAAGCCCGTAGTGGCCACCGGAGCTCTACGCTGATTATCGGCGGACTTGCCAGCTTGCGCAAGTGTCAATTCGATTCACTGCGGTGGAAATCCGGGACTTAACCTCGCTTTACCGTGCCTCGAACAGCATTTACAATCGAAAAGAGGCCGACGTAGCTCAGTTGGTAGAGCAGTCGATTCGTAATCGACAGGTCATCGGTTCAAGTCCGATCGTCGGCTCCAGTAACTTCTTTTGTTTCGCCACATGCCCGCCATCGCTGGTGGACGTTGTTCTTGATTGTGGGGGATTTTGTGGGGACTCTCACATCACCCTCCTGTTATTACGCTGATCTATAGCATCCCGAATCGCACCGAGTTCGGGATGCTGGTAGATGCGTGTGGTCTTTAAGTCCTCATGCCCCATGGCGTCAGCCACGGCGAATATGTTTCCGGTAGCCTCAACGGCATAAGTCGCAAAAGCGTGGCGTGCGCCATAGAGCTTCAACGACTCAGGCAGTCCCGCCAGACACCTTGCTTCACGAAATTGCTTGGCAACGGTGGTTAAGTGCCCAGATGCGGCTTTCTTGGACGGGAATACCCATTCAGGGTTGGACTGCTGGTGCAACCTTTCCCTGAAAGCGTCAATAACCCGCTGGCTCATCGGTATCCAGCGCCGAGCCTTCTGGCTCTTACCGAACGGGTTGAAGTATAGCCGCTTGTCCCAGTGAACGTGTTCCCATCTCATGCGGAACACTTCCTCGGGCCTCAGGCCCATGTCCCGCATGATTACGAGTACGTCCTCCAGGGGTTGACGTGCCACATCCAAGAGCTGCTTTTCAGCCGCATCGTCAATGAGGCACTCACGGCGTGGTTCCCTCGACAGCTTGATTGTTGGTTTCTGGCGCAGGTAGCGGAACTGTACGGCCTTTGCCAGAATGACGCTGAGCGTCCGCAATGCCTGGTTCTGCCATGACGGTGAACCGTCAAGCGTAACCGCGGCAACCGCGTCCGTTGTGATCCGATCCAGCCTCATAGCGGCCAAAGGGGTGTTCTCGATGCGGTGCCATCCGTTTCGGTAATAACGCTTGGTGTCTGCATCGAGTGAACTATTGTCGAACATTTTGAGCGCGGTAGCGGCAAAGTCGCGCAATATCGGCGCCTTTCGGGGGAGCGGCGAGTAGCCGTTCTCCTGTGCCTCCTGCATCTTGCGAACCTCAATCTGCCGCGCCCGAGTCTGTATGGCCTGCTTGGTTGATCCGCGGTAGCGAGTTCCATTCACCTGGAACTCGTAATACCAGAACTGCCCACGTTTATAGAGCGACACGATTCTCCTCCTAGATTGCGGCTCGCACGGAAGGCTGGACAGTGTTGCTCCGCACATAGGCTATCAGGTCGTTGCGGTCATAGAGAACGGTTTTCCCGAGCTTCACATAGGCGGGACCGATACCAGCAGTTCTCCAATAACGTAGGACGCGTAGGCTTTTGTGAAGAGCTGCAGAAGCTTCTTCTGGCGTCAACAACTCGACTGCGTTCGATTGGTTGTTTCCGTTCATTTTGCGGTCTCTGTCTGTGCCGTCATCTGTTTTTGCAACCATCCTGAATTGAGTCCATCGTCTTCTTCGTTCTGTATGCCCGCTAGAGCAGTTCCAATGTAGGTGTATAGTGGATTGCGGCGAGACTCTGCGGCAAACCAGCAATGGCGAAATCGTACGGGGACGATCTGCGGCGCAAGCTGCTGCAGGCCCACGACCGTGGGGAAGGAAGCTTGGAGCAACTGGCCCAGCGCTTCTCGGTGAGTGCGCCTTGGGCGTGGAAGATCTCCGCCCAACGTAAGCACAGCGGGCAGATGGAGCGGGTCGAGCAGCGCCGCGGCACCGTCCGCAAAGTCACCGCCGCAGTAGAGCAGCAGTTGCGTGAGTGGGTGCAGGCCCAGCCGGATCTGACCCTGGCGGAGTTACAGCACAAGCTGGTAAAGGCTGAGCATCTGCGGGTGAGCATCGGACGGCTATGGCAGGTGCTGCGTCAGATGGATCTGCGGCTGAAAAAAAGTCGCTCCACGCCAACGAACGCGACACGGAAGCGAATCAGCAGCGGCGACAAGCCTTCCAGCAGACCCTCGGCGGGATCGCGCCAGAGCGGCTGATTTTTCTCGATGAGAGCGGAGTGACCACGCAAATGACGCGCGTCTATGCCCGCGCCTGCGGCGGACAAAGGGTTGCGGAAGGCGCTCCCCAGGGCCATTGGAAGATCCTGACCATCCTCGGTGCCTTGAGTCTGCGCGGTCTGTTGGCAACCATGACCATCGAGGAAGCCACCGATGGCGACATCTTCCTGGCCTATGTGGAGCAGGTGCTGCGCCCGGCGCTGCACCCCGGCGATGTGGTGGTCATGGACAACCTCAGCGCCCACAAGGTGAGCGGGGTGCGGGAGCTGATCGAAGCCGCAGGAGCCGAACTGCTGTACCTGCCGCCGTATTCTCCCGATCTGAATCCCATCGAACAAGCCTGGGCCAAACTGAAACAGGTCTTACGTTCGCTCAAGGCCAGAACCGCCGAGGCGCTGGAGCAGGCGGTTACGCAGGCTCTTCCTTGCATCACCGCAGACAACGCTCGAGCTTGGTTCCGTCATTGCGGCATCAACTATACACCTTGATTGAAAATGCTCTAGGGTTGGTCGTTTTCTCGCAAGAGCCGGCAGCATTTGTGTTTGCTTTTTTCTTCGGGCGCCGCGCTTGAGGCTTTCAGTTTTTCGGGCAACAAAAAACCGCGCACCCGGCGCGGTTGTGGTCGTTATGAATCTCGGTTGTAACGGATTAGCCGGTTGGTTCCAGGATTACCGCAACCGAGCCGTCGGCTTGACGGCGGCAGCGTAGGCTGTATTTTTCGGGGACGGCCATCTCTCGCGGCCCAAACACGGCCGTGCCGACCCCCAGACGGAGAAGTGCGGCGGTCAACGCCCTGCTGAGCACCTTGTTGTTTTCAACGTTCGACATTTGGACCTTTCTCCCTCTAGAAATGGAAAGGGCCGCATCAAATGCGGCCCTCTTTGGAAGATTACTCCCCTATTATATGTGCAGAGATCGAGCACGATAATACGTACTCTGGTCTCAAATAAATTTCGAGTCGCTTGTTTTTCGCAAAGTGCGGTGGAACAGGGCTCTAAATTGTGGATCTTTCAGCTTTCGATCCAACCGGTCCCAACCATTACGGAGGCGTTTCTTGTTCGCCTCGTCAACTTGGTTAAGGTACATTCGTGGCCCGGCATCCCACAGGAGCGACATGACGGCGAGCACTTCCGTCTCATCGCAGTCCAACCGGAAGCGCTTAGCCAACCATTGCAGCCCGCTGATGGCCTTAGTCAGAGCTTTATCAAACGTCGGCCGTTCATGCTTTAGCATGGTAACCATAAATTTGCAGTTCTCAGCCTCGTATCTTTCAGCCAGCGTCCGCCCACCCAAGAGCCTAAGATCGTCTGCGTCGGCGGCCATCGGGATAAAATGTCCATCGTATGAGAGCGAGGGCTCGATCAGACCGTCAACGACATCCTCGGGAGACATTACGGTCCCGTCGGAGTTCTGCACTTCAAATTCTACGAATGGACGCGTGCCGAACTCGATCAACGCCCCGTTGCGTTTGTCGAACTTCGGTCCGCAGGGGAGACGCTTTCCTGTCGCGTCATAATCATCCAGCACAGCTTGATTAGACCGTTTAGCCCGTCTGGCAAGATTCTCGCGCAACCACGCCTTGTGATGCGTTACGCCAGTGCGCCACTTTCCTTCTCGGAGGATGGCTACCAGGATCGGTAGGTGCTCGTATAAATCACCGGCCCCGATCTCGATGCAGAACTCGTCCCATACTTCTTTGTTCTTCTCAAGCGGAAGTCGGGACAGCTCGTCCAGACGCTTGTAAAGTTCTGGGGCGCGTTCTTGCAGTGGGTTGGCCTGCAAAGTGGCGTCGAGGCTGTTCTTGCTCGGCGATTTCTTTGGGTCGGAGGTTGCCCGCTTCGGTTTCGGCCTCAAATGTCACCTTCCAACGACATCCCGCTTGATTCAACGATCTGGAAGGCGGGAGCGGGAGGTTACCGCCTTATCAGCCACGTCGGCCTGACGCGGGCTATCCAGAAATCGAGTTCTATTTCGTCTTTTTGCGCCGCTCAGCAGCTCTCTTCGTGCGTTCCCTTGCAGCCGCCTGGCTCGCTTTCGTTGCGATCGCCTGACGCTCTTCGGCGGTCATCGTCTTCATCCGGGCTTTTCCGCCGCGCCGGCCAATCTCCGACAGGTACTTAGAAATCAGAGAATTACTCATACCGAGCAATATACACCATCTAAGCGGGCTAGATGGCACTTTTTGCAGCAGGTTTGTTATAGGCTTGACACATCTAAGCTGCTTAGATATCATGACCCCATAAACAAGAACGCGCCGTGCCAGTGCTATCAACACCGACACGACGCTAACCTGGGCACCTGTATTGGAGGCACCCAATGGCTGTCAGTAAACGTAACACCGCACCATCTCACGCTCAAGAACCACCCCTAGCAATTGCTCGCGTGGCTCTGTACGCACGGGTTTCCACTTTGAACGGCCAAGATCCTGAGATGCAGCTTTCCGAACTACGCGAGTACGCTTCTCGCCGCGGCTGGAGCATCACCAGTGAGTATGTCGACCAGGGCGTTTCAGGCTCAAAGGAGTCGCGGCCTGAGCTCAATGAACTCATGGCCGACGCTCACCGGCGGAAATTCGACGCCGTGTTGGTGTGGAAGATCGATCGCTTCGGTCGCTCGCTGAAGCATCTGGTCAACGCTCTCGCGGATCTGTGTGCTTATGGCGTTGCGTTTATCAGCTTCCGTGACAACCTCGATCTAAGCACCCCGTCCGGGCGATTGATGTTTCAGATCATCGGCGCCATGGCTGAGTTCGAGCGGTCGCTGATCCAGGAGCGCGTCAGGGCCGGCTTGCGAAATGCGCGTGCCAAGGGCAAGAAGTTCGGAAGACCCCGCGCGGTGGTTGACGCTACCAAGGTTGCTGCGCTGCGTCGCGATGGGCTCTCGTGGTCTCAAGTATGCAGGACGCTCACTGTGAGCAAGGGGAGCGCCCAGCGATCGGTTGCACGGCTTAAGACTTAGCCGGATCGTGTAAGAATCGCCGACCTGTAGCACCGGGATGTCTTGGCGGCTGCACTCATCTAGCAGTCGGAGGCGTAGTTAAAGAAAAGTGGGCGCTGGAACTTGCCACTAACGTGGAAGAACTAGCCCCTGAACGCAGCTATCGCCCCAGGTTCGTCATCCAAAACATGGAATACGGTGTACAGCTTGGTAATTTGCAGAAGGTCGTGAACCTTCTTGGTCAGGTGCCGGAGCTTCAACTCTCCGCCCTGGTTGCGAACCGAAGTAAACGCACCGACCAGTTCGCCGATACCAGAGCTGTCAATGTAGTTGATATTGCCCAAATTTAGGAGGATCTTCTTCTGTCCCTTGCCGAGCAGGTCTTTGACCGTATCGCGCAAGACCGAGCTGCCTTCGCCCAGTTTGATCTGTCCACTCAAGTCAACGATGGTGACGTCATCTATTTGTCGGGTAACCACTTTAATGCTCACGTGAAGCCTCCTGGGAACATCTTGCGCTGATCTTTCAATTCGCCGAATAGATCCAATTGTTACGCCAGCAACGATGGTTTGTCACTGACGTCTGCGGTGATGAAAGGTGCAGTCAGCAAGCTGAGCGAAGAGCCCCATACCAAATTCCGGCTAGCGACCATCCGGGAGAGTTGGCGACTTCAGCTCACGCGAAGGGGCTGTTCCCTCCAACAGACATTTCAAAGAGACCGTATACCGGCAGAAGCGGACACATTCGTAAACACGCATTATAAAAAGGTGCCCCTTTAGGAGTAGGTTTGGAGTGCTTGGCTCAACCTCTCCAGAAAGGAACACCCTTTATGACGATTACTAAATATATCGGCATGGACGTGCACAAGGAAAGTATTTCGATCGCAGTGATGAATGCTGCTGGCAAACTCGTGATGGAATGCGTCATCGAGACCAAAGGGAGCATGCTTCTGCAGTTCATCGACGGGCTGCGTGGAGATGTGCACGTGACCTTCGAAGAAGGAACCTGGGCAGCCTGGTTGTACGACCTGCTGAAGCCGCATGTCAGCGAAGTCGTGGTTTGTAATCCGCGCAAGAATGCCCTGCTGAAAGACGGTAGTAAGAGTGATCGAATCGATGCGCGCAAGCTGGCTGAGCTCTTGCGTGGCAACCATCTTAAGCCGGTCTATCACGGAGAGCAGGGCTTGCGCACATTGAAAGAACTGGCACGCAGTTATCTGAATATCAGTAAGGATGTCACACGGGTCATGAATCGGCTCAAGGCGTTGTATCGCAGCTGGGGCATTGCGTGTGCCGGCACCAAAGTGTATGCACCACGTCACCGCTCAGAATGGCTGGGCAAGATCAGCGAAGCTGGCGTCCAGCGACGCGCCGAACACTGCTACCAGCAGCTGGATGCCTTACGTCTGTTGCACCAGCAGGTACGTCGGGATCTGTTGCTGGAAAGCAAGAAGCACCAGGCATGGAGACTGCTTGGCCTGATTCCTGGGATCGGCCCGATCCGGGCGGCGCTGCTGATCGCGCTGATCCAGACCCCGCACCGGTTCCGCACCAAACGACAACTGTGGACCTATAGTGGTCTGGGGTTAGAAACACATGACAGTGCACAATACCGCGTGGTCGAAGGACAACTACAACGCTCTAAGAAACCGGTAACGCTTCGTGGCCTGAATCAGGACCACAATCACGACCTCAAAGATATTTTCAAGGGTGCAGCCACCAGAGTCAGCAGCAGCAGTGGGCCGCTCCACGATTTCTATGAGCATTTGCTTGCTCAGGGGAGGAAACCCACGATGGCGCACCTGACCCTGGCGAGGAAGATTGCCGCGATCACATTGATCGTTTGGAAGAAGGAGGTACGTTTCGACGCCAGCTATTTGAAATCACAAGCAGCGTGAGCGCCTCGGGCTGAGATTCCGTTCTCCCCATGGGAGATCATTCCTAGCGGCGGACCATCAGGTTCTTGAGACGCTCGATTTCGAGGGGAAGTATCCATCGGCCAGTTAGGCCCGTGCTTTACGCACGCGAGTCTCCATAAACACCCTATGCCTCCTCGGACAATCGAATAAAGCCATAGGCCACGAGTCTCCAATAGGACCATGCGTTGCCACTCACGCAGTGGACAACCTTCAGGCTTGTTGTTTCAGAAAACGATGGGCGCCGTCGCGACAGGGAAAAAACCCACAGGGGGAGGAAGCGTATCTGCGCTTCGCACGCGGAGACGAAACAAGGGACTCGGCCCTGAGGAAGACCGCACGCTCAAACAGTGGGCTGAATGCCGACACAAGAATGGGGCGGTATTGAGCCGATGGAGAAGATTTTTCTCTTGACATTCCTTTTTATAGGACTGGCCGAGTCGCCGGTACCGATCCGTATGCCCTACTCTGGTTTACTTTCCGGATGGTCGAAACAGTAGTTGAACAAAGCAACTAGATCATGGACTCTTGATCGGACTGAGGTGTACGCTGAACGATTAAATCGCCAGTTCGTGGCAGCGCCATCCGTTCGTTCCGGGAAGAGTACTCATGCCAAAGTCGACGTTTTCAACGAAAAGCAATGTGACCTCGGCTAGCGGAGCCGGCAAGGTGGTGAGCCGACCGGACGGGATCCTCCTGTGTCGAGCCCGTGCCGCACTGGTCTTCTTGTTGCTGGCCGTCGGCTTTCTCCTTCCGAACCTCGCGGGATCGACTGAAAATGCGCCTGAACGACTCGTCGCAGTCGGCGATGTCCATGGTAATTTCGATGATTTCTGCCTCATTCTCAAACGCACAGGCATAGTGGATGAGCAAAACCATTGGATCGGCGGAAGCGCCACCTTGGTTCAAACCGGGGACCTTCTCGATCGTGGCCCCAAAGGACACGAGGCGATGGACCTGGTCATGGCGATCGAGAAAGAAGCCGCGAAAGCCGGGGGACAAGTGGTGCCCTTATTGGGCAATCACGAGGTAATGAACATTCTGGGCGACCTGCGCTACGTCCCGCCACAGAACTATGCTAGTTATGCGGACGACGAGTCCGAGAAACGCCGCAAAGCCGCGTACCAGGAATATGCGGCCTGGTACGCGAGCCACGCAAAATGGTTGGCTGCATTCAAGCAAACCGTGCTGCCCGCCACGGAAGAAGAGTGGATGGCAAAGCATCCGGCTGGCTTTGTGGAATATCGCGAAGCACTCAGTCCCAAAGGAAAATACGGGAAGTGGCTTCGGAACCATGCCGCCGTAGTCAAGATCGGGGGAGTCATCTTTGTTCACGGTGGACTCGATCCCAATTTGGTTTCCTTTCAACTGAAACAAATGGACTCTCAAATTCGCGGAGAAATCGAAGAATTCGACAAAATAAAGCACTATTTGGAATCAAGCAAAGTGATTCTGCCGTTTTTCACGATCCAGGAAACCGCCGTGGCCGTGCAGGCCAAGATGCTGGCGGACCGCACTACCGGAGCGAAATCCGACGCGGAAAGTCATGCCATGCTGGAGCGGATTCTTAGTTTCAACGGCTGGCTTTGCATGCGTGATGACGGCCCGTTATGGTTTCGCGGCTACGACCTATGGAGCGAAGAAGAAGGTATCCCCCAAATAGAAAAGGTTTTGACAGCCTATGATGCAGTGCACATTGTCGTCGCCCACTCGGTACAGAAGGCGGCTCACATTCGGAGCCGTTTCGGAGGAAGAGTGTTCCTGATCGACACCGGCATGCTCTCGTCATATTGGAAGGGCGGCAGGGCTTCGGCGCTTGAAATCAGCGCGGATGGCAAATTCACTGCTCAGTACGTGGATGGGCAGGAGGTGCTGTTCGAAGAAAAATCTCCCACGACCGGGGTGAAAGGCAATTGAACGCCTTCCTGGGTAACCCAAGTGGCCAAGGGTGGTGGTTGAGATGAACCGCTGGGTTGAGTGGATCGAGCGGGCACTGAATCTCTATCCCGGCGATTTGGGTCGCGGTGTTCCGCTGAGCGCTTGCCTGTTTCTCACCATCAGTGCCTATGTCATCGGTAAAGTTGCTCGCGACACCTTGTTTCTGGCACATTTCGCGGCTGTTCAACTGCCGTATGCGGACATAGCCAGTGGGGTACTGGTTGGCTTCGTCGTTGTCCTCTACCTCCGAGTAGGACGCCGTACTTCGCTTGGCAACTTGCTGGTGGGCAGCCCTTTGTTCTTTGCTGCCACTTGCGTGTTGTTCTGGGTTTTGGCCCACTACTCCAGGCTCACGTGGCTTTATCCAGCCTTCTATGTTTGGGTGGGGATGTTCGGAGTTCTGGCGCCGACCCAGGTTTGGACCCTGGCGAACTTTCTGCTCACTACCCGCGAAGCCAAACGCATCTTCGGCATGGTCGGCGGGAGCGCCATCCTCGGCTGGATTTTCGGTGGTTACCTCTCAAAAATTATCGCCAAGTCCTCCGGCACCGAAAGTCTCCTTCTCGCCATGGCGGGTCTTCTCATCATTTGTTCCGCTCTCATGGCTGTCGCCTCCAAGGGCGGTAAGCTTCGCCTCGATCCGGGAAAGGATCCAAACGCAGATATCGCCGGGACTGGCCAAAGAAATCTGCAGGACAGCATACTCTCGGTCTTTTCTTCTCCATACCTGAGGGCGATCGCTGCCGTCATCTGCATCTCCTCGTTCGCTACCACTCTGACCGGCTGGCAATTCAAGGCTCTCGCCAAGCAGTTCTCGGTAAGCACAGACGCCCTGGCGATTTTCTTCGGCGATTTTTATTTTTACGCCGGCCTTCTGGCGTTGCTGTTTCAGTTACTGCTCACCACGCGCCTGCTGCGCCGCTTCGGCATTGGCTCCATGCTCTTCGTCCTTCCGGTCATGGTCTTGGCCGGCTCCGTCGGCCTGCTGGTCTGGGGAACAGTGGCCGCGGCTCTGTTCCTCAAGGGCGGCGATCAAGTGCTTCGCTATTCCATCGACCGATCGACGATCGAACTGCTCTATTTGCCGCTGCCGAACCGGGTGAAACTCCAGGCGAAATGGTTTATTGACACCGTGGTCTGGCGGCTGGGTGACGGCTTGGCCGGAATCGTCATTCTTATCTTCGCCGCGCAACTGGGATGGACGCCGCAGCAAATCAGCTGGATTGCTATACTGCTCATCCTCGGATGGCTCGCCGCCGTTTTTGTCACCGGCAAGCAGTACGTCGTCATTTTGCAGGACTCCATTAGCCAGCATCGCCTCAATGCCGAACAGGCGACTACGCTCGCCCTCGACCGTTCGACTGTGGATTTGCTGGCGAAAAAGATTCTTACCTCTGATCCTGGTGAGGTTCTCTACGCTCTCAGCCTCTTCGAGGTCGAACGCCAGCGCGCCACTCACCCCGTGGTTCGCGGTCTCCTGAACCATCCCGCTCCTGAAGTACGCCAGAAAGCCATTTCCATTCTCTCCGCTGTCGGCGACAAGTCCGTCCGCCCACAAATCGAAGTCCTGCTGAAAGATCCCGACCACGGCGTTAGAACCGAAGCCATGCTGTATCTCGTCCACAACGCCCATGTCGATCCACTTACCCTACTCAACGAAATCGGCGACTTCGCCGATTATTCTGTACGCTCGGCCGTGGCCGCGTATCTGGCGCGTCCGGGTGAAGCCCAAAATATCGAAACCGCCCGTCAAATCCTGGTTGAGATGTCACGCGAGAGCGGCGAAGACGGCCAACGTACCCGTCTGGAGCTCGCGCGCATCCTCGGCGTGATCCCG
>Ga0097691_1000051_pt1 | contig 103862 bp, 79 predicted proteins | sample NGESurdeep072012_8_FD_72858 | JGI IMG/M metagenome (GOLD analysis project Ga0097691, IMG submission 72858) | Arctic peat soil microbial communities from Barrow, Alaska - NGEE Surface sample 210-1 deep-072012 | ecosystem: Environmental > Terrestrial > Soil > Wetlands > Peat ... | reverse complement strand
AAATGTCAATCATCGCTACTTAAACCCTGAATTGTCTGCCAGCTTCGATGCCATTGAGCTGAAACTATCGGCAACGTCCAGTGCAGCGACCACGATTCAGCCTCGTAAGGGGCCGTCCTGGCTAAGTTTCCGGGCGGCCTCTCTCTCTGAAGTTTACTTCATGGAAGACACGACGCATGTAAATCCGTTCGAAGACGTACACAAAAAAGCTCAAGCCGCTAAGGATCGCGCCCGCAAAGTCAGGAGAAAAGACACAGAGCTTCGCGAAAGAAACGAACACAGGAAGGCTGCGGCAGAAGATGCCAAGAACAAGACCCGCTAGACCGACGATTCCAGGCGAAGACTCACGCCCCACACTGCTATCGCTTCTTCAGCGATCCCGCAAAGACGCGGAAGCAGAAGAAATATATTTCCACGGGCATTCATAAACACTTCGAGCTGCCAGCACTCTGCGGTTTTCAGTTGTGCCTCGCCAAAACTCTGCGTGTTCGCAGAATCAATGACTTGAAAGCGTACCTGCCAGGCGCGCTTTTCGCTATGATTCCCTGATGTTTGTGCGCCTTCACCATCTGTTCGGCTGGTTCATCTCGGTCTTTCGCTCTCGCGAAGAGCTCCTCCTGGAGAACCTCGCCCTTCGGCAACAACTGCTCGCTCTGCACGCAAAGCGACCTCGCCCTCGACTGAGTTCCGTTGACAGGCTGTTCTGGGTCGTTCTGCGAAGAGTTTGGCCTGGCTGGAAAAGATCGTTGATCCTCGTCACCCCAGAGACCGTGGTTCGCTGGCATCGGACCGGTTTTCGACTGTACTGGAGTTGGATCTCGCGGGCTCAAAAGGCGGTCGGAAGGAAACCAATCAGCAGGGAAGTACGCGAGCTGATATTTCGCATGGTCGCGGAGAACCCAACCTGGGGAGCGCCCCGAATCCACGGGGAGATGCTCAAGCTGGGATTCGACATCTCAGAACGAACCGTATCTCGCTGGGTTAAGCGTGCGAATCATAATCCCGATCCAGCCCGTCGCTGGCTGTCCTTTCTCCAGAACCATCGCGAAGCAATTGCTGCGATGGATTTCTTCACGGTGCCGACGCTGACGTTTGGTGTTCTGTACTGCTTCTTTGTAATCAGTCACGACCGGCGGAAAATCGTGCACTACAACCTCACACGCAATCCAAACGCTTTGTGGATCGTGCTGTAGCTGCGCGAAGCCTGGGGTACGAGCAGCCACATCGGTTCTTGATCTTCGACCGGGATGCGAAGTTCTCTGCCGACGTCGTCTCGGCCGTCGAACAGCATGGCGCAAAACCTGTCCGAACCGCCTTTCGCAGTCCCTTGCAGAATGGCATCGCCGAGCGCTGGGTTGGAAGTGTGCGCAGAGACTTGCCGGACCACGTGATCGTTCTGAACCAGCGACATTTGAGAAGGTTTCTGAAAGAATACGTCCGCTATTACCACGAAGACCGGACTCATCTCGGACTCGGGAAGGACACGCCGGACGGTCGACTTGCAGCGTCGGTGCCGCCATGCGCGAGCAAGATCATCTCGTTGCCGCGACTCGGCGGACTCCATCACCGCTACATGGTCGCCGCCTGAAATTGCGGCTGGCCATGAATCCCTTCACGGTCTAACTTGCTGCGGAGTCCAGGGAGATTCGCATCTCCAATCCTCTTCAGGCTCACCAAATTGCTGCGGATGCCTCAAGCATCTCCGCCGAGACTCGAAGTTACGGGCCGCCCCACGTGCAATTACGGCCAACCAGAAGACCTGTTTGCATTGAAATCTCACTTTCGTCTTGCATAATTCACTATAGCGCTTTAGTATTCGTACATGGCAAGTAATAAAGCGAGCGATTCGATGATGGCGCAATCAGACGAACTGAAAAGCTCTAGTCGCCCGAGCGGGGGTACTGACACAAAGATCAGAAAGGAGAGCGACTCTCACCATCAGCCTGATGACAATCTCGAAGGCTTAGCGAATCTTGTGCGAATCCACATTTATCTGGACGGGTTTATGGACGGGGCGAAGGAGGGGGGACTGCCCACCGCCGCCTTGGAGAAGCTGACCGAAATTCGAGAGACTGCTGTGCAGCGAATTCTCTCAAAGGTTTCGCAGCCTGGAGGCGAGGCGGAACTAAGGAATCTCTTCTCTCACGAGTCGTTGGAGGTCGGTCACAACGAGAGGAAAGATTTGCTTCTCAGTCTGGCGAACATGAAAGAACGAAGCGGGATCACTTGGTTTTGGCGGAAATGGTCGGGAACGCTTTGGCCGGAAGATTCGGACGAGCTACTTGCGGTTGCAGACGAACTGCGGGCGATTTGGAAATGCGATGCAGAAATATCCGTAGATTTACTGAGAAAGTATCTTATTCAAAAACCTGAAGATATCCTCAATAGATGGTTGCGTTGGCGACCTTCGAGAGAGCAGGTAGAGGTGCGGAAGTCCGAACTACTTAAGGAGGCTCAGGAGAGACTCCCCAAGCCATTTAACTCCTTAAGAAAGCCATCTAGCACAGAGGGATTCTTCGAGAATGTCGCCGTAGCGTTTCGGTGTTCCCTCTGGTCGCGTAGCCTCGTTCCAGAGCAGAGAAACCTTCGCTCGATTCTGATCCAAGGTGTATTTGAGCACTGGGGTCATTTCAGATGTTGCGCCAATACCGATTGCGTTACTCCGTACTTCATCGCGAAGCGAAAAGACCAGACCGTCTGCGATGCCGAGATTTGCAAAGCCGAAAAGCAGCGTCAGCACGCTTTGAACTGGTGGCGCGAAAACCGAGCGAAGAAACCTCACATGGAAGCTGTCAGCAAAACGGCAAAGAAAGGGAGCAAGGGCAATGTCACTCGTAAAGCGCGGTAAAACGTGGCACACACATTTCGTTGTGAACGGGCAGCGGTTCCGGCAGTCACTTGGCACAAAGGACTGGCGAGAGGCCCAAGCCAAAGAGAAGCAACTCATATCCGAGGCATCCGAGGGGAAGCTAACGCAAAACTCCACAACGCTCGCCCGTCAGCCGTTTGGACAGGCAGCCGACGATTACGTGAGTGCTCGCAAACTGGAGCTAGCAACTACCAGCCAAGCGAAAGAAAAGCAGCTCTTCGTGCAGTTGCGAGCCTACTTCAAACAGGAACCGCTCAAGGCCATCACGGCGAAGCGAATCACCGATTACAGGGCGTGGAGAGCGGAACAGGGCGTCGGCCCAGCCACTCTCAACGCAGAGCTGGGCATTCTGCGCCGTGTGATGAAGCGAGCAAGGCTCTGGGCACGCGTTGCTGACGATATACGCCCACTCAAAGAGCCGAGCACCATCGGGCGGGCACTCACCGAGCAAGATAAGCAGCGGCTTCTTAAAACGGCTGTGATGCGCCCTGAGTGGGAAACGGCTTACCTCGCGGCTATTCTCTGCCTCAATACAACCGCGAGAGGCTGCGAATTGAAAGCGCTCCAGTGGCTAGACGTTGACCTGTTCGCCCGGACTCTCACAATTCGCACGTCCAAGACGGCTGCCGGAGAGAGAGTGGTTCCTCTGACCGACGTTGCGACTTCGGCTCTGGCAAGGCTGCGCCGCAGAGCCGAGTCCTTCGGCCCCGTTCTGCCATCGCATTACATCTTCGCGGCTTTCGTCCCCAAGTTCACCTTCAGCGGCAAGAAGATCATAGGCTACAACGTCACTGCGTTTGACCCGACGACCCACGTCAAAAGCTGGAGGTCAGCTTGGCGGACTCTGACGAAGAAAGCAGGGCTGCCGGGTTTCCGGTTCCACGATCTCCGGCACTGCGCTATCACTCAGCTTGCCGAGGGTGGCACATCAGATTCAACGATCATGGCGATTGCGGGTCACGTCAGCAGACGGATGCTGGAGAGGTACAGTCACGTTCGCATGGAAGCCAAGCGCAACGCGATGGAAGCCCTTGCTACAAGCACCAAAACGGCGGGTTATGACACAAACCATGACACAAATGCCACGGCTGCGAGCACTCGCCCGGTCTAAGTTATTGAGGAATTTGGTGGACCTGGCCGGGATCGAACCGGCGACCTCTTCCATGCCATGGAAGCGCGCTCCCAGCTGCGCCACAGGCCCACTTTACGAAGGGACGGTGCCAAGAACTCCGGCACCAGCTTCATTCTCTCGCAGCCAAGCAGCTTAGTCAAACCAAGCAGTCGTCTGACAACGGTGAATCGACTCGGGCTATAATGCCGCGAAACATATTGACGTTAAGTTTCCCATGGGACTGGCCGCTGGCGAAAAACTCGGTCCGTACGAGATCCTATCGCAACTCGGCGAGGGCGGAATGGGCGAGGTCTACCGTGCGCGCGACACCCGCCTAAACCGTTCAGTAGCCGTCAAGGTTATCAGCCTTTCGACCTCCGATAGTGATCGCCTCCGCCGTTTCGAACAAGAGGCTCGCAGCATCGCGGCCTTGAGCCATCCCAACATACTCGCCATCTTCGATGTGGGCACCCACGACAACACTCCGTATCTTGTAACGGAGTTGCTGGAAGGTGAAACCCTGCGAGAGCGGTTGGCGAAGGGGCCGATACCGGTGCGCAAGACCGTGCATATCGGTTCGCAAATCGCTCACGCCCTTGCCGCAGCCCATGAGCGTGGCATCGTTCACCGCGATCTGAAGCCCGAGAACATCTTTCTTACCCGCGATGGCCAGACCAAGCTGCTCGACTTTGGGCTCGCCAAGATGGAAGCAGCGGGGTTCACAGCAGGACCCGACTCTGCCACTAAATTGTCAGCAGCAACCCAGCCCGGCGTGGTCATGGGAACGGTTGGATACATGTCGCCTGAGCAGGTGCGCGGCGATGTAGCCGACCATCGTTCCGACATTTTCAGCTTCGGTGCCGTGCTCTACGAAATGCTGGGCGGCAAGCGCGCCTTCGCCGGAGATTCCTCGGTGGAGACGATGACGGCCATCCTCAAGTCGGAGCCGCCCGAGATTAGCCCCGAGGCCAAGATTCCACCCGGCCTAGATCGCATCGTTCGTCACTGCCTGGAGAAAAATCCGGACGACCGTTTCCAATCGGCGCGCGACCTCACCTTTGCGTTGGGTGCACTTTCGGGATCCGAGTCAACCACTGCGCTGACAGCCATGCGTCCGCAGAACCGTGACCGCAGGCTGCTTTGGCTGCTTTCCGGCGTAGCTGCTCTGGCAATAGCAGCGGCTGGCTTCTTTGCGTCTCGTCCAAAGGTCGCGGCCGAACGAATGGAATTCAGTATTCCTGTGCCCGGCGAGGTCAGCCATCTAGCGCTGTCTCCCGACGGCAGCATGCTGGCTTATGTGTTACCCGACGAGGAATCGGGAGAAGGCGTCTTGTTTGTGCAGCGCGTTGCGTCTCCGGTCGCGGTTCGTTTGCAGGGGACCGAAGGTGCAATGTATCCGTTCTGGTCGCCAGATAACGCAAACATCGCGTTTTTCTCAGGCACCAAAATGAAGAAGATCCCGGTCTCCGGCGGAACGCCGCAGATACTGGCGAGCGTACTGGCTCCCCGTGGAGGCAGCTGGGGAAAGAAAAACGTGATCATCTACCAGCCCGGCGCAGGGGGTCCTCTCTGGCGTGTGGACGCTGACGGAACTGGCGCCGCTCCACTGACCGACAAGATTTTCCAGAAGCCCGAAGCTTCCCATCGTTGGCCGGAGTTCCTGCCCGATGGCGACCATTTTGTTTTCTGGCTGGGAGACTTTAACGAACGTCCCGATGACCTCACTACTGGGATCTATCTGAGCTCATTGGCAGCGAAGGAGAAGAGACTCTTGACGGTCGCGCGGTCAAGTCCCGGCTACTCCCAAGGTCAACTCTTTTATGTGGATGACAAGTTCGCGCTGGAAGCGGTTTCGGTAGATGTAGCTAGTGCAAAGATGGTTGGGCGTCCCCATCGCGTCGCCGATCAGGTGGGACGTAATCCATCCACCTATTGGGGCGCATTCACCGTTGCGGAAAATGGCACTGCGGTGTTCCACCTCGGCAACGGATCACCACTTTCACGTCTCACCTGGGTTGACCGGTCGGGAGCGGTGCTAGGCACCATCGGTGAGAGCGGCAATCTTTCCAACCCGACCTTGTCTCCGGACGGCGGTCGGATAACGGTTGATATTGCGGACCCGAGAGGGAAAAACATCGACGTTTGGACGTTTGATGTTCAGCGTGGGCTGTCCGCGCGTTTCACCTTCGATCCGGCCGAGGAGACTACAGGCGTGTGGTCGAGAGACGGCAAAACGATCGCGTATCGGTCTGCCGTTACGGGAGATGTATTACATCTGAAAAATGCCAACGGCCTGGAGCAGGATCGCGGCCTGATAACGAACCTGCCTGACAGTTTCGATCTTCTGCCAAATTCCTGGACGCTGGATAACTCGGAGGTTCTCTGCACATCGGATCTTGTCGCTGGCGGGTCCAAGCTGGTGTTGGTTTCGGTCAAAGACAAGAAAGTTACAGAACTCCTCCCAGGAAACGGAAGCAAACGCAACGGTCAGATCTCGCCTGATGGCAAGTGGGTTGCGTATGAATCCGACGAATCGGGCATTTGGGAGGTTTACATATCCCCTTTTCCTGCTACGGGTGGCAAAGTGCAGGTCTCGAGGGGAGGCGGCAAAGAGCCACGGTGGCGCGCCGACGGAAAAGAAATTTTCTACCTGGATCCAAAGGGAACTCTGTTTGTGACATCGGTCACGGTCGAAGGCAGTCTATCCACCGGCAATCCGGTTGCCCTGTTCTTAACCCACGGACGCTCGTATGTTTCGTCCACTGATTTCTATACGTATGACGTGAGTCCCGACGGCAAGCGTTTTCTCATCAACCGGTATCAGAAGCCGACACAGATCCCGCCGCTCAATATCATTCTCAATTCAACCACTGGCAGTAATTAACACTCAGTTCTCCGGGTCAATCGTCCCCTGCCGCGAATTGGCGTTTCTTTGCCTTATTTCTGGAACAATTCCGCGCCTGTTGGGGTCTATTTGAGTAAGCCTCCCAAACGAAGCCAGCGGCAGGGTCGGATTTTGCCGCAAAGGCACGGCAGGCGATGGGCGAACAGGTGAAAATCACCTGGGTCGGTTGGGAAGGTTGTTGGGGGCTCTAAAGTTGATTATGATCACGGTAGCGCCATGAGTGCCATGGCGGGAGTACCAACGTTGAGTGATCTGGCGAGTGCGATAGGATTCCGCACGGAAGAAGCCTCGATTGTGGCCGAATTAAAGGCCGGATCGGAAGAGGCTTTTGCGTAGCTCATCGCGCAATACAGCCAGCCGGTTTACAGCCTGGTCTACCGCATACTCGACGATCCCTCCGACGCCGCCGACACCACCCAGGAAGTATTCATCAAGGTTTTTCGCGGGATCCGTCGGTTCAACGCCGACTCCAGTCTCAAGACGTGGATTTACCGTATTGCGCTGCATGAGGCCTCCAACCAGCGGCGCTGGTGGTTCCGTCACAAGAGCCGCGAGACTTCAATCGAGCCCGGCCAGGACGATCGCGATGAGCGCAACTCGCTAGCCCTGAAGGACAGACTGGCGGACGACTCCAAATCACCGTTGCAAAACGTTTACGACGAGGAATTGCGCGCGCGTGTCGAGTTGGAATTGAAGTCGGTGGCCGAACCATATCGAACGGCCGTGATCCTGCGCGACATTGAGGACTTGTCGTATGAGCAGATCGCCGAAGTGATGGAGGTCTCGTTGGGCACAGTGAAGTCGCGCCTGGTGCGTGGGCGCGATGCACTGCGAAAGAGACTGGAGCGCCATATGCCGGCCTATGGCGTTAGCGTGGCGGGCGCACACCCGAGACGACACCGAAACGAACCTGCACTCGGCGGTCAAGAAATCGAGGTCATGCCATGAAATGCTCGGATGCGAAGCTGCTCATGTCGTCATACCTGGACGCTGCAGTTACGCGCAGCGAGCTGACTGCAGTACAAGACCATATCGGCGGTTGCGCCGCTTGCTCGAACTACTACCTCGCCCTGCAGCGAACCCAAAAGCTGGTCGGCGAATTGGGACGCAAGCCCGTTCCTGCTGACTTGGCGCTGCGGTTGCGCGTGGTTGCCTCGCAGGCAATTGCAACCAGGCAACGGTCGCGCTGGGAAATGATGCGTGTCCGTTGGGAAAATGTGTTCAATGCCGTGATGGTTCCTGCTACTGGCGGATTCGTAACGACCATCATTATGTTTGGCCTGCTGATCAGCTTCCTGATGCCGGGCCAGTTTGTCTACCCCAATGACGTCCCCACGACTCTCTACACTCCGCCGCAACTGCAGGCCTCGCCCTTCCAGTTGGCGATGGATCCGGGACATTCAGAGCCCTTGATCGTGGAAGCCTATGTCGGCGCCGACGGCCGGGTCCAGGACTATCGGGTCCTTTCAGGTAGCGAGAACGGCAATGAAGTGCTGTCGGAATTGAAGAACATGCTGATCTTCGCCACCTTCCGCCCTGCCACCAGCTTCGGACGTCCGACCGCTGGCCGTGCCATCCTGGCGTTCTCGAAGATACAGGTCAAGGGATAACGTAGCGTTTTTCGTGGGCTGTACCCCTCAGCGCCTCGGTCAAGGCGAAGGGGTTCATTTGCGTGTGGGATTCTACCCTCGTAAACTGAATTATCTGACTTCCTGCCCAAATCGCTCCAGGAGGATTCTCTGAGCAGTACTGTTCGCATTGTTCTGGTTGCCCTTGCGGTGACGTTGTTCGGTTGTGCTGCCGCGGCGCAATCGAAGGCCACGATCGACGTGAGCGAAACACTTTTCAGCGTGTTAGCAGGCATGAATGTCTGCGGCTACGATTCGGAACTTGCGTCTTCGTCGCCTATTCGCGCGGAAGTCCGGACGGACCTGGTGGCCGCCAGTAAATCGCCGGAAGCTGCGGCGGCGGCCAAGGAGATGTGCCATTTTTATGCGGACCACCTCCAGGATGGTGCCGCACATCAGTTGTCTCGCTACCTATCCTTGGCGCTGAATCTGGGTGATCCCCCCGATTTCATTCCTAAAGCGAAGGAAGCGGACTTGCCTCCTGATGCAAGCTACTTGCTAGGTTTCGTCCCGGTGCTGAAGCAGTACGCAAAGGTCGGCAAGTTGCACTCGATATGGCTCAAACACCAGCCGCAGTACCTGGCCCTGATCGACCAGTATCGCGAGCCCGTCGCCCAAATGATCAGCTCGACAGATGTTTACCTGCGCATGCCATCATCGGGCTACTTGGGACGCTCTTACACCATTTACCTGGAACCGATGGCTGCTCCCGGAGAAGTCAACTCGCGGAATTACCAGCAGGACATTTTCTACGTCGTGGTGTCTCCCACGAACAACAACGTTCATATGACCGATCTGCGGCATACGTACCTGCACTATGTGCTCGATCCGCTCATCGCCAGAAAAGCCACGGCGCTGGCGCGCATGAAGCCGATATTGGCCACCGTCCAGAAGGCGCCCATGGCCGACGAGTACAAACAGGACATGGGGCTGCTGGTGATCGAATGCTTGATCCGCGCGATTGAAGCCCGCACTCCCAGCGACCCGAAACTTCCGGAGAAAGACCGCATCGCCCTGGTCAATCAGGATGAGGCGGAGGGGTTCGTATTGACTGACTATTTCTATGACCAGCTCAAACAGTACGAAAAAGAAAACACTGGGCTGAAAGACTCGTTCCCTGACTGGCTGCACAACCTCGACGTCGCCAAGATCAAAAGGCAGGCCAGCGAGATCAAGTTCGCGTCGCAGGCAACGCCGGACGTAATGCTTTCAAGCAATCAAAAAGCAGTGCCAAAGATCGACCAAGCCGAACGCGCACTGGCAAGTGGGAACCCCTCGGGTGCAGCCCAGTTAGCAGAGGAAGCGCTGTCGGCAAATGAAGACCCGGCGCGTTGCTACTTTGTGCTGGCAAGAGCGGCATCGTTGAGTGGGAACATGCAGGATGCCAAGGACGATTTCATGAAGGCGGCGAGCACGGCCAAAGATCCGCGTATCGTAGCGTGGTCGCACATCTACCTGGGACGCATTCTCGACTTGCAGGATGAGCGTGAAGCTGCCATTGAACAATACAAAGCCGCGCTTAGCGCGGGTGACAGTTCGCCGGCTGTTCAAACTGCCGCCCAACGTGGACTGCAATCGCCCTACGAGCCACCTGAGGCTTCCCAACAACCGAAGTCGCAATAAGATATAGGTACAAGACGGGAAAGGCCTCCAGCCCACTTCCTTCGAAAGGACAAGTCATGAGATTGAATTTGGCAATGATTTTGATGTTGCTGGGCGTGAGCATGGCGATGGCCCAAGCCAATGCCGCCAAGACGCCTGCACCCGCTCAGGGAGCCACCGCTGCGCCTGTGCCTGTCGGGCAACATCAACCCCAGGCAAAATCCAAGGAAGAGTTCGACGCCTACAATCTGGCGGCGTCAAAGACCGACCCAGCGCAGGCGGAAACTGCAGCCGACGAATTCGCCCAGAAGTTTCCCGCCAGCGAACTTAAAGAACTACTTTATGTTCGTACCATGAACTTATACCAGCAGCAAAATAATTCGGGTAAGGTCGTTGCCGTTGGCCGAAAGGCAATCGAACTGAATCCTACTGATCCGGTTCCTCTGGTCGCCGTCGCATCCGCTTTGGTAATGGACACTCGCGAGACTGACATGGATCGCGATGCACGCTACGCAGAGGCCAGCAAGGATGCCCAGGCGGCCCTCGACAACGTTGACACCGGACTGCAGGTACCACCAAATGCTCCTGCGGATCGCGTCGCACTGGCCAAGGCCAATCTGCGTTCCATCGCGTATGACACGTTGGGCGTTATCGCGATGAACAAGAAGGACTACGCGGCTGCCGAGCAGAACTTCCAGAAGGCTGCCGACCTGATGAAAGATCAGCCTGACTCCGTGGTTTACCTCCGCTTGTCGGTGGCACAGGATAACGAAAAGAAGTACCAGGCCGCTTTGGATTCCGCCAACAAGGCCGCGCAATATGCTTCGGAAGGCAGCGCCGAAAAGAACCTGGCAAAACAGCAGCAGGACCGCTTGCAAAAGCTCCTGGCTGACAAGAGCAACGCGAGCGCACCTGCGGCTACGCCAGCCCCCACGACTCCGCCACCTGCCACCACTCCTCACTAAGGTCACGAGGTCGCGCAATCGACACAATGAAGTCGGAAGAAATCGATCGATCGCCGCTGGAAGATGCTCTCGGGCATCGCTTCCAGCGTCGCGCCATTCTCGACCAGGCACTGACGCATTCCTCGTTCGCGCGTGAGGCTGAGTCGCAGGCGCCTGCCGGGACCGAAGAAGACATCCCGGGCGATAACGAGCAACTGGAATTTCTCGGCGACGCGGTCCTGTCGTTCGTTATCAGCCAGGAGCTGTTTCAGCGGTTTCCTGAGTACGCCGAAGGTGACCTGTCGAAGCTGCGGGCGCACATCGTCAGTGCGCGCGCCCTGGTTCATCCCGCGCGAAGGTTGGAAGTCGGCAAGTTTCTGCGCTTCGGCCGGGGCGAGGAAAAAAGCGGTGGCCGCAGCAAGAGTGCTCTCCTGGTGGACGCGCTTGAGGCCTTGATCGCCGCGATCTTTCTCGATGCAGGCCTCGAAAGGGCGCACCAGTTTATCGTGAATGTCATCCTTCAACCCGCGCTTGAGGACCTGCAGAAGCAAGGCAATAGCACCCTGCCGGTGACCGACTACAAATCTGCATTGCAGGAAATTGTCCATGCCTCAGGGCGCGCTCAACCCCGTTACTCGCTGGTGAACGAACAGGGCCCAGAGCATCGCAAAGTTTTCACTATGGAAGTGCACATCCCTGCTCCGTCGGGCGGCGGAGAGGCATTCGTCAGTCGCGCTGAAGGCGGAACCAAAAAGCGCGCCGAGCAGGGGGCTGCACGACAGGCATGGGAGTATCTACAATCATTACAAGCGAGTTCTGCGCCAGAAGAGCTCGGTTCGGACGCAGCACCGTCTAAGTAGTCATGAGCGAAGTGAACATCGAACCCGCAGTCGAAGCTCTACCGCCTGTCCTCGTGGTGATCCCCACCGGGAAGACGCATCCGGACTCTAGCGGCATGAATTCGCTGCAATCACTCGCAACGACCATCGTGATTGCCGTTTTCGTGATCACGTTTGTGGTGCAGGCTTTCCAGATCCCCTCCGAGTCGATGGAGAAGACGCTGCTTGTAGGCGACTACCTTTTGGTCGATAAGGCCCATTACGCAGACACCGGCTTCTGGGGATGGCTGCTTCCCTATCGCAAGATCAAACGCCAGGACATCATTGTATTTCGCTACCCAGTCAATCCTCAGCAGCACTTCGTGAAGCGCGTCGTCGGTGTCCCCGGAGACCACGTGCGGTTGATCAACAAACACGTTTACGTGAATGGTTTGAGGCAGGAAGACGAGTACGCTTCATTTAATTGGGGACAGCGTGACAAGTTCCGCGATAACTTTCCCAATGGCGGATTCTTCGCCGACAAGATCGCATCGAAGTGGTTCATCCAAGCCCAAAAATTGGTGGAAGACGGCCAGTTGATCATCCCTGAGGGTTCGTACTTCGTCCTGGGTGACAACCGCGATGACAGCTACGATTCGCGCTATTGGGGATTGGTTCCTGCAGAGAATATCGTTGGCCGTCCCTTGCTGATCTACTGGTCGATGGACCAGGTGCCGTCCCATGCGGGCGAAGAGGTGGCGTCTGGTAAACTTTCGACTTTGGCATACAGCGCCATCCAATCGGTTAAAGGTCTGCGATGGAAGCGCATGTTGCGCATACCGCAGTAGGCTTCGGGACTCGGTGATCGGAAGAGGGTAAGTCAATTGGCTGTCACGAAAAAACTCAATAAGCCGGAACCAGAACCAGTCGAAGGCTCCGACAAGCCGAAGAAACCCAAAGAAACGACGTCGGAGTTTATTGCTTCCATCGCTGTCGTACTAGTTACCGGGCTGTTCATTATTACCTTCGCGTTGCAAGCCTTCGTTATCCCCTCCAGTTCCATGGAGAACACCCTGCTGATCGGCGATCACGTTTTCGTGGATCGCATCAATTTGGCTCCCAAGGCCAACTGGGTTGGCCCGCTGATTCCCTATCGCCACCCCAAGCATGACGACATTTTCGTGTTCATCTCACCGGCAGAACCTGGACTTTACGTGGTCAAGCGGGTGGTGGGAGTGCCGGGCGATCGCATCAAACTGCAGGATGGCGTGGTGTACCGCAACGGTGAGAAACTCGATCCCCCGTTCGTCGTCCGCAACGGAACCTATAACGGCTATCGCGACAACTTCCCGACCGTTCCTGCCACCGACTATGACGGCGCGACGCCAGAATGGCGCGATGCGCTACCCTCCCACATTCAAAACGGCGAACTCGTGGTGCCGCCCAACAGCATCTTCGCCATGGGCGACAACCGCGACGTCAGCCTCGACAGCCGCTACTGGGGCTTTGTCCCCTACGAAAACGTTATTGGGCGGCCCATGTTCATCTACTGGTCGTTCCAGCAGCCGCGCGACGAATACACCCGTACCAGCTTGGTGGAGCGAGTGCAATTCCTGTTCACCATCGTGCTTCATTTCTTCGACCAGACTCGCTGGTCCCGGATGTTTCACGTGGTGCGCTAATGCCGGGCCGAGTGTCACGCCGGGCACTTTGGATTTGGTTTGCGCTGGGCGTTGTCTTGCTCGCATTGTTCCTGCCCCCGTTCGTGAATGTCAATCGCTACCGCAACCGGGTAGCGTCATCGATCAGCAACGCGCTTGGGCGTCAGGTCACCGTCTCGAATATCGAACTCGAACTGCTGCCGCGCCCGGGAATGGTGCTTTCGACGTTTGTCGTGGCGGATGATCCCAGCTACGGCCCCGAGCCAATGCTGCGCGCCGAAACCGTGACCGCGTATCTGCGATTGAGCTCGCTTTGGCGAGGACGTTTGGAAATCGGCACGCTGGCCCTGGAAAACCCCAGCCTGAACTTGGTGCGTCGCGCCGATGGCCACTGGAACCTCGAAGAGCTGGTGCAGCGCACATCCCAGGCTTCCTCGGCCCCCACTGCGAAAGCCAGACCAGAATCGAGACCTCGCTTCCCTTACGTCGAAGCCAAGGCTGGACGCATCAACTTCAAACTCGGCCAGGTGAAAAAAGCATTCGCATTTTCCGACGCCGACTTTGCCCTTTGGCTTGAGTCCGAAAATGAATGGGGAATCCGTCTGGAGGCCCGTCCTATGCGCTCCGACGTCCCCGTAAGCGACACCGGCACGCTCAGAATGGAAGGCCGGTTTCAAAGCGCTTCCAGCCTGCGGAGCACGCCGCTTAATCTCAACATCAACTTCACCAAGGGCCAACTTGGCCAGATCACCGCGCTTATTTATGGACGCGATCGGGGCTGGCGGGGTGGGGTCACTTCCACCGCCACCTTGACGGGAACTCCAGCGTCGCTTGCGGTGACGATCGATGCGACGGTGAGTGACTTCCGCCGTTACGACATCGCTCTGGGTGAGGCGCTGCGTCTCAGCGTGCATTGCACCGGCACCTATTCGTCCCCGAACGATTCGATCCGCGACATTCAGTGTCAAGCTCCAGTTCGTCCTGGCATTCTGATGGTGCGAGGCAGTGTCATAGGTTGGGCTGGCCAGGAGTATGACCTCGGAATTTCGGCAGAACAAATTCCCCTGGACCGCATCGTCGCATTGGCGCGTCACACCAAGAAAGATCTGCCTGACGATCTCACGGCTACTGGCACTACCGACGGGGTCTTCACGGTGCACAAGAACGCCGATAGCGCTCCCGTGTGGGCCGGTGGCGGCCGCACCACGCAGTTCGCTTTACAGTCGAAGGTGCTGAAGCCAGACCTTGAACTTGGCGAGGTGGAGTTCAGCATACCCGAAGCTCCCGCAACGACGGGCGGAAAGCGCTCTCGAAAGTTTGCTAAACCGCTTCCAGGAGCCAGCACCGGCGACTCTCTGCGCGTGGTGGTCAAGCCCTTCCCCGTGCCACTCGGAGCAACCTCTCCGGCGACCGCCGGTGGATATTTCGACCTGCAACACTACCGCATCACCCTCGACGGCGATGCCGAAATGGCCCGGCTTATGAGCATCGCCAAGGCGATGGGCATCGTCGCCCCGGCTATAGGTTTGGCCGGACCATCGCAACTCAACCTGGAGATCGCCGGCGCTTGGACAGGCTTCGCTTCTCCGGCTCCGTCCGGCAAAGTCCAGCTACGCAATGCCACCGCGGAGCTGCAAGGTGTGGGCGAACCGCTCGAAATTGCATCCGCGACCGCGACCCTCGCCGAACAGGCTGTGACAATCAGCCCATTCTCAGCCGGATTCAAAGACGGTACTGCGGTAAGCGGGTCCGCGAGCTTCCCTCTGCACTGTGGATCTCCCGGTTCTTGCCTGTTACATTTTGACCTGCACACGCCCGAAATTTCGCTGGCTCGTCTCAACCAGCTGTTGAATCCGACTTATCAAAGCCAGCCCTGGTACCACCTCCTTGCGATCGGGCAGCGCGACGAGAATGCCCTGATGAAATTACATGCTCAGGGACGCGTATCGGCTGGCCAGCTTGTTATTGGAGATCTCGTCGCCACCAATTTCAACAGCGCGGTCGATATGAGTTCCGGCAAACTCAGCCTCAAAGATATGCGGGCTGACCTACTCGGGGGACATCATTCTGGTAACTGGGATGCTGACTTCACCACAGCGGCGCCGAAGTATTTCGGCTCGGGTACGGTCACAAAACTGGTCATGGCCCAAGTCTCGGCCTTGATGCACGATCCCTGGGCTACCGGTACATTGGACGGTCAGTACACTCTGGGCCTGGCGGGCATGGACGCAGCCGCGCTTCGTGCCTCCGCAACCGGCTCTGCCAGCTTTAAGTGGATTGGTGGTTTTCTGCGTCATGTCGTGCTGGAAGCAAAAAGCGCTCCGCTCTCCTTCTCCAGCTTCGGTGGACAGGTCGCATTGCGAAACGGCAGCCTCGGCTGTGAGGCATGCAAACTGCAATCCACTGGCGAGACATTTGACGTGACTGGCAGTGCGAGTTTTGGACGCACCCTTGATGTCCGTCTCGAAAGCTCCGGGCAGAGCATCTCCTATACCATCTCCGGCCCGCTCGACCAGCCGCACGTCGAGTCCGTGCCGTCCCCGCACTCTGAGGCAAAGGCGCGCTGAGCGTCCCAGACCAACTCGCCGCCATCCTCCGAGCGCACTTCGTCAATAGATAACTGTATTTCTCACATAGCTTTGCCAATAAACATTCAAGTGAATCGAGAGCGTGCAAATATCCCCTGCCGCACCGCGCGGATATCCCCCAAGTGACCTCACTGCCGCATGGTAGTATCGAGAGAAAGTCATCATGTTTGGGCACTTTAACGTCGTTGACGCCTTCTTTCAAATTGTGGTGCTGCTGTTTGCCATCAGCGTGCACGAGTCGGCGCACGCCTGGATGGCCAACCGTCTAGGCGACCCCACAGCCAAAATGCTGGGCCGCGTGTCGCTCAATCCAATCGTTCACATTGATCCATTCGGCACCATCCTGATGCCGGCCATGCTGATCCTCATGGGCTTTCCGCCCTTCGGCTGGGCCAAGCCTACTCCGGTGGATAACCGAAATTTTCGCAACCCGGTGCGCGATGACATTCTCACTGCCGTGGCTGGGCCAGCCAGCAATTTCCTGACGGCACTAGTTTCTGTCATCGCCTTGGCGTTTATCCTGCACGGGTCGACAGGTGGTATTGACCGCCTGTTTCGCGGAGCGGACGTAACTTCGCCGCTGACCCAACTGTTTTACGAGGCAATGCGGATCAACGTCATCTTGGCAGTTTTCAACCTGATCCCGCTTCCCCCGCTGGATGGAAGCCACGTGATTCGCCACTTTCTGCCGTATAACGCGCTGCGAACCTATGACAGGATCGGATACACTGGACTGGTCATCGTGATGTTCGTTCTGCCCCTGATCGGGTTCCCGATCATCAGCATTTTGATCAGCCCGTTTCTGCAGTTCTTTGACTCACTACTGAACGCCCTTTTGAGAGTCTGATGTCAGATCCCAAGCAAGTGAAAAAAGGCCGCATCCTGAGCGGCATGCGTCCCACTGGAAAGCTCCACCTCGGCAACTACGTTGGCGCCCTGCGCAACTGGGTGCGCCTGCAGGACGACTACGACTGCTTCTTCTTTATCGCCGACTGGCACGCCCTCACCACGGATTACGCCGACACGCGCAACATCAAGCAGAATTCGCTTGAGGTCATGATCGACTACCTCGCCGCGGGTCTCGATCCCGAACGCAGTACGATGTTCATTCAGTCGCATGTGCCACAGCATGCCGAGTTGCATTTGCTGTTCAGCATGATCACACCCTTGGGATGGCTGGAACGCGTTCCAAGCTACAAAGAACAGCGCGAGAATATCAAGGACAAGGACCTCAGCACCTACGGATTCCTGGGCTATCCCCTGTTGCAGTCCGCTGACATACTCATGTACCAGGCGGATTTTGTTCCGGTCGGAGAAGACCAGGTACCGCACGTGGAGTTGACCCGCGAAGTGGCGAGGCGGTTCAACCAGTTTTATCCCCGCAAGGTCAGCTCCGACGGTCGCGACCAGCAGCGGGTTTTTGTCTTTCCGGAACCAAAGCCGCTGCTCACGCCTGCAGCTAAGCTTCCAGGCACCGATGGCCGCAAGATGTCGAAGTCGTACGGCAATACAATCTTGCTGAGCGAGCCGGAAGCATCGCTGCGCGCGAAGTTGAAAACCATGGTGACGGACCCGGCGCGTATTCGCCGCAGCGATCCGGGAAATCCGGATGTCTGCCCGGTGGGCGATTTGCATAAAATCTTTAGCAGCACCGACACCATGGCGAACGTTTACGATGGGTGCCGGACCGCGGGCATCGGCTGCATCGAGTGCAAAAAGTGGGCGGCCGACAGTCTCTGGGAAGTGCTCGCGCCTATCCAGGAGCGGCGGGCGAAGTATGAGGCCGACCCCAGGCTGGCTTGGGACTTACTGGAGCAAGGCTCAGCCAAGGCGCGTGCCGCAGCGGAAACCACGATGGAAGAAGTGCGGGATGCCGCTAACTTGTCATTCTCGTATGAAGTACCTAAGCCGGACACGGAAAATCGATAATTGATGCCAGATCAGCCACAATCCGCCAACCCGCCAGCCGCGACGCCCGAGGCGACGCGTGCCACCGCGCGCAAAGAAGACGCCAACGAATCGTCGTTCTCGGTGATGGTGGGCGAGGTTTACGATGGCCCGCTCGACTTGCTGCTTGATCTCATCCGCAAGCAGGATATCGATATCTACGACATCCCGATCGCGAAGATCACCGCGCAGTATTTGAAGTACGTCGAGAACATGAAGCAGCTCGACGTTGATGTCGCGGCAGAGTTCATCTACACCGCTTCCCTGCTGATTCACATCAAGTCGAAGATGCTGCTGCCGCGCGATCCCGATGCGACCGGCCTGCTCGAAGATCCGCGCATGGAGTTGGTCAATCGGTTACTTGAACATGAACGCTACAGGTCCGCGGCCCAGATGCTGCTCCAGAAGCAGCACGTCGAAGAGGCGGTATGGTCAAACCCATCCCTCAAGGAATTCAGGAACGCGGAGGGCGCCGAGCCGGAGTTGGCCGCTGACGTTGTGGACCTGGTCAAGACGTTTCAGCAAATCCTGAACCGCGCGCGCAGCAAGCCAACTTTCGAGGTGGAAGAAGACAACGTCACCGTATCGCAGATGATCGATTTCGTGCGCCGGCGATTGTCGCTGGAAGACAAGCCCATCCGCCTGAAACATCTTCTGCGCAGCTTGCGTTCGCGCGGGGCACTGGTCTGTGCATTTCTCGCCATCCTGGAACTGATACGCTTGCAGGCAGTGCTGGCGCGGCAGGACAACGTGTTTGGCGAGATTGTGTTGAAGAAGTACACCAACTTCGATTCGCTCATGGCGGAAAATCCACCGGTGAAGGACGACTGGCGGTAGATTCAAATGTCAGGCGTAGGAATGGTTCGTGGAGTGGCAGCCGCGCAGCGGCGATATTTGTCTTAGCCGCGGGCGTGAGCCCGCGGTCAAGTAGATAAGTGAGAGAGCCGCGTAGCGGCGGCACGAGCTGGTACACAGACTCTCCGCGGACGTCACAATTTTTGGAAAGACGACTGAATTTCCTGATTACGAATGAGCGTTAAAGCCAAAGTCGAAGCTCTGATCTACGCGACCGAAGAACCGGTCACACTCAATCAACTCGCTGCCCTGCTCAAGCATGCGGTGCTCGCCGAATTGCGCGCCGAAGAAGAAGCGCGCCTGGCACTGAATGAAGTCGTATCCGACGGCAAGCCCGAGGTCGAAGAAGACGAATTCGCCGATGAGGAACCGGGAGAAGACGTTGTCGTAGAGGTAGCTGACGCTGAATCCCGCCCGGATTACTTCGACGGAAAACTGCTCACACCGGACGATTTCACGCAAGAACAGAAAGCCGAACTCGACAAGGAAGACTCGAAACGCGTCAAAGAGCACATCGGTGGAATTCTGAAGGAACTGATGGTCGAGTATTCCGATGGCAACCGCGGCATGGAGATTCGCCAGATTGCTGGTGGCTACCGCATGGGCACCAAGCCCGAGCATCACGACGTGGTCGTGAACTTCGCCAAGAGCCTGAAGCCGCCGGTTCGACTTTCGATGCAAGCGTTGGAAACACTGGCCGTCATCGCCTACAAACAGCCAGTCACTGTGCCCGAGATCAGCGAGATTCGCGGCGTCGATTCCTCGGGAGTCATCGCCACTCTGCTCGACCGTAAGTTGATCACGACCTCAGGCCGCAAACAGGTCATTGGCCGGCCCATTCTCTATAAGACTACAAAAGAGTTCCTGCTTCGCTTCGGATTGAACAACGTCGCCGAGTTGCCCAGCATGGAAGAGTTCGAGAAGCTGGGCGATCCGCAAGCGGGGTTGTTCGAGCAGGCAACCGCGGAGATTGCTCCCGTTCCGGAGGCCGAGGCCTCGCCCACCGTTGACGAAGCGGAGCCTGGCGAGCCCGTGCCGGATCCTCAAAACGCCTCAGAGTGACATCACATCGATGGGTGACTACGATGCTTGGTATGCGATCGACCGCCGAATATAATGGCTCTCGGAAGGATAGGGCGGTGGTGTGTCTGGACGCTTTCCGCACGCCTCCTCAGCGTGACTGTGTGATTCAACACCAGCGCCGCTTGGCAGCCTGCCTGCCGTTCCGAGCTTTTCAACAATTCGCCGTTCCTCACAAACAAGATTTCTCTCGTAAGTCCTTATTTTGGAGGACTTTGCCTCTAACTCCTTTCAATCTAGGACTTTGCACGGACTCAGCACAATTAACCTCTTGTTTTCATGACTTTGCGAAAATAGGGGGGAGGGGGGTACCCCGTTTCGCTACTCCGGAAATCCCGAACCGGGACTCGCGGACCCTTCGCCATCCACGCCCGGAAACGAGCGTCCATGCCTGCTGAACGATTACAGAAAATCATCGCCGCCGCCGGTATCGCCTCACGTCGCAAGGCCGAGGAACTGATTACCGCGGGACTGGTTTCGGTCAACGGCCAGACTGTCACCGAGCTCGGCTCCAAGGCCGACCCCGAAGTCGATAACATCAAGATCAACGGCCAACCGCTGGGCAGCGCCCAACGGCATGTTTACATCGTGCTCAACAAGCCCAAGGGACACGTCACCACGGTCACCGACCCGGAAGGACGTCCAACCGTGATGGATCTTGTACCTGGAGTGGCAGCGCGCATTTATCCGGTTGGTCGGCTCGATTACTTAAGCGAAGGTCTACTGCTGCTGACGAACGATGGCGCGCTGGCCCAGAAGCTTACCCACGCCTCGTCGCATGTGCCGAAAACATACGTAGTCAAGATCAGCGGCAAACCTGCGGATTCTGCGATTGAGAAGCTGCGCGCAGGAATCTTCCTGCCACCGGACCGGACTCCGCTGAAGACACGCGAAGGCCAGCTGAACGCCAAGGCAGCGCCGCGTCGCTCCAAAGCGGTGAAGACAGGCCCAGCGCGAATCAAGCTGGTTCGCGACGCCGAGAACCCATGGTACGAAATCACACTGATCGAAGGCCGCAATCGGCAAATCCGGCGCATGTTCAAGCAAGTCGGACACGACGTCGAAAAGATCAGGCGTGTGCGTTACGGTCCTCTGGAACTCGACATCGAGCCGGGAAAGTTTCGCCACCTGACGGTTCAGGAAGTGGCGCGCCTGAAATCGGCGACCTCTTCGACCAACCGATCAACGCAAACTCGGCCGGCCCCGCAGCGTCCGGCCAGCGACAAGGACAAGAAACGCCGGCCCTAGCCTGTTCTCGACGAAAAGTGAATTGCAATTACTGCCGCGCTGTCTCCGTCTGGGTGAAACTCTCCAGCAGCGGCAGACGCGCTGCGCCGTACAACCCAGCATCGCTTCCCAGCAGCGCCCGAGTGACGATCGTGCCCTTATCATGACCAACTTTGGCTGGCAACGTCAGCGAATAGATCACCGAACGGAATTTCATTTCTTCGAACATGGCCGGAGCAAAAGCGTCCCACGAACTGGAAACTCCGCCGCCAATCACGTAGATCGGGAGATTGAGCGAGTTGACCATCGCTCCCACACCAATTCCCAACGCGCGTCCGACGTTTTCGAAAATCGCCTTCGCCGCCGCTTCGCCTTGCACCGCGAGGTTGTAGATGGACCGCGAAGTAAATTGCACCGCATCGTGCGAAAGGCGTTCCAGTTCGACCGACTCGCCACGCCCTATTGCTTCCCGAGCCATGCGCACGACCGCGGTGGCCGAAGCATATTGCTCAAGGCAGCCACGGCTTCCGCATCCGCACGGATGTCCATCGGCGTAAATGTTGAAGTGTCCCAGTTCGCCCGCCATGCCGGTCATACCGTGCCACAAGCGTCCGTTGAAGATCAGTCCGCCGCCCACGCCGGTTCCGAGAGTGTACATCGCCATGTGATCGTATTCGCGGGCAGCTCCAAGCCATTTCTCGCCCATCGCCGCGGAATTGGCGTCGTTCTCAAGAATGACCTTGGTACCAAGGCGTTCCTCGATCTCGTCGCGCACCGGAAAACTCGTCCAGTCGGGCAGGTTTGGCGACTCCATCACCATCCCCGCTGCCATATCGATGAAACCCGGCACGCCGATGCCAATGCCCACCAGTTCGCCTGCGCCGTGGTATTTCGTGCGCAGCGTTTGAATCGCGTCGCACATCTCGGCAATCACGAAATCGCGACCGCGCTTGACCTCGGCGCCCAGCGTCAGTTTTTCCAGCAGCTTCCCATCGCTATCGACAGCGGCAATGCGGAGGTTGGTACCGCCCAGATCTACTCCAATGGAATAATCGCCCATATCAGCCGTGTGGCTCCCTTAGGTTCTTCAACAAACTAACTGTTCAACAACGGTCTGACCCGTGCCAACTACTTTTGACAATGAGAACAATAATGACTGCTTCGCCCAGCGATGACTACCCTCTTGATCGCTGCACCGCAGGCCAGGCATGGCTCGCCCTCCCTACCGTACACCCGATGTTGTAATTGAAAAAAGCCTTCTTCACCGTCGGCACCCACATAATCGCTCACCGAGGACCCGCCCAGCGCGATGGCTTCGCGCAGCACTTCCTGAAGGGCCACATGCAACTTGCGCAATTGCTCGCGCGTGAGCGAAGCAGCACGCCGCCGAGGCCGAATTCCGGAGCGAAACAGCGACTCGTCAGCATAAATATTACCCACACCGCTCAGCAGTTTCTGGTTGAGTAGCGCGCTCTTAATGGGAGTTTTACGTCCACGGAACAGCGTCACAAAGCGTTCGATCTGTGAGTCCAGAGGCTCGTCTCCGGGCGCGGCGAATCCTGTAGTCATTTGCGAATCCAAGTGAACGACCGCCAACCGCCCGAATCGGCGCGGATCGACGAATCGCACTTCCCTGCCTGACGTTAGTTTCGCAACCACGTGCGTGTGTCTAGCAAGCTCCGCGTCAGGGGTTGTGACCTGCATGCGGCCAGTCATTCCGAGGTGAACAATCCACTGCCCGCGCAAGACCGTATCGCGTTTCTTCTTGCCCGTGCGTTCAAGGTCAAACACGATGTGCTTGCCCACTCGCCGCACCTCAACGATGCGCGAGCCTTCCAACACCTTCGCTATTTCACTGGCTGGAGACTTAAGCGGCTCAGGCTTCTCGCCCAGCCATACGGATTCGATGGTGTCGCCTGCTACACGGTTATGCAGGCCACGGGCGATGGTTTCGACTTCAGGCAACTCTGGCATGGAATTCCAGTTTACGGTATTGCGCAAGCTCCCATCGGTCGTCTTGAGAATTTGCTTCGGTCAGAGCTGAACTGTAAAATCAAAGGGTTGCACAGCCCGTCTGTTAGCGAATATCCCTGCATTTTGTAATCACTTTCGCAAATTATTGGCGAGTTGTGTGGAAATCTGAGCGGTCGCTCAGCACCGGCGCCTGCCGCTGTGTGCGGCCACAGAGCGGAGCAGCAAGTTGAAAACTGGCAAGACGGCGGTTATCGTCGGCGCGCAATGGGGCGACGAAGGCAAGGGCAAGATCGTTGACGTTCTCTCCGAACGGTTCAGCGTGGTAGCGCGCTATTCCGGCGGCCACAATGCCGGGCACACGGTCACTATCAAGGGCAAGAAGTTCATCCTACAGCTCATCCCCTGCGGTGTGCTGCGCGAGGGCTGCCGCGGTGTGATCGGCAATGGCGTGGTACTGGATCCCTTCGCCTTCATGAAGGAAGTCGATGCGTTACGCGCTACCGGTGTGAAGGTGGATGGCAACCTGTTCGTCAGCAACCGTGCGCATGTTATCCTGCCCTACCACCGCATGATCGAGTTAGCCGCGGAGAACGCTCCCGGACGGGTGAAGATCGGCACCACCTCGCGCGGTATCGGCCCCACCTATGAAGACAAGATGGCGCGCAGTGGTCTGCGTGTACAGGACCTGATGGACAAGGCGTTGCTCAAGAAGCATATCGACAATGCCTGCCGCGAGAAGAACACTATTGCACACGCCCTGTTCAACAGTGAACCCATCGATCCTGACAAGATGTATATCGACTACGCTGAGGTCGCCGATCGCGTGGCTCCGTTCGTCACCGACACCGCGCTGTTGCTGAATCGCGCGATCGCCGACGGCCACTCGGTGATGTTTGAGGGCGCCCAGGGCACGATGCTTGACATCGATCATGGCACCTATCCGTTTGTAACTTCATCGAGCGCGACATCGGGCGGAGCTGCAACCGGCACGGGTGTCCCGCCAAACGCCATCACGATGGTTGCCGGCGTGACCAAGGCCTACTGCACGCGAGTGGGCGGAGGTCCGTTCCCCACGGAATTGAACGACGAAGTTGGCGAGGCGTTACGCAAGAAAGGCAATGAATTCGGCGCCGTCACGGGACGTCCGCGCCGCACCGGCTGGATCGATCTGCCCCTGCTGCGCTACTCCAACATGATCAACGGAACCGGATGGCTGGTCGTCACGAAGCTCGATGTGCTGGATGATCTAGCGGAAATCCCTGTCTGCGTCGGCTATAGGATTGATGGCAAGGAAACAGAGGAGATCCCAGCGCAGGCTTCGGGGTACGAGAAAATCGAACCCATCTATACCAAGCTGCCGGGATGGCACTGCGAGACCTACGGCATTGCCGAGTATGATCGTCTTCCTGCAAAGGCCAAGAGCTACCTCGCGTTTGTGGAGAAGGAAACCGGGGCGAAAGTGGGAATTATCTCCACTGGTCCGGACCGCGAGCAGACAATTTTCGTGGATGCATTTTCCAGCGAGCTCGACGCAGTCGGCGGCAAGTAATACGCCTGCCAGGAGTGGCACATGGTCGTACTGGCTGTAACCTGGGTGGCTAATCCGGGACATGAAGCCGAAGTCGCGGAGATATTCATCAAGCTGCAGGCGGCCTCGCGTCAAGAACCTGGCTGCCTGATGTACATCGTGCATCGGCATCGCGCCGATCCGCGACTCTTCTTCATTTATGAGCAGTACCGCAACGACGCGGCACTGGAAGCCCATCGCCAGTCGCCGCACTTTCAGGAGTACGCAATAACCGCGCTGAAGGACATCGGTGAGCGCACCCAGGGCGAGCTTTACTTGCCGCTGTACGACGACTCTCGGCTGGATCGCAGGCGAATAAAATAAGGGAGCTTCACTACTTAGGTCTTCACGGCTTCGCCAGGATATAGGAACCGCCGGCAGGCTCCCGCTCAAACCACATCACCGTGTACCCAGCAGCGAATAGCTCCAGGAACCGCTCACGTGCCTGCGACTGGATCTCGGCTACAGAGTGCGCCGATGCCTCGTCCATGACAATACGAACGCGCTCGACACTGGGCCCGCGCGCTGGTTCTTTGCCCCCAAGGAGGTCAACCACCCTTTCTGACTCCAAGTGCCACTCTGCCACGAGACGATCCGTTGGCAGGCCGCCATGAAGGGGACTGGTCGTGTTCCCGTAGACGTTTGTGAGGTAGCGCCGTGTGACGGCACCGAGGCGGCAGATGTTGAAGTACGCGTTCTTCGACTGCAGTGGATCGAACGTCCATTCCACCAGTGAAATCCCTCGCGCCAGCGCATCCTCGCGCTGCGCCAATTTTAGCCTCCGCCCAATTCCAAGATCGCTGAACTCCGGCAGCACCGCGGCCATGTGCGAATGAAGGTACGGACTGCCGTCGCGGATTCCGGGATAAGCCAGAAGGAATCCGGCCATTTTTCTCCCGACGAAGGCGCCCAGCACCTGCCCACCGATCTTGGAGGCTACCACGTACATCTGTGAGGGCACGACGTCTCGCTCGACGAACTTCCACACCGCAATCTCTAACTCCACCATCTGCTCGAACTCATCGATGGCGTGGCAGTGTCGTATGGTGACGACTTCGTCTCGCATAGGTCGTGGGTCGCTTCGGAAAGCGAGGGTATTCAGCGGGTATTGTATCTAGAATTCGGCCTGATACCAGCGGAAGCCGCGCCGCTGTTCCTCGTCGGCCTGCTTGATCAGCGACATGATGCTTTTGCGCTTCACGTTACCGACGGCGGCCACCACGGCATCGATCAAGGCCATTGGCGCCACATAGGAGGCGCCAAACGACGGCGTTTCCACTGAAGCGATGAAGCACTCGTCGGCCGCACGTGCCAAGGGCGAAACAAATGTATCGGTGATGGCAACAGTATAGGATCCATTGCGCTTGGCTGTCTGCAGACCCTCGACCGTCTGCCGCAGTCCGCGCCGGAAGCTGAAGCCAATGGCCAGGTCCTTGCGCCCCACATTACGGACCACGTGACTGACCCGGCCTGCCGTGGTGGCCGACAGCACCGGCAAGCCGATCAAGGTGAGGTGATATTCCAGGTGGTGCACCAGGGAAGTCGCAGCATCTCCGCCCAGCAGAAGTATCTTAGGGGCTGCATATAACCGCTTGGCTAAGGCACAGATCTTGCTTGCATCCAAACTATTGTTGAGTGCCTGCAGGTTCTGCATATCACGCTGCAGTGCGGCGCGAACCATGGATGCGGGTCCAGTCCCCTCCCTCTCAGCCGCTTTCATGGTATCCAGAGAAGTCGCGTAGGCCACCGAGAGATCGTGCAAATGGCGCTGAAATTCCTTATAGGTTTCGAAGCCCAACCCCTGGACAATGCGGACGGTCGTGGCTGGATCGGTACCCAAGCGATTAGCAAGGGCGCGCACGCTGAGCAGCACGAACGGTCGCGGATTCTCCAGCACTGGACGGATTATCTCCTGCCGTTTGGGGCTCAGGTGTTTCAATTTTTCCGACAGGCTAGCATGAGCTGCAGAGAGTTTTGCGGTCGCCCGGTTGCGAGTCATCACAATGCAGGATTGCGTATCAGGCACACTCCTGTCAACAACTTTCGATAGTTATTGTGGGGGAAAACAGCCTACCCGTCAGTAAACTGCATCATTTGTTGCGCCAACCACAACTTGATTCCAGCAGCCATGAACCGTGCGCGCATAAGGGTCAGCCGCTCTCTTTTCTCTAGTGCTCCCGGCGTGTGACGCGGAATGAAACGTTGGTTTCCACAGCTACCGCCAGTTTCTCTACTTTCATGCCCCAGTTGGACCAGTAGCAATTGTTGATTCCGGCCGGCCATCATTGCGAGTGAGTTCCTCGCGGATCATACCGAAAAGGACGGTCAGCACTGAGGCGATGACAGGCCCCAGGAACAGCCCCAGGAATCCAAAGGCCTCGACGCCGCCCAGGATGAAGAACAACAGCACCAGCGGATGCAGTTCGACCTTGCCGCTCACCACCCACGGCCTGATAATGTTGTCGGCCGTACTGATCACTGCCACTCCCCAGACAAGTACGAACACGCCCTTCCATGTGGCACCGGTAAAGAGCAGATAGAGTCCGGCGGGTGCCCATACCAGGGCCGCCCCCAGCACGGGCACAATGGAAGCGAATGCAGCGCTAAGGCCCAGAAGTAGAGGCGACTCGAAGCCCACAATCGCCAGCGCAATCCCCGTTAAAATGCCCTGCGCCACTCCTACGGAGAGAATGCCGTATACATTGGCGACAATGGTGTCAGAAATGTTGCTGAATAATTTGCGCGCCTGTCCTGGCGACAGCGGAATAATCTCTTCTGCCCGGTGAATCCAGTCTCGACCATCCCTGAATAAGAAGAAGACCACCACGAGCGCAATCAGAGACTTGGCTATCAGGCGCGCAAAATTGCCAAGGATCGCCGCACCCGATCCCAGGACGAGAACCCCGGCTTGCTGGACATGCGAGCGGACTGCGCCTTGAATGTCATACTTTGAGACGTCGATCCAGCGTCCGACAAACTTCAACCCGCGTGCCGCCAGGGTCGTCAGGAACAATGTGAATCCACCCTGCTCCGCGCTCATGCGCGTCAAATATTGCGCGGCGGTGACGGCCTCATTCGCAGCCAACATAATGATGATGAACATAGGAACGCCGAAGAGGAAGAGCAACGCCAGCGTTGAGAGCAGTGAAGCAGTCCCAGCTTTGCCCTTGGTCCACCTGAGGATTCGCTCGTGTACAGGGTAGAAGACCACAGCAAGGATGATGGACGCTGCAACCGGATAAATGAACGTCTGCGTAATGACGAACGCGAACGCCAACACAAAGAGGATGAGGATTCCCAGGAACCAAAGAGTTGTGCGCTTGCTATACATGTTCGGCTTTCGTTGGCACGCCAGCAACCGAAGGCATCGAGTCTAGTTCATTCTATTCCCGGTGCCCCGCCAGACCTTAAAGTTTGGGTTCAGCAGGCGTGCCCAACCGGACCTACGACCGGCCGTCTCGCGAGAAGCTGATTCGCTCCGGTGCGGCAGAAAAATGCCCCCGCTGGTGGGCAGCAGGGGCGTTAAAGAAAGGTCGTGCAGCTTACGAATCCAGCAAGACCAGAATTCAAACTCTTAACTCAGGAGGGAGTTTCTCAACTCCCTCCTGGTACTTGGTTCTCCATCGCCCGAATTAGAACGACAGGCGAAGTGCGAACTGCAGAGCACGCATGGATACGTTTGCATCCAGTGCCTGGATCAAGCCAGCGTTGCCGCCGCAGTCGATACAAGTGTTGCCTTGGTTTGCGCTGAAGCCATACACCGGATGGTTGAACAGGTTGAACGCGTCCATACGGAACTGCAGATTGAACCGCTCCGTCAAGGCGAAGTTCTTCATGATCGTTGCATCGGTCGTGAACGAGCGCACTCCGTAGAGATAGTCGAAGCCGGAGTTACCAAGAGTACCGCCGCAAGGCCTCGCCCATGCACCGTAATTCGTGCACGGATTCGCCATGGTTGCAATTGGGGTGAAGAACACCACCGAATGGGTTACCGGATCAAACGATCCCGCGCCCATCTGCCAGCTAGCCAGATTGCCTACGTTGGGACGGCAGACGCCTACGTCCTGGTCCTGACCGCAGTTGGAATAGCTCGGAGTGAACGGCAGGCCGCTGCTCCAGTTGGTGGTTGACGTGATCTGCCAGCCGCCAATGATCAGGTTCTCAGCCTTGCCCGCATTGCCGCCAAATGCCTTGCCCTTGCCGAACGGCAGTTGGTAAACCAGGTTCAACACGAACACCTGGTTACGGTTCTGGTCATCGGGACCATAAGCGACTCTCGGGGTTACAGCAAAGTAGTTGGCGTCATAGTGCAAGGACCTCGACCACGTATAGTGGGCGATAAACTGCAGTCCGTGCGCCATGTTCTGCTGTACCTTTACCTGCAAGGCGTTGTAGTTGCTGTTCGTGTTGTTCCCAAAGTAGTTGCCCATGATGCCACCGTTGCAACATACGATGTTGGTTCCGTTGTACGGCGTGCTGAACATGTTGTTGTAGTACTGACGCTGACTCTGCGTAACAATATTTGCCTGCGTCAGTGCCCAGTTCTGAATATTGACTGGATTCAGGTTGTACGCTGAACCGTCGCCAGCGAATCCGTGCCGGCCCAAGCTGCCGATGTAGGCCAGATCCAAGGTCATGGAGTTGGTCATCTGCCGCTGAATACTGAGATTCCAGGTGGTCACTGAGGGCAGCACTTGCGATGTCGGACGCATGCGGGGCTGTACCGAACCCGTCGGTCCACCCAGCGGCAGAATGCCGCTGGTCGGAATCGTCGGGAACACGTACCCAACCGGCCCTTGCGCCAGATTGAACGCCGGATACAGGTTGGTTGAAGCGCCCGCTGGATTGTTCGGGTTGTTGGTTGCATCCAGGTTCTGGTTGGCCAAAACCGGCAAGTTCTGAGTCACAGCGTGTCCAAAGTTCGAACCGAAAACGCCGATGTCATAGCTGGTGCCAAAGCCCACGCGGACCACGGTCCTCTCGTTCATCGAATAGGCCAGGGAGAAGCGCGGTGCGAAGGCGTGCCAGTCGTTGTTGATGTTGCCGCTCATATTATAGGGCCCGTATCCGGCGACCCGGATGATGCCCTGTTGTGGATTGGCAAAGCCGCCCTGGCCTTGGCCGTTAACCGACTCCGGCATGTACAGTTCCCAGCGCAAACCGTAGTTCATGGTCAACTTCGGCGTGATACGCCAGGTGTCCTGTCCGTAGAAGAAGTAACGCCACTGGTGCTCGGCGGCAGTCAGACTGGTACTTACGAAGCGTTGGAAGCTCGATACGTTGCCAAAGAGGAATGTCGCGAGATCGATGCCACCTGCGCCTGCGTTGGAAGTGCCCTGTTTGCTGAAGGTCAACACGCCGGTGCGGTTGGCGTCGCTGGGAACTCGCAGGTTGCTGGCGCTGCGGATGTCAGCACCAAACTTGAACGAGTGGTTGCCCCAGTTCTTGGTCATGTTCACAACGCCTTGGTACTGGTTCTCATCTTCAATCAGCGGACAGTTGCAACGTCCAACGTTCAAGCCTTCGCCCCAGTTGGAGAGCGTACCGTCACCCTGAAACGCCGGCAGTCCTGAGGTAAACAGCGCTGTCAGAGCGCCTTGATTGGTGATATTCAAGCCCGGGACACCGATGTTGGACATTGGCGTCGCGCCTTCAAAGTACTTGTGGGTCTGGGGGTTGTAGTGCATCCAGCCAAACCGGAGATCCAACAGCAGCGTGCTACTGAGCGTCTTGGTAGCGCCCACCGACACGCTGTAATTGTGGATGTTCGAACTGCCAGCCAGTCCCGGCCCAAGGCCGAAACCAGTGCCGCCAGCTTTGCCCAGTGTCGGTGCACCGGAGAGGCTGTACCAATCCTGACTATAACGGCCAAACACGTTCATGGTCTGGGAGGCAACCCAGTCAATGCGGGCGTCGAATCCATTCTGGTTAAACGGACCAGAACCGCCGGCTACGTAGTTGTTCGTGGTGCCGTTGGCGTTGCCGGTAGAGTTCGGTTGAGGGAACAGAGCCAGGATCGAGCGCGCCTGCGGCGAGATCATGCTGTTGGGAATCAGGTTCCCCACGAACGCCGTACGGCCGCTGCCGTCGGGCTTTACGCTGCTGTTGGGGTCATAGACCTGGCCACCGCCGTTGACCTGTCCGAGGTACTCGCTGAGGTTACAGAACCCCGTAGTCTGACTGCAGGTGTTCTGTACCAGTGCGGTCGGGATGCTCAACACATTGGTTACGCCGGAAGACTGCCGTGTGCCCTGGTAGTCGCCGAAATAGAACAACTTGTTCTTGATGATCGCGCCGCCAATCGATCCGCCAAACTGCTGCCATTTGCTGGCGGGAATGAAGCGGCCGGTGTTCGGATCGGGAGCGTACTGCGCGAAAGGATCACGCGCCTGGTTGGCGTCGGTACGCCGGAACCAGAAGGCGCTGCCGTGGATGTCATTGCTGCCCGACTTGGTCTGCACGGTTACGTACCCGGCGATCGCCTTGCCCATCTCGGCGTCATACTGCTGGAGAGCGATTTTCGCTTCCGATACGGCGTCCAGGTTGGGGTTGATGACGATAATGCCCAGAATCGGGTCCTGGTTGTCGGTGCCGTCCAACTGGAAGTTAGTTCCGCTGAAATGCTGGCCGTTGACAAAGATTTGCTGGCCGCCCTGCGGGTTTTCCGTCGCCGCGTGGCTCCAGCCCGTCAGTTTCTGCGTGCCCGGAGACATCAACTCGAACTGGGTGAAGTTGCGGTTTAGGGTGGGCAGGTCCTGAACATAGGTCTGGTTATACTCGATAGCCACGTCAGACTTGTCGGTCTGCAACTGGGGCGCTTCGCCGGTCACTTCCATGGTTTCAGTGGCTGAACCCACGGCGAACTGACAATCCACACGCTCCGTGCCATCGGCAAAGACGGGAACACTTCCCTGTTCGAACCCTTTGAATCCCGACGACTCGAATCTGACTTTATATACGTCGGGAATCAAGTGAGTCACGTTGTAGTTGCCGGACTCATTCGTTGTGGTTGTGACCGCCGTGCCCTTGGTCGTACTGGTTACAGTCACCTTTGCACCCGCGACGGCCGCACCCTGCGGATCGGTCGCGGTACCGATGATGTTCCCGAACACCGCCTGACCATATGCTGCGGTCGAAGCCAATGCCAGAATCATGCACCCAAATAAAGACAACACCCACCGTTTCGTCATTTCACCCTCCGCAATGGTATTCCGGCCGCGCCGCTTGATAGCCGCCCGGCTCGCGAAGCCACTGCATTTCGCTGCTGGAAACTTTTGTTGCTGTTGAAGTGGAGAAGAAGAAAAGAGCGGTGCTCAAAAAAACAGGGGACCCTTCGGCACCTGAAGTAAATAGTCCAGCGACTCGGTTGCTGACTGTCACGCGCAAGATTTTAGGTTCCAAACTCTGGAAGCGTCAGGTATGGGGCAACCCCTGCCCGCCCCGACTAGAGCGTCTGTAACACTATATTCTGAAATGGATGATGTCAAGCGGCTACAGCGCGACGTCAATAATTGTTTTGTACGATAGGTCCAAATTCCCCTGGAAAGAATTTCTCGCTTTAACAAAATCGATTTGGCTGAAATCTGACCCACTCGGAGGTATCCGCATAGTAACCTGCGCACGGGACGCCATCCAGCCGCAACACGATTCGGCGGCAGCGATCGGGGTGATCGCACACAAAATCGAGAGGTCGATTTGCGCGGCGCAATAACCACGCTATCTGACTCAATCAAGTCCAGGATTTCGTCTGGCAGCAATTGCAGCATGCGAGCCCGCCCAGCTACTTGCCGCATTTTGGCGGAGTCGCATTCAGCCCGCTCAACAGCTTCTTCGCCACTTCCAGATCCGGATTGAACTGCAATACTCTCTGGGTAGTATCTCGCGCCTTGTCGATTTGCCCTGTGCCGCACAAGGCACGCGCCAGATTCATGCCTACACTGCTCTTTCCCGGTCCACGCTGAAACGCGCCCTCCCAAAGAACAACGGCTTCCCGCAAGTTTCCACGGTTGGCTTCGAGAACGCCCAGATTCGTCGCTGCATCGACTAGGGTGGGATCGCGTGCCAACGCTCGCTGGTACAGCTCGCGAGAATCACTCAGATGCCCGTGCATTTGCTCCACATAGCCCATCGCTGCCAACAGCGACGGGTCGTTCGGAGATTCAATCAATGCCTTGCGCAACAGTTGTTCGGCCGGCTTGGCAGCCGCTTCGCTGCCGCTTTCCGCCATCGCTTCCCATGCCAAAGCCTTGTCGCGCAAATCTTCGTGGGCCGCAGCGGATGCTGGAAACGGAACCAGGCGCGGCGTTGGGGGCAACATCGGCGCCGGGAAACCTCCAACGGCTGGCCCCACGGCGGGCCGCCGAGGAATTCGGTGGTCGGTTACTTCCGTGTGCGCCACGTCCACACTTAGATTGGCCGGCATGTGACACTTGGTACAGTCCGGCTGGTTGGGATTATGCTTCTCACCGAACCCGACGCCGTGGCACGCCAGACACTTCCCACGATAGAAGGCAATCCGTTCCTTGGGCGATGGCGACTGATGTGGATCGTGGCAACTCATACACGACATCGCGTCGCCTGACTTCTTCTTGCACTTGCTCTGCGCCAGCGCTTCGAACTGGCTGGCCGCTCGCAGTCCAGTCCCAGTCTCGTCGGCCCTGACGTAATAACGCACATAATCTGAGAGGTCGTCCCCCGGGCGAAATTCATACAAGTGCTTCCCTTGTCTCTCAATCGCTACGTTTCCCTCCACGTGACACTGCATGCAGATCGCATCCCGCCGATCGGGCGCCAGCTTTGCCGGATTCACCACCGCCCCGCCGTTAACGTGTGCCACTCCCGGCCCATGACAGCGTTCGCAAGCTACCCCCGAATAGGCGAAAACAGGCATCTCGTATCGATTCTCGGTGCCTTGTATGGGTGGCCTTATTCCGCTGACGTGACAGTCCAGGCACGACGTTAACGCCGGAAGGTTCATCGGCGCCTCGGACACATCGCCAAACGCCGGAGCCATGTCCCACATGTTCCGGTCGGAGTACCAGTTCACCGGCGACTCAAATACGAAACCGTCCACCGAAAATAAGTACGTCCGGCCGCGGCGCCCCTGCCCCACGAAGTAAAGCAACTCGCGCTTGCCTCGCACCAGCGGATCTCCGGGCCGCTCGAAGCTCAGCCATACTTTTGCGTCTTCCTTATAGATACGGTACTGAACGCCCGACTTTTTATGCAGAAATTCGCCCGCAATGAGGTTCTCCGTGGCTGGGCCGCTGGCGTGCGCCATGGCCGTTTGGCGGTAAGACTCGTAGATCGAAGCGTGGCATCGCGCGCACGCTTCATTGCCCACATCCGAAGGATCTTCCTTGTTGTCCGTCGGAATCGCAGCACCAGAACACCGACCACCAAGCAAACTACAAATCGCGAGGACAAAAGCCAACAGCCGGATCCAGTTCAGCCGCGACATAGCGGTCGACTCCAACGACGGCAGAAAAGACCGATTTTGTTTCTCACCCACTGGATCAAGGCCTCCACGAGTTCGGTTGTGCTCTCAGAGTCGCATGAGCGCAGGCATTTGCGCCATCGCACAAAGTGACAGCCGCAGATACAAACAGGAAATCTCAATGCGTTGGTTCAGCGAAACGCGCACTGCCTTATTGGCCCGGCTTCAGCTTCGGATCCAGTTCGGCGGCTTTCCTGAACTCTTCCGCGGCTTCCGCTTTGTCTCCCTTTCGCGAAAGAGCGACCGCCAGTTGGTAGTGTGCCGGGGCATACGAAGGCGACAAACGTATCGCGTTTCGAAACTGTGAAATTGCCCCGTCAAGATCGCCGACATCGAGCATGTGTTTGCCCGAGTTAGTGGAGAATGTCGCTCCTTGCAAGTTGTTCTTTTGCTTCACCAGGTTGCTGGCGATTTGGCTCTCGGCGTCAGCCCCCGCGGTATCGCCCATCTGGCGCAATACCGCAGCGAGGTTGGTATGCGCGCCCGTAAACTGTGGTTGCAAGTGGATTGCCTCCCGCAAAGCCTGGGCTGCCTCCGGCAACTGGTTTAACTGTTTCAGGACCGATCCCAGTGTGTAATACGCTTCGGAATAATCTGGCTTCAATTGCACCGCTTTGCGCAGTTGTTCGGCGGCCGCGGCGAATTCACCCTGCTGCCAGAGCGTTACTCCCAGCGTGTAATATGCGTCCACCAGTTTCGGATCCAGGTCGATGGCCTTCTTCATCTCAGTCATCGATCCCGCCAAGTTGTCCTTCAGTTTCAGGGCCAGCGCCAGATCGTAGTGCAGAGAGGCATTGTCAGGTGTCAGCTTGATGGCCTGCTGTAACTGTTCGACGGCCGCATCGAAGTCCGATAGCTGCATGTAGGTGATTCCGAGGTTCCCGCGAAATCCAGAATCCTCAGGCCGCAACTTGATGGCGTCCTGAAACTCTTTCAGCGCCTCATTACCTTTCCCGGTCGCCATCAACGTGATCCCCAGGTTGTTATGGGCGTCAGGGTCGTTGGGATCCAGCTCAACCACTTTGGCGTATGCGGTGGAAGCACCTGCGAGATCGCCATTGTGCTGCAACAAAAGGCCCAGGTGTTTTTGCGCGTCCTTGGAATTGGGATTCAGTGCCACCGACTTCTGGTAGGCGGAGATGGCCGCGGCGGAGCCACCCCGAGCCTCAAGTGCGGTGCCGAGATAATAGAAAGCAAGTGCATCCTTTGGATTCAGTTCCGTTGCCTGCGTTAACTCGCTCACCGCTGCTTCCAGATCACCCGCGCTCAGCAGTGCGACTCCGAGATGAAACCGCCCCGGCTCATATTCTGGATCGAATTGAAGTGCGATTCGAAACTGCCTTTCGGCGTCGGCTACCTGGTTGTTTTGCGCCAGCAGCGAACCCAACTCGTCGTGCAAATCAGGACGCTGCGGCGCGACTACCACAGCCGCCCTCATTTCCGAGATGGCCTCCGTCTTCTTTTGCTGCAAGCTGAAGACTCGAGCCAGGGCGCGGCGAGGCTCCGCATCTGTGGGAGCAAGCTTTACGGCCTGCTGTAATTGCGCGGCGGCCTCGTCAAGCGAACCCTTTGCCGATAGCGCCTGACCCAGAACCAAGTGTCCCCCGGCAAGATTTGGCTTCAACCGAACCGCGTTGCGCAGGTGTGCGATGGCACCGTCAAGGTCGCCTCGCTGCAGGAGTACCTGGCCGAGCGCCAATTGCATCTCGGCGTTGCCTGGACTCGACTTCACGGCCCGCTCGAAATCGGACTGCGCTTTGGCGGTATCACCTGCGCGGATGGCGGCAATTCCGCTCTCGTAGGCCTTGGTTGCTGCCAAATCCGGCGCAGTCGCCTGTCCCCATAGAGTTGAAGCGGCGATCAGCACGATCACCGCCGTTAGCATCCAGCGGGGCACAGTGAGTAAGTAAAAACTGCTGGCATGATATGAATCCGGCACGATAGTTAAAGGCTAATGCCTTGACCACTCTCGGTACAAGGTGACGATTCTTTTGCCACGAGACTGACGCGCGGAGCTACAATTCGCAACGCATGGACATTCATCAGAATTTCCGCCGCAAAATTTGGCTTGGGCCGCTGGTTGTCTTCCTGACCTCATGCGGTCTGCTCCTCGCCGCCGACCTCAGGCTGCCCTTTGGCGCTTGGACGCGCGCTTCCCAGACGCCCATCCTCGCCCCTCAAGGCAATGGCTGGGAGTCTGCGGGCGTTTTTAATCCTGCTGTGGTGATGCGCGACGGGAAGATCGTCATGCTCTATCGCTCTCAGGATGCGCACGGCACCTCTCGGCTCGGCTACGCAGAAAGCGTCGACGGCATTCACTTCACCCGCCGTTCCGAACCGGTGCTCTCGCCTGAGGCGGATTACGAAAGAGACGGTGGCGTCGAAGATCCGCGGCTGGCGAAATTCGGCAACACCTACTACCTGACGTACACGGGCTATAACACCAAGGATGCACAACTCTGTCTTGCGACTTCGCGCGATCTCGTACATTGGGACCGCAAGGGTGTCATCCTGCCCGCATACAAGGGCAACTGGAATACGGGCTGGACCAAGTCAGGCGCCATCGTGCCCGAGAAAATCGACGGCAAGTATTGGATGTATTTTCTGGGTACGTCTCCCGACAAGAACGACCAGATGGGACTGGCGTACTCAACCGACCTCATCCACTGGACAGAGGCGACCAAAACACCGGTATTGCCGCGCCGGCCGGGGCAGTTCGACTCTCGCGTGGTGGAGCCCGGACCCTCGCCAATCGTGACGCCCGAAGGCATTGTCCTGATCTACAACGGCGCCGATGACAAATTGGTCTATCGCACCGCAATCGCAGTTTTCGACCGCAAAGACCCGCGCAAAGTGCTCTATCGCAGCGAGCAGCCGATCTTCGTACCCGAGAAGGAATGGGAAAAAGTCGGCCAGGTTCCCAATGTCGTCTTCGTTGAGGGCATGGTCAGGCGAGGAGAACGCTACCTGTTCTATTACGGCGGCGCAGACAAGTATGTCGGCGTGGCAGAAGCGCCGCTGGCCCCTTGAAGCATTGAACGATCGAATGCTGAAGCCTTAGTGTCGGAGATGAGGCGTGCACTGACGGACAATCACTAGCACCACACCAAACGCCTCAGTATGGGACTGTTCTTTTGATTCCAGAAATGTCATTTTCGCTGAAACGCCTATTGTTTTTGTTGATAGGCGTAGCACTCTCCGGGTCAATGCTTACCGCGGAGCAGCCCAGGGAGTTCCGCAACTGGCCTACCGGCACGTCTCCCCGAGAAGTCGGCAACCGCGTAGCCGAACGCTTTGTGTCGACTGTGAAACTGAACACAACCGCGCCGCTTTATCCCGCGATCTGCACTTGGTATGGAGCGCTGACGTTCTCCGGACTGGCAGGCGAAAGCGATCTGTCGCATCGGCTAATCCAACTCTTTGATCAGGAATTCACACCCGACCTGGTGAAATTCGCACTCGATAAACAGCACGTGGACTTTTCCGTTTCCGGTGCCGTTCCGTTGGAGATCTACATCGCTTCTAGGCAGTCGCCATATCTGGCCAGCGGAATGCGGTTCGCAGACCATCAATGGCAATCACCCAACTCTGACGGTTTGAGCCGCGAGACCCGCTATTGGATTGATGACATGTACATGATCACAATCCTGCAAGTCCAGGCATTCCGTGCGACCGGCGATCCCAAATACCTCGACCGCGCCGCGGCCGAGATGACGGCCTACCTCGACAAATTGCAGCAACCCAACGGGCTCTTCTATCACGCACCCGATGCTCCCTTTTTCTGGGGCCGCGGCAACGGCTGGGTGGCGGCGGGAATGGCGGAACTGCTTCGCTCGCTTCCGCCAAATCATCCCAAGCGTGCGCGAATCATGGCCGGTTACCTCGCCATGATGAAATCGCTGGTTGCGTTGCAAGGCAAGGATGGAATGTGGAGGCAGCTACTCGACCATACCGAAGCCTGGCCGGAGAGTTCGAGCACAGGAATGTTCACCTTCGCGATGATCACGGGCGTGAAGAATGGATGGCTCGATCACAAAATTTACGGCCGGGCCGCACGAAAGGGGTGGCTCGCCTTGGTCGCCAACCTGGATGCGTCGGGTGACATCCGGAACGTTTGCGAGGGAACGGGCAGGAAGAACGACCTCAACTACTACCTGCAGCGAGCGCGCAACACCGGAGACTTGCATGGGCAGGCTCCGATCCTCTGGTGCGCCTCGGCGTTGCTGCGCTGAGGAAGTGCCTCGCGTAACGGAACTGACCCGCACTGCTCGAACCGCTGGCAGTCTGCAAGCCAAGGCAATAATGCATCGCGTTGTGCTCTAATTCTTCAGGAGGCTCGTCAAAGGCTGACTCATGCGGTACTTCATGCGATCTCTTTTGCTTTTGTTTCTATGCAGCACGCTTTCGCCTGCGCAAACGCCGGCCCAGCCCGCGCCGCCTTCCGCGCCTCAGAGCGCGAAACTCGGCGTTCCCATCTCCGATTTCGCGGAAGCTCGCAAACTCTCACAGCAGGGCAAATATGACGAGGCCATCGCACTGTTGCAGCCCATGGCAGGTCTTACTCCCAAGCCGGCTGGCTTGTCGCACGAACTGGGCACCGTGTATTACAAAAAGGGCGACTATCTGAAAGCCGCGGAGTCCCTCAAGCAATCTGTGGCGGAAGATCCCAACGACAAAGAAGCGGTGCAGTTGCTGGGACTGTCTTACTACCTGGCTGGCCGTCCCGCGGAGGCAATTCCGTACCTGGAGAAAGTTCAGGCGTGGTACCCACGGGCGAATGTCGACGCGGCCTACATCCTCGGCATCAGTTACATCCAAGCCAAGGACTATCCTCAGGCACGCAAGGCGTTCGCAATTATGTTCGACGTCCCCGCCGATTCAGGAGCCAGTTACCTGATCACGGCCCGCATGTTGTTCCGCCAGGAATTCATCCCCGTCGCCGAGGAATATGCGCAGAAGGCCATCGCCGCCGATCCCAAGCTGCCAATGGCGCACGAGTTGCTGGGCGAGATCCATCTGTTCATGTCAAAGATTCCGGAAGCCATCACCGACTTCCAGCAGGAACTCGCCATTAATCCGGCCTACGCTCAGGCGCTGTACAAGCTGGCGGACTCCTACTCGCGGGTGCAGAAATATGACGAGGCCGAGCGCCTGCTGCAGCGCTCCATCTGGTTGGATGCCAGTTCTACCGGTCCCTACATACTGATGGGCAAGGTCCTGCAGAAAAAAGGGGAGCCTGTGCTGGCGATTCGGACTCTGCAGCGCGCAGTTACGATGGATCCGAACAATCCCATCACCCACCATCTTCTCGGACAGGCGTATCGCGATATTGGCAAGACCGCAGAAGCCGAGCAGGAGATGAAGGTGGCCGAGCAACTACGTGGCAAACAAAACGGCCCTGACTGATCACATCGAGGCCCGAAGCAGGCGGGCCGGGTTTTTAGTGGGGATTTTCTCGCAGCATCTGTTCCAGTTGTAGCAGGTTTTCGCGCGCCAACTGATTGCTGGGATCGATGCGCAGCGCCGCTTCATAGTGCGATTTCGCCTCTGTCAATCGCCCCAGTTGCGCCAACGCAGTCCCTAGATTCGCCTGGGCGCTGGCATCCTCGGGATTAAGACGCACAGCATCTCCAAACTGCTCCGCTGCTCCTTGGAAGTTCTCTTGCGAGGCCAGCGCATTGCCCAGATTGTAGTGTGCGTCGAAGTAGTCGGGTTGGGCCGCGATTGAGGACTGAAACCGCTGCACGGCACCTTCCACGTCGCCCTGGGCCAGGAGCGCGCCCCCTAGGGCATTGTTAGCGACGGGATCATTCGGACGGATACTCGCCGCTGCCTGAAATTGCACAATCGCCTCGTCCAGCGCGCCACGCCTTTGCAGCATCTCGGCCAGGTTGTAGTGGGCCTCGAAGATGCTCGGAGCCTTTTCCACTTCGTGTCGCGCCCATGCTTCCTGCAGCACCATGCGAGGGTCTCCCGCGTCGGGCGACGCACTCTTCGGCAGCACTTGCAACCAAAGGTGCGCCATCTCATCGGTCGATCGGTTTCCTCCCTGCACTCGCGCCGGCGGATGGTTGGGGTTGGCCGTGTTGTCTTCCGAATTATCGTAGCTGTAGCGCATCGTGATGGTCGTGCCCTTGGGCAGCGAGACCGGCTCAGCATAGCGATAGACTGCCTGCCAGTTAAGGTCCCAGCGCTTGATATGTATCAGTGTCTTCGTCGTACCGTCAGGCAGCTCGGCAGTTGCCAAGATGTCTTTGCCCAGATAGTGCGCGTGAGGATAGATACCCATCAGGTCAACATCGATCGGCAACTTGAACTCGTCGGTGACCACAAAGTCCTTCGCCCCAGCCGGAATGTCAAGCGCGCCATCGTTTTGCATCTCCAACAGCATGGGGTGTACGGTAGCGGGCTTGTCAGTGAAATACAGCCCGACGCTCGGCTGAATTGCCTCCGGCTTGCCGGAAGGCTGGAGGTGCGCGTTGAGCACCAGGTCAGTGCCTTTGTCTAAGCGCAACGCCATGCCGTCGGGCTCACTCGTCGCAACCGTGCCCGGCTTCCAGAAAAGAAAGTGGCTGTCGGGATCGAAGACTTCCGATTCAATTCTGACTTCCATTCCGCCAAAGCCGCTTCCTGGGTCCTTTTCCATGTGGCGTGCCGACTGATTGCGGTCAACCAGCATGTTGGCGTGATGCACCAGTCGTTTGTCGCCTGGACGTATCTCGACCGCCCGCACCCATTTTGTCTCGTTGATGGGCACCGGCAGAATGAAGTTCCAATACTGATCGCCTCCACTCGCGGGCAGGGTGTAGGGCTTCTCCGCCTTCAGGATCAAGTCAGGCTGTCCCAGTTGCCAGCCCTCGACGAACTTCGGTCTGGGAGGCAGATCCGAAGCTTTGCCTTCCAGCATGCCCTGGTCAACCCAGGCCTTGATGGTCGCGATCTGCTGGTCAGACAGGCGACGCTCGTCGGCGTACTTCAACGTTCCCGGCTCCGGTGGCCACGGAGGCATGAACCGCGTATGCGTTACGGCCATGATCTGGCGGCCGTGCGATTTGACGTCCTGATAGGTCAGCAAGGGAAACGGTCCGGCTTCCCCCGGACGGTGGCACGCAGCGCAATAGTGATAAACGATGGGAGCGATGTCACGATTGAACGTGACCTTCGCAGTCGGGGCGTCGGGACCAAGGCCCCACGAGTTAACACTCCAGAAACTGGCAGCGAGTACCGCGCACCTCCCCACGCCGATGATTCGCGGCGAATTGAGACCGAGCCGACTCATCGCAGGTCCGAAATATAGCAACCCACTCCGCTGACAGAGGCTGGAGCCGGGTGATTGCTATTTAGCGCAGCCTGGATCGCATCGTCAAGTTCGTGGGTGGTGGGAGCGCTGCGGGCCTGGCCAAATTCCTTGTACCAGTTGTCGATGCGACCGTGATAGATGAGTTCCCTCTTGCCGTTGAAGACCGCAACCTCCGGCGTGATTTCCACTCGCCCGAGTTTGACCAGCGCATGTTGCGGGTCCTGCAGCGCTGCTATTTTGTAGCCGTATTCCTGCAGATGCTTCTTGATGTTCGCGCTGGTCTCGGCCTTGTCGGGATAGACCAGCATCATCTCCGCGGCGCCAGCGTACTTTTGGCTGAGCGCCTTGATCGTCGGAGCATAACGATTTGAGATCGGACAATCCGTACGTACAAAAATGAAGACCACCGGTTTTCCGGTTGCCGCATCAAACGGATTGACTGCCTTCCCCGCGAGGTCTTGAGCAACTACGGACTTTGGAGTGTTCGAAGCTGATGCTCCAGCCCGCATGAACGCTGGCGCCGGGACTCCAAGACCGGGCGCGGCATGCAGCAGGGTCACCACCAGCATGGCCGCGGCCATTCCCGTGAATCGCTTTAGCACTTCATCGTCTCCGAACCAACTACTTCGTTACTTCGCCAATGTAAACCGTGTACGGTGGCAGAGAAATCCCCGACAACTTCTGCATTGGGCCGCCGTTGATCGTGCTGAGCAGAGTTTTGGCTTCGCTCTTGCTGAATCCTTGTTTCGCAAGATCGAAACTGACTTTCTGCGGGTTTCCCGACAGGTTCAGCACCACCAGCACGGCCTGCCCTTTGTAACGGCGTAGGTAGGAATACACGTTGGGATCATTCTGATTGACCGCAACATAGTCGCCGTCCAGCAGCGCCGGGTTGGTGTGCCGCAGTGCCAGCAGGTTCTTGTAGAAGTTCAGAATCGAGTTCGGATCCTTCTTTTCCGCTTCCACGTTGTGCGTCTGGTACGTCATCGGCACAGGCAGCCACGGAATGCCTGTGGTGAATCCGGCATTGGGAGCTTCGTTCCACTGCATGGGGGTGCGTTCGCCGTCGCGGCCCTTCTGCTCTGGCCAACCTAATTGGCCGATCGGGTCCTTTACGTCCTCTTTGCGGGTCGGATCGTTGTTCTTCATCCCGAGCTCTTCACCGTAGTACATGATCGCCGTGCCCCGCAGCGTGAGATACATGCCTGCCATGAGTTTGGCGATATCGTCATCGTGCTTGCCATCGGCGAAACGACTGTAGGCGCGCTTGATGTCGTGATTGCTCATCACGTAGACCGGCCATTCTCCCGATCCGTTCACTGCCGCCACGTGCTTGCGGAACACGTCCGCCGACAGCGGTTTCAGCTGGGTGAACATCAGGTCCATTGGCATTTGGATGCCTTCGTGGTGTGCGCCGTAATAAGCCTTCAGTTCGGAAATGTCGCTCGTCCAGGTCTCGCCGATCAGCACCGCGTTGTACTCGTTAGCCACCGTGCGCAAACCGGCCAGGGTCTGCAGCACTTCAGGAAGCTTGTCGTTGTACTTACGTTCCTGGTTTTGATCGCCGTACTCGTCCTTGCCGGGAAGCATCGGGTTGTCGGCCAGGTTTGGATCTTCGTAAAGCGTGTCCACCGCGTCCAGGCGGAAGCCCACCACTCCGCGTTTGTACCAGAAGCGCGTGGCATCGAACATGGCGGCCTTCACCTTGGGATTGCGCCAGTTCAGATCGGGTTGCTGGGGATAGAAATAGTGATAGTAGAACTGATTCAGCTTCGGGTTCCATTGCCATGCGGACCCGCCGAAAGTCGAGGTCCAATTGTTCGGCGGCTGGTTCTTCCCTTTTGGATCTTTCCAGATGTACCAGTCGTGATAGGAATTGGTTTTCGAAGATGCTGACTCGAGGAACCACTTGTGCTTGTCGGAAGTGTGGTTGACCACGAAGTCAAACACGATGCCGATGTTGTTCCCCTTGCCCTTCTTCTCCATCGCGGTGAAGTCGTCCATCGTGCCGTACATGGGGTCGATGGCTTCATAGTCGGAAACGTCATAACCAAAATCCACCTGCGGCGAGGGAAAGCACGGCGCGATCCAAATCGCATCCACGCCCAGCCACTTCAGATATTCCATCTTCGAGGCGATACCGTTCAGGTCACCAATGCCGTCGTTGTTGCTGTCCATGTAACTGCGTGGATAAATTTCCTGAAACACGGCGTGCTGCCACCATTGATGGCCCTCGGCGTCGACCGGTTTGGACTGCGCGTTTATCGCTGGAAGAGCAAAGAATAGACTGAGTAGCGGGATCAACAGACTGGATGACTTGCGACCCATGGGACACGCCTCCCGAGTTTGTGGTGGATGGAATCAAAAACGTTACGAGTCTAATCCATCACGATAACGGATGCCAGAATCGAGGGCTCACTGGCTCTCTCGTATCGGCTTGCAATTCATGACATCCGTACCGGAAAATAAGGTTGCACTCTCTGACACGCGTTACAGCAAGGCGGGTATTCAGGTTTGTCAAAGTCGCGCCGTAAGTTTCTCCAATCGCTCTGCCGCTCGGCGCTCGTGCTCTCATTCTCCGATGTGCTTTCCCTTGTCCGCCCGCTACCGATACTCGGACAGGAAACTCCAGCCGCGAATGCGGGCGGGGATCTCGGCGTCAACTTCATCGACGTAGCCAAACAGGCCGGCCTGAATGCCGTAACCATCTTTGGTGGCGAGCACAAGAACAAGTATTTGCTCGAAACGACGGGCTGCGGCGTCGCTTTCTACGACTATGACAACGACGGCTGGCTCGACATTTTCCTCGTCAACGGATGGCGGCTCGAAGGCTTTCCTCCGGGCCAGGAGCCCTTTAATCACCTGTTCAAGAATAATCGCGACGGCACCTTCACCGACGTTACCGTGAAGGCTGGGCTCAACAAGCACACCGGATGGGGACAGGGTGTCTGCATCGGCGATTACGACAACGACGGCAACGACGACCTGTTTATCACCTACTTCGGCAAAAATGTTCTGTACCACAACAACGGCGATGGCACCTTCACCGACGTCAGCGAGAAGTCGGGCGTCGCCGGTATGAAGACCCGCTGGGCCACGGGTTGCGCCTTCGTTGATTACGACCGAGACGGCAAGCTCGATCTCTTCGTCGCCAACTACATTGACCTCGACCTCAAGACTGCGCCCGTGCCTGAGAGCGGTCCGTGTCTGTACAAAGCCGTCATGGTGGCGTGCGGACCTCCGGGATTGAACGGCGATTCGAACATCCTATACCACAACAACGGCGACGGCACCTTCACCGATGTCTCCGATGCCGCAGGCATCAAGAAGGTGAACGGAACGTACGGACTCGGAGCGCTGGTCGGCGATTTCGACAATGACGGCTGGCCTGATATTTATGTCGCCAACGATTCCACCCAGTCGCTGATGTACAAGAACCTTAAGAATGGCACGTTCGTCGATGTGGGACTGGAATCAGGTTGCGTGCTCAGCGCTGACGGCAAGTCGCAGGCGGGCATGGGCGTCTCGTTCGCCGATTACGATCTCGACGGCAACCTTGACATTCTGAAAACCAATTTTGCCGGCGATACGCCTTCGCTGTATCGCAACCAGGGCAACTGGAGTTTCGAAGACGCTACGTTCCAGGCCGGACTTGGCCTGCACACGAAATATCTGGGATGGGGCTGCGGCTTCTTCGACTTCGACAACGATGGCTGGCCCGACATTCTCATTTGCAACGGCCATGTTTATCCCGAGGTCGAACAACTGACCACCGAAGCCGGGTACCCCCAAACCAAGCTGCTCTACCACAACCAGCACAACGGCCACTTTCAGGAAGTCACCGCCAATGCCGGCCCTGGCATCACGGTTCCGAATGCTTCTCGGGGCTGCGCGTTCGGCGATTTCGACAACGATGGCGATGTCGATTTCGTGGTCAACACCGTCAATGGCCTGCCTCAACTCGTGCGCTGCGACTCGAAGCTCGACCACAACTGGATAAAGGTCAAGTGCATCGGCGTGAAGTCAAACCGCAGCGCCATCGGCGCTCGGGTCAAATGCGTGACCAAGCCTGCCGATGAACCCAAGCTGCACCAGCAGATTGACGAAGTCCGCAGCGGCGGCGGCTACATCTCGCAAAACGATTTGCGAATCCACTTCGGTCTTGGCAAAGCTGACAAGGTCGAACTGCTGGAAGTGCGCTGGCCCAGCGGACAAGTGGACACTATGAAAGACGTGAAGGTGAATCAACTTGTCACGGTCAAAGAAGGCCAGGGCATCGTAAAGAGCGAAGAATTCCCCGCCGCGAAAAAGTCTAAGAGCGCAAAGTAGCGATCGCTGGTGCACACAGTTGAACAGAATACCGACACCATTCGACATTAGACCGATTTTCTATTCCAATTTCCTATATTGGAACAATCAACGGGCTCGTTGTCCGAATCGGCTTGACCGCTAACCCAACCGCAGCGGAACCTGAGTACAGACTGACGCTGCGACTTGGCGCGCGACGTCTGCGGTGCAGTTAGTACTAAAAAGAGGGTTTCGGACTGATGCGGATACCAGCTTACTTTTTGGTGAGTCTAGCCTGCATGGTTATCCCTCAGGCCGTGCGCGCACAAACGGTCAAACTTGTTCCCAGCAGCACAACGGTCGTGCAGACCGAATGGCGTCGCCCGCTCCACTTACCGTTGCGCTGTGACGGAGATGGGAACATCTATCTGCGCGGATTTGAGCAAGGCAATCCCGCAAGCCCAGTCCTTCGATTGAGCCCAAAAGGCGACCGTGTAACGACTTTTTCTATCGGCAACGAAGCCAGCTTGCAGAAGGGAGTGGTGCAGGATTTTGCCGTGTCCCTTGATGGCGAAGTGTTTGAGTTGGTCCAGTGCGATAGCGACGTCTATATCGCGAGTTTTTCCGACGACGGCTCGTTCAAATCGAAAACGAAGATCGAAAGACAGTTTTGGGCGATACACCTGAATGTCCTGGCCGGTGGTACCAGCTTTCTGATCACTGGATCAGATCTGCCCGTTAGGGGTGGTCCACCACCGAAACTCATGAATGCGATTTTCGATAGCAGCGGAAGGCTGGTTAAGGAAATCTCATTCCAACACGACCCGGCTGAACTAAAAGAAGCGGCCAAGGGCAAACCCAAGGTCGAAAACTATCTCGGCGACAAGACAATACTGCCGCTCGTGACCGGCGATGCCCAAACCGGGGCGGATGGCAATTTGTATGTCATGCGAGCGTCCAAGCCTGCGGTCATTTTTGCGCTTGACTCTACCGGCAAGCTGGTACGAACGGTAACGGTCGAACCGCCGGAATCGGGCATGGATGTCGGCAGCATGAAGTTCTCCGCGAATTGGATCGCAGTCCTGTTCTATCGGGCGAATTCGGACGGGCAGGTCGAAAAGCGCATTCTGGCGCTGGTTGACCCGAGAACCGGCGTTCGTGAGCATACTTATGTGCTCGGTGAGGGTCTTGGTGGCGCGTTCGCTTGTTCGAACGGTACCAGCTACGACTTTGTTACCGATGAGGGAGGTAAGCTCGCAATCACCTACGCGCAGCCCGAATAGGCATTTCATTTAGAGAAGGCCGCGGCTCGTCGAGAAATCCGCCTGATTGGCCTAAGGCTTCGCCGCCCGGCCGGCGTTCACCGCAACACCCGTGCCTTCCTTCACAGTATTGATTTGATCGACTGCGGCGCTGTCGAAGCGTTCGGTCAATCCGCTGGGCCAGCGGATCTCGACCGAATCCAGCTTAGTGGCTGCACCCAATCCAAAATGCACCCGCATATCGCTTTGGGAGTAGTAACTCGATCCGCTGCGAACCTCGTTTACTAGCAGGCGCTTCCCTGCCCGCACCGTGATGCGCGCGCCAATGCCATCGCGATTCGATTTCGTTCCCTCGGCCTTGAAGGCAATCCAGTGGTTGGGATACTTCTGTTCGTTCTTCAGCAGGCTGGGGCGATCGTTCATGGTGCTGATCACCGCCGACATTTGTCCGTCGTTCCATAGGTCGCCTACCGCCAGCCCACGCGAAGAAGCCATCGCGGTGATGCCCGGGCCGGCCGCATCCGACACATCGCTGAAGGTGCCATTTCCGTTGTTGCGATACAGCAGGCGCGGCTCCTGGTAATTGCTGCCCAGGTGAAACTTGTCCACTTCGGGGTAGACGTGTCCATTCACCAGCATCAGGTCAGGCCAACTGTCGTTGTCGAAGTCGAAGAACATCGTCCCCCATCCCAGATACTTGGTGTAGAGGCCGAGCCCTGCGTCCGTCGTCACGTCGGTAAACGTACCGTCCGGATTGTTGTGATACAGCGACGAAGTGTCGTCAGAAAAGTTCGTCTTAAAAATGTCGAGGCGGCCGTCTCCGTCGTAGTCACCGACGGTCGTGCCCATGCCACCCTGCTCGCGGCCGTCCTCGTTGAAAGCTGCACCAGCGATCACCGCAACATCGGTGAATGTCCCGTCTTTATTGTTGTGGTAAAGAATGCTGGGTGTGCTGTCGCAGGCGACATAAATGTCGGGCCAGCCATCGTTGTCATAATCGAGCGTGGAAACCCCCAGCCCATAATGCCCATTCGTCTGATCGATGTGGGACTTGACGGTAACATCCTCGAACGTGCCGTCGCCGCGATTGTGATACAGGATGTTCTTGTGGTGCGGCAGGCCGCGCGGCCCGCACATCACCGGCGCGCCCTTCCACATGCACGATGGCCGGTCTCCCGGAGCGGGCGCAGTGGTTACGTCAAAGTCAACATAGTTCGCAACGAAGAGATCGAGGCGACCGTCACGGTCGTAGTCCACGAAGGCGCAGCCAGCACCCCATTCCTTGCCGTTGCCGGCGACGCCAGCCTGCTCGCTGACCAGTTTGAAGACACCGTGATCGTTGTGATACAGCCTGTTCTTGCCGTAATACGTAACGAACAGGTCCTGCCAACCGTCGTTATCGTAATCTCCGACGCACACACCCTGTCCCCACCCCGTAGCGCCGAGCAAGCCAGCTTTTTCAGTTACGTCGGTAAACGTCCCGTCATGATTGTTGTGGTAGAGATGATTGGTCGGGCCGGATTTTCCCGCCTTCATGTCTTCGAGCGTGGTCCCGTTCACAAAGAAGATGTCGAGCCAGCCATCGTTGTCGTAATCGAAGAGGGCGACGCCGGTTCCCGTGGTCTCGATGATGTACTTCTTGGTATCGAGGCCGCCGAAGACGTTCTTCATGGTAAGTCCCGCCTTGTCGGCGATGTCCACGAAGTTCGCGACCGGTTGTTTGGGAGCGGCGCTTGCCGTTTGCTGGGCGAAAGAAATGCCGACCATGGCACACAGCAACAGCGACAAAACCAGGATGCGTCGCGTATCTAGAGAAAAAGGGCCATGGCCTGGGAGAAAAAGCATGCTCACTTCGGATAGTAGGGGGCGATTTGCGGCGCAGTCAAGCCGACTGAAGTCTGCTTCCGTGGATTGTTTGACGAATTAGAATCGCATCCGTCTCAGATAGAACCGCGCAGTCTCCAGTGGTTCGTATTGTCTATCGCCCCTTTACCGGATAATCCTTGAACAACTTGGTGACCGTGCTGTTGGCTTCCTGCATCAGTTTGTCCGGATTGTTGGGGCTGATCGCTTCCGATCCCATGCCGCGCCACACCAGTTTCTTGGCCTTGGCGTCGATCAAGTCAATGATCAACTGGCCGGGGTGCACGAGAACAGTCGAGTTCCCGTAGTAGCCGTCCCAATACAGCGAGTTCCCCGGCGAGGTCATGCTGGGATCGAATGGCGGAATGCCGCCCGTCGCGTTGTAGATGGGGTTGTTCGAGGTCATGCTCACCTCAGTATCGACCGCGCCGTAGACCTGTACGATGAGATCAGGATTCGCGGGAACCTTTTTCAATCCGCGCGCATTCAGTTCGCCTTCGATAGCTCCCACAACATCCAGGGCGAGCATGGGATGCGCGACTGCCCCGATTGGAGCCCAGCCATACGTCTTGTATTTTGAAAAGTCGATCGACTTGTCGTAGTGGACGCGAATCTTCTCGGCTTGTGCGCCAGCACACAAAACAATAATGACTACCAGAAACCGAACAGCGTAGAAACGCGCACGGCGTTGCAACAAAGACATTCGTTTTCCTTCCCGCAGATGCGGAAGTCTAAAAAGTTTGGTCGCTATCCCGCTAAGGCGAAACCGTTAAGCGGGCGAGTCTTGAATGGCAGGGCCCCGATTTCGATCATGCCAACCAGGCACCCGCTCGATCCAATTGTCCCCGCCTAACCCTTAGGCCACTGCTTGAACATCTTCTGAATGGCCTTTTGGACCAGTTCCTGGTTCTTGTTGCCGTTGTTGTTCAGGGTGTCCTGCGCGATGCCGCGCCAGATCAGCGACTGTGTCTTGGCTTCATAGAGATTCACGATCAAAGTAGCCTCGACATTTTGCTCAGGGCTGATTCCGCCCATGCCACCGCCGATACCGCGCATGCCCCACGCGCTGTACGAGGTTTGCTCTCTTTCGCCGCCGGTGGCTACCAGAATCAGGTCAGGATTCTGGCTTTCCTGCACCATCTGCAGTCCCTTGCCCTGCATGGCAGTGTTGATGTCCTGCTGAGCAACCTGAGCCAGAATAGAATTCTGAATCTGGTTCGTGTTGTTCGAGCCCCAGGCATAGGTATGGTACTGGGAGAAATTCGCCTGGTGGTTGTAATTCACCGAAACCTGCTGCGCCATAGCCATGTTGGCGGCCAAGCAAACAACGATTGCGAGAACAGCGAACTTGGTTTTCATCGAGGATCCTTCCTTCATGGTTTTTCACTACTTTGACGGATACCGCCGTCACGCGGCTTGATTTCTGCCTGAACGCTCACCAGCGCTGCGGCAATTTTCGGAATCCACCGCCGCATTGGTCGCGGACGCCGCCGTTGCGCTCTCACCAGCCTCCAGGATGTTAGTACCGTGAGAAGTTGTGGCTCGGCGCTTCGCCCCGTGCCAATTCTGACCTTCCTGGTCCATGTCGCTATAGAAGCCGCCGCTAGGCTAGGTGATCTGACGCGGCCATCCAGTATCCTGCGCTGACGCGGCGACAAGAAATACCGCGCCAATCATCAACAGGAAAATGCCTTTGCGATTCCGAATCGAAGTGGATTTCCTGCGGACCTGACACGCTTCACGAACTGCCTTTCCTGGGCGACGATCCCACCACGTTCGGATGCGACGATTCGCTGCGGCGTCGAACTCGCTTGCAGGGCAGGTCCTCTCCCGCTTCGCAATAAGCCGCGTACAAAACAACTGCCAGCGCCGTCAGCGTAAACAGCACAACCAGCGCCATTGTCCCCAACATGACTTACCACCCCCGGCCATACGCCGCCGAAATCTTGCAGGAATTATTACACGACTGGGGCACTCCCGCATCCCGCCGGGAGAAAACTTAATGCCTTCGTTACAGGGCTTTGAATCGCCTGAGTTATCGCTGGAACTCACGTACAGGGGGCAACGGCTGGGATGACGTGGCCGCCGTCCCAGCCGTTGAGGCAAATACCAGCAGTATTACTTGGTTGAGGGCAATGGCAGTTCGGTGCCGGCGATGCCCTTGTTGAGCAACGCCCGAACCACGACGCGACGGTTCTCCGCCTGTCCTTCGGCCGTTTTGTCGGTGCCGACCTGGCGGCTCTCGCCCATGGCGCCTGGGGCCAGCATGTTGGTTAATGGAACGTGACCCTGCTGCACAATGATATTGGTGACGTTGTTGGCGCGTTCTTCGCTGAGCTGCTGGTTCAGGGCTGCGCTGCCCACGGACGAGGCGTAGCCTTTCACCTGGACGGTGTAGCCGTTGTAAGTCATGGCTTTCTGCGCCAAAGCCAGCAACGGGGCATTGTATTTCGGATCTACCTTTACTACGCCGTTGCCGAAGAGCACGGTCACTTCCTCGAGAATGTAATAATCGTCGAGCTGGCCGAAGCGGGCGCTGTTGGCAGCGATTTTGGCCTTATTCGCGGCGATCTCCTTCTGCTGCGCGGTGATGGCGGCCTGCTGCTCTTTCAGAGCTGCATTCTGTGCAGCCAGTGCCTCTGCCTGCTTCTTTAAATCGGCCTCATTGGTAGCGGCCTGCACCTGCGTTTCGTGCACACCTGCCTGGATAGCCTGGGCCTGTTCCAGATCATCGCCCTTGAACTTGACCGAGGTCGCCACCAGCTGGTTCTGCGCGTTGTAGGTTCCTTCCACTTGAACCGCAAGACCTGGGATGAGGGCGGCCATGGACATTTCCTTCTTACGCGCTTTGAGCATGCCTTGCACCTGCTCGACCTGAGTCTGGTCATTCAACAAGACAACGAGCTTCGGTGTATCCGAGGTCTGCAAAGTCATGGTGTTTCCGCCGCGTCCTTTGATGATGCCTTGGACTTTTACTGTCTGGGCGATTGCGGAGGCGCCCATGATGAGCATCAGAACCGCTAGGATTGCGAGCACACTGTTTACTGTCGTGTACGTAGACTTTTTGTTCATTTGTTTCCTCTCTCTGCAGTTAGTGTTGGCTGTTGCCAACAGGGTGACCGGGGAATTAAATTGGCCGCCCGATCCGGATCGCGGGCGGTGTAAGACAGTTCTAATCCGCAATCAGCGCAGGATTCGCGCCACAGCGACCGACGACAAAGTTGTTTCGATACAACGAATATTAGCAGAACTGCCAGTTGCCGAGAAATCGGTTTTTAATGCCGATTTAGCCTTCGCCGCCCCAGCTCGACTCCCCCACGAAACGGCCATGAGTCCCGCGGCTTGGGCGTTTTGGAGCTCCACAATTGAATTTTGACTTGAATTGCGTGGTTTTACGAGCTACCGTCTTATACGCCATAGACTTACCGTTGGCGCGAGTACAATTATCACGAGCAGTACAACTGAACCAATACCGTTCATCAGAAACGGGGAGAGAAACCTATGCAATTAGCATCGAAAGTATCGAAGTCCGCTCTGGCAATCGTGTTATTGGTGGCGATGATCAGCATTCCCGGTTTTGCCCGGGAGAAATACGAGACCATCGACGCCACGGCATACGGCACTAGCACGCAGTTGGGGCGCAATGTTGGAGTCACCCTCATCATCTACGAGTATTCGACGCCTGAAGACCGGCAGATTCTTGTCGACGCCTTCCAGCAGGGACAGAACCAGGGATTGGCCAACGCGCTGCAGAAGATGAAGGCGGTGGGCCGCATCCAGATTCCCGGCACGCTGGGTTACGACGTGAGTTTCATTCGCATGATTCCGACGCCGACCGGCCGCACCATCAAATTCGTCACCAACCGCAAGATCTCCTTCGGCGAAGCCTACGCGCAATCGCAGTCGATGAGCTTTGACCTTACCGCGGGCCAACTTGAATTAAACGACCAGGACAAGAGCAAGAGCTCTGGTGTCTTGTATCCGGCTGCTCAGGTGGTCATTAACAAGGACGGAGAACTGCAACTTGATCTGAACCAGAATCCCTGGAGACTGAGCAATCTCATCGACTGGAAGGGCACGGCGGAAAACTAGCTGCTTAGCTTGCGGGTCGCTTTCGCTGAACCGCGACGGCGGTTACCTCGCAACCTCGCAATTCCAGTGAGACTGGCGAATTCCCGCGACCCGAGATCAATCTTTTTTTCTAACTCGGGCTCGACAATTGGATTATCACTTCGAGTGAGGTGGATTATGAAAGCTCAACAACCGTTTGGAAAATCGATTATCTCGCTCTTATTGCCTTGCATCGTGTTGCTGATCTGCACCACCGCGCAGGCGCAGAAGAAGAGCAAGTACGTTTGTGATGAAGCGCAACCTGCAAGCATGTGCACCGCAGCCAACACTTGTGGCTCAGCCACAGCACCGTGCAAGGTGGACATCACCAAGTCCGGCGACTCTTCCAATGTGAAGCCGGGTGTTCCCGGTGCGAAGAACAACCAGTTCTTCTGCATCAAGGCCGGTACCACGACGGAGTGGATGAGTTCGAACAAGAACACGGGATTCGTGGTCTCGTTCGGCACGGACTCGCCGTTTGATCCGGACAATCCGATCATTGGCGGAGCCAACAAGCCGATCACGGTCAAGGCGAGCACTCCCGGCTGCTACAAGTACGACGTCGGCGCCTTCTACTCCGGCGCAACCTATGGAATGAGCGGCGGCAGTAAGCCGGAACTGGTGATTCTGCCGTAACTGAACAAACCAACGCCTGGCACGCGACGTAGGCCGGACGAAATCAAACCCCAAGGGCTCACCGGTTTCTGCTTATCGGAAACCGGTGGGCCCTTGGTTCTTCTGAATTGCCGGAGGTCGATGTCTTGGTGTGTACTCCACAGAGATCTGCTGACCGAAACACGCCACGGCCACGTGGAGCCGCGATCAGTGTTTCTTGTGTTTGCCGTCGTGACTTTCCAGAGCCAGATCTTCGGCTGCATTGTCGTCGTAGTCTTGCAGTTCAGCCAGCAAGCCCTCGTCCGTCAGATCCAGCGGATTTGAGTTCTTCCAGTCGGCGTGGGTCACTTCATGCAGACGACCGACGACGTTCTCGTCCCGCACCTCGATGGCGCATTCGCGTCGGCTGTCGAAACTCCCCGGAGCCAGGTTGATCGATCCAACAATCCCACGGACGTTGTCCGCCAGCAGCAGCTTGGCGTGCAACTTGAGGCCCTTCAGCTTGTGGACCTTCACTCCCACATCATCGAGAATGCGCAATCCGCCCACACCTTCGAGTAGCTTATCTTTTTTCAGTTTGTGGGCGGGACGCGCCATCACGTGGACCTTCACTCCCCGCTCGGCCGCTTTCACCAGCCGCTCGATGATGACCGGGTCCTGGTAGCGCTCATTCTGCAACCAAAGCGTGTGTTTCGCCTCGTCGATGAACTGCCCGATGCGCTGACGGCCGTTGCCGACGCACCAGATCAAGTGCGAGTGGTCGCCCGGAGTAAATGGCTTACGTTCCCAATCGGCGTCGAAGCATTCCATGACCTCGGCCACCTCATGATGGGCACTTGTCACCACGGCGTAATCGCGCGTTACGGTCAGGTCCTTGGGTTCCCAGTTGAACGACATCACGAACGCGGTTTCGTCATCGACCACCATGGACTTCTCGTGGGTGAGGTCGAACGCGGGATTGCTGTCGAGGACGTTGACGCCCGCCGACGTAAGCAGCTTGCGGCTCTCCTCATTTTCCGATTCACCACTGCGGCGCGCCGGATTCAACATGACCCGCACATCGACTCCGCGCTTATGCGCGGCAATAACAGCCTGAAGAATTGCCGGGTCGGAGAAAATGAACATCTTGATGCGCAGCGATCGGGTTGCATGGTTGATCGCATCCAGCATGGGGCGCGCGGAATCGTCAGGGAGTACAACTAATGAACGGGACATGTCGCTCCTCATTTAGCGTCAAAGACACGGCGTTCGCTCAAGCATCTCACGAAACAATCAAGCCTTAGCTGGTGCCGTGGCCGCCTCGTCAAATTGGGTGCGGTGCAGTTGCGCGTAGATCGCGTTCTTCGCCATCAGTTCGTCATGTGTGCCGCTCTCCGCGACGACGCCACCGGCAATTACGATGATTTGGTCCGCATCACGTATCGTCGTCAGTCGGTGCGCGATCGTAATTACGGTGCGCCCTTTCATCAGGCGCTCCAGCGCCTCGATCACTAATTTCTCCGATTCGCTGTCGAGCGCGGCGGTGGGTTCGTCCAGCAGCAGGATCGGATTATTGCGAACCATCACGCGGGCAATTCCGATCCGCTGGCGCTGGCCGCCGGACAACGTCGCGCCGCGCTCGCCAACCATAGTGTCGTAGCCCTTGGCCATCTTGGAGATGAATTCATGAGCGTTGGCGAGTTCCGCTGCCGCAATGATCTCGTCGCGGCTCGCCGTGGGACGGCCGAAGGCGATATTCTCCGCGATGGTGCCCCGGAAAAGAGCGGTGTCCTGCAACACGTAGCCAATCTGCTCGCGCAACGACTTCAGCTTGAGATCCCGCACATCGTGGCCGTCGATCTTGACGGTTCCTTTAATCGGATCGTAGAAACGCGGAAGCAGGCTGACCACGGTTGACTTGCCGCTGCCGGTTGGCCCCACGATGCCCACCAATTGGCCTGGCTTGATGGTGAAGCTGACATCCTGCAGCACAGGGTTCGCGATGTCGTAGGCGAAGGCCACATTTTCGAACACGATCTCGCCGCGTATCGGCGGTGCATCGATCGCGTCGGCCTTCTCCGGGATGATGGTATCGGTTTCGAGAATAGCGCGAATGCGCTCAACTCCCACGGCCGCCTGAGCGATCGCGTTGGTCGTTGTCGCCAGGTCCTTCACCGGCTTGAAAAACTTATTGAGGTACGAAAGGTACACGGTCAAAGCGCCAACCGTCATTGCTCCAGCCAAGATGAGATAAGCGCCCCGCCAGAGAACTACTGCAGTGCATATGGCAACCGTCACCGTCACCACAGGAGACAAAATCGCTTTGATGCTGCGCGCCTTGAGAGCAGCGTCCACCGTCGCGTGGCTCACCTCTCGGAGTTGCGCCTGTTCCTGCTCCTGGCGACCAAACGCCTTGATCGCCTGCATCGACTCCAAGCCTTGCTGCACAACTGCGACTATGTCGGCCTGTTCCTTGCGAACTTCATGCGTCGCTTTCTTCACTGCTTTCTTAAACCGCGAAACGAAGAGCAGCAGGAACGGCGTGACTCCGACGGCAATCAGGGTGAAATCCCAGTTCAGCCAGAACATCAAGGCCAACATGCAGACGATCGTAAGCATATCGACCAGGATGTTTAACGTCGTCGACGACGCGAATCCCTGGATCGTCTGAATGTCGGTGGTGATCGTACTCAGCATAGTGCCGGTCTGGTGCGTGTTGTAGTAGCCCAAAGACAGCCGTTGCAGGTGATGAAAGGTACGCATGCGCAAGTCATGCGCTACGTATTGGCCGACACTCTCGGTGTAGTAGTTGTCGATGTAGGTAGCGATCGCGCCCAGGACGGCAATGACGACGAAGGCGATCGCCGCCAGCGCGGCGATATGCATCTGGTGTCTTCCGTCCATCCAGGGATGGAGCAAATCGGCGAGCCAGGGCGACATCTTGTGACTGCCAACCACGTTATCTAGGATGATCTTCAACGGCCACGGAGTGGCCAGGCTCATCGCCGTCTCGACCAGCATGGCCAGCAGGATGATGAGCAGCGTTCCTCGGTAGGGGCGAACCAATTCGCGGATCAGGCGTATCATGCGGTTCTCTTTGACACAGTGCCGCGGGTCAGTGACGAACTCTTGCTTTGAAAGGCTACTTGTTAAAAATGCATACTATAGCCAGAATCAGGCATGCGGTGCAAGCAAAGTCTCGCCACCATAGAAAAAGGGCAGCGCGAGCGCGCTGCCCTTTCCTACATCGCGAATGATAGGAACAGTCGATACCCGTGGTGATGCAACGGGCATCGCTCACCCGCCCGATTGAATTACTTCTTGGTGTTGGTTCCCGCGACCGTGTGCTTAGCGGCAGCGGCGGCCTTTGCAGCAGCCTGCTCGCCAGCGCTGGGATTGATCTGCAGAATCCAACTGCTCTGCGTATTCGAGATGCTGCCAAAAGCGACCGAGTTCAAATAGTCGGCGTCCCCGTACTTATTGAAGGTGACCTCGACGTTCTTGACTGCCTTTTCGGCAGGGACCGCCGTGAACTGGAGAATGACCTCATGCTTACCTTTGTCGGACTTGAGTACCAGCGTGCTCGGACCAACGCTTTTTGTGATGTGGTATGCGCCAGCAGGCATCTTGGTGTCGCCGGCAAAAAACTCCATCGGAGCTTTGAAAGTTACGTTGAGCTCATCGCCGTTAAATGTGTTCTGCGCCGCCGCTGGCATGACCGCAACCAGCGCTACCAACCCACCAAGGACGAGTATCGTCCACAAGTTCTTCATGTATTCCTCCATGTAGGCCTTTGTCGGCCATATTTTGTATTGCTAAAGCCGACTGGACTATGCGTCCGGTCGTTACTACGTGCTGTGCGTCGCAGTTCACCATCAAACTCGCGAACAGCCCCACCAGCTAGCAAAATCGATTCACCTGCAATAGCGCGAAAATGCACTCACCTGCAAATTACAGAATGACGCGGTGGTGCCTCGCTCAAAGCCGGATGGGATAAAGCTTACTCGCAAATCCCGCAAAACTCACCCAGAAAATTTCGGTCTGGTTAAAGTGAGCTTGCGGCTGCCGGGGCGCCCGGGCTGACTCGGTTACTCCCGGAGCGCGGAGTCACTTACGCCAATTCCAGTTCGATCTTCTTTGCCTCAGGTTCGAGCTTGGTGATCCGGAAACTCCGAATTTGCCCCGTACGTGCGGCTTCGGGTTTCGCCGCTGGACCTGAGGTGCTTCCCTTCCAACGGGACATCAACATGGACCCCAGCGCGGACACATCGGCCTTGGAGTTGCTACTGGCTCCCAACGCTGGCGTTTCCTCCGACGGTATTGGGCAGGTTGCATTTACACCCTCGCCCAGTTCCACGCGCGCGACGCCTCCAGCAACTTCCGTCAAGCGCCCAGTCACCAGGTCCCCCGCCTTATGTTCTGCGAGGTATTCGTCCAGGCTGGTCGGCACTAGTTGCTTCATGCTCAGCCGGATCAGCCGCTTTTCGGTGTCGAGAGCGATGATCTGGGCCTTCACCGTCTGTCCGACTTTCAGCACTTCCTGGGGATGATTGATCCGCTTCTCGGCGCTGATTTCGCTGATATGAACCATGCCCTCGACCCCCTCGGAAAGCTGCACAAACGCACCGAATTTGGGAAGGCTGGTTACGGTACCCTCAATCGCAGACCCAACGGCAAACTTTTGCGATGCGTTGGCCCATGGGTCTCCCAATGTCTGCTTTATTCCCAGGGCGATACGGCGCTCGGTCAGGTTGATCCCTAAGATCACGGCCTCAACGACTTCGCCGGGCTTGACCAAATCGCTCGGCGTCCTCACCTTCTTGGCCCATGACATTTCGGATATGTGCACCAGGCCCTCTACGCCCGGTTCCAGCTCCACGAAAGCACCGAAGTCCGCGATGCGGGACACAGCCCCACGCACGCGATCACCGGTCTTGTATTTGTCCGGAACAGAATCCCATGGATGCGGCAGCAATTGCTTCATGCCGAGGGAAATGCGCTGCTTCTCGGTATCGACTTTCAAAACCTTGGCTTCAATTTCCTGACCTACAGTCAAGACATCTTCCGGCTTGTTGACGCGGCTCCAGGCAATGTCGCTGATGTGCAGTAGTCCGTCGACTCCGCCCAGATCGACGAACGCTCCGTAATCGGTGAGGCTCCGGACCGTACCGTTCACGACGTCGCCCTCCTTGACCTCGGCGTAGCGGCGCTCTTTTCCGGCACGCTCCTCCTCCTCTGCCAGCGCGCGGCGGTCAACCACTACGTCTTCGTCGGTGACGTCGAGCTTGGTGATGCGGCAACGAATTTCCTGCCCCACCATCTTTTCCAACTCTGCGGCGTCGCGCGTACCGCTGCGTGAGGCAGGCATGAAGGCGCGTACTCCCACATCCACACTCAGGCCACCTTTCACTACGCCGGTGACCGTGCCGACGATAGTCGCCTTCTCGGTGAACGCTCTCTCCAATGCAGCCCAATCCTTGGGCCGCGAGATCTTGGTGCGTGAAAGTTCATAGTACCCGTCCGGATCGCGGCCCTTTACCGAAACCAGCATTTTGTCACCGGGCTTGACCTCCTCGCCTTTGCTTTGGAGCTCCGCCAGGGGCAGGATGCCTTCGCTCTTATAGCCGATATCGAGGAGGACCGAATCCGCAGTCACGGCAACCACGGTTCCTTCAAGCTGTTTGCCGCCATCTTCGCGGAGGCGAGCGTGGCTTAGTTCGTACTCGGAGAGCAGTTGATCAAAAGACTCGTTCGGCTCAGTAGGAGTTGGGGATTCTGGATTGTTTGTATCAGACATGTCGAGTTACGGTCGGAAGGCGTGGTGACCATAACCAGAATAACAGCGCTTCACTCCCCCTGCCCAACCGGTGACGTGATAGCGCAGGAAATGATGACACTTCTTGCGCCGGTTTTCGGTTTCTTCACTTCTTCCCGGAGCGCCAAGATTTCAGAAGCGATTGCCAACGACCTTCGCTGGGCGCTGGCGGGAGCAGCGGGGCCACAGCTGTTTTTACTTGCGAGGGCGGACCTTGACTCACGGGACTCGTCTCGGCGAGGCGCCGCCGCTCCTGGTCCATCGCCTGATAGGGATCGCGTCCCGTGACAGCCTGATACCACGCCGGATGATGCGTCCACGCCCAGGCTTCGCTCACCGTCCCGCGCGTCATCGCCTGAATGGTGTGCGGTTCGCCAAACGTACTGAGATACACGTGGAAGAAAATGCCGAACAGCATCACCAGTGCGGAAATGTCGTGGATCACATAGGAGATTGCGACGAGAATCCTCCCGAAGATCTCCGGAAACCACATGATCATGCCGGTGAGCACGTAGGCGATGCAGCCGCCGACGATCTCCCAGAACTGCATTTTCTGGCCGCCGTTAAAGAAGCCCACATCCTTCGGTTCCATCCCATCTTCGTTGCGGACGTAGCTCTTGATGCGCTTCATCCATTGGGTATCGGAAGGCGTCCAGGTCATGACCTGGAGCCAGTTCAGCGCCTGCAGTCCGAAGAAGATTACAAAGCCCAATCCGAACCAGGGATGCAGAAAACGGGTTGTGGCTCCGCCGCCGAACAGAGGCGTGAAAAAGCGGAAGATCCACGGCAGGTAAATGCCGAAACCGGAAAGCAGCGCGAGGAAAAAGAAGATGCCGACCATCCAGTGCAGGAAGCGCGTGTACACGGGATGACGCAGCAACTCGCCCTCGTACACGACTGTTCGCCCCATGCGGTCGATGGCGTTGCTGCGATGCGCGAAGCGATTGGCTGAAGTCGCCATCTAGTTCTCCTTCCCGGCTGCGGGTTGCGGTGGATCGATCTGTTTTATTGGTGGCGAAGGCTGCTCCCGACGCGGGCCCTCAAATACGTAGTGCATGACCACGCCCACGAATCCCATCATCGCGCCCAACAGGCCAATCGGCTTGAATATGTTCTTCCAAACGGTGAAGCTGAGCGGAATTCGCGGCTTCGCCGGAAGGTTGCCGTACTTCTCCGGCTTGGTGATGTCATGCAGAACATAGATCACATGCGTGCCGCCGATGGTTTCGGGATCGTAAACCCCGGCCTCGGCAAATCCTGACACCTCCCGAAGCTGGGTGGCTCGCTTCTCAGCGAGGAACTTCATGTCTTCCTTGGTGCCGAAGTGCAGGCATCCCGTGGGACACGATTTAATGCACGCGGGCTCCAGCCCGACTCCTACACGGTCCGAACACAGAGTGCACTTATAGACCTTCTTCGTGCTCGGATTGAATTTGGGAATATTGAACGGACATCCGGAGACGCAGAATTGGCAGCCAATACAGTTCTCCTGCTGGAAATCTACGATGCCGTTTGCGTATTGCACGATGGCACCATCTGCGGGACATGCGGCCAGGCATCCCGGGTCAGCACAGTGCATGCATTGGTGCTTGCGCATCAGCCATGCGAATGTGCCATCGGAATGTTGGGACTCGTTGAACTTGATCAGGTTCCAGTAATTCCAGTCCGTGTCCGGCATGGTCTGGTAGGTGTTGTCGAAGTACGTCTCCTGGAACGGCATGTCGTTCCACTCGACGCACGCCACTTCGCAGGCTTTGCATCCTATGCAAGTGGTGGTGTCGATCAGCTTGCAGACCTGCTCCTGTCGCTGCGTGCCTTCGCCGGCGACCGGTCCGGGATGGGCCGAGATTTGCTGGATTTGCAGTGTCTTTCGATCGCTCATCTCGCGCCTCCTATGCTTTCTCAAGCTTCACGAGGAAGCCTTTGGATTCGGGCGTGTACGCGTTCGGGTCCGTAGCCGCAGGGGTTAGCATGTTGACCGGCGTCTTCGCCGTGCGGCCAAGGTCTTCCGCGATGCCCTTGTAACCCCAGTGAATCGGTATGCCGATCTGGAAGACCTCCTTGCCATCGATCTTCATCGGCTTGATGCGTTTCGTCACCATGGCGCGGGCAATGTAAGCGCCACGCGCGCTCGTGACCTTCACGTTTTCGCCGCCCCGCAAGCCCATCTTGTCGGCCAGTTCGACGGGAATTTCAACGAAGGGGAGCGGGACGAGCTGAACGTTCATTGGATTGTTCTTCGTCCAGTAGTGATAGTGCTCGGTCAACCGGTAGGTGGTGCAGACAATGTTGTAGCCTTCGTTGACAGTTCCCCACTTGTCCGCGGCTGACTTGTACTTTATTGCCACCGGATTGTTCGACTGCTCCGGATGCAGAGGATTCGCGATGGGGCTTTCCATCGGTTCGTAGTGTTCAGGGAACGGACCATCGTTGAGCGTGCCTAGCGGCGCGAACAAACGCCCGACTCCTTCGGGATTCATGATGAACGGGCCCATGTGGTCCTTGGGATTGGAGTCGGCCTTGAAGTCGGGAACGTCAATTCCCGCCCATGCCTGCTTCCCTTCGTCCCACCACACCTGGCGGCGCGAGGGATCGATCGGCTTGCCCTCCAGGTCGCAGGACGCGCGGTTATATAACACCCGGCGATTCATAGGCCATGACCATCCCCAGTTCGGATAAACACCCAGACCGGAAGGATCTTCGGTTCCGCGACGCTGCAGGAGCGCACCGGCCTCCGTCCACGACCCGCAATAAAGCCAGTTGCCGCACGATGTGGTGCCATCATCTTTTAGCCAAGCGAATCCGGGAAGTTGTTGCCCGCTCTTGATGACCACCTGCGACTTGGGATTAGGATCGTTCAAATCGGCCAACGCCTTGCCGTTGATCTCCTTGGCCACTTCCGCTAATGAAGGGTTCGAAGGGTCGGTGTAATTCCACGTGACGTTAAGAATTGGATCGGGAAACTTGCCGCCCTCCTTCTTGTAGAGCTCGCGGACCTTGAGGAAAATTCGCGCGACGATGGCCTGATCGAGTTGCGCATCGCCGGCGGGCGGCAGAGCAATCTGTTTCCACTGCAACCATCTCGCGGAATTGGTAAAAGAGCCGTCCTTCTCGGCGAAGCCGCATCCGGGGAGCCGATAGACGGTGGTGTTGATTTTCGACATCTCCTCCTTGGTCGTGCCCGGCGCCTGCCAGAAGTCGCTGGTCTCGTCGGGATAGATCTCGCATACCACCAGAAAGTCAGCCTTCTTCAGGGCATCGATGTTTTTCTGGGTATTGGGTCCGATCATGACGCCGTTCATGCCGAAGGCGAACAAGCCTTTCACCTTGCCTTCGTACATGCTGTTCCACAAGTCAGCCCAGGCGTAACGCCGATCAACTTTGGGCAGCCAATCGAAAGCCCAATCATTTTCTTTAGTCGCCGCGCTCCCAAACATCGCCTTCTGGAATGAAACCAGGAACTTCGGGGTGTTGCTCCAGTAGTTAAAGGAATCCCACATCGTCGGCTTCGAACCCGAAGGAGTCGAGCGCTTCAGGTAGCCTTCCAGATTCACGTCAACGGCCTGTGGCATCTTCAAGTAGCCGGGGAGGATGTCGTACACCCCACCCATGTCGGTCGCGCCCTGAATATTGGAGTGCCCGCGCAGCGCGTTGACTCCACCGCCCGCGCGTCCCACGTTGCCCATCAGCAACTGGATCATGGCCGCGGTGCGAATGATCTGGGTGCCGAACGTGTGCTGCGTCCAGCCGACCGCATAGATGATGGTCGCAACCTTCTTCAGATCTCCATCCTTACGGATGGAGGTGAACAGATCGTAGGCCTTCAGCATCTGGTCCTGCGGGATGCCAGTGATGCGTTCCACCATCTCTGGGGTGTAGCGCGAATACTGCTCCTTCATGAGCTGGTAAACACAGCGCGGATGCTGCAGAGTAAGGTCATAAGCAACGTTGGGAGGCAATAACGCGACAGGCGTTGGGACCGCCCCCATTTGCGAATATCCTCCTGGCTTAGACGAAGTATCCGATCCAGAGGCAGAGTTCTGACTCTGATTAGCTGGACGGGCGGTTGCTTCCTCAGAGTCTGTTTTTGAGGTGGCCGCGAGCGCAGCCCACGCCGCGGCGGCTTGGCCGCTGAGATCCCCACCCGCCTCATAGTTCCAACTGGACTTGTTATAGGTGCGTTTCTCGGTGTCAAAACCCGAATACAAACCGTCCTCGGGAAGCTTGAAGCCTTCCTTGATGACGAACGCCGCGTTGGTATAGTTGACGATGTATTCTTTGGCAACGCGATCTTGTTCCAGAGCGTAGTTAATCAGGCCGCCGAGGAATGCGATGTCTGCGCCCGCGCGAATTTGCAGGAACAGGTCTGCATTGGCGGCGGTGCGCGTGAAACGCGGATCGACGCAGATCAGCTTGGCATTGCGATTGCGTTTGGCTTCGATCGCCCATTTAAATCCGCAGGGATGGTTCTCCGCGGGATTGCCGCCCATGATCAACATCATGTCGGTGTTCTTGATGTCGACCCAGCCATTGGTCATCGCCCCGCGTCCGAATGTGGCCCCCAAACTGGAGACCGTAGGGGCGTGTCAAACTCTTGCCTGGGTTTCGTAGTATGTAATCCCGAAGCTCCGCATCGACTTCTGGGCGAGGTAATTGAATTCGTTGGTGTCGGTGCAGCCACCCGTCCAGGCCACGGTCTCGAGACGATTGACGGTGCGGCCCTGATCGTCCTTCTCGATGAAAGAAGCGTCGCGCGTCTTTTTCACCCAGTGGCCAATCTCGTCGTACGCTTTGTCCCACGAAATATCTTCCCAGTGGTCCGATCCTGGTCGCCGAACCTGCGGCTTCAGCAGGCGACGCTCGTTCAGGATGTCCTGTTGCAGCGACGCTCCCTTGGGACACAGCGTGCCGCGGTTGATGGGATGGTCTGGATCGCCTTCGACATGAATCACCTGCGCGGTAACATTCTTCGCCTTGTCTCCCAAGGTGTGGATGATCACTCCACAACTTACGGAACAATACGGGCAGGTGCTACGAGTTTCCGTAGTGCGGGAAATCTTGAGCCCTTGGGATTGCGCGTACAACGGCTCGGCGTCGAAGCCAAAAGCAGTGAGGCCGACGACTCCCGCGAAACCTGTCTTCACAAATGCACGTCTAGACACGTCCATGGCGCGAACCTCCAAGAACAGAACCTGCGAAATTGAATTGAGGCGTAACGTACGAGAAAGGAGTGCGAAAGACCAGCACTTTAGAAACGCTCGATATGTTCGACGATCGACTCACAATTCCCACCCGTCGTGACCCGATACAGTGATCCAAACCAATACGCAAAAACGCAATGAGATTACATCCGGAAGCCGAAAGCGGTCAATGAGGAAGTTGGCAGGGGAATAATCCTGCGTGGCCGGTGCGAAAGGAACTCAGAATCCCATGAGATTTAGCTGGATTTTGCCGTAGCCGTGCTCTACGGCCCACAGGTCCAGGGGTGCCGTCGCAATCTCGTCCACTACGGGCACGGCCAGCCCATCGACCGTCAGGTCAACGGACTTGAGGTAGCATTTGCACACATCGCAGGCCTCGACCCGCACGGCAGAAATGCCTTCGGCGGAATACCGCGGAAGATTTTCGTTGTGTTCCTCGCCACAGGACGGACAAAGGATTCTGCGGAACTCCCATTCCGATTGGCAGAACGAGCACAGCAGCAGCCGCTTCCCGCCGTCTCCCTCGGGCCGGATTACAGCAAGCTGGGGATTGGACTTACAATGCGGGCACTTGTTCCCGACAACCTGCTGTTCTCGAGTGCCAGACGCTTGAGCAAACCGCTCCGCCTGGGGTTGGAGAAGGGCGCGGGCGAAAAATGAATTGCCATCGTCAAGAGAGTCGGTCATAACCAGCCTCTTTCCCAGCATCTCGCGAATTTGTGCGCTGGAAGAATCACGCAAGTGGCTTGCCTCTTGAGCCAATTTCGGCGGACCACTCTTCCGCACCAACGCCAACAAGTTAGGAAAGCTGCGCACAGCCTCGTCCAGGTTGAGCGATCCGCGCAACCCAGCCTGATCGGCCACTGCAGTGCCGCTCATGGCTGGCAATGCTTCGTAAACGTCTCTCTGGAATTCCAGAATACGCAAATAAAACGCAAGTAGTTCGCGCGCCCATGGATTGCGCTCCGCAAGATCTGCGGCTCGATCCGTTCGCTTCGTCCAAGCTGTTCGGCCCTGCGACGGAGTAGTTGGCACCTGCGGCAGTCCTTCGGCTGCTCAGCGATCATAAACCAGCACGCTCGAGACCGCGGCTAGTCGTTCGTCATCATCGATTCCTGGCAGGAAGAGGGTGTCCTTTGTGTAGGAACAGAGTGCGCATTCGACTGCCGCAGTTTGAAGGGTGTCCCATTTCCCACAAAAAAGCCGCACGTGATTAGCGTGCGGCCTCGGAAGCAAACGAACCTATTGAACCGTGACAGTGACGTCGTCGAGGTACATGTAGGTCAAATCGCCGTAACCGTCCTGGTGAGTATTGAAATAGATACGAACGGTCTGGCCCTTGTAAGGCAGCAGGTTGTAGGTCACCTTCGTCCAAGTTTTGGTGTTGGTACAGATCTTCATGATCTGCGCCAGCAGTGCACCCGAGGAGTTCTGCACCTGAGCTTCCTGCCAGTCGTAAGTGATGGTGTCGGTAGACGCGCCCCAATAGAAGAAGGTCAGGGTTGCACTCACCGCCGTACTGGGTATGGTTATGGTTTGGTAAACGGAGGAGTTACCGTTGGGCTCTGCTCCAGAACTGGCACCGAGTTGCGCGCTGTAGGTACCGGTGTGAGCGTGTCCGGTCGTGACAAATGGCAGGTAGACACCAGTCGCACTCCAACTCGTCAGGTTTCCGTTCTCAAATCCGCCATTTTGGATCAACTGTGTGCTCGCGTTAGACGTCGTCACGGTAATCGTGGTTGACGTGCCAACGTTTCCAGCGGCGTCATAGGCCTTTGAGTAGATGGTGTGTGAGCCGTTGGTCGCCGTGGCTGTATTCCAGGAGTAATTCAGCGGCGACGACGTACCCGACGACTTCAGCACACCGTCGATATAGATCTGTATCGAGGTCACACCGACGTTATCCGATGCCGTCGCTGTGACTGTGACGGTCCCGGTCAGCTGTGCACCGTTCGCCGGAGTCGTTATCTGAGTGGTCGGCGGGGTTACATCTTTGCCAGTACCCGTCAAACTGCTCGTCTGCGTACCCACACTGTCGGTCACGCTCAAGGTCGCGGTTCTTGCGCCGTAAGCCGATGGCGTGAAGGTTACATTGATGGTACAGCTAGAATTTGCAGCCAACGACGTCCCACAATTGTTGCTCTGCGCATAGTCACTGGCGTTCGTGCCAGTGATCGAGACAGCGATGCTCGCTAATGCAGACGCCTGGTTATTTGCCAGGGTAAAGGCCTTCGCAGCACTCGTGGTATTCAGCCCCTGATTGCCAAAATTCCAAGAGCTCGGCGTAAGGGACACGGGCGCCAGTCCAGTGCCTGACAGGTTCGATGTTTGCGTACCTGCGCTGTCGTTCACCGTAACGGTCCCAGTTCGGGCACCGGCAACCGTCGGATGAAAAGTCACGTTGATGGTGCAACTCGAGTTCACAGCCAGCGAGGTTCCGCAGTTGTTGGTTTGCGCGAAATCTCCTGTCGTGCTGACAGCAATCCCCGTAAGGCTGCTGGTTTGATTATTCGTCAGAGTGACGGCTTGCGATGTGCTGCTGGTTCCCACCAGTTGATTGCCGAAGGCCAGGCTGGTGGGAGTGAGTATCACCAGCGATCCGCAGTTTGCGAACTTGAAATTCGCAATGCGGGTGTTCCAGTTGAAACTGCCAGTGGTCTTCATGTACTCCTGCGTGTACCAGAAAGTACAATCGTCAACCGGGTCAACTGTCATGGCGCTGTAATCGCCCCAACGCGACAGGCCGCTAGTCTGCGAGCCTGTACCGCTCACGACAGCAGTTTCCGCCTGCAGGGTGCTGACCGGATCGGTAGCCAGGCGTCCGGCATAGGCAATCGACGGATAGACCGAAGTGCTTGCCTTGCTGAACCCAACGGCGAGGTCACCGGCCTGGTCCATGGCCACGCTTCCCATCCAGCGATAGGTGGCGTCAGGGGCGTAAGTGCTTTGCTGAGCGACAACGGGAGTTCCGCTCGGGTTCTGGATCTCGTACCAGCGAACTCCTCCACTGGTGCCCGCCACTACGGAGTGATTCACCACCAGCGACTCGTGCGTGCCGAAGTTGCGATAGGCCAGGCGGTACATGAGGCGGTCGGCCAATGAATCTAGCCGCTGCGTAGTACCCGGCTGCACGACGCAAGTACCCCCGCTGCACAGTGGACTGAAAGCAGCGACGTTTATAACCGTGGGCCCAGTGAAGGTCGAATTCGAAGGAGTAACGAAATCGACGTGGAACTTATATAGATTCAGCGTGTTGGAGCCGAAATACAGCATATAGTTCGGCGCGCCGGTTGGCGGCGGTGTCGTGCCATCAAGATCAGCCGGCAGCAGGCCACCGACTGCTGAACTTTGCTGGAAGCAGATTTGTGTGGCTGCCTGTCCAGCTAGCATCTTGTTGCGGTCGTAGGCGCAAGCATCGGAGCCAATGAAAGTCTGCCCGTTCTGAAACATGTTAAAGGTTTCGTAGTAGGCATCCGACCAAACACCCATCTTGGGATAGTCGTCGAAATTAGTATTGCCGTAACTGAACGAGTAGCGATACCAGGCGCCCGTCGCGTCTGAAGTTTGCGAAACGGCGACGCATTGTAGATATGGCGTAGTCGACACTGAGAACTGACTCATCACCCAGCGGTTGGCCAGCTTGTCGTAAATGGCAACAGGATCGCCATTGTTGTTGGTTTGGCATCCTCCGCCGAAACCGGACCACAGAGTATTACCTGAAACGGGACCTAGCAGCTTGGCTCCCGTCGCCTTGTCAAATACCGCAAAGGACTGGTTCACCCACTGCACATATTGGGTCGCGCCCACCGCTCCGTTGGTATCCGGAGGAGCACTGTTAACCGTGAATCCGTATTGGCCCTGTCCGAGGCCTTCGAAGCTCAAACCTACCGCGGGACTGGGAGTAGTAGGGAGATCCAACGCTTGCCGGACCGGATCTTCCTGCAACCTCGATAGGCCCGGGGGAAGCGGGATGCGCTTCATGGGTTCGACCTCACGCCTCGCCAGGACAGGAGCAGGTGCATTCTTGACCATCTCCGTTAGAGGCAGCGAGACATCGTGATGCACGCTTTGGCGGATCGTCGTCGGACCTTGCGGAACCTGGGCCGACAGCGTAAGGGTGAGAACTAACACAAGCCCCAGCAACCCGAATAGGTACTGATGCAGGACGCGGGATTTCCCGGGCATATTTTGGCTCCTTGTGACGTGGTACAGCTGAATTTGAGGAGGATGCCCAATGATAGTATCTCTAGTAACCGTCAGTTGCAAATCAAAATAGCACCCTCGCACCATCAAATAAGACCCTTTAGTGGTATATACACGGCTGGGATTCTGAGGCACATCGTCATTCGCCCTTCGGGGCGGCGGGCAGGCTGGAAACCCGGTCATCCTATAGCCGCGGAAGATATGCAATAGAATGCTCGAATGATCCATCGCATCTTTCGTTTGAAACTAAGAATGTTCGCCGTTCTGGTAGTTGTTCTGACGGCTATTTGGGTCAGCGCGACTGACTACAAATATGTGGTTTATGTCGGCACCTATACCGACAAGGGCAGTAAGGGTATTTACGGTTACCGTTTTGACCCTGTAACTGGCGCTTCAGATGCGATCGGGTTGGTCGGCGAGACCCCAAACCCGTCGTTTTTAGCGGTTGATTCGAATCACAAATTTCTTTATGCGGTAAATGAGGTTGATAACTTCAATGGCAGCCAAAGCGGCGCTGTGAGCGCGTTTGAGATTGACCGAACTACCGGGCGATTGAAACTCCTCCAGCAAGTGCCGTCATTGGGCGCGGATCCTGCGCATTTGTCGCTGGACAAGACGGGACAGTACCTCCTTGTGGCGAACTACACCAGCGGGAACATCGCGGTCTTCCCCATCGAAAAAAATGGCGGTCTCGGGACTCGGTCTGCATTTGTGCAACATGCCGGGTCCAGCGTGAACAAAGACCGGCAGGCTGGCCCACACGCCCACGAGATAACGGCCAGCAATGACAATCAGTACGTTCTGACCGCTGATTTAGGCCTCGACGAGTTGCTGGTATATCGCTTCAACCCGAAGAATGGCTCATTGACGCCGAACGACCCTGCGTTCGTCAAGATCAGTCCTGGGGCTGGCCCTAGACACTTTGCCGTTAGCCCGTCCGGTAAATTTGTTTATTTGGTGAACGAGATGGCCTCAACCGTCACGGTGTTTGCCTACACCGCGGGTACTGGAAAACTTCAGGAACAACAAACCATCTCGAGCCTCCCCGCCGACTTCAAGGGCGAGAACACCACGGCCGAAATCGAGGTGGATGCCAAGGACAAGTTTCTGTACGTATCGAACCGAGGGGACGACAGCATCGAGGTATTCGCCATCAATCCGAATAGCGGGAAGCTTTCATTGGTGGAGCGCATGCCAACGGGTGGCAAAACCCCTCGCCACTTCGCACTTGACCCCACGGGCAAATGGCTGTTCGCGGCTAATCAAGACTCGAATACCATCACGATTTTTGGCGTCGATCCGAACAACGGACGGTTGAAATCGACCTCTCACGTATTGCAGGTGGCAACGCCAGTTTGCGTAGTATTCGTACCCGCGAATTAGCTTTCGCCAGCGGCGGCACGATCAGCCAGTATCAGGGCGTGTTGGCGACTGACTCTTCCAGCTGGAATTGTAGTATCCCCAGCCTGCAGCCGAGGCAACATCGCGACTTTTTCCGCTCCTGTCACCAGCCAGAGGATCCTGCGTGAGCGATCCAGAATTGGGTAGGTCAGTGTCATGCGACGGCGTTCCATGTACAAGCCGGTCAGCGCGACGTCGGAGTCAGTAACATCGAGCACCGGATCGCCAGGCACCAGCGATGCCGTGTGACCATCCGGACCGAGACCGAGGTGTGCCAAATCAAGCACCGCCGGGATACCTGCGATGCCAGTCAAGGTTCGTGCGTATTGCTTCACTGCTGCGTCGAGGTCCGGCATCTCCACCGGCATGGCATGGATCTGCTCGCGTGATATCGGAGCATTTTCAAGCAGACTCTCATGCAGGTGAGTGAGATTCCGGTCTGGATCTCCATCCGGGGCCACGCGCTCATCGACCTGGAACACATGAACACCGGCCCAGGGAACGTCTTCCTTTGCCAAAGCGCGCAGCATGACCCACGGAGTACGTCCTCCGCTGACCGCCATGATGAATCGCCCGCGAGCGGCGACCGCGGCCCGGGCATCCTGCGCGATGATGGCGGCAGCTCGCGAGGCCGCAGCCTCGGCATCTGCAAGCACTTCAATCGTCATAACTGGCTCTCCAGTTCTAACCTCACCGCCTACTTCTTCTCCAGATGGCCGCCGAATTGGTAACGCATTGCCGACAGGAGCTTGTTGGCGTAGTCGCCTTCTCCCCGTGAACTGAACCGCTCATAGAGCGCCGAAGTAAGCACTGGCGTCGGAACCGCCTCATCGATCGAAGCCTTGATCGTCCAGCGCCCTTCGCCTGAATCCGACACGCGGCCCGCGAACTTCGTCAGGTTGGGATCTTCAATCAGCGCGGACGCCGTCAGGTCCAACAGCCAGGACGCAATCACGCTACCTCGCCGCCACACTTCCGATACGTCAGCCAGGTTGAAGTCGTACTGGTAGTGCTCAGGATCGCGCAGCGGAGTCGTCTCCGCATCAATCGCGTGGGTCTGTTTGCCGACATTGGCAGACTTCAATACGTTGAAACCCTCCGCATAGGCTGCCATGATGCCGTACTCAATTCCGTTGTGCACCATCTTGACGAAGTGGCCGCCGCCGCTGGGTCCGCAATGTAGATAGCCTTGCTCCGCCGTGCCTCCAGCTTTTTCACGACCCGGGGTGCGTGGGATGTCACCTATGCCCGGCGCAATCGTTTTGAAAATGGGATCAAGGTATTGTACCGCCGCATCGGGACCGCCGATCATCATGCAGTAGCCGCGCTCCAATCCCCAGACACCGCCACTGGTGCCGACATCCACGTAGTGAATACCGTTTGGGGCCAACTCCTTGGCGCGACGGATATCGTCAATGTAATAAGAGTTTCCACCATCGATCAGGATGTCCCCAGCTTCCAGGAAGGGCACGATCTCGGCGATAGTCGAATCAACCACCGCCGCAGGAATCATCAGCCAAATAGCCCGCGGCTTCTGCAGCTTGCTCACGAAATCTTTGATCGACGACGACCCGACCGCTCCCTCGTTCGCCAACGCCTCCACCGACTTGGGAGACATATCGAATACCGTGCAAGTGTGTCCGGCTTTCATCAGCCGCCGCACCATGTTGGCACCCATTCTTCCAAGACCCACCATTCCGAGTTGCATGACTCACACTCTCCTTAGGAAAAAATCGTTGGGACTGCTATTTGCGCTCGCGATAGCGGCGGATCTGGTTGTTGGTTGAGCTGTCGTGATTGAGCACGGGTTCGTCTTTGCTCTCCAGTTGGGGGATAATGCGCTGCGCCAATGCCTTCCCCAACTCCACTCCCCACTGGTCGAAGGAGTCGATGCTCCAGATGGTCCCCTCGGTAAATACTGTGTGCTCGTAAAGCGCTACTAGTTTGCCGAGTGTTTCCGGCGTCAGCTCATCGGCCATGATGATGTTCGACGGGCGGTTGCCTTCGAACACGCGATGGGGAACCAGCCAATCCGGAGTGCCCTCGGCTTTTACCTCTTCCGCGGTCTTGCCGAACGCAAGCGCCTCGGTCTGAGCGAAGACGTTCGCCATCAGCAAGTCATGGTGCCGCCCAAGCGGGTTCAGTGTCTTGTAGAAACCGATAAAGTCGCAGGGGATGAGCTTCGTGCCCTGGTGGATCAGTTGATAGAAAGAGTGCTGGCCGTTCGTCCCCGGCTCGCCCCAATAGATCGGCCCGGTCTGGTAGTCCACTTCCTTGCCATTCAGCGTGACGTGCTTGCCGTTGCTTTCCATCGTGAGTTGTTGGAGGTACGCCGGGAAACGCTTGAGGTACTGTTCGTACGGCAGCACGTCCACGGTCTGAGCGCCAAAAAAGTTGTTGTACCAGACTCCCAGCAAGCCCAACAGCACCGGCAGATTGCGCTCGAACGGCGCGGTGCGGAAGTGCTCGTCCATCTGGTGGAAACCATCGAGCATTGCGCGGAAATTCTCCGGCCCAATCGCCAGCATGGTCGAAAGGCCAATCGCAGAATCCATGGAATAGCGCCCGCCAACCCAGTCCCAGAACTCGAACATGTTGGCAGTGTCGATCCCAAACTTCGTTACCTCCGCCGCGTTAGTCGAGACCGCGACAAAGTGCTTTGCGATCGACGACTCATCTCCGCCAAGACCCGCGAGGGCCCAGGCGCGCGCCGTGTGGGCATTGGTCATCGTTTCCAGCGTGGTGAAGGTCTTCGACGACACGATGAAGAGCGTCTCCGTTACATCAAGGCCATGGACTGCTTCGGCGAAGTCTGTGCCATCGACATTGGACACAAAGCGAAACGTCATGTCGCGCTGACTGTAGTGCCGCAGGGCCTCGTACGCCATGACCGGCCCGAGATCGGATCCCCCGATGCCGATGTTGATGACGTTGCGGATGCGCTTGCCGGTGTGTCCTTTCCACTCGCCACTGCGAACGCGCTCGGAGAATGCGGACATCTTGTCTAACACGGCGTGGACACCCGGAACAACGTCTTTGCCGTCAACTTTTATAACTTGGCCCTTGGGGGCGCGGAGAGCCACATGCAAAACCGCGCGTTTCTCCGAGACGTTGATCTTGTCGCCACGAAACATAGCGTCAATCCGCTCGCGCAGGCCGGACTCCTCGGCCAACTGCAGAAGTAGTCTCAGAGTTTCGTCGGTGATGCGGTTCTTGGAATAATCGAAGAAAATACCGACTGCTTCGGAGGTGAAACGTTCACCTCGCTTCGGGTCGTCAGCGAACATTTTGCGGAGGTGAGTCTCACGAATCTGCTTGTAATGCGCACTCAGGACTTTCCATGCGGGACGTCGGGTAAACCCTTTCAGCCTGCCTGCCATTCTTTTGCTCCTGTAACTTCCATTCCGGTCTTCGAGGCCGAAACCGGAGGACAACCTGAATTCACATTGGACATTCGGGCAAATGAGAAGCGGATCGGTTTACCCTGACTTCGCTCGATGGTTCAGACCAACAACCGCTTCCCATCCAAATCCAGCAGACACAGACTGCAGCGGCTTACTTGAGGACTGCGCTCTTCGATTCGATCACGCCCAAGAGCTCATTCCACGATTTCACGAACGCCTTCGCCCCGTCGACTTGAAGTTGCAGGCCCAAAGCATCGATGTCGATGCCCGCCTCGACAAACTGTTGCAGCACTTGCTCGCAGTTGCCGCCGTCTGGAGGCATCACCGTTCCAACTTCGCCGTGATCCGCAAACGCCTTCAGGGTGGCCTCGGGGATAGTGTTTACTGTGTCGGGCGCAGCCAGGGCCTTAATGTAGAGGATGTCTGAAGCGCGTGGATCCTTAGTTCCGGTGCTCGCCAGCAGCAGCCGCTGCGGGTTGTATCCGGTTTGGATGATCTTTTGCCAGCGGGGCGTGAGCAACAAATCGCGATAGGCCTTGTAGGTGCGCTGCGCAATGGCAATTCCCAACTTGTCGCGCAGATCGTCAGACACCTCACTTGACACTGCGACATCCCAGCGGCTGATGAACACCGACGCCACCGATCCCACATTTGTTGGAAGTCCGGCGGCGATGCGCCGCTCGACGCCTTTCAAATACGCCTCGGCAGCCGCAAGATACTGCTCGCGCGAGAACAATAACGTCACGTTGATCGAGACACCGGCGAAGATGGCTTCTTCAATCGCCGGTAACCCCTCGGGAGTGCCGGGAATTTTGATGAACAAGTTGGGTCGTGCCCCGCGCGCGGACAGGTCCTTCGCTGCCGCCAGCGTAGTGGCCGTGTCGTAGGCGAGCAGCGGTGAGACTTCCAGCGATGCCCAACCGTCCACGCCCTTGGTCTGGTCGTAGGTCGGACGGAACAAGTCCGCCGCACGAGTGAGGTCCTCCAAAGCCAGATCAAAGAACAAGGCTTCCCCCGACTCGCCCCGGCCCATCGCTTCATGAATCGCAGAATCGTAGGAAGCGCTCTTCTTAATCGCCTGATCAAAAATCGTCGGATTCGACGTCAGCCCCGTCACCGAATACTCGTCGATGTAAGTTTTTAGCGTGCCGTTGTTCAGCAGATCGCGCGTGATGTTATCCAGCCAAAGACTCTGTCCCAGATCGTGAAGTAATTGCGTCGGTTTCATACAGTCTCCTCACCATTATTTCTTAGAAGCTACCAGTCCCGGTTCACGCAGACAACCGCAAAGCGCGAGGTGCGCAAACATCCATGATCCCACAGAACTTGGCATTCGACACGCAAACCGGGCCGGGATGGATTCAATCCCCCGTGCAAGTCAGATCGATTCGTGCATCTGTAATTTTGAGTCGAAGGATGGCCTAAATGTTTCAGGAAATCGGTACTTCCAAGTGCAATCCCCGCTCGCTAAGACATCGCTGCCGCAAGGCGGCTTGCTGGAACCTGACGCGTCGAACGAAATGGACGGCGCGCGTATAGAATCTTGTTTCCGCCATGCTGGAGAAGATCAACCTCAAGAAGAAGCTTTCCCGGGAGGAGTTCAAGCGTGTCCTTCCTGGGCTGCAGACCCGTCTTTACGACCTCGAAAAAGCATGTTGGGACAACGGCGTCCCATCGATCGTGGTCCTTGAAGGTTGGGACGCGTCCGGAAAGGGCACCACCATCGCCGCCCTCACGCAGCGACTGGACCCGCGCGGATTCAAGCTCTACCCCATAACTGCGCCCCGTACTTACGAGCAGCAACGCCCCTGGTTGTGGCGCTTCTGGCTCAAGGTCCCCAATCGTGGGGAAATGGTGATCTTCGATCACAGTTGGTACGGCCGAGTACTGGAAGAACGAGTTGAAGGGGCAATCCCGGAGAAGGCGTGGCGGCAGGCTTATCTCGACATCATCGAATTTGAGCGCATGCTGGCTGACGACGGAACGGCGATCCTGAAGTTCTTTCTGCACATCAGCAAAAAGGAACAGGAGAAGAGGTTTGAACTGATCGAATCCGACCCGCTTGAGGCGTGGCGGGTCACTCCCGCTGACTGGGCTCGTCACAAAAAGTACCAGCAGTACCTGGCGGCCTACGAAGAAATGCTGGAGTTGACTGAGTCTGAATATGCGCCCTGGACCATTGTGGAAGCTAAATCGAAGTGGCATGCGCGGCGGAAAGTTTTCGAGACGATCATCGCCACGCTGGAAAAACGATTGGGCGACAAGGCCCCACCTGCGGACGCTTCTCCGGAAGAGTTGTCAAAGGACGCCGAACTGCGAGCGGCCATGGAATCGCTGACGGAGGATGGACTCTGATGCTCGAGACCATCGATCTCACCAAGAAGCTCGACCGCGAATCCTACGTTCGGGAAGTGTCGCGGCGGCAGATCCAGCTTCGCGAACTGGGCTACCAGGTTTACCTGCGGAAGCGCCCGGTCGTCCTGGTATTTGAAGGCTGGGACGCTGCCGGTAAGGGCGGAGCCATCAAGCGGATCACCGAGAAACTCGATCCGCGAGGGTACGTGGTCTATCCGATCTCTGCGCCGCATGGCGAAGACAAGACTCGTCACTACTTGTATCGTTTCTGGCGGCGGCTGCCCGAACGCGGACAAATCGCGATCTTCGATCGCTCCTGGTACGGGCGCGTGCTGGTCGAGCGGGTTGAAGGATTCGCTCAGGAAAATGAATGGAAGCGGGCCTACAAGGAGATCAACTCGTTCGAGCGTCAGCTACGGGATTTCGGTGCGGTGCTGGCCAAGTTCTGGGTCCACATCTCCCGCGAGGAACAGCTTCGCCGCTTCGAGGAACGAAAAGCCATTGGTTATAAGTCCTGGAAGCTAACGGACGAAGACTGGCGCAATCGTCAGAAATGGGGCGTGTACGAGGACGCCGTCGAGGACATGCTGGTAAAGACCAGCACCAGCGGATCGCCCTGGACGCTAATTGAAGGCAACGACAAATACTGGGCGCGGACGAAGGTTCTGTCGCAACTGGTGAAGATCTTGTCGACAGAGCTGAAGTACACGCCCGCCGATCCGCTGGGTAAAAATGCAAAGAAGAACAAACCCAAGCCTTCAGGAAATTCCCCGAAATAAGCTCCATGCAAAAATCGGAGAACGATGTGCGGTCGAAGAAACCGCACTTGTTCCGCGGACGGTTCTCATATTCAACTTACAGTTAGTCGCGTTCCCACATTTGCTTGCTTGGAGCTTGTGCTGGCCCGCCCCGTGGATGCTGCTTCTGCCAGTCTGCCTCGGAGATGACTTGAATCGGATCCAGCTTCTGCTTCGTCAAGCCAGAATTAATAGCCGGGAGTTGTCCCGCTGTCAGCGTTTGGAATTCTTTGATCACGTCCTCGAGTTCTCGCCCCAGCACGTCGGTACGAGCGATCTGTGCGTCGGTCGGACGGCCATCATAGCCGGTGACGTCGCCGTACACGGTTGACACATACTCGCGAAGCCGCTCCTCGCCGGTAATTGCGCCACCTTCCTTGGTGGCCACGATCTTTCCTCGAAGCTTGTCGCACGAAGCCGCCAGGTCCGTCAGCTTCTTGTGCAGTGGATCGGTGGCAGGGACCTTCGCAGCTCGTTGAGTCGCCTCGTCACGCACTGCAATAATCGCGTCCACGGACCAGCTCATGTGCTCCAGCATGGCGTAGAGTTTCATCGCCAAGTCAAACTGCGCCTTGCGGTCTTCCGGGGTGTACTTGGAACGCGGGTCGGTGACCACCTCCAGTTGCGTGGTGTAGGTTTGCTCACCCTTCGTCATCTTCACGGTGTAGGTGCCCGGTAAAACCTTAGGGCCTTGAGCAGCGCCAAATGCCGCCGATGCCGCCGGAGGCACGATGGGAGGATCAAGATGCATCGGCCACATGGCGCGATTGAGTCCGCGATGCTTGCTGCCGCTGAGTGTGTCGAGCAGTTTCCCCTGCTGATCGAAGACTTCGATCTTCAAGTCACCGTAAATGTGCCGACCCTTCTGATAGTAGGTAATGAAGGCTTCGCCGGGTCGGGAAGGTCCGACAAACGTCTCATCACCTTCCGCCCAACCTCCATTGGCTTCGATATACTCCACCGCCGGCCTTGCAGTAATAAAGGTTGCTGTTTGCGACATCACGTCCGGGGTCAATGCCCGCAGTGGCGAGATGTCGTCGATGATCCATATTCCGCGCCCATGAGTGGCCAGCACCAGGTCAGAAGCTCGTGGCTGAACCACGATATCTCGCACGGCAACATCAGGGAAATCGCTGCCCTTGTATTGCGCCCATCGCTCGCCTCCGTCAATGGAGATCCAAAGGCCAAATTCTGTGCCGAGGAACAACACATTCGGTTTCACTGTGTCTTCCGTGATGACATGCGCATAACCGCGCACACCACTAGCCCGCACCGGCAGAGCCTTCCACGTCTTTCCGTAGTCCGTCGTCTTGTACAAATAAGGACTCAGGTCTCCAAATGTATGGCGATCGAACGTAGCATACGCGGTCGCCTCATCGAAACGGCTGGCCGCCACCGTGGAAACCCAGGAGAACTTAGGGACGCCTACTGAGCCGACCACGTTAGCCCAAGTCTTGGCGCCATCGCGCGTGACCTGCAAATTTCCGTCATCGGTGCCCACCCAAATGACCTGGCCATTCTTGGGCGACTCGCTGATGGAGTAGATCGAGGTGTGCATTTCCGCCGCAGAATTATCGACGGTGATGCCACCGGACTCTTCCTGCTTCTGCTTTTCAGGGTCGTTGGTTGTCAGGTCGGGCGAGACGCGATCCCAAGTCTGGCCGTGGTTGCGAGAGCGGAAGAGGAACTGCGCCCCGATATAAATAGTTCCCTTCTCGTTGGGGCTCATATGGATGGGGGTGTTCCAGTTGAAGCGCAGCTTCTTCTCGCCATATTCCGGATAGGGCATGATTCCGCGCGTCTCATGAGTGTTACGGTTCACTCGCCCAATGGTGCCGCCCTGTGCCTCGGCGTAGATATAGTTCGGATCGGCTGGGTCCTCGAACATCCAGAAGCCGTCGCCGCCGAACATGTTTTCCCAACGGGAGTACGATACTCCGCCAGGATAGGAAGAATCGCCCACCCAGGAACTGTTGTCCTGCAGGCCTCCGTAGACGTGGTAGGGATCGGCGTTGTCCACGCTGACGTGGTAAAACTGCGAAACCGGAAGGTTGATCTGGTGCATCCAGCGGGTTCCGCCGTCTTGACTGCGCCACAGTCCACCGTCGTCGCCCGCATAGACGACGTTGGTATTCTCCGGATCGATCCAGATCGCGTGGAAGTCGCCATGGGCTTTACTCGACACTGGGCTGAAACTTTTGCCGCCGTTTACGCTCAATAGCAAAACTAGATCGGGCTTGAACACCTTTTCTGGATCTTTTGGATCGACGATCAGGTTAGCGAAATAGAACGGGCGCCAGACCATGAACTGGCTTGCGTCCTTCTTGGCCCAACTCTTACCCCCGTCGTCGGAACGATAGAGTGCGCTGTCCTTGGACTCGATCATGGCGTACACGATTTGGGTGTTGGATGGCGCGACGGCCAATGCGATCCGGCCGTACGGCTTTGCCGGCAGGCCCTTGGTATTCGCTTCCGTCAGTTCCTTCCAGTGTTCGCCGCCGTCGGTAGACTTAAACAGTCCGCTGCCCTCGCCACCCGAGCGAAACGTCCAACCCTGACGACGGAAATCCCACATCGATGCGTACAGAGTCTTAGGTTCCAGCGGACTCATGCTGAGCATGCCGCAGCCGGTCGATCCATTCTTGCCCGCGAGCACCTTGATCCACGACTTTCCGCCGTCAGTGGTCTTGTAGACGCCGCGCTCGTTGTTGTCATTCCACAGATGACCAGTGGCGCACGCGTACACGGTGGTGCCATCTTTCGGGTCAACCAGGATCCGAGCGATGTGCTCGGAATCCTTAAGCCCCATGTTGGTCCAGTTGTCGCCACCGTCCGTGGATTTGTAAATGCCGTCGCCCACCGAGACGCTGTTGCGCACCCAGGATTCGCCGGTACCCACCCACACGACTTTTGAGTTTGTGGGATCGATCGTGACCGCTCCGATTGATTGGACGCTCGGTTTGTCGAAAACAGGGGTGAACGTTGTGCCGCCGTTCACCGACTTCCAAACGCCGCCACTGGCTGCGCCCGCGAAAACCGTCAGCCGCCCCTGGTCATGTACCGCGTCAACCGCCGCGATACGTCCGCTCATCACCGCCGAACCGATGTTGCGCGCCGGCAATCCGGAAACGGATGCGGAATCAAACTTGACAGGCGCTTGCGCCATGGCGCTCACTGCCAATGCCACCAGGCAAAACACGTAGCGGCAACCAACGATTCGCAGACGATTCCGGACAGAGCATGCAATAGCCATAATTCTGAAGTCCTCTCAAACCACTGTCGCCACGGAATACGTGACGTCCAAATAAAAACTTATTGGGTTATTTCTTTGTGGCAGGCATCTTGAAGAACGAATCGTCCAGCGGGACATTCGCTTCAATTTTGTCGATGCTGTATCTCGCATGGTCGCCCGGGTTGTCCTTCGAGCTGGCGTCGATGGAAAACGGGTAATACACCCCCGCAACCTGCTTGTACGAACCGAGGTCCAGCTCGGATTCGCGCACCGAGCCACGAATGAACTGTTGCTTTCTCTTTTTGATCTCAAGATAGGTGTCTGGATCGAGGTAGTAATAAATGATGTCGCCGTTCTTCAGGGTGACCTTTAGCTCGTAGGCATCATCACCGTCAACCGTGTCGTGCCCGAGGTATTCAACCTTATTACCCTTGGCCTGATAGTCGACAAGCGGTCCGTCAATATCGGCTTCCTCCATCAGGTCGCGGTAGTCGTCCTCGCCCATGAGTTCCGGGTCCTTGCGGCCATTGAACGGTGAGATTTGCCAGCCCGCTTTGCCGTCGTAGGCTTGAACCTGCGTCATACCCTGTACGGTGAAATTCTGACGAATCATATCGGCCCGCTTGTTTTCCTGGCTAACCTGCGCGTCGATCCCGACGTAAGCCTTGCCCGTCATCGTCAACGTGTTGATGGCTTTGATCTTGTCGACTCCGCCGCGGGCCTGAAGGTTCTTGGCGACGAGTTCTTCCGCGGTTTGGGCCGTGGCTGCTGCCGCCAAGCTCAGAATTCCAACGATGACCACTCGGGTGAAACGCATGCAGATTGCTCCTTGTCCGACTCTTATGACACCGCCGGATTCCTGAACTTATTCTCGAAGCTGTACATTGAAAGCCAACTACCCGTCGGGTGATGCTCCGTAGTTTACCCGGCGGTGAATTATACCCGCTCGACCCTGCCTTTCGTATATCTCGCTACTTCGTAGACTTCCGCGTCACCGTGAAACCTGCGACCACTAGACGAGATATGCACCGACGTTCGCTATGCGGAAACTCGGCCCGCTGCTAAGTCAGGTTGTCGGGGTCAAAAGGACTTAAGACCTTATAGACGCTTGAATAAACGATTGGTAACTGGCACAGGGATCTCACCTGACAAGGAGACGCGAAACTGGATCAAAAATGGCTTCCACCCTCGCTAGAACAGTCGGGATAAATCATTCAAGTAAGAGTGGCTAGCAGGGCTGCAAGCCTGACCATCAGCGTAGGCAGATGCGATTCAAGTGGCCATCATCGTCGATTCCAACACCACCTAGGGGTTAGCCGTAGCCACATTCTGCGGCCACTCGTCGTCTGTCGGCTGCCACGTCTTGTCGGGGTTGTAGAGTTCCATCTCCTTCGCGATCTTGAGCGAGTCGGGGCCCAGGTCTTTTTGGTACACGATTCCGTCGTTGCTCACGATGAAGGTCTTTACGCCCGTCACACGGTATTCGGCAGGCACGGCAACCAGGGCAAAGCCGCCAATCATGATGCCTTCGATGACGTAGTTCAGCTTACCCATCGGCGCTGCCGGGCCCTGGCCCTTCAGGATTTTGAAGTAATAGCCGTGGAATCCACCCTTGCCTGAGGTGTAGCCTTCCGCCAGCGCGTTGGCCACCGCTTCGCCAATGGGGCCATCGGGAGTTCCATCAGCATTCTTCCAGAACAAGCCGTCCTGCTTGCCGGGCGTGCTGATGATTTTCTGCGCGTACTGGTTTACGCCGGAGTCGTCGTGAATGTCCGAGGCGTATTCCTTTTGCGCTGATACGTAGCCGCGGCACACGGTGATGGCGTTAAGTTCGTTCTCGCCGATGCGCCGGAAGAGAATTTCCTGACGCCCTTCCTTGGTGTTGAAATACCACTTGCCACTCTTCTTGACGAGCGGAATCGGCGCGGGCCATTCCCCTTCTCCAACGATGATGGTGGCGCGGTTGGGATTCGACTTGGCGATCTGGATGGAGTTCTTGGCCGCTGCCTCTTTGGCGAAAGCCTGGGCGTTGTTCTTGTCTTCGACCTGGTCGCCGGAGGCGACGAGATCGTGGCCGTCGGGACCTAGGATCGCCAGCAACTCCGGAACGTCGAAGTCTCCCGCTGCCTTGGTCAACGCCTCGGCTGCCGCCTGCGGTGTGTCGAAGCCCTTCTGGGTGGCTGCCGCAGGCTTGGTTGTAGGTTGGGTTTGGGCTTGAGCCACGCTCATCATCGGCAGTACGCAGCACAGGGCAACCAGGACGAGGATGATACTCGTTAAGGGCTTATTCGCAATTAGCAATCTCGATTTCATCTTTTCCTCGCTCATCATGGTTCGCATCACTACCTCCGCCTTCCGCCGCCGCCACCGCCACGGGAGCCGCCACTGCCGCGAGACCCACCGTAGCTGGAAGAGCCTCGCGAGCTGCTGGCGCGTGCCTGGCTTCCGCTCATGCCGGAGGAGGCACCACCGAACGCGCTGCGGTTGGTGGAACTTGGGGTGTTGCGAACCTGCTGGTTGCCAACGCTGTTCGAACCGGTGCCGCGCTTCGCGCTCATGTTACCGGCGCTCGGACTGTTGCCGCGGTTCGCCGTACCTGCACTGGGTCCGGCTCCACGGTTTGAACTCATGTTGCCCCCGCTCGCACCACGATTGCCCGCACCACCTGCAGGCTGCTGGCGCGCCTGGTTCTGGCGGGCGTTGTTCTGGCGCGACTGCATGGAGTCGCCGCGCGCGGTACCGCCGTACTTGTTGGCGGTGCCTCTGTCGCCATATGGAGCTCCGCCACGGTGCTGCGGGTTGTGCTGCCAGTTGCTGTTTCCGCTATTGACGCGGTTCCCGCCGTTTACGTTGTTCCGGTTGCCGTTGTTGACGAAGTTATTGTTGTTGTTGATGGTGATGTTGTTGTTGCCGCCCCAGCCGCAGTTGTAACCCCAGCCGCCGCCCCACATCGCACCCATGGCGACGCCGACGCCGAAAGAAATCGCCATGCCGGCCGCGTAGTATCCCGGCGGCGGGTAATAGATGGGCGGATACGGATAGATCGGAGCGCCATATACAACCGTCGGATTGTAGCTGGGCACATAGACGACCTGCGGATTGGCCTGCTCGATCACGATGACCTGCTGGCTCTCGACGGTTTTCGTTTCCACCTTCTGCTGTTCGGAGGACTTCAGATTTCCATTGCCCTGGGCTTTCTTCCTCATGCGCTGCACTGCGTCCATCACATCGTTCTGCTGCGCGAGAAAGGCGTTGCCAAGGTCGGTCGTCCACTTGATGTTGTCGGCCAGTTGCTTGACGGCATCGGGCAAGGCAGCTAGTCCCTGGATGCTCGGGTCCCAGTCCTGCTTCTTTACCGCATCGGCCAGCGCCTTTTCGTTCATCCCTTTGTTCTGGGCCAGCCACTGCTGCAACTGAATGACCTCCAAAGGATAGGTGGAGGCCACCAGCACCTGGCTGAGCAGTGGATCGGGGTAGAGCGCTATCGGCGCCACCAGCGAATCAAGCTGATCGGCAGGGATTTTGGCCGCGGACTGCTCGGCTGGGGCTGCAGCCTGCGGTGGTTGTACCGCTACCGCATTTCCGGACACCAGAGCCCCAATGCAGATGACCGCTGCGAGTTCTCGAACCGCGCGGATCATTATGTTTCTGAAGCTGTATTTAGGATTCATAGCCGCCGTCTCCGTGTTATTGCCATGACTGCTCCAGTTTACAACTCTGTCCGCGACTCAGATCCAGAGGGCAGAAGCTCATTCGTGCTACGTTCTCCTCCCACGGCTGTGGGACCAGTGGGAACAATTGCCTTTCCAGCGATATGGTGCTTCGCTGGCAGATCAATGTCAGTGATGTGCCACACATCGATCGAGGGCAAGGGAGGACCCTAAAGCCTGGCGCGGTTCGAGGAGGAAAAGCTGCGGCTCGTGAAAATCTGTGTAACTTTGTTCAATCTGCAGCGTACTGCTTTATGGACGTCAAGAGAAACAATGCGAAAGGGTCGCAGCTCCGCGAGGGTAAAGCCACGCAATTAGAGGGGCCGGATCTGGAGAGCGTAATCAAGCGCGCACAAGGCCACGATGCCGAGGCGCTGGGGGAGATTTATCGCCTCTATGTCCGGCGCGTATTCGGCTTGTGCCGTTACATGCTGGACTCACGGGAGAGCGCAGAAGATGCCACAAGCGAGGTTTTCCTCAAGCTGCAGCGCTCAATTGAGAGCTATGACGGGTCAACGCCGTTCCCTAGGTGGCTGTTGCGGGTGGCTGGCAACCAATGCATTGACCTTTTGCGCCGCCGGAAGCGTGGACGGCAGGTGATTGTGGAAGTTGAAGACGGAGTCGCGGTCATCGAGGCAACCAGCCCGGAGCCGTCGCCGCTGAGTGCAGTCCTCAGCACGGAAGAGAGGGCGCAGGTGCGGGATGCCATTGCAGGTCTGCCCGAGAACTATCGCGTGCCGCTGGTTCTGCGCTATTACGGCGAGCTGAGCTATGACGAAATCGCGCAGCAGTTGGGCCTGCGGAGTAACTACGTGGCGGCATTGCTATTTCGGGCCAAGCAGGAACTGCGCCGGACACTGGGCCACAGGAGCAAGTGATCATGGAATGTTATTCGGAACAGGTCGTTTCGATCTTCGTGGACGGTGAACTGGCGGCTGAGGAGGCGCACCGTCTGCGAGACCACCTCGCGAGCTGCCGGCGCTGTCGCCAACTGTTGGACGCATTACGCGCTGAGAACCGTGCTTTGACCGAAAGCCTGCAAGAGCTTCCGGAAGAAGCCCCCAGCCCGGCCGATTTATCCCGTTCGCCGTGGTCTGTAGCGTGGGGAGACGTAGCGGTCGCAGCCGCGGTGCTGGCGGTAACTTCGATCGTGGCCTTTTGGATCAATGAGCTGAGCGTTCCGGAAGCGCTGCAGTGGTTAGACCCATTCAGCTTAAACGGCCGCACCAACCTGCTCTTCAACCTTTCTTACTACTTTGCACAAGGAGGTACTGCCATGGTGAGTGAATATGCTGCTCTCGTCGGAAAGATCTTTTTGGTGTTGTTATTGGGCGGCAGCGCACTGCTGCTGGGACGCCGATGGCTACTGAACCAACCCGGACTGCGCCTTCTGATCGTGTTGCTTGCAATGTCGTTGCCTGGGTTTTCCCTGGAGCGGCGTCATAGTGACATTGTCAACGTAAGGTCGAACGAGACGATTGAGGACACGCTTCTGGCCGCTGGCAACATTGTGCGCGTGGAAGGCGTGGTCAATGGGGACCTGCTGGCTTTTGGCGGAACGGTCGAAGTCCGCGGCACGGTGAAGGGTGACCTGGTGAGTTTTGCCAAGAGGATCGTGATCAGCGGAACCGTGGAAGGGAACATCTTCGACTGCTCGAATTCGCTCGACCTGGACGGGCAATTGGGCCACAGCCTCTACGGGTTGATGCAATCGTTGCGGGTAAATGACCGGGGTCGCATTGGAGAGGGTATGGTGGTTGGCGCCGGCGACGTCACCCTCGAGGGTGAGGTGACCCGCAGCGTGAACCTGTACGCTGGCAACGCCGATGTGAGCGGCAAGGTTGGCCGCGAAGTGACCATGGCCGGAGATAACCTTACGCTGACGAACACGGCCCGCGTCGGAGGCAATCTGAGCGCTCGCGTGCACGACCTGAAGAAGGTACACATCGCTGACGGCGCGACGATTACGGGTTCCCGTGAAATTCAAGTGTTCCAGAAGCCGAACCGTTTCACGCACCCCACATTCTACTTCTTCTCAGCGATCTGGCTCGCTGCCGCCATGCTGGTGGGATGGCTGATCCTGCTTCTGTTTCCCGGCTTTTTCCAGGCCAGCACGCACGCCGTGGGTGAAGGGTGGCGCAGCCTCGGGCTTGGGATTGCAATCCTGGCGGGCGTGCCTGTGGCCATAATCTTCTTAGCCGTCACGCTGGTTGGCCTTCCGGCTTCGCTCATGCTGCTGATGGCGTACCTGGCTGCGATCTACCTGACAAAAATCTGGGTTGGAGCATTCCTGGGGCAGATGCTCCTGAAGCCATCTGGAGCGACCAAGGGAGATTGGATGCTGGGACTGCTGGTTGGCATGTTGATTCTCACGGTCGTGAGGTTCATACCGTACCTGGGACCGCTGATTCACTTCGGTGTGATTTGTTTAGGTTTGGGAGCGTTTGCCTGGCAGCTTCATCGGGTTATACGACCGGCAATTTCGGCCTAAATTAGGTCTCCTGAGGCTAGTAGGAGATGAATAGGTCTGGCGACTGTGTCCGGGAAGGAACTATCCGTGGTTTGTCGGTGCAAGATCGCGAATTGAGTTGCAACCCTTTCAACAAACGAGTCACGGCTGTTCAGGAATTTACCGATTTGGCGGGAACGGGGCGTTCCGGGAATTGGCGCTGTGACCTTATCGGGGAGCTCACCAACCGATCGCTGCCGGTATGACGTTAAGTAATCGTCAATCCGGTGAAGTTCGGCCGGGCTTTTCGGAAAGGCGTGCGATCGAGTGAGCTGGGGAATCTAGCCGTTAACTGATCGCTATCTGACGGTGATGCGACGTAAATTGTTGAAAATATGGCGGAGAGACAGGGATTCGAACCCTGGGTACCCTTTCGAGTACACACGCTTTCCAAGCGTGCGCCTTCAGCCACTCGGCCATCTCTCCGTTCGGGAAGCGCAGGGCAAGGCATCCCGCGTGAACAACGCCTTTTCATTGTAGCGTATTGCGCGCCCGGCTGCGGCTTGGGCACGGGCGCGTTAAGAAGCCCAACAGGTCGCTACTCGTCTTTTTTCAACTGTTGCGCCAGGTAGTTCTGGTATCCCATTTCGCCGATGGCGTGTAACTGCGCTTCGAGCCAGTCGATGTGGTGCTCCTCGTCCGAGAGGATCTTCTCGGCCAATTCGCGCGAGCCTCCATCATTGGCTGCCAGGCATAGCTGGATGCCATCGTTGAGGCGCTTGACCGCATCGTATTCCAGTTGCAGATCGTTCTTGTACTGCTGTTCCACTGTCTGGCCAATGTTGATCTTGAAGTAGTCGCTCATATTGGGTGTGCCATCGAGATAGAGGATCCGCTCCATTATCTTCTCGGCATGGACCATTTCTTCGATCGACTCTTTGCGGATCATCTTGGCCAGCCGCTCATAGCCCCAGTTCTCGCACATTTCGGCATGCAGGAAATACTGATTGATCGCCGTCAACTCCGCTTTAAGGACCTGGTTCAGAAACTCGATAACCTTGGCATCACCCTTCATATCGCCTCACAGGATTTCATTCGATTAGTGCTGACCTATCCAGGCACGCAGAAACACGGTGCATCTGAATCGGACTGACTATTGTAGCGCGGTGCTCATGAATCTTCGCCCGACTTGCGCTAAGTGACCAAACGAACCACGCCGAGCGCAATCGGGCCCAGTCAGACCGGGTACAAGTCACGAACTTTGCGGGTGGGGAAATCTATTGTTTCTTGTCGGTACCGTTGGACCAAGCCGCATTGCCGGCGGGGCTATTCGCCGCACTGACCGCTGTACCGTTCGGTGTTTGTGGGGACAAGTTCTCTCGTCCGGCTGGAGGGACGTAACCGTCGAGCAATCGGCGATGCATGCTGTAGAGCGCTAATTCCAGGCGGTCGGAAACGCCAAGTTTGTCGTAAATCTTCCGGAGGTAATTCTTGACGACTTGCTCCGTGGTACCGACTTCCATGGCGATGTCTTTGTTCTTCAGCCCTTGGGTCACACCGCCGATGATCAGCATTTCTTTTTCGCTAAGACGCAGTTGCTGTTTGGGCGTGTTCCCGTGCTCTGCCTGTGTGCGGTAGGCCTCGATTACCCAGTTGACTCCCTGGTTGTCGAGCCAAGTCTCACCGGCAGCGACTTTCCTCACGCATCGCACCAGCAGGTCGGGAGAAACGGAGCGGGTCAGAATCCCCCGCACACCTCGGCGGAGGTACTCGACGGTTTCTTCTTCACCCGTATGGTGTGCGACAACAATGACCTTGGTTCCAGGTTGCGCACGCCGCAGTACATCAGAAACTGCGTCAGGAGGATTGGTAGACAATCCTGCTTCGAAGAGTACTACTTCTGCGGGCGTGGCGGAGACTGCGCCCAGAGTCTGTTGCAAAGTTTCGGTCTGGGCGACGACTTCCAGATCCTTCTCCACGGCAAAAATCTTGCCCATGCCGACACGAAAAATAGCTTCCGAGTCAGCGACGATAATCCGCAATGGAGTGCGTGTTGTTTCCGTGGGGCTGGAATACACAGGAGACTCGGATCGAAATCCTGCGTGATTCGCGTCTTGACGTGGAACTGACGCCGCGAGGCGATCAGGGCCGCTCGAATTTGTACTCATCGATGACAACTGCCACGCTCCGTCCGGAGGATTCTTCAGAACAGCGAACCACTCGGCCTCGGCACTTCACCAAAACGTCGCGGTCGGAGCCCAGAACATCTCCCGGCATCGCGACCGTGAACTCGACTTCCGAGCCCACTTCAACTTCCGTCTCGGTGCGAAACAGAATTCCGCCAGCTGAGATATCAATTGTCTGCGCTCGGTACTCGTCCGTCGGCGTTTTCAACGTCACCGGAAGATGAAGAGGAAACCGAACTGAATTCCGCAAGTCAGGATGGGATGATTCAGTGGTCATAAGAACCAGTCCACATTACAATACATCCAGCCCCATCCCACCCAGAAGTTACTAAAGTACCACTGAAGTCACCACCTGTGACAAGAAAAATACTCTAAACTGACCGAGAGATTCCCATTTCGGTATTTTGTTATCAATGACTTACAAAGGTGACGCTTAAACCTACCACCGACAGGGTAACCATTAACACTCAAAATGACACCTTCACATCACCACTTATTGGCCATTTAGTGACACGGAGTAGCGCATCAGACTCGGAATCTCTTGGAATTGGCATCCGAGTCGCGTCAAGTCGTCGGTCGCAGCAAATCCGAAGCTCCCGTCGAAACGGTCGCATTGGAAGCCAGAGCGCGCCTGCGTTCATCGACGATTCGCGCTTCGGCATGCGTTGCACCTCGCAGCTTGGCAGTGTCCAAGGCCCAGAAACCAATTTCCTTCATCTGCGAGTCACCAAGATACCGATGATATCGTGTTTGTTAGAAGCACCTCCAAGTCGGTACGCGCATGTCGAAGCTCGTTAAGGTCGTAAATCTCGAGGACGGAATGCCCAGCGTCGAGCAGGCCCGTGCGCGTCTGAACAGTGAGCTCAGTGTTGCACGAGCGGGCGGAGTGAAGATCCTCAAGATCATTCACGGATACGGATCGAGCGGCGTTGGCGGGGATTTACGAATTGGGCTGCAGGCCACCCTGCGGCAGATGGCCGAACGCCGAGAAATTCGCGCTTGCATTTACGGCGAAAACTGGCGCAAAGCCGACGAGCGAGCGTGGGCGCTGCTCAAGCAGTTCCCCGAACTGAAAGAAGATCACGATCTGGGCAAAGGCAATCGAGGAATCACGCTGGTGGTGCTGTGACGGGCGCTGCAACTGCGGACCCAGCGAACACGGTCGATAGCGCAGAACGCCCTGCGCTGGCTGCGATCCTTGCTTGCATGCTCGCCGGAATGTGTACGTTCCTCAGTGTTTACTGCACCCAACCACTGCTCCCCTACTTGCAGCGGGTTTACAACTCTTCCGTCATTGGGATCAGCCTGACGGTTAGTTCGACCATCCTCGCCGTCGCGTTGATGGCGCCGGTCGTAGGGCTGATGGCCGAATCGATTGGACGCAAGAAGGTCATCGTCCCGTCGCTCTATGCGCTGACCGTTCCGACGCTGCTAGCCGCGACGTCGCAAAGCCTGCACGCCATTATCTTCTGGCGCTTCATGCAGGGACTTTTTGTGCCCGGCGTGATCGTAGTGATGATGGCCTATATCAATGAGGAGTTCGCCAGTTCCTACGTTGGCCGCGCGATGTCGGCCTATGTCACAGGAACCGTGTTGGGCGGGTTTCTCGGACGATACATTTCCGGATTGGTGGCGCACCGATTCGACTGGCGGGGATCTTTCCTGGCAATTGGCTTGTTGAATCTCGCAGGCGCGATCGTCGTACAGCGGGCTCTGCCCAAAGCCAAGAACTTTGTCCGCGCGGCAAGTGTGCGAAGATCCATCGCGGAGAGTTGGAACCACCTGCGGAATCCGCGGCTGCTGGCTGTCTTTGCTATGGGCTTCGCGGCGTTGTTTTGCCTGGTGGGGGTATTCACGTATGTGAACTTCTACCTGGCCGCCCCACCGTTTCATCTCAATTCCGCCCAACTGGGCAGCGTGTTCTTCGTTTACCTGCTGGGTCTGATTGTCACGCCACTCTCGGGACGCTTTCTTGACCATTACGGCATCCGCCACACTGCGCTGCTGGCATTCGTCTTTGCCATGGTTGGGCTAACTCTAACACTAGTTCGGAATTTACCGCTGATCATCGTCGGGTTGGCGCTGTTCTCGTCCGGCATCTTCATCTTTCAGGCAGTAGGAACCGTGCAAACGGGGATCGTTGCTCAACGCGCGCGCTCATCGGCGGCTGGGCTCTATGTCACCTTCTACTACATTGGCGGGAGCCTCGGGGCGATGGTCACCGGCTGGACATGGATCGCGGATGGCTGGCGGGCCTGCGTCATGCTTTTGATGGGAGTAGCAGGAATAGCTGTCCTGTTGGCATATGGAAGTAGTCGCAAGCTGATGACTTGATGCCAAAGCGAAGGGCGGCATCGTTGCCGCCCCGCTCACAACTCCAAAACTGACCACTGGCAACTGACCACTGACAACTGGTTCTATGTTCCTTCCGACCAGCTTGCCAAATACTCTTCCTGCTCCAGAGTCAGGCGATCGATCGTGACGCCCATCGACTCCAGCTTCAGCTTGGCTACGCGCTTGTCCAACTCTTCTGGAACCGGGAAAACCTTCTTCTCGAGAGTGCTGTGGTTCTTCACCAGGTACTCGACCGAAAGGGCCTGATCGGCGAAGCTCATGTCCATCACTGAGGGCGGGTGTCCTTCAGCCGACGCGAGATTGATCAGGCGGCCTTCGCCCAGCAGGTTGATCTTGCGGCCGTCCTTCAGCGAGTATTCTTCGACGAACGCACGAGTGGTGCGTTTCGACGAAGACATCTTTTCTAGCGCAGGAATGTCGATCTCAACATTGAAGTGTCCGGAGTTGGAAATGATGGCTCCGTCCTTCATGGCTTCGAAGTGCTCCTTGCGCAGCACACTCTTGTTGCCGGTCACAGTGCAGAAGACATCGCCAATCTTGGCAGCCTCGGCCATGCTCATTACGCGGTAACCGTCCATCACTGCCTCGATTGCCTTCGTGGGATCGATTTCGGTCACGATGACCTCGGCTCCCAGGCCGCGCGCCCGGCTTGCGAGTCCGCGACCGCACCAGCCGTAGCCGGCGACGACGAACCTCGCTCCCGCCAGCAGGAAATTGGTAGCGCGAACAATTCCGTCAATCGTGGATTGTCCTGTGCCATAGCGGTTGTCGAACAAGTGCTTGGTATCGGCATCGTTGACCGCGATGATGGGATACGTCAACACGCCTTCTTTGGCCATCGCACGCAGGCGGATTACGCCGGTCGTGGTTTCTTCGGTGCCGGCAATCACGCCCTGCAGAACTTCCTTGCGCTTGGTGAGTGCAATCGTGACCAGGTCGGCGCCATCGTCCATGGTGATGTGCGGCTTGTGATCGAGCGCCGCCATGATGTGCGAGTAGTAGGTTTCGTTGTCCTCGCCCTTGATGGCGTAAACCGGGATGTTGTAGTCACGGACCAGGCAGGCCGCTACGTCGTCCTGAGTGGACAGCGGGTTGGAGGCGCACAACACGACGTCGGCACCGCCATCGCGCAGCGTGATCGCCAGGTTTGCCGTTTCGGCGGTGACGTGAAGGCATGCCGAAATCCGCATGCCCGCAAGTGGCTGGTTCTTGATGAATTCCTTGCGGATGATCTGTAGCACCTTCATGGACTGATTGGCCCAGTCAATGCGCTTCTTGCCCATATCCGCGAGTTCAAGGTTGGCGATATCGCCCGCAGTGCGTGTGGTTGTCGTCGACATATGCTCCCGTTTCTGAAAGATTCCGTTGAGAATTCAGCGCACGCGCGTTCGCCGGTTGGCAATCGCGATGGCAAGAATGTGTGATGGGGCGACCCGCTGTTGTGGCCGCCCCAACCTTGAAACTACTTCGAGACCTTAGCGGTCTCGGCAACCGTCAATCCTGCTTGTTCACGCAGGGCGGCAGCCTTATCGGTTGCTTCCCACGTGAAATCGGCATCGTTGCGTCCAAAATGTCCGTAAGCCGCGGTCTTGCGATAGATCGGACGACGCAAGTTGAGCGACTCGATGATGCCCTTTGGCGTCAACTTGAAGTTGGCACGAACCAAGTCAGCGATCTTAGCTTCATCAACCTTCGCGGTACCGAAAGTATCGACCAGCACGCTGACCGGATCGGCCACGCCGATGGCGTATGCGAGTTGCACTTCGCAGCGGTCGGCTAATCCGGCAGCCACGATGTTCTTCGCGATGTACCGCGCCATGTAGCAGGCCGAGCGGTCCACCTTCGTCGGATCCTTGCCGCTGAACGCGCCGCCGCCGTGACGTCCCATGCCACCGTAGGTGTCCACGATGATCTTGCGCCCGGTCAGACCTGTGTCGCCCATCGGTCCGCCGATAACGAAGCGTCCGGTCGGATTGATGTGGTACTTGGTGTCAGCGTCGAGCATGTTCGCCGGAAGCGCTGCCTGGATGACATGCTTCAGGATGTCGGCACGCAGTTCCTCGGTCGAAATCGTTTCGGCATGTTGTGACGAGATCACCACCGCATCGATGCGAACCGGCTTATGGTTCTCGTCGTATTCCACTGTGACCTGGGATTTGCCGTCGGGACGGAGATAAGAAAGAGTGCCATTCTTGCGGACTTCGGTGAGGCGCAGCGTCAGCTTGTGCGCCAGGGCGATCGGAGTAGGCATCAGTTCGGCGTTTTCGTTGCTGGCGTAGCCGAACATCATGCCCTGATCGCCGGCGCCACCGGTGTCAACACCCATGGCGATGTCACCGGACTGCTTGTTGATGCTGGAGATCACGGCGCAGGTGTTGGAGTCGAATCCATAGAGGGCGTTGTCGTATCCAATCGAGGCGACGACGCCGCGAACCAACGCCTGGAAATCGACATAAGCTTTGGTGGTGATTTCTCCGGCGATGACTACCAATCCGGTTGCTGTCAGGGTTTCGCAGGCAACTCGGCTGTAGATGTCTTCTTTCAGGCAGGCGTCAAGAATGGCATCGGAGATTTGGTCGGCAATCTTATCGGGGTGACCTTCTGTCACCGACTCAGACGTAAAGAGGTATCGCTTGTTGGACAATGTGAAACTCCTATCAAATGCGTGGTCTGCGACTCGGAGCACTTCGGCTGGACACAACGGTGCTAAGGTCTGTTTGCTCCTTTATAAGGATAGCAACCAAGCCAACAGGTTCTCTACATTTTAAGCCCTAACCGCGTGATTTTGATACTGAGTGGCACAAAACTGCAGCGAATTTGAATATCTTTGCGGGCTCACTATGACGCACTAACTGCTTTACTTTCCAATCAGATCTTGTGACTTGGCTCAGACTTCTGATCGGCTTGGCACCGAAACAAGAAATGGGAAATCTAGTTCAGAGCCCGATGGACCGCAACCAACTGGTCAAGCACATCGGGCAGCATCTTCAGGTCAAGGGCGTTCGCGCCGTCGGACTTCGCCTGCGCTGGATTGTCGTGGACCTCCAGGAAAACGCCATCCACTCCCGCCGCGACGGCTGCTCGCGCTAGCAGTGGTATAAATTCAGGCTGCCCGCCGCTCTGTCGTCCGCCATCCTTGCCATTGGAGCTCCCGGCGGACGGTAACTGAACCGAGTGCGTGGCGTCAAAAATCACCGGCGCGAATTCCCGCATGATTGCCAACGACCGCATATCGACAACGAGGTTGTTATAGCCGAACGAGGCGCCGCGCTCGGTCAGGAAAACTCGCTCGCCACCGGCTTCGCGGACTTTCTCCACGGCATGCCGCATGTCCCAGGGCGACACAAACTGTCCCTTCTTGATGTTTACTGCACGTCCGCTCTTCGCAGCGGCGACCAGAAGATCGGTCTGGCGACAAAGAAACGCGGGGACCTGGAGCACGTCCACAGCCTCCGCCACCCGAGGAACGTCGCCAGCTTCGTGCACGTCCGTGAGTACCGGAACTCCCACGCTGCTGCGCACCATTTGGAGTATGCGCAGCCCCTCCTCCAGCCCCGGTCCCCTGAAGCTGCGGATCGAGGTACGGTTGGCTTTATCGTAGGAAGCTTTAAAGATGTACGGAAGCTTCTTGTCGCGCGCGATCGAGGCTATGGCTTCAGCCATTTTCAACGCGTGCGCTTCGCTTTCGATCACGCAGGGCCCGGCAATCAGGAACAACCCGCCATTCCCGACACGGACCTGCCCGATGGTGAAGCCTTGAGCCATCCGCTCGCTCCGAAGGTAAGCGGATCGAGAGACCCGCGTCTACAAACATCCTACTGCACAGATAATGGGCACGTCACTGCTACAAAACGACCCGTTCTCTGAGGCCGAACTGCAGAGTTTTAGCAACCGACGGCGGAGCTTTGGTGGCTGGGCGCTTTGGGGACTGACAAAACAAATTCCCGGCATCTTTCGATGCCGGGAATTGGAACAGCAATGGCCGCTTCAACTCGGTCGGGGAATCCGCCTGACGGCCGAATGACTACAGCTTGCGACGCAGCATTCCGGCTGCAGCCAGAAGACCCGATCCGAGGAGACCCATCGTGCCCGGCTCAGGAACCGACTGGGGAACGAGTTCGCCGGAAGAGAGCTTGCCATTGTAGGTCACGAAATCGATGTCAATCAGCGCGCCTACCGGGTAGCCGGTCTGTACGAAACCCCAAGTTGAGCTGGAGATTTGGTACTTGCCTGCGAAAAACCCGTAGGGTCCGCCAATGTACAGCGCCTGGACGGACATCAAACCAGAAACTGTGTTGGAGCCGATGGTAACCGTAAATACCTGCGAGTTTGGACCGAACGTGTAGGGATTGTTACCCGTGGCATAATGCAAGGCGCGGATTCCGCGCAAAAGATAACCACTTACAGCAATGATTTAAGTTACTTACCGCAGCCGACAATGGTCGCAAAGCCCTTGCAATCACTGTTTCAATTTCTCTGGACGGAGAAATTGTTCTACAGCTTCGCTCCCCCGCTTTTCCAGCCGATTCCTGCGGTTCTCATAACTGGCTTCCACGAACGCCGTAAATAGAGGATGAGGCTCAAGCGGCTTCGACTTGAATTCGGGATGGAACTGGCACCCAAGGAAGAAAGGATGGCCGGGAAGTTCGACGATCTCGACGTAGGTCCCGTCCGGGGTTGATCCGCTAATACGTAAGCCGCCCGCTGTCAGCATACTTTCGTATTCGCGATTGAACTCGTAGCGGTGCCGGTGGCGCTCGCTGATCTCGGTTTGTCCATACGCTCGCTGGGCCAGTGATCCCGCCTCCAGCCGGCAGGCCCACGCCCCCAGGCGCATGGTTCCGCCCAACTCTTCGACTCCTCGCAACTCGCGCAGCTTGTAGATGACGCGGTGAGGGGTTGCAGGATCGAACTCACTGGAGTTGGCCTGCTCCAGTCCACAGACGTTGCGGGCAAATTCAATGCATGCCGTTTGCATGCCCAGGCATATTCCGAAATACGGCACGTTGTTTTCGCGAGCGTATTGAATGCCCTTCAACATGCCCTCAATTCCGCGCTTGCCAAATCCACCCGGAACCAGGATCCCGTCGACCTGCTCCAGTTGCGCCTGCACAGTCTGGTCCATCGACTCAAGACCCTCGGCTTCAATCCAGTCCACGTTGAGCTTCAGGTTGTGAGCCACCGCGCCGTGGACCAGCGCTTCCTTCAGCGATTTGTAAGAGTCCTCGTACTCAACATATTTGCCTACTATGCCAATGGTGACGTCGTCTTTTGGGTTGTAGATTCGATGGACCAGGTCCTCCCATTTGGCGAGGTCCGGCTCCGGCGCCTGAATGTGCAGGTAACGAAGCGCCAGCTGATCTACCTTCTCGTGAGCGAAGACCAACGGGACCTCGTAGATTGAGGCGACGTCCTTGCCGGTGATCACCGCCTCCTCTTCGACGTTGCAGAACAGCGCAATCTTCGACTTGATATCGTGCGACAGGTAGCGGTCGGTGCGGCACAACAAAATGTCCGGCTGAATCCCGACGCTGAGCAGTTCTTTCACCGAGTGCTGCGTCGGCTTAGTCTTCAGTTCGCCTGCCGCGGCTATGTACGGCACAAGCGTGACATGCACGAACAGCGTGCTCTCACGGCCGAGTTCCTGCCTCATCTGGCGGATGGCCTCGATGAAAGGCAGCGACTCGATGTCTCCAACGGTGCCGCCGATCTCGACGATGACCAGGTCGACGTCCGGGGCGACTTTCTTCATGGCGCTCTTGATTTCGTTGGTGACGTGCGGAATGACCTGCACGGTTTTACCGAGATAATCTCCGCGCCGCTCTTTGGCGATGATGGTTTCGTAAATCCGGCCGGTGGTCCAGTTGTTATCGCGGCTCAGGCGGCTGTGGGTGAAGCGCTCGTAGTGTCCCAGGTCGAGATCGGTTTCGGCGCCGTCGTCGGTGACGAAAACCTCGCCGTGCTGGAACGGCGACATGGTTCCGGGATCGACGTTGAGATAAGGATCGAACTTCTGCAGAGCTACTTTCAGGCCCCGGCTCTCCATGAGGCAGCCAATTGAGGCCGCTGCCAGTCCCTTACCAAGCGAAGACACAACGCCACCAGTCACAAAGATGTACTTTGCCGCCATTGCTTCCTCTGTAGTTGGGATTTGTGCAGCCGGGAGGTCGGCTCCGCTGGCTCCGAAAAATAGGGAGCCCCTTGCGCTGGCAAGGCAGCGTGATCAAGGTGGAGCTTGTAGGGGTGCACGATCAATTATGCCCGGAATCTCGTGGCGTGGCAAGATGAACTCATGTCGTCGAATCAATAAATGCGAAGGCAGCGGAGGCGGCCTGGAAAACCGTTAGTGAGCTTCGTCAGCGACCCTCTTCGCCAGCCTAAAAACGCCTTCGAACATATCCGCAGTCAGCTTCCCCGTTGCGGTATTTTGGTTCGACGGGTGGTACGACGCCAGCAGCGTCACTCGGTTGGGCATCGCATATTGCCTGGCATGTCCGAATACCAGGCCAGCTTTAGTGCTGAGCAGTCCGGCGCGCTTCGCATGCGCCAGATAGGCGTCGAAGGCGATCTTGCCCAGCGCAACCACCACTTTCACATTGCGCAGAATTGCCAGTTCGCGGTCCAGAAATTCCGAACAATTTGCCAATTCGCTTGGAAGCGGCTTGTTGTCCGGCGGAGCACAGCGGACAGCTGCCGTGATGTAACAGTCGATCAGCATGAGACCGTCTTCGCGAGCTTCGCCATTGGACTGCGAAGCGAACCCGACTTTGTGCAGGATGGGATACATAAACTTGCCTGAGGCGTCTCCCGTGAATGGCCGGCCAGTGCGGTTGGAGCCGTGTGCGCCCGGAGCCAGTCCCAGGATCAACACCCGCCCTTTGGGGTCGCCGAAGCCCGGGACGGGACGTGCCCAATAATCGTGATGCAGGAAGGCACGCCGTTTTTCGCGCCCGATCTGCTCGCGATACGCAACCAGCCGTGGACACTTCGTGCAGGCTACGACTTCATTGTTGAGAACTGCAAGGGAGGAAGGCATGGAAGCATTGTACGGGCGAGGCCCGCAGTGACTTGGGTGGCCGCCACTGAACAGCTTCTCTGGAGTTCTGGGCGTGTGAGGATAAACGGGGAGGATGCCGTCGAGAAGCAGTCTTTGTAAAGCTTCCCCGTCTGTCAGTCAACAGTAACTCTGCCTAAACAACTTCGTCGCGAAATAAGCCGACGAGAGTCTCTTCGTCGGTCAGATCGTTGCATTGCTCATCGAGTTGTTCGTAATCAGGCCCAAATTGCAGGCGAAATCGGGTGAAGGAATCCTCGGATGCCCAGCGGTCAATTACGACGAACACTGCCGGATCTGAGATGTCCTGCAGCAGTATGGTCCCTTGATACTCGTGCGATCTACCAAAAAGTTTTGCCCAACGGCCTTTCCAACTGTAAATCCGCCGGAATTCGTCTAACTTGCTGGGCTTAGCCCGAAATCGCCAAATGATTCGCAACATCAGAGCATCTCCACACGCAAGAACACCGACACAAATCTGTGACAGTATAAATCACTGGAAATAATAGCTTACGACAGTTTAGTTAATGTCGAATTAAGGCACGTCAACGCACAACTGCAAGACATAAATCCGGATGGTTTAGGCTACCAAAAATGGTAGGTATGACACAACTGAGGATTATTGCCACCGGCTTGAGACGCTCAACTTCGCCTCCGGCCTGGAGAATCTCAACCCAGTAGCGGACAGATTCATGCCCGCCAATGATAGCGGGTCGACGAACACGATGACACCCTGGCGTGGTGTATCGTTGCTGGCGAACTCTATGGTTCTCTTTAACCAATCTCAAGGCTCGATCGCGCCAGCCCACCGATTTGCGAAGTCATTACGATTTGCTGTAACCGTGGCCGTTCTCTGGATCACGATCGGCTATGGGCATCGGGAGCATCTCGCGGCATCGCCCACGGATCCTGCGGCGCCGAGCGCAACGCTTCGGAGCGCCGGCGCTGCAAAAACCGTCATCGTGGGTGCGGCCGCAGCCCCCAGCCATCTCGCAGAAGTGGAATATGCATCCACTCTCGGAGGCGAGTTTGCCCAACTCGAACCCGAAAACCAGATGAAGTTCGCGCCGATCCACCCTCGCCCTGGAAACGCCTCATCGGCTTATGATTTCTCTCCCGCGGATCAGCTGGTCTCGTTTGCGAAGCAGCACGACATGATGGTTCGTGGGCATTGCTTCGTCTGGCACCAGCAAGTTGCCGGATGGGTGACGACTGGCGTCGCCAACCACACATACGGTGCAGCCGGCCTGCACGAAATTCTTTACGACCACATCTTGACTGTGGGTCGACACTACGCGGGAAAAGTCTGGGCTTGGGATGTCGTCAATGAAGCGTTCAACGACGATGGCACGCTGCGCAGTACGATTTGGTACGACGCACCCGGCATCGGCTTTGCGGGAAAGGGCACCGCGTATATCGAACAGGCCTTCGGCTGGGCGCACGCCGCCGATCCGGCAGCGAAGCTCTTCTACAACGACTACGCCGCCGAGACGATCAACGCCAAGTCCAACGCGATTTATGCCATGGCGAAAGATTTCAAATCCCGAGGCGTGCCGCTCGATGGCATCGGTTTCCAGATGCACGTCAAGCTATCGTTCAACGATCCAAAAAAACTGAGCTCGTTTGTCAGTAATCTTAAACGCTTCAGCGACCTCGGCATGGAGATCCACATAACCGAACTCGATGTAGCCTTGGATTCAGCCGATCCAGCCGCTCTCGCAGCACAGGGCACGCTCTATGGAAAGATCACACAGGTCTGCTTGCAAACTCGTACCTGCCGGGTGTTGCAGACATGGGGATTTACTGACAAGTACTCCTGGATTCCCAGTTACAGCCACGGGAAACAGGGAAGGGCCCTCCCATTCGACGCAGACTACAAAAAGAAACCTGCATACGAGTCAATGCTCGAGGCGCTGCAGGCGCCGTAAACCCGATGGACCGTGAGATATCGCCGGCGCGCCGTTTGACCGCCCATCAGACCTCTCATACACTTAAAGGTGGCCAAGCTCATGCGGATTCAATCGTGTGAGAGAGCGCTCTGCGAGCCCCTCGCGATCGGGTGAGGAAGTTCGTTGCGACGGTTCCATCGCCGGCTCCACAGCCAACTTTTTCTCTGAAGGCATTCCTTTGACGACTGAAACCAGCACTACAGAAACCACGCCGGCTGAACCCATCAACCCCTGCAAGCGCGAATTCACCATCGAGATTCCAGCTGAAGTCGTGAAGGACGAGCGCGATAAGATCGTGAATCGCTACACAAAACTGGCGCGCATACCCGGCTTCCGCAAGGGCAAGGTGCCAGCCACCGTCGTCCGCCAACGCTTTGCCGACGAAATCAAGAGCGATCTGGTCGAGGCATTGGTGCCGCGCTACTTCCGGGAGGAAACCAAGAAGCAGAACTTATTGCCGGTTTCCCAACCGCGCGTGACGGACCTGCACCTGCACGATGGCGAACCCCTGAAATTCACCGCTGAGTTCGAAATTCTTCCGGACTTCACGGTGGCAGCCTATGACGACATCAAGGCGGAAACGATCGACACCAGCGTCAGCGAAGAAGACGTCGAGCGAGCGCTGACCAACTTGCGTCTGCAACACGCAGCCTACAACGCCGTCGAAGAAGACCGCGGACTGGCGGATGGCGACTTTGCGGTCGTCAGTTTCCGGGGCATTCCGAAAGAGAGCGAACAGGACGCTGAATCGAAGCCCGTCGAGGTCGAGGAGGTCATGGTCGAGATTGGTGGCGAAAACACCATTCCCGAGTTCAGTGACAATCTGCGGGGCGCGAAGGCCGGCGAGCATCGCTCGTTCGATGTCAAATACGCCGACGACTTCGCTGACAAGCGTCTCGCTGGCAAGTCGATGACCTATGAGGTTGACATCAAGGCCATCAAGACACGCAGCATTCCCGGGCCCAACGACGATTTCGCCAAGGAATTGTCGGCCGAATTCACTACCTATGACGAACTGCGCAACCGGTTGCGCGAGAACATGAAGGCCGAAAAGGAACACGAAGCTGAGCACCAGGGCAGGGACAAGATCGTCGAGGAGTTGGTCAAGCGCAATGATTTTCCCATCCCTGAGGTCATGATCGATCAGCAGATCGATCTGCGCCTGGAGCGCGGGCTACGCGCCCTCGCCGCCCAGGGCATGAAGACGGAAGACATGAAGCGCATGGACTTCGATCGCCTGCGCGCCGGCCAGCGTGACGGCGCGGTCAAGGAAGTCAAGGCGTCGCTGATCCTGGAACAGATTGCCGATCAGGAAAAAATCGAAGTCAGCGACGAAGAGCTGGAGCAGGAATTGGAAGGACTGGCGCAACAGGCGAAGCAACCGGTTGAGCAGGTTCGTGCCCGTTTGACCGAGGATGGCGGGCTGGATAGAATTCGGCATCGCGTCCGCAACGATAAGACTTTGAACCATCTTTACCGCAGGTCCGCATAGGGCGGACTGCATTCCACCTCCCCGCTTCGACCGCGAGGAAGAAGTGTGGGCAGTACTCCAAGGAGCCGCAATCGATGCTTGTACCCATGGTGATTGAGCAGACCAGCCGGGGCGAGCGGGCTTACGACATTTATTCCCGCCTGCTGCGGGACAACATCATCTTTCTTGGCACTCCTATCGATGACAATGTCGCGAACCTGATCATCGCGCAGCTGCTGTTTCTGGAAGCAGAAGACCCGGAGAAGGACATCTCGTTGTACGTTAACTCGCCCGGCGGTTCCATCACGGCCGGCATGGCGATCTATGACACGATGCAATTCATCCGTCCGGATGTAACCACGATTTGTATCGGTCAGGCAGCCAGCATGGCTGCGACCCTGCTCGCGGGTGGAGCTCCGAAGAAACGCTTTGCGCTGCCCAACTCTCGTATCCTGATCCACCAGCCGCTCATGTCCGGCTTATCGGGCCAGGCTACGGATATCGACATTCATGCCCGCGAGATTTTACGCATGCGCGAAATCACCAACCAGATTCTGGCCAAGCATACCGGTCAGCGACTGGAAAAGGTCGAGCGCGATGTGGAGCGCGACTTCATCATGAATGCGGAACAGGGCAAGGAGTACGGAATCATCGACGACATTATTTACAAGCATAAGTAGATCGGTCGACGAGACTATCAGGCTCCCTTACGGCTGTGCGCAAGAATTACCTGCGTCATTCAAAAGTTGTATTTGAATTCGTGGTGCAGGCGCGCACGGCCGCTGCAGTTGTGCTTCAATAATGACATTCAGGTAGTGTTGGATCGCGAGAGCGCCAATCGCGACATCTGGAGCGATGGCAGTTCTCACAGGAGCAGCACGGCTCCTGCCGGGTTCACGCGGCCGGGAAACACAGATCGGGAACACAGAGTCCTGACTGGAGCGTGTAGCGTATAAGGAGTCTGATTCCGTGAGAACCAGGACTGGAAGCGACGAGGTCCTCCGCTGTTCGTTCTGCCACAAGTCGCAGGACGCCGTCGCCAAGCTCATTTCGTCTCCCACCGATTACCCGCGCGCCTACATCTGCGACGAATGCGTCGCGGTTTGCAACTCGATCCTCGAAGACGATCGCTCCGAAACGGAGACCACCGTTACGCCTCACCAGCTTCCGAAGCCGGCTGAGGTCAAGACGTTCCTCGATGAGTACGTAATCGGTCAGCACCAGACCAAGAAGAAGCTCGCGGTTGCGGTTTACAACCACTACAAGCGTGTCTACATGAACCGCCAGCGCGGCGGCGACGTTGAACTTGCCAAGTCGAACATCCTGCTGATTGGTCCGACCGGTACCGGCAAGACGCTCCTAGCCCAGACCTTGGCCAAGATGCTCGACGTTCCCTTCGCCATCGTGGATGCCACGACTCTTACCGAGGCCGGCTATGTCGGCGAGGATGTGGAGAACATCATCCTCAAGTTGCTGCAGTCGGCGGATGGTGATGTCGCCCGCGCCCAGACTGGCATCATCTATATCGATGAGATTGACAAGATCGGCCGCAAGGACGAGAACCCTTCCATCACCCGGGACGTCTCGGGCGAAGGAGTGCAGCAAGCTCTGCTGAAGATCCTCGAAGGCACGGTCGCGAATGTTCCGCCGCAGGGCGGGCGGAAGCACCCGCACCAGGAATTCACTCCAGTCGACACCACCAACATTCTGTTCATCTGTGGCGGAGCGTTTGTGGGTCTCGAGCGCACCATCGCGCGGCGTATGGGAAAGCGCTCCATGGGCTTCCGCACCGATGAAGCCAAAGAGGCTGCCTTCACTGAATGCAACAAACGCGACACCCAATTGCTGGCGCAGGCGGAGCCACAAGATCTCATCAAGTTTGGCTTGATCCCCGAGTTCGTTGGCCGGCTTCCGGTCGTAGGTGTGCTGAACGACCTCGACGAAGATGCGCTGGTTGAAATCCTGTCCAAGCCGAAGAATGCGATCATCAAGCAATACCAAAGGCTCTTCGAGTTCGAGAATGTCAAGCTCCGCTTCACGGAGGAGGCGCTTCGTTGTATCGCTCGCGAAGCCATGCAACGCAAGGTTGGCGCGCGCGGACTGCGTATGATCCTGGAAGAGTTGATGCTCGACCTCATGTACAACCTGCCCAGCCAAAAGCGCGTGAAGGAATTCGAGGTCACCAAAGAGATGGTGGAGAACCGCAACGTCAACTTCCCCGTCATGGAAAAGGCGGGGTAATAATTTTCGCTGCGAGTCGGATTTTAAAACGGTGCGGCCTAGGTCGCGCCGTTTGTCCTTATGAGCCCTTTCTTGCAGCTTCAGGTTGACCCAGAAGTAAGTATTCCCGCTTGATTTGGCGGCCAAGAAGCTGTTTCAGCGCGTGTTATCCTAGTCTCTAGTCAGCCAGCCGCAAGGGCGTCCTGCACTCGGATTCCGTGCGTCGCGGCCCGTTCAATGGTTACTTCTTCCTCAGAGCGGTGGCGCTCTGAACGACAAGGCGGTTCCAGTGACCCAGCGAGAGAAATTCGAGACCAAGAAACTCCCGATGATGCCGATACGGGACGTTGTCATCTTTCCTTTCATGATGAC